>Ga0070708_100005191_pt1 | contig 10306 bp, 9 predicted proteins | sample KBSK5503metaG_FD_65469 | JGI IMG/M metagenome (GOLD analysis project Ga0070708, IMG submission 65469) | Corn, switchgrass and miscanthus rhizosphere microbial communities from Kellogg Biological Station, Michigan, USA - KBS K5-50-3 metaG | ecosystem: Host-associated > Plants > Roots >... | reverse complement strand
CGACAACCCCAAAGCGGTGGCGACGGCCAGCAGATTGGCGAGCATCGTGCCATTGTCCCAGCCGAAATGCCGGTACGTCCGAGCCTGATATTTCCACGCATTGCGCCAATACGTACAAGTACAGGCGATGGTCAGCGGCGCGTTCGCGATAGCGGGTTCACCCCCGGTCGCCTCGAGCAGCATGCTGCGATAGTCTCCTGCGCGCAACTGGCGCAGGCCAAACTCGGCGGCGCCGAAATGATAGATGCCTGCTGGAAGGCCAGAGAGATCACCGCAGACCAGATACAACTCGACCTCATAGAGCGCTCCGGTGCAGGCTGCAGCGCGAAAGTAGATCTCGCCGCCCGGATACTTCCGGTGCCGGGTGAGGCCGGCGGAAAGATAGAGAAGTTGAGCCACGGCCTCTAAATCCGGCGCAGCATCGGTCTGGGCGGGAACGCTCCCGGCGATGGCGGAAAGCGCAGCGACCCCGGTCTGCCGCACGTCGCGGGGCAACGGTAAAAGGTCGATCGTGGCATAAATCTTGAAGGGCAGCGGTTGGTTGGCAAAATCTAAAGAATGCGCGTTGGTGCGGATGCTGGCGTAGGAATGCTTCGTGGCGTCGTGATACTTCCAGGCGAGTTCAAGCTTGCGGTTGTTCGGCATCGCGGCGATGGGTAGTCGTTCATCAGCATAGTAGCCCTTCGACACGAATCGAGTTGAGACTCGTTGCTGGCTGGAGTCCCCAGTGGCAAGGTGTTGGGAGATCCGGCGCCTCCACAAACCTGATCCGCTATATCAGACCCTGACCGTGTTGGACGTCCGCCGGCATCAACCGGCCGGTCTGACACATTCTTCTCCAGTCATATTCGTATGCAGTGCCACAAAGGAGGCATATCTGATAGTGACGACCACCGGTGTCGATCCGCGGCCAGGCAAACCGGTGCGAGCATCCGCGTCCGAGAAGCTGCTTCAAGAAATTCATTGCGTCACCGCCTGGTTGCGGCCCTTCCAGTGATCGAGCCAACGATGGAAGAACGGCTTGGATGGAGCATTCAGTAAATCTTGGATAACGGATAAGAGAACCTTGGGCGGCTGAGACTTGGTGAGAAAAGTATCCACCGATTCCAACTTTTTCTTCGGCAAGGGCCCGTAGGCCGATAACAGCAAGATTGGAATATGTGACTTAACCTGCTTCATCTTTGCGGCAACGATGTCGCCATTCATACCAGGCATCTGGTAATCAAGGATGACCGCGTCCACAGAATGCGAAAGGAACAAGTTCAAACCTTCGGTCCCACTGGTCGCTTCCAGGACTTCAAAGCCGTTCTCCTCGAGCAACAACTTGCGTCCGATAAGGCCGTTCCAGTGGTCGTCAATACAGAGAATCGTTGCTTTTCGCCGAGACATTTCTCACATCCGTTTCGGCCAGGGCTGGTTGCTGCCAGCGACGTTCGCCCGGATGAGGAGCTACATTGCTGGACTTCTGAAGTGGTGGGCAGGTTGATTCTGACTACAGCGCAATATGTTTTCAAATTACGAATGTGCACTAAGGCGGCAGTTACCGCGATCAGCCATGCGATCTTCGCCCGCGATTTTCAAACCGGTTCATGAGACAAGCTGCAGGACGGTCTGTTCAACCTGCTTCCAGGCTTTCGTGCGCGGGTCGATGAGATCGTAGTGGCCGGCAGCGGGGATTTCCAGGAGGTGGACGTCAGCTCTATCGTTCCCGGAGCGCTTCATCTTGGAAGCGACGTAGTCGCGGCTGAAGGCGGAGGGGACTGTGTCGTCGTCGGCGCCGTGGATGAGCCACTGGCGGCCCTGAGGAATAGAGAGTTGCATGGGATCGGCTTCGCGGTAGTGATCGGGGACCTCGGTGGGCGTCCCACGGAGGAATTCGACGACGGCGTCATTGCTGAGGTGGAGTTGGTAGGCACGCTGCAGGTCGACGACTCCGGCGAGAGAAACGACACGGGTCACGCCGGGCTCGTGGGCGGCGAGGCAGAGGGCAAGTTGACCTCCGGCGGAGTGTCCCATGACGACGAACTTTTGCGGATCGAGATTGTGCTGCCGCGCGTCTTGTCGCAGGTATTGGTAGGCACCGCGAATGTCGGCAAAGGTGTTGGGCCAGCCTCCACTTTCATTGCCAACCCGGCGATATTCGACGTTTGCCGTAGCCAGGCCTTTGGCCGTGAGGGCGGCGCAGAGGTGGCCAGCGTGATCCAGGTTGTACTTGGCGCGCCAGAAGCCTCCGTGGAGGTTGATGACTGTCGGGTAAGGGCCTCTTGACTTCGGTAAGCGGAGATCGAGGAACTGGTTTGGGTCCGAACCATAGACAAGGCGGGCGTTTGCGGGCGGCGGTGGGAGGGTGAGGATATCTTCCGACATGTCCGGCTAACGATTCTAGATGGTTGCTCGGCGAATTGCGATTGGGCGGCCCACCGTTGCGTTCATTCGTAGCGCAGGGCTTCGATCGGATCTAGATTTGCAGCGCGCATGGCGGGGACCATGCCGCTGATTACTCCGACAATCGCTAGGATAGTCGTGGCCACCACAAGAATCATGGGCGAGACGATCAGGCGGATGTCTCCAGCCTCCGCGTGTTTCGCGAGTGCGCTATAGAGCGTGAGGCGGCCTACCGAGAGAGACACAACATAGGAGAGCAGGATGCCCAGAACGCCGCCGACTGCGGTAATCACCATGGCCTCGGCGAGGAACTGGAAGAGAATGTGGTGGCGGCGCGCCCCAAGGGCTTTTTCGACGCCGATTTCGCGCGTGCGTTGCGTGACCGACACCAGCATGATGTTCATGAGGCCAACGCCGCCGATGCCAAGAGTGATGGTGCCGATGAGGGCGAGAAGGACTTTCAGCGCCATCGAAATAATGCCGAATTGCGAAAGCTGTTTTTGAGCATCGAAGACGAAGACCGCGCGCGGATCGTCGGGTTTGAAATTGTGCGCGCCCGCCAGAGAATCTTTGACAGTCTTGGCCATCTTGTCGTGGTCCAACCCGGCGGAGTCCAGCCAGATGCCATCGAGATAGTGGTTGTCTTTCACCACATCCATGGAGTTGTAAGGGATGTAGACAACGCGATTGTCGTCGTTGTCGCCCTCCTGCATGCGGGGCTTGAGGACCCCGATGACCTGGAAGGTGACGCCGTCGATACGAATCGATTCATTGATAGCGGGCATGCCGGAAAAAAGTTTGTCGCGGGCTTCCGAGCCAATGACGGCGAAGAGGCCATGACTCAGGTTGTCGGCATCGTCGAGGAAGCGGCCCTGATCGACGTCCAGATTCCATATCTCCTCGATGGACGGGTCCAGGCCCATCACGGGCAGAGTGAAGGACCGGTTGTTGTTCTGAACCGTGGAATCCTTTTGAGACATGCGGACGACGTGCCGGGCGAGAGGGATGTTGTTGCGCAGCAGTTCGATATCTTCATTGGTGAAACGGATCTGGACGCCGGCCTTGTTGCCGCCGGCTTGCTGCGAGGTGCGTCCGGGGAAGACGCCGACGGCAGTGGCGCCAAAACTTTCGAAGATGTTATGAATGGCGCGACCGAAACCATTGCCGTAGGCCAGAAGAAGGACGACGGTCGCAATACCCCACGCCATTCCCGCCATGGTGAGAAGAGTGCGACGGAGATCGTGGCGCATGGCGGAGACGGCTTGTTGGAGCAGATCGCGGTGCATAACAATTTTCGTTTTTGAATACTGATTTCTTGATCGTTACGTCTTAATAATAGTAAAGGGCGCGCTCGTCCTGGGCCTTTCTTCAAAACCTTCTTCGCTCGAAATCCTACTCCTTGCGCAGAGCCTCCACCGGTTGGAGAGAAGCGGCGCGACTAGCAGGGTAAAGCCCGGCAGCTACGCCGGCGATGGCCAGCGCGATTACGGCTAACGCTGCCGTGGCGGGAACAAGTTTGGGGGCATCGAATCCCGGACCGAGTTCGACACCGGAGAATGGGGCCATGATTCCCGCCGCGCCCGCAATGCCAATCCCCCCGCTGAGCAGGGTCAGGAAAGCTCCTTCGACAAAGAACTGGAACATGATGCTGCGATTGGTGGCACCGACTGCTTTACGCAGTCCGATTTCGCGCGTGCGGTCGGCGACGGCCACAAGCATGATATTGACGATGCCGATGGCCCCGAGAGCGAGCGTAACCAGGCCGACACTGCCCAGAAACGTGTTCATGGCGTCAAAGATCTTGCCGACCTGGTCGACGGTTCGGATGGTGTCCCACTCATCGAAGGAATCCGGACTGTTGGGGTCAAAGCCGTGATTGCGAGCGATGATTTTGTGGACCTCATGCTGGGCGGTTTCATGGAGCGCGCGTGACTTGGGCTGATAGTTGATAAATGAGATGACGTCGGGGGCTTCTCCGGCCTTTTGGGGAGGAAAAAACTGGTGCATGGTGTTAAACGGGATAAAGCTGCGAAGGTTGAGGTTCATATTGTCGCCGTGCCCAACCTTTTGCAGTGTGCCGATGACTTCGAAGCGGATTCCATTGAGCAGAATAGTGCTGCCAATGGCGGGACGGCCGTTGAACAGAGTGCGGCGGACTTCGTCTCCGATGACAACGACCGACCGCTTCTGGGAGTCGTCCATGTCATTGATCCAGCGGCCTTCGTTGAGCGGCAGATAGCGGATCTGGTTGAAGTTGGCGGGAGCGCCGATGACCTGCCCGCTGGCTTGAAAGAAGTCGCTGACAGCGCGGATATCACCGCGGGAGATGGCGGGGGCTGCGGCGGCGACACTGCGGCATTCGCGGAGAATGTCTTCGTAGTCACGACGGGTCAGGTAATACTGGCGGAGCGCGGTGAAACTGCCTTGCATCACCGGCGCGCGGCCGGACCAGATGAACATCACGTTTTCGCCGAGGGTGTCGAACTGCTTGCGATTACCTGAGCGAAATCCCTCGCCGAGACCGACCAGCAAAAGCAGGGAACCGACGCCCCAGGCAATGCCAAACATGGTGAGGAACGAGCGCAGTTTATGGGCCCAGAGCGTACCCAGGGTCTGACCGAAGATGTCGAAAATAAGACGCACTCTCGTCATTATAGGGGCTTCTAGCTCCGCCATCGGGTCTCCCCCATCGTCGAGGTTCACCCTCGGCAAATAGGCGAGGAAGGGAAGGGACAGCACAATCACTCGTAGACTTGGACGTACAACCTCCCATTTTGTTTGATTGCTGCATTTTCTTGATAATTCAGCAGAAATCGGTTTCGAATCGTCCGTGAGTTGAGTATGCTCTAGCGGGATGACGACGCTTGCTCTAACCGAGTTGTTGGGCGCGACGGTGTATGACCCGTCCGGCGCGGCAAGCGGACGCGTGCGCGAAGTGACCCTGGCTCCGCAGGAAGATCGTTCGCGGGTAGCGTCGTTGATTGTGAAAACGAAGTCGGGAAACCGGGTGTTGGCATTCGCCGCAGTCTCGTCAATCAATTCGGGCGTGTGGGCTAAAACCGGGGCCGCAGAGTGGCCGGGGGAGAACGGGGCCGAAGGCCTGTTCATGTTGGAGCGCGACCTGCTCGATCAACAGGTAATCGACATCAACGGACGAAAAGTGGTTCGGGTAAATGACGTCGATCTGCAGGTGGATGCCCAGAAAGATGCGCGCGGCAGCTACACAACTTTACACGTGCAATCGGTGGACGTTGGCGCGCGGGGTGCGGTGCGGCGTTTGCTGCGTGGAGTGGCACCGAAGGCTGCATTGCATGCGCTCTTGGAGCGGATACCTCCGAAATCCATTCCGTGGGATTTTGTCGACGTGATCGAAACCGACCCGGCGCGGCGTGTGAAGCTCAAGATTTCCTACGTAGGGTTGGCGAAACTGCATCCAGCCGATATAGCCGACATTGTCGAAGACCTGGCGCCGGACGAGCGGCAGGCCGTGTTCCAGACCCTTGACGAAGGGACGGCAGCGGAGGCGCTGGAGGAAGTCGATCCCAAGGTTCAGAAGTCTATTGTTGAGTCCCTGGACTCGGAGCGTGCGGCAGATATCGTCGAGGAGATGGATCCGGACGCTGCCGCAGACTTGCTCGGAGATCTGAGCGACGAGAAGAGCGAGCAGATCCTGGTACAGATGCAGCCCGAGGAGCGGCAGGACGTGGTCGAGCTCCTGGAGCATCGAGAAGAGACCGCGGCTGGCCGCATGACGACGGAATTCCTGGCGCTGCCGGTGCGGGCGACAGTGCAGGACGCGGTCGATTCGATGCGGCACTTTGAGGGCGGAGTGGAGTCGGTGAGCACCATTTATCTGGTCGATTCGCATGGCACACTGGTAGGCGCGGTACCGCTGGCGAAAATTGTACTGGCGGAGCCGGCGACCCCAATGCTGGCCCTGACACAGGAGCCGCTCGTTCTGAGTCATGAAGGCGTGGGAGAAAACGAAGTGGCAGAACTGTTCGATAAGTACAATTTGCTGACTTTACCCGTGGTGGACGACCACAACCGCTTGACCGGAGTTATCACGTCGGATGACGTGATCAGTATGTTGCGCGCAAAACTCTGAGCGGTAGCTTAAATTCGGTCCCGGCGCTGCCCTTTCGAATTGCCCGACTGCATTTTCCGGCTTCTCGATTTTTCAGCACTTTTCGTTTGGTCAATTCGCGGAGTCCGTTTATTCTAGTGCGTCTTCGAGGAACCTTTCACAAAGTGCCCGAAGGGCGGGCACTCAGTTCCGTTTATATGTCTGCGAAATGTGCGCATGAGGTTACTGAAAAGCTGGAAGAGCCGGATCCTCCTGTTTTTTGCGGTGGTAGGGCCCGGATTCATCACCGCGAACGTTGACAATGATGCCGGCGGCATCCTGACCTACTCGTCCGCCGGAGCCCAGTTCGGACATCTTCTGCTGTGGACCATGATCCCGATCACGCTAGCGCTGATCGTGGTGCAGGAGATGTGTGCCCGCATGGGCGCGGTGACTGGCAAGGGATTGAGCGACCTTATCCGCGAGGAGTTCGGCTTCCGCATTACGTTTTTCATGATGATTGGAGTTTTGTTCACCAACTTCGGAAACGTGGTGACGGAGTTCATAGGAATTGCAACCAGCCTGGAACTGTTTGGACTATCCCGGTTCGTCACAGTGCCGGTATGCGCCGTGATCGTGTGGTTGATTGTAGTAAAGGGGCAGTACAAGAGCGTGGAGAAGGTGTTCCTGGCGGCGTCGTTCTTCTACGTGACCTACATTTTTGCGGGCGTGCTCGCGCATCCGGCGTGGAAAGATGCGACCATTGCTACCTTCAAGCCCCCGGCGCTCCATGCATTTCGCGATCAGGCATATCTGTTCATGGTAATTGGCGTGGTAGGAACCACGATTGCCCCCTGGATGCAGTTCTATCTGCAGTCGTCGATTGTGGAGAAGGGTGTGTCGCGGAGGCAGTTTAAGGCCTCGCGTCTGGATGTTGTGACGGGATGCATCTTCACCGACGTGGTGGCATGGTTCATCATTGTGGCTTGCGCGGCGACGCTTTACGTTCACGGCTACCGCGATATCAAGTATGCGGCTGACGCGGCGCAGGCACTGCGCCCATTGGCTGGCGACTACGCCTACATTCTGTTTGCGGTGGGACTGTTCAACGCATCACTATTCGCGGCTTCGATTCTTCCGCTTTCGACCGCATACACGGTCTGCGAGGGTTTGGGGGTTGAATCCGGCGTGGGAAAGAAGTTCGGCGAGGCCCCGGTGTTCTACTGGCTTTATACGCTGCTGATTGTAGCGGGAGGAGCATTTGTGCTCACGATCCCAGGGCAGCAACTAGTGAAAATCGTTATCTGGTCTCAGGTTTTAAATGGCGTCGTGCTCCCGTTTGTGCTTATCTTCATGCTGCTTCTGATCAATAAGAAAGAATTGATGGGCGAGTATGTGAACACCAGGCTGTTCAACGCAGTGGCATGGACGACGACGGTACTGGTAATCGGATTATCCTTTGCCTGGGTACGGGCATTGATAAAGGGATAAGGAGACTCGGGGCGGTTGGCAAGCCGGTGGGCTGGTCCACACTGAAAAATGCGCCGAGTCGCCGGCAGCCGTTTCTTGGCCACCAGGTGACTCGGCGATTCCTGTTAGAAGGCGCGAAGCTCAGTGACCATCGAGACATCCCTTCTGGCCTGAACTATTGGGGTAGCCAGTGCCCGTGTTGTAAGCGTTGTTGGACCACTCGCCCTGAATCTTCCACTGGGTGCCGTTACTGAACGTCACCAATGGGACATTGAAGGTCCATGCGCACTTGTCGCCGTTCTCCTGACCGCGGCGATCATACCAGGCGCCGGGAGAATCGGGGTCGGTGCGAGCTTCTGAGAGTTCGTGTCCGCTGACGTTAGCTAATGCCGCCAACCCCTGCGAGTGCAACCCCGAAGTATCCTGCGGATCGCAGCCCGGGTCTCCATCCAGACTGAAGAAGAATGCAACTTGCACGGTCACGCCGCTGCAACTGCCAAAGGTGTGATAGGCGCAGTAGCCGGCGTTGCCCCGTGGTACATCCACGTAAACGGGGTAGTAGCCGTTGGAAACCGGGTTCGTGATCTCCTTGCATACTTCGGCCACAATCGCGGAAGTAGAGCTTCCGTTGGCGGCTGTCGAAGTATCGATGAGATGTCCATTATGCGTGACGGATGGGCCCACCTGGCCATTTGACCCGGTGTATTCATCGGAAGTCTTAGCGTAGTTGGAGTTGTTGAAGCCGGAGTGCCAGGAGTCGAGGCCGGTGATCTTGTCGCCCACGAAAGTGGAGTTGGTCCACTTCGGTCCCCAAAAAATCGCCTCGCTGACGACCGATGGCATAATCACGCCACCGTGGTAAGTCATGTCAGGATTATTGCCCGGGGTGCGACCAAAGGGGTTGAACCCCCGTGCCCAGTGTATGCCGAGCATGGGAGGCTCGTGCTGTCCATTGATCAGCGACAAATCCTGCCGCGCGGCTCCAGAAGTGTCATTGGTCTGAGCAAACGTCACCACTGCAAGCAGCAACACTAGAAAAGGAACAAACTTTTTCTTGTTCATGCGAATACGTCCTTTCGAGATTGGGGTTAGAACGTACTTCTCACCGGGTCAAGAGCAGAGCCTGGGCCCCCGGCGCGCGGCGAATTATGCCACGTTGTTATGTCAAGTCAATAAGGGGGTTCCGAAAACGAGGTTTCCGGAAAACCGAACGGACTAAGCCGTGCTCCACGGTGCTCAGAGCAGTTTTCCCGTAGCGAGGTCATTGACCAGCGTCAGATCGGCTTCCAGAAAGTCGTACGAGAGCAGGTCTTTCCGCTCGGACCATTGGATGTCGCGGAAGATGCGGTTTTCAATTTTGCCTTTGTGTTCGCGAACGACGTAGAAGCGAAGTTCCACCATGCCACCGTTGGGGTACTCGTGCACGATGCGGGCGACTTCGTCGCCGATGGTGGCAGTGATTCCGAGTTCTTCTTCCAACTCCCGCCGCAGGGCGTCGCGGGGTTGTTCACCCTCTTCGATTTTTCCGCCAGGGAATTCCCATTTCAGAGGCATGGTCTGATGGCGCGTGCGCTGGCATACCAGCACCTTGCCGTCTTTCATGATCAGGGCTGCAACGACGCGCTTCATAGTGTGGGAATAGCGCTCGCGTGCGAAGCAAATGCGATGGGATCAATGACAACATTCTCGGTCGAAGTGCGAGGAGAGGCCATGAGCAAGTTTACGGCAGCGGCCTCATATTTTAACGTCATAGTGTCAGGGCCGATCTCGGCAGTTAGAATTTGAGCGAGAATTCCTGCGAGCGGCGAGTACATGGGAGGCGAATGATCGGTGACGACGCAGACCGGGAGAGGAACCGCGTCGGTCTGTGCGCTGACTGCCGCTATATGCAACGGATCGAGTCCGCCCGCGGCTCCACTTTCTATCTTTGCAAACGGTCGGCCACGGATCATGAGTTTCCGAAGTATCCCCGGCTGCCGGTCATCCAGTGCCGGGGCCACGAGCCGGAGGAATAAAAGATACCAAGCCGCCAGAAATGAGAATGCTCGCGCTCGCCTAAAGCCTCGAAATGAGGTTATCCATACAACTATCTCATTTAGAAGGAGATGCACGAAAGCCTGTAGCAAGGGGCGGCGAATGTGTACTGATCTTGACATGCTCCAAAATAGTAGATAATATACTACATATATGGAGGGTACTTAAAGTGACCGCTTCAGCTATTGCCGCCCCCGACTTGGGACTGGATTTGCGCAAGGTACCGGATTTGACCGACGCGGGCACACGCAAGAGACTCAGTTCATCTGCCATCGTGGCGTTCTTCATGATCGCTCACAAGTGGGATTTGAAAAGTAATGACGCCATGGCGCTCTTGGGAGGCGTTTCCAG
>Ga0070708_100005189_pt1 | contig 10314 bp, 16 predicted proteins | sample KBSK5503metaG_FD_65469 | JGI IMG/M metagenome (GOLD analysis project Ga0070708, IMG submission 65469) | Corn, switchgrass and miscanthus rhizosphere microbial communities from Kellogg Biological Station, Michigan, USA - KBS K5-50-3 metaG | ecosystem: Host-associated > Plants > Roots >... | reverse complement strand
CACGAGGGCCGCGACTTGAGCGTTTCACTGCTGGAACTCGAGGCCTTCGAGAAGGCGCACCGCCGGGAAATCCAGCAGGCCCGCCGGGAGGCCGGGACGTTTGCGGAGCCGCGCATCGAGTCAAACCGGGCAGCGTGAGGGAGGGAAGCGAATGAAAACGCCGAAGAAGCCGACACCGGAACAGGAAGCGATCGCATTTCTCCGGTCAGTGCTGAAGCTCGTCGAGCGCCGCGGGTTGCGACAGGTCGATGAACAATTCGGGTTTGCGATGATGGCGATGGCAAACGCGATCCTGACTCCGGACGACACGTTGCAGAGGAGCCGTCACTCAAGTGCAATCAACTCGGTGGTGGGCTTCATCGAGGAGTTTTCGATGCCCCATTCGCCCGGCGTACCCATCTCGGTCTTAAGAGCGGCCGTGATGGTGATCGAGGAGGCGCTGCAGGAACCCGACGAGCCAATTACGGCACCGCAGGAGGCGAGGCCACGAAGCGAAACGAGAAACAGCGAAGCCAAACGATGAACCCCGAGCAGCTTCGAAACGGGGCTAACGACGCCATCGCGTTTTTGCGTTCAATCGTGAAGCGCATCCTCTCGCTCTTAGAGCGAGAACTGCTGGCGGACGTCGATCGGATGATCGAACAGATGGCCGGCGCGCGTCGGGCAGCCTGACCAACGGCCGCGGGGCTCGAGAATGAAGCGGCGGCCAGTGCATCGGCCGCCGTTCCATTTGCAGCCCTTCTGACTCAGGAACGAGACAGCGATCAGGCTCACTTCTTCTTCGCTGGAGATTCGCATTCTGCTAGGCACGCGTCCCGCGCCGCTTTGTGCTCCGGCTTGTAGTCCTTGCCAACTCGGTTGTGAGTCCCGACGCAGCGCTTCTGGCACTCCACCTTCGGGCTTGTGAGGATGGGCGTCCTGGGCTTTTTGAGCGGAGCCGGTGTCCCGCCGTCAGGAGCGGCCAACAGCGCGAGAGCAAGAATGAGAGTGAGCATCGTGTTCTCCTAGTCGTTGTCGCGCAAGGCCATGCAGTCGGCTTCCGTAGCGCTGGCGGAAGCAACGGTAACATTGGTGATATTGAGTGTGAAGCCGAGGGGTGTTTTAGCCGAAGTTGAAACAACCACTGGCACACCAGTCAGCCTCCCAGCCAACGTACAGGTGACGCTGTAATTGACATCTCCCGCCGTGGCCGAAGTAAGGGTCGCCACGCCCAAACAGGCACCAATAGGAAACGTAAAATGCGTGTTATCTGGCGTAGTGGCAAGAACGAAAGTTCCGCTGTACCCCGCTGGTGACACGCCGGCAATAAACACGGAGGCGCCGTTGGAAGCGAAGAGGCCGTGAGGGCTAGCTGTGGTGACGGAAACCGTAGTCCCGACACAGGTGAAGGAGGAAATGGTCGCCGTTGCGAACGGGACATGCCAGGTATAGAGGGTCCCCATGATGGCTCCTGGGCCTGCGCCAGTGCCCATGGTGGCCCCGAAGCGTTGGTGTTGGCCAGCAAAGAGGCTGCCGCGATACGCACCGTCCCTGTTCAAGGACACCCCGCCGCCGGTCCCTGTATACATATCCGTGGCATGGTTTACGCTCGCAACCCTGTCCTGAAACCGGATGGCATTGCTGGCCGCGGCGACCGGTGCGGTGTTTGGTGTGCACGCTGCACAGCCCCCCTGAGAGGTGAGCAGGATTGCTGCCTGAGAAGGGTCGAGCTGTAGATAGCCTGGATTCTCGGCCGCGCCGAGCGGCTGGTTAGAGCCGACGACTATCCCGTAGGTGCCGGCTGCCTCGATGGTGATGCCGTTGATGGGTGCGCCGCCCCCACCATTGGTGATTGCGATTCCGCGACGCCGGACGCTGTTGATATTTATGCCGTTGCGCCACTCTCCGCCGCCGGCTGTCGAAATCGCAATCGCCGCCGAGCAGTCGTTGTTGCCTCCGCAATACTGGGTTTCCCCGACGAGATACCCGCCGACCGCTGGAGCGGTGGCGTTTGGTTGCTGAACAGGAAACCCTACGGCGAAATCTACGGCGTCCTTTCCGGTAAGGTTCGTCATGTCAAACTCGGCACCCTCGTAAGTCATCCCCTGCGCAGGTGAGTAAGCAATCACGTTTGGGTTCATAGCGAAAATCCAATTCGTGTTAGATGCGGTGTCGTTGACCTGCACCGAGATGCCGGAGTAACCACCGCGATTGCCTGTAAACATGACGGTGCCAGCTGGATGGGTGAAATTGAAAGTCGCCCGGGCCTGGGTATCGTTGAGGATGGTGACCGCCACGCTTTCCTGAATGGTATTGTTAAAGGCGGGCATGTTAGGTGAAGTGCCGCCGTTGATGTATCGCCAGGTGTTGCCCCCAGCATCAGTGCAAGTGACGCCCACCGGAGTGCTGCAAATCGGAGGCGTGGCCCCAGAGTTTAAACCGCCGCTAACTAACCCATAGAGACAACCGGCGTTGCATGGTCCGCCGCCGAACGCAATGTAAGTCTGGCCAGGGATGCCATAGACAGTGTTGGGCTGCCATAGGAATGTCTGAGTATGAGCTTCGTCGATGGTGGCGTTTACATAAGAATTGTTCTCGAATACCCGCGTGTTCACCACACTGAAAGTGACCGGGTCGTTAGTCCCCACAGGGCTGACGGTGGTAATTGCGGACATCAGCGTGGTCAGCCCCAGACTGCTCATGTTCGCCGAGCGGACCACCAGCGGGAGGTGGTAATTGGTCGGTCCGGCGACGTTGCTCGTCATGTCGACCAAAACCTGGACCTCGTCCCACGGAGTAAAGATTCCGTTTTGGATCGGCGTGTGAATGGGCGCAGCCGTCATGTTGCGCGGCAAGTAGAGCTGATTGCTGTACTCGGTCGCAGCGCCGTTGCTGATGGCTCCAGAAGCGTTCCCTGGAGTAATGCGCTGGTCATCCAGAGGGACAATCGCGCGAGCCATGCTGACAGTCCCGAATACCGTTGCCGTACCTGGATTCGACGAAGTCGCAAAGGTGAACTGCGTGGAAGTCACACTGGCGATGGTGAGGGGCTGAAAATTCCATGCGGTTGGAGTCATTCCAGCGATGTTGACGAGATTTCCGGCCAGAAAGTTATGCGGCTGGCTCGTGGTGATGGTCGCTGTGCCTCCGCCTAACGACGACCATGTCGCAGCGGTAATAGTGTAGCTGCCGATGAGGATGCCAAGGCAATTTGGTGGGATGACAATCTTAAATGGAGGGACACTGATAGCGCTGCTGTTGTATGCTAGCTGCATCGGCGCTGAGTCATCGGTCATGCCGTCGCACTGAGCGCTGAAGTCCTTGACGCTCACGAAGTCGTTCAACTTCTGCTTGATGGTGCGGGGCAGGCATGAAGGACAGGTTTGAAAATTACACTGTGTATCGCACACCCCCTGGCCCAGCGCGATCGCTGGGACGAGGTAAATAGCGAAAGCTAGCAGCACTTTCATGGTGCAGTCCTTGTGGGCCTAGAAATGGTGCCTTGTGCCTTGCCCGCAAAGTAAGCAAGGAGCGCGGCCGATAGCGTTACAATCCTTTTCATGTGTCCCCCACTCATTGTGCTCTAGGAGATGTACCGTCAATGCGCTGACCTCACGGTCAGTGATCAACGTTACACGCAAGTTCAGCTTGAGCAAGATTTCTTACGCAGGGAATGTCACGGCAGTGCAAAGGGCACTGCGTCGGGGCAGTGGAAGTCCGCGAACCGGCTGGGCCGTTCAGCGACTGCAAAAGCGGTCTGTCGATTCCCCGTTTATGGACAGAAAGCCGACCATGAGCGCGGGATCGCCGTGGCAAGCAGGTTTCTCTACGGTGCCCGCCGGCTCGTGTAGTCGGCCGGCATCACATATCCCGAGAAACTGAACCAGCTGCCGGCGCCAACGACCACTGGCGGCGCTGAGAACAGTAGCCCCGTTCGGAAAGCGTGAGTCGATCCAACGTAGATCGGATGCTCGGTGTCATCAGCAGAGAAGATCTGAACCTGACCCGGGTTTGAGACGTCGGTCAATGCAAGAACCCAACCATCTGGGATGCTGATTGGCAGCGGTGTCAGAGTAGAATCGACGAGCAGAGCGCCCGCGACACGCCTTGCATTACTCGGAGGACTTTCCGCGCGGGCCGAGCTCATAGCAATCGTTACAAACAGGGCAAGCGTCAAAACACTTCGCGTAGTCATTCGCATGGTTCCCCCTTCTTGCTGACCGCGTTTCCTCGGAACAGCCAGGCCGCGCAGGTTCACCGCGAGGCTTACTCGGGACTCTTGGCACGCGCGCGGCTCGGAGTCGAGCATTTGCGCCTCGAGGTCGGGTTCGGCACCGGACTGACCTCGCGAGTTGAACGCGCAGCGCGCTCGCTCAGCTTACCTCCGCCAGCCCGGCGCGGAAATCGACCGATCATCCACAATGTTTCTATCGGCGCGAAGCTAAGCGTCTGACGGCGCTTAGGTTTTGGCCTTATTTTGAGGCAAACACCGAAGTAGGGTGGAAGCCGAGCGTCTAAGAGATGAACGCCTAGGTTTGGCCCGGCAGTTCCAGACCGAAACAAGCGAATGGGTGGCGGGCAAGCGACGCAGTACGAACCAATTTTCCACAACCACTCTCTCCGCGCTCGTTCACGGGAAACGCGGCTCGAGGCCGATGCCAACGATGAAAGCAAAAGGCTCTGGTTTAATAATTCGCTCCGCCCGCGTTGCCAGAAACATGTCTCAACTGGACCTGGCCGTCGCGGCGGGGCTGTCTCTCGGTTGCGTCTCGATTGCTGAGCGATCCGGAAGATTGTCACCACGAACGGCGGAACTCTTCGCGGCTGCGCTCGGGTTGCCTGTCAGCGCCCTGCGTCCAAAGCGCCCCAATGGGCTCGCTTTGCCCTCAAAAGCAAACGCCCGCGCGGCGAACGCGGGCGCTTAGTGGGATGGTCCATGTTCCTAAAACCCATCCCTTGGGCGAGAAGTGTAACAGGCTTCTTCGCCGAGTCTAGGCATTCCGCTGTGCAGCGGGTGATCGACCGGCTCCGCTCCCGGGGCCTCGATGCCGGCAAAATCTCCCTCGCGGTCGCTTTTCGAACGGTCTGCCCGCTCTGTCTCGGGTGGCTGCTGGTCACAAAAGCGCCGGACGATTGCGCGATCGTCACGTGCACCGCCGGCTGTGCGCTCGATCCCCTCTTGGCCGCCCTCGATCTCGAAGCCGCTGACCTTTTCTTCCGGCCCCGGCGTAGCCCCCTCCTGGGCGGTGTTTTTCCCGGGTGGCGCCAATCATTGGCAACCCTCGCCGCGATGTGTCGGTCGTCGCTTGAAGCTCTTTCCCGGGACGGGCTGCGATGAGCGCCCCACACCGGGCCGAGCAGATCCGCGCGGCTGCATTGCTCTCGGCGCGACTCGGCGGCTGCACGTGCAAGCCGTGGATTCGGCTGCGCTATGACGGCTCCCAAGTAGTTCACGCCCACATTGCGCATGACTCGGACTGCGCTCACCCGTCGCAGCAGAAAGGGCGGGACGCATGAGCGAGGCGCATTCGCACCACTCCACCACAATGGTGCGCCACCTCGATACCGCCCGGGTAGGCCTCCGGCGGGCTTTGGAAAAATACGAGGCTGCCTGCGAACTCGACTTGGTCACGAGGATGATTCTCGACAGCTACGTGGCGATCATCGCCGCCCGGCGGGAGTTGGGTGGCTGGAGATCTCGCGGACTGTTGGTGCCGTTTGGCGGTCACGATGATCAGCACCACCGGCGGGAAGTCTTGTCCGTCACGGGCGGCAACTCGAAGAGAGACCACCGAACGACACCGCGACACTTGGAGGTCGTGCGATGAAAGTGATTGGCATCGACCCCGGCCTGGCTGCCTGCGGAATCGCCATCGTCGACCTCGCCGGCACCGCCCCCCGAGTCCTGTCGCTTCACGTGGCTCGGACCGAGCGATCGGCTAAGAAGCGGCGGCTGCGTTCCGCCGATGACCTCGGGGACCGGCTGCGTGCCATAGCCACGGTCCTACATGCGCGGCTCCAGGAGCACCCCGACCTGGTGGCGTTCTGCGTCGAGTCCAAGGCCATCCCATTCCGTGGTGGCCGCATGATGGTGAAGCCGTCCGCGATCTCCGCGCTCGGTCGCGTCCGCGGGCTCCTAGATGCATTCGCGGTTGAGCGTGCGTTGCCCATCATCGAGGAAACGGCGCAGACGCTGAAGTTGCTCACCGCCGGCAGACGGGACGCGAGCAAGCTCGACGTCCAGGCCGCGCTCGAGCTGCGTTTCCCCGAAGTGAAAGCGCTCTGGCCGACGCAGAAGACCCTTCAAGAGCACGCGGCCGATGCGCTCGCGGCAGTCATCGCCGGCCTTGAAAGCGACGTCGTCAGGGCTGCGCTTCGGGCTCAAGCCTGTCCTGAGCAGGTCAGGGAGGGGGCAGCATGAGCGCACCGCATGAGTTGGATCCGTGCGACGGCGCATCGGGAAAGGCGCGCTGCACCTGGCAGCAGCTGGAGCAGGCATCGGGCGAGGTTCGGGTGGTTGAAGGCGATGCGGGCGGGCCACTTCTCGTCGAACGGCGCACTATGGATCGGATCCAGACCTGGCGCCGGTGGATGACGGACGAAAAGGGCCGGACCGGGCTCGAGCTCGTCGAAGAGAAGACGGCCGACGCAAAGTTGCCAACCGCCAACGCTTCGGCCAACCGAGCCGGCACAGGCCCCACCGTGGGTGATCGGGATGGTGGTCGCGACGTGTTGGCGTAGCCCCAGGCGTGGGCGGCGCACGGGGCGGAGCCGGCGTTCGCGGTGCGACCAGCACAAGCCCACTTGGAATCGAGCCGTCCCGGTCCGAGGCGGAGAAGTTCCTGATCTCGCTCACCGGCGTCGACGCGGAGATGACGTTTCAGACGTTCGACGACAATCCCGAGCGCAAGGATCTGGCGTTGATTCGGATTCTACACGGAAGCCTCGTTGAGCACTGGGACGAGCTGGTCCGCCTCAACCTGAATGGCGCGGGCATCTTCGTCATGGTGAATGAGGGCGACGGCAACGGGCGCAAAAAGGCGAACGTCCGCGCGCTCCGGGCGCTGTTTGTGGACGACGACACCGGGGGACTTGAGCCAGCTGCTCTCGAAATCACGCCCTCAATTGTCGTGCAGAGCAAGAGGGGGCTCCACGCCTATTGGCGGCTCCGAGCTGGTGAGCCGCTCGATAGATTCGAGCCCGCGCAGGTTGCCCTGGCAGCGAAGCTGGGCACCGACGCGTCGGTGAAGGACTTGTCACGGGTGATGCGCCTGCCGGGCTTTCTTCACCAGAAGCCCGACAACCCTGCCCCGTTTCTGGTGACGGTGATCCAGGCCAGCGACGTTGCGTACACCACCGCGGAGGCGCTGGAGGGCTTCGGCATCCCGCCGCAGACGGAGAAGCCGCCGCGTGCGCGGAAAGCTCCGCGCCCACATGCGACCGGAGGTTCTCGGTACAAAGAGTTCAAAAGATGGGCGGAGGACAACGGCGAGGCGATTCTCACGCAGCACGACTTCAACGCACGCATCGCGCAAGTCCCAAACGTTGGCAGCGGTAGGACTGGCAAGGCTCGACTCTGGGTGGGAATCCGCATTCGGTCGGCGCCTGTGCAGGGCGAAGTTGAGCTTGAGGCCCGGGCATGAGCGGCGATGAACTGGAAGGCAGCGAGGGCCTACGGACCCATCTGACCCATCCCACATTCCCTGGGCCGAATTGCTCTTGCGCGTCTTCCGCGAGGACGTGCTCACCTGTCCCTGCGGCGGCCGGCGCGTCGTGCTCGCCTACGTCACCTCGCCCGGGCCAGTGAAGGCGATTCTCGATCAGCTGGGGTTACCGTCCACGGGCCCACCGGTCTCCCCGGCCCGTCTGGGCGGGATGGGACGGTGGCTGGGAAGACGCCGCCGCCCCAGTGCGGCAACCGCTGCGCTGAAAAGGCGCCTGGTGCCGACTGGACTTAATAAGATCGACCAACTTCGGGCCCATAACCTGGAGACTGAATGCCGCCTGCACCTTTTGACTCCCGGACTCTCCCATCTTCCTACCGCGTTCAGGATCAGCCAGGATGGCTTCGAAAGCCTGAACCCACTCTTGGTCCGTTGTGGCCAAATACCCGTCCCTACCGGGGGTTACAATATCAGCATTCACCCCTACTGGCGATGCAATGACTGGAATTTTCGCAGCCATATACTGAATCAACTTGAAACCGCACTTCCCGCGCGCCCATGGGTCCTCAGTGATCGGCATGATCCCAACATCAAATTGCATGAGCTCTTGGATTTCACTCTCCTCGCTCCACTCATGGATAACTGTCGGAACGTCTTTCATAGAGATAGGGCCCGAGCCTACCAGTAGGAGCTGGGCGTCGTGACGCGAACAAAACGTCCGCAGTGCCACCTCGCGGTCTTTCACGTATCGCGCCGTCGATGGTGATCCAAGCCAGCCGATTGTAAACCGCTCATGGGGCATGCTGGATCCCTTTGGCCGGTACCGTTCCACGTCTACAACCGTTGGGAATATGTGGACGTTCTTATTCGTCCGACGAGCATAATTGGCCAAGTAAGAGTTGCCTGCGAGGACTGCCTCAGCACCGCGGATAACTTTGGCAATCTTGTTCCCGAGGAGCATCCTGATCAACGGGCGCCGATGTAGATCATACTGATGAAAAATCGCGTCATCAAAATCATAAAAATATGGCACTTTCATGAAGTTCAGAAAACGCTCAACAACGGCTGGGAAATAAGGGAAAATCTCGCAATGGATGACGACTAAGTCGTAGTTTCTTGCGCTCCAGAGATCCCTAATTCGTCGACAAAACGCCCCGATCACGTGACCTAAGGAAGCCCGGCCAGTAGCAAATTTGTCTTTAAGATATTCGTCGCTTAATAGCGGCGCAATCGTCCCCTCAATGCCGTTCGCACGGAGTATTGGCAGATACTGTTCGTGCCGATAGCGAGTGCTAGCCGCCTTCCGGTCATATTTTGTGAGGAAAAGAACCTTCACTTCTTGGTGCCCACGGCACACCAGTAGGGCGTAGCTTCGTTGAAAACGATGTTTTCCAGTCCGGCTAGTTGCATCATTGCCTGAATCTCGGCACGGGTGAATCGTTGTTCCAACCGCGTTCCAAAGCGATCTCGCGAGTCGGTACGCATCGTATAAACGGAAAGACGGCGGTACGCAGCCAATGGCAAGGACTCCACGTTAGCCCCTAGCCATTCCGGCACCAAGGCAAAGCGCGCCAGTGGCCAATACACGGTCAAAGCGATGAAATCTGTCACGGCATGCTTTAGCACCGGGGGCATTCGCGCAATCATATATCTCAGTGCTTCGGTTGACCTCCAAAGGGAGCGGAACCACAACGGTCGATTGTCGAAGCGATAATACAAATAGACAAGAAACGGAGCGCCTCGCTTGAGCTTCGCCACGCAGGAGCGAATACCTGCAGCCGTATCGGGAACATGGTGCAACACGCCGAGCGAATAGCCAAAATCCATCGACTCATCGGGCAATGGAATATTGTCGACGCTGGCATGATGAAATTTGCAGTTTTTATTACTTGATAGCTTTCGCTTTGCGACTTGTAGAGCTTCGTTACTGGCGTCGATACAATGAAGGCTACCTACCCTTTCGGCCGCTAGTTTTGCCCATCGCCCTGAACCACATCCCAAGTCGAACCCCACCGCGTTGGACGGCAATGTCTTCCACGGGAAGTTGGCGAAATACTGTGCAAAAACACTTCTCAGCTCGCTCTCGGGCAGGGCGCTTTGATCAAAGCGACTCCACTCATCCCCGAACCCCTGCACCGTCTTGGCATCAAGATTACTCACCGATTCACTCCAGAACTGGCAACGAAACCCCTTGACATGGCCGCACAGTACACCAAAATCGGGGTTTGCACATTAGCGACACCGCTACGACTGCGCAAACTGATATCGGTTGACATCTTGGATTCGCCTCACCGCGTTGACTATCCACGTTGAGTGCGTCGGTGGCTCTATCGGACACGCGGAGCGGTGTTCTCGAGAAGTCTTCGGAGCGGCCCTCAGTCCTCGCCGCGATCGGAATCATCCCCTGGTTCGGGGCGTTCCGGCCGCGGCTCGACCTGCCGGCGCAGCTCGGCGAACCGCTTGCTCAACTGCTCTTCGAATCCGCTCTGCGACGGGTGGTAGAAGGGCACGCCCCGCAGCGCGTCGGGCAGGTAGTCCTCGGGCACGTAGCTGCCCTCGAAGTTGTGCGGGTATTGGTAACCCGCGCCGTAGCCCAAGGACTTCATCAGGGGCGTGGGGGCGTTGCGCAGGTGGAGCGGAACTGGAAGTGGCCCATTCTCGGTGACGGCGG
>Ga0070708_100005188_pt1 | contig 10314 bp, 11 predicted proteins | sample KBSK5503metaG_FD_65469 | JGI IMG/M metagenome (GOLD analysis project Ga0070708, IMG submission 65469) | Corn, switchgrass and miscanthus rhizosphere microbial communities from Kellogg Biological Station, Michigan, USA - KBS K5-50-3 metaG | ecosystem: Host-associated > Plants > Roots >... | reverse complement strand
CCTGAAAATCGGTGGAGTGGACGTGGGCGCCCGGGGCGCCATTCGCCGCTTGCTCAAAGGCGTGATCCCTGCCGCCGCTTTGCGCGCCATGTTGCACCGGATTCCGCCCCGCGAAATTCCGTGGGAATTCGTGGACCTGATCGAAACCGACCCGGCCCGGCGCGTCAAGTTAAAGATCTCCCATGAGGGCTTGGCGAAACTCCATCCGGCCGACATCGCCGACATCGTGGAAGACCTCGCTCCCGACGAGCGCGAAGCGGTCTTCGAGACGCTGGACGAGGAAGTGGCCGCCGGCGCCATGGAGGAGCTCGAACCGAAGGTGCAAAAAGCGGTGGTGGAGTCTCTGGATTCCGAGCGCGCCGCCGATATTCTCGACGAGATGGAGCCCGACGCCGCCGCCGATCTGTTGGCCGACCTGCCCGGGGATCGGACCGAACAAATCCTGGTGCAGATGCAGCCGGAAGAGCGCCAGGAAGTCGCGGAACTGCTGGAGTTCGAAGAAAACACCGCTGCCGGCCGCATGACCACCGAGTACATCGCTCTGCCGGTGACGGCTACGGTCCACGACGCCATCGAGGCCATGCGCACTTTCGAAGGCCGCATGGAGGGCATGAGCACGATCTATCTGACCGATTCTCACGGCACGCTGGCGGGCGCCGTGCCGCTGATGAAAATCGTGCTGGCAACGCCCACAACGCCGCTGCTGGCCCTGAATCAGGAGCCCCTGATTTTCTGTGAAGCCGGCGCCAAAGAGAAGAAGTTCGCCGAATTGTTCGACAAGTACAACCTGCTGACCTTGCCGGTGGTTGACGAGCATAATCACCTGACCGGTATCATCACTCCGGACGATGTGATCAGCATGCTGCGGGCGAAACTGTAGGTTCGGATCAGTCAAAACCGACCACCCCCCAATAAAATTTTGCGAGTTTGCAGATTCGTCTACCCAGAGCACGCGAACTGCGTTTATTCTGTTCGGTCGGAAAGGCAACCCTGAGACTGCCGTGAAGTGCGCGCATGAGATGGCTGAGAAGCTGGAAGATCCGGATTCTGCTTTTTTTCGCAGTGGTTGGTCCGGGCTTCATTACCGCGAATGTCGACAACGATGCCAACGGCATTTTGACGTATTCGCAGGCCGGCGCGCACTTCGGTTACATGCTCTTGTGGACAATGATCCCGACTACGATCGCCCTGATCGTAGTGCAGGAAATGTGCGCCCGCATGGGAGCGGTCACCGGCAAGGGCCTGAGCGATCTGATCCGGGAAGAATACGGCCTGCGAATTACGTTCCTCATGATGATCGGCATTCTGATTACCAATTTCGGAAACGTCGTGGGCGAGTTTGTCGGCATTGCGGGAAGCATGGAACTGTTCGGGGTCTCAAGGTACTACTCGGTGCCAATCTGTGCCGTGATCGTTTGGTTGATCGCAGTCAAAGGGCAATACAAGAGCGTTGAGAAAGTCTTTCTGTTGGCCTCGTTCTTCTATATTACTTACATATTTGCCGGAGTGCTGGCGAAACCTGCGTGGATTGAGGCCGTCAAGGCCACGGTAAAGCCTCCGGGGATGGCGGCCTTCAAGCACGGCGCATATGTCTACATGGTGATCGGCGTTGTCGGAACTACGATCGCGCCCTGGATGCAGTTCTATCTGCAGTCGTCGATTGTCGAGAAAGGAGTCACGCGGCGTCAGTACAAAGCCTCACGTCTCGACGTGATCGTGGGATGCATCTTCACCGACGTGGTTGCGTGGTTCATTATTGTGGCCTGTGCGGCCACGCTCTACCTGCACGGTGTTCGTGACATTCGTGACGCCGCCGACGCCGCTCAAGCCCTGCGTCCCCTGGCCGGCGACTGGGCGTACATACTGTTTGCGCTGGGGCTTTTCAACGCGTCGCTGTTTGCGGCTTCGATTCTGCCGCTTTCGACGGCCTATACCGTTTGCGAAGGCTTAGGGTTCGAATCGGGCGTGGGCCGCAAATTTTCGGAAGCTCCCGCTTTTTACTGGCTTTATACCGCGCTTATCGCCGCCGGGGCACTCGTGGTCCTTATACCAGGGCTTCCTTACATCAAGATCGCGTTGTTCTCGCAAGTGGTCAACGGCGCGGTGTTGCCCTTCGTGCTGATTTTCATGTTGCTGCTCATCAACAAGAAGGAACTGATGGGCGAATTCGTAAACAAACGCACGTTCAACATCATCGCCTGGGCGACCACTGTGATTATGATCGGACTCACGGTGGTGTATGTGTACGGTCAGGTGCGCGGCGCGGGCTGAGGAACGAGTGTCGCAATCTTTTGCAGCTGATTTCAGCTGCTGATCCGCCTTCGAACAACCGTCCAACCGGCGATCTGCATCTACTCTGACCGGGAAAGCGCTTCCCCGCTTATGGCGGGCCCGGGTCTTTGAGCCGTACCCATCGAGAAACTGCGACCGGCGCCGCTCAAAGAACCTTCCCCGCCGCCAGATTCCTGACCAGTCCGAGATCGGCCTCGAGGAAATCGAGCTGAGTGAGTTCTCTCCGCTCCACCCAGCGCACGTCCCGGAAGATGCGGTTCTCAATCTCCCCCAGGTAGTTCCGTACCTCAAAAAAACGCAACTCGACCGCGCCGCCGCCCGGGTACTCGTGCTGGAAGCGGGCCACTTCGTCGCCGATGGTGGCCTCGATTCCCAATTCTTCTTCCAATTCCCGGCGCAGGGCGTCGCGCGGCTGCTCACCCTCCTCGATCTTGCCTCCGGGGAATTCCCATTTGAGCGGCATGACCTGATGCCGCGTCCTCTGACAGCAGAGGATGTGGTCATCCTTGAGGATGAGAGCGGCTACGACCCGTTTCATGGGCGTAAGAGCGCCTCTGGCTGCTAGCTTCTGGCCTCTAGCAAGCTGTCTTTCGCGGAGAATTGCCAGCAGCTAGTAGCCAGGAGCTAGAAGCTGGCGGGATTCGGTTCAGGCCCTCGCCAGACGCTTGCCGACGATCTGGGCACAATACTCGACCAATTCCTTGTCGGCGTGACCGAAAGCAGCGGCAAAATGACTGTCAATGTCGAGTTCGCCGACCACCCGCCCTTTCACGAACACCGGAACCACAATTTCGGACTTGGTTTCGAGCGAGCAGGCGAGATACCGCGGGTCGCTGTGAACGTCGTCCACGATCACCGTCTTGCCGGACGATGCGGCCGCGCCGCAGATGCCCTGGTTCAAGGGAATGCGCGTGTGCGGAGTCATCGCTCCCTGAAAGCGCCCCAGCACCAGCACCGGCGGCTTCGCCCCAGGTTCGAGCATGTAGAAGCCGACCCAGTTGTACTTCAGCATCTTCTCGTGCAGGAGGCGGGTCATGCCATCCATCAATCCATCGGCCGTGCGCGCTTCCGAATTCAGGAGGTCAACTTCCTTGCGTATTTCTTCAATCCGGGACAGGTCCGACGCTTTTGCCATGACGCTAATCCTAACCTAAGCGCTGGTCGCGTTACACCGTGGCCAACAAAATGCATAATCAGTAAGAGTGTCATCCTGATCCGTACAGTGTCATCCTGAGCGAAGCAGGACGATGAGCGAAGCGAATCGTCCCGCGGAGTCGAAGGACCCCTACCCCTGACAAGATGCGTCCGGCAAAGATGCAATTTTCGTGAGCCCTGAGTGCCGCAATCGCGTGCATTTATGGATGTGGTTTGCGCCTTTCGCAGGTACTTAATCACACTCTCGCCAGGCCATCGTAGGGTTAGCATTACAATCGCGCTGTGTATTCCGCCGAAATCCTCGATCACTTCCAGCACCCGCGCAACACAGGAGACCTCGAAGCGCCCGCTTCTTCGGTGCAGATGGAGAATCCCGCCTGCGGGGACATTCTGAAGCTCTCGCTGAAACTGGAGGGCTGTCGCATTGCCGATATCCGCTTCCGCGCCCAGGGCTGCGTGCCCGCCATAGCCTGCGGATCGGCGGTCACGGAACTCGCCAAAGGCAAGACAGTGGAGGAAGCACGGCAGATCAGCAGGGAAGACCTGCTACGGAAAGTTGGCGGCGTCCCCGAAGCTTCCACTCACGCCAGCCACTTGGCGATAGACACGCTGAAGGCACTGCTGCGAGGGCTGTGAAGCGAGTTGGTTTAGGAGCGATCAGGCGATCTTATGGAAATGACACGGCGGTCTGCGTCGAAGAAAGTTGGGAAATCGCCCGTTCTTGTCAACCGTCGAGCGCTGAATAACAGCTTCCAGGCGACATTTCTCTAGTTCATTCCGTGTTGCCGTTTCCACGCAGCCACTTGTTCTTCTGCGTCCCTCAGTTGGTCCTTGCTGAGAATGAGAGCGGCCGTTTTCAGCCGGTCATTTGGGTCTTTGTAGCCGTTTAAATCGGCGATTCTTAGCCAGGTATAGCCGTTCACAAAATCGAAAATCGAGAGGTATGTCTCACCTAGGAAGTACTGTGCTGGAACTAACGTCTCCGCTGCCTTGCGATACCACTCGATGGCCTGCGGCCGGTCCGGCGACCGCCTGGCTACACCGTATTCGCATGCGCACCCGATGATGAATTGCGCTTTGGGGTCTCCCTTGTACGCCTTTTTAAGCAGGCCCTTGATGTCACGAGAATCGATCTTCGCAGCGCAAGGAAGGTCCGTATAGACCGGTCCGGACTGGGACATCATCGGCGTGCTAAAGAGCCGAAACGACACATTTACTCTGATTTCCACTTTCACCGGTATGCCGGCCCGGGTGGCAGGCTTAAATTTCCAGAGTGTGACAGTCTGAACAGCGGACTGATCAAGCGCCGGATCGAGACTGTTCACGACGCGTATGTTATCGGTGCTCCCGTCTGGAAGCACATCGACCGCCAGAGTGACCTCTCCTGAGACACGTCGCTGTCGCGCCCCGTCTGGGTAGGAAGGGTCTGGCGTGAAAATCGGACTGGGGCGGATAACGCCGGGTAGGCGAGAAACTGTAGCGACGGGACACTCAACGGGGCCTTCATCTGTTATGCCCGAGTCCGTGTCGAAAGGAACAAACGTATCTGCACTCCGCGAAACCATGCTTGTCGGCAAGTACCGCGAAAGCCGATCCGGCAACGCTATCTCGATCCAGTCCCCATGTCGCTGGACCACACTAACAGTTTGCCCACAGCCGATCCTCCCCGCAGGAAGCTTTCGGCAAAGATCAAGCACCATCGAAGCAAACTGCTCGCTTCGATCAGAACAGGCCACGTATCCGATCGGAAGTTCCTTCTCTGGGGGCTTCTCCTCAGAGCCATAGGCTGCCTGGGTTGACAATCCGGATGCCAGAACCACAACTAAGAGCCATGACTTCACGAAAGGAATTCTTGCACTTGACTCACTGCTCGTCAATAAAGGCAGCTATTGACGAAATATCGTCCTCACACACCATCGGAGTTTTGAGCGTGGTCACCATTTCGCCTGCAGGCGCGGGACAGCCCTTTAAGTAACGGAGCTTCCTAACTTCTCTCTAAGCTTACCGACCACGGCGATTAGCCTCGGGCTGGTAGAGTCCCCAGCCGTTGGCGAGGGCGATCTCTCGTAGGTGCGGAGTTGGATTGATCGCAAACGGGTGCTTCGACATCGCGAGCATCTCGCGGTCCCAGATCGAGTTGCCGAAGGCATAGTCCGGCGCTCCGGGCATCGCTTCCCGGATCGCTTCCGGCTTGCCCGGGCCGCTGGGCACGCGAATCAGCCGGTCCGTGATCGTGCCGTTAACGACGGCCACCTCCGCGGCCAGGATGCGGTCCTGGGAAAAGTCGAAGTACGGCGTGGCCGCCCGGATGACCCACAGATTTGTCGAGGAGACGGCCCACACATCGCATCCGAATGCGCGCAGTCGTTTGACCAACTCCTGCATCTCCGGGAAAATGTGAGCCACGACTTCCTGGGCAAAGTAGGCGTTGGCAGCTTGCTGCACGATCTGTTCGCTCAAGCCGCGATGCATGGTGACCATCTCGCCGCACATCGCCTCTTCCGGCACCTTACCGGCGCGGTAATCGGCGTACCGGGGCCGCGCCCAGCGCCGGACCTCCTCCGACACGAGGCCTTGGTCCAGTTCCCAGGAGAAAAACCCTTCCCCGGCATCGCCCGACCAGAGCGTCCCATCGCAGTCAAAGGCGGCGCTGCGGGGAGAGAGGCGGAGAACACTTTCAACAAATTTCGTCTGTGCAGGTTTGAGACGTGTCATGAATTCGGGGCTCTGACTCTGGCAGGATCTAACCCGACTGCAGAACGTTCGACCGCAAGCCCGCATATTGTTCCGGCGTGTCCACGTTGATCGCCACCAGCGGATCATCCACCGGAACGTACTGGATCTTGGCGACGTTGGCGTGCTCAACCTCGCGGGCATTGGACGACTCAGGCGCCCTCAAAAATGCCTCGATCATCTCGCGGCCGGCCAGGATGGGGTGTCCGTGTTGGCCCTGGTATTCGGGGACAACGGCCCACTTCCAGCTCCGCAAGGCCTGTTCGAAGGCGGCGGTCAGCGCCAGAATCGTGTCCGGCCGCACCGGCGGGCGATCGACAAGCGTAATCATCGCAGCATCGCGGCCCCGGCTCAGCACTTCCTGCAGTCCGGCCCGAAGAGAACTGAACTGGCCGCGCGCGGGGTCGGGATTTACCACCAGCGATCCGCCATGGGCATATACCACCGGCGCCAGGTCGCGCTCATTCGCGCCGACGACCACCAGCACGAGATCAACGTGAGGAGAAAACAGCCGGATAGCGGCGGAGAGCAACGTGTCTCCGGGGCCCGTGCTGGTTGCCTGAGGAGGCCAGGGCAAGAGCGCCTTGTCGCGTCCCATGCGCGACGACTCACCCGCCGCCAGAATTACACCGCAAAAACTCGGAGCACGTCCCATGAAGGCAAGATAGCAAACCCCTTCCCCCCTGCCAAGGACACGCATCACGCAAATGAAGGCAGTTTGAGCACGTCGTCATGCGGGACCGGTTCGAGGGGATGTCCCGCCTGGCGCCATGCACGCATGCCGCCAGCAATCACAAACGCCTTGAATCCCTGTTCTTGCAGCAGATGCGCCACCCGGGCGCTCGTGGCCTCGCGCGCTCAAGTGCAATAGAGATAGATCTCCCGTTCCCTGGGCAGGTTCTTGATCTCTTCCGCCAGGTTGTTGGGTTCGATGCGAATCGATCCGGCAATGCGTTCGGAGTCGGCGTCGTAATATCCGTGGCTGCGGACATCGGCGATCAGGATGATGTGAGCTTCATCGGACGCAAGGCGGCGCGTGATCTCCTCCACCGGCACACGGGGCACGACGTCGAGCAGGCGGTACTTGCGGTAAATCCAGATGCGATAGGCGATGTAAACCGCCAGCCCGATTCCGACGAGAACCTCGGCGGCGAACCCAGCCGAGCGCAGGCCGTGGGTGATGGCGCGCAGCGCATCGCTGAACAGATAGCCCGCGAGCGAATACGCTCCCACGTAGCATGCGATCCCGAGTGCGTCGAATTCGAGGAAATGCTCCAGCCGCATCTTCATGCTGCCCGCCAGCGGCGGGGACATGGCGTTGATGCCGGGGATGAACTTGGCAAACAGCAAGGTCTGCTTGCCGCGGCGGTAGAAGTACTCCGCCGATCGCAGAATGCAGCTTTCCGGGTTTGCCGAGAGACGGCACAGAATGCCCAGCAGCGCCCATCCCGTCACTCGGCCCAGGAAATAGAGAAGGACGTCGCCCACAAGCATGGCCAGGAAGGCCGTTCCAAGCACCGAGTAGATGTGCAATTTTCCGTAGGCCGCAACCGCCCCAGCCGTCAGAATGGCGAGCGCCGCCGGCAAAGGCAGGCCAATGGCCTCGGCGAAGCACACGGCTGCCAGCAAGGCGTAGCCATGGTGCGCAATCAGCGGGAGCAGGTCGTCCATGGTGGAAGTCGGTTGAGTCAGTATAACAATCTTGGATGCTACTGGATTCTCGCGCGGTTCAGCAGCCCGCGAGCCCTGCTACAGTGATACGAGTTCAGAAAGACGTTCAGGGAGGACTTGTGCCCGATCAAAGCCGAACTTACATCAATTTGCCCAACCGTCCCGCCGGCCTGCCTTTCAGCGATGCGGTCCTGATCGGGAATACGCTCTACATCTCCGGACGAATTGGCATCGACCCTGCCACCGGTTCGGCGGCAGAAAACGTCGACGATGAAATGAGGCTTCTCTTCGACGGTTTTCAGGCCGTGCTGCGGCTAGCCGGCATGACGATGGACGACCTCGTCTGGGTGCAAGTCTACTCCCCCGATGTTTCTCTGTGGCCGCGGTTCAATGCCGCCTACGTGAAGTTCTTCACGCGCGAATTTCCCGCCCGGGCGTTCCTGGGGTCGGGCCCGCTGCTGATGAATGGGCGGTTTGAGATGCTGGGGATGGCGGTGAAGAGCTAGCTACGAGCTTCGAGCTACGAGCAACCACATGTTTTCACACGTTGTCCTTGCCCCCTCTGTGACCCTCTGTGTCCCCTGTGGTAGTTCTCTTGGGTTTCGTCTAGGTTACGAGAGTCTCTCCGCCGTCCTAGCTTGCTCGAAGCTCGAGGCTCGCAGCCCGCCGCTATTTTTCTCGCGCCACCACAAACTCCGGCGCCCACAGCAGCGCCCGCTTGATCTCTGAATCTGGGAACGCGCCGATCGCGTTTCGGGCAGACTCCGCGTAGCGCGCCGCTTCTCCGGAGGCATATTCGAGCGATTCATATCGATTCAGGATGGCCAGAATGTCCGCGTGCGAAGTGCCGTTGAAGGCGCGGTCGCGCAGAACGGCTTCGATCTGCCCGCGCTCCGCGAGAGTTGAACGTTCGAGCGCGTGAATAACCGCCATCGTGACCTTGCCCTCGCGCAAATCGCTGGCCACGGGCTTGCCCAGCACTCTCTCCGACGCGGTGAGGTCGAGCACATCGTCCACGATCTGGAACGCCAAACCAAGATCGCGTCCGTACTGCCCGAGGCGTTCTTCCTGTTCCGCGGTGGCGCCGCCGAGGATTCCGCCGAGCCGCATGCACACCGAGAACAGGCACGCCGTCTTGCGGTAGATCAGGTCGAGGTACTCCTGTGGGGAGATCAGGCTGCCCAGTTTTTCCATCTGCAGCAGTTCGCCCTCGACCATCTGCTGCGTCAGTTCGATCAACACGTCGAGGATGTGGAAATTCCGTTCCTGCACCGCGATCTTGAAGGCCTGCATGTAAAGCCAGTCGCCCGCCAGCACACATTTGGAATTGCCCCACTGCGTGTTGGCCGCCGGGCGCCCGCGGCGGGTCTGAGCCTCGTCGATGATGTCGTCGTGAACCAGCGTCGCCGTGTGGATGATCTCGACCACCGAGGCAAGCTTCACCGCGCCGGTGCCCTTGTAGTCGAACAGTTTGGCCGACAGCAGCAGCAGCGCCGGGCGAATCCGCTTGCCCCCGCCGGCCCGCAGGTATTCGCCGATCTCGGTGATCGCGGCGACGTTCGAGACCGTGTCGCGGCCGAACTCCTCCTCGATGGCGATCAGGTCATCGCGCAGCAAGTCGAAGATCTCTTTCCCGTTAATGATCGTCGTTGTGCTCAAGTGAGGTCGAGGCTCATTTCACCACGGAGACACGGAGTCACGGAGAATGACTAGGATTGAGTTTGTTTCCTCCGTGTCTCCGTGCCTCCGTGGTGGATTTTCAGTTCGTACGGTAATTCGTAAACTGCATGTCAATGCCAAAGTCCTGCTGCCGCATCAGGGCGATGATTTCCTGCAGCGCATCGCGGTCTTTGCCGCTCACCCGCACTAGGTCCCCCTGAATCGACGCCTGCACTTTCTTTTTCGAATTCTTGATCAGCTTCACGATTTCGCGCGCCTTCTCGATCGGGATCCCCTGCTGCATCGTGATCTTCTGCTTTGCCGTCCCCCCGAGCGAAGACTCGACTGCTCCATAGGTCAGGCCTTTCAGAGGCACGCCGCGCTTGACCAGCTTCTGCTGGAAGACGTCGTTCACCGCCTTCAGCTTAAATTCATCGGCGGAGTGGAGCAGGATCGCCTCCTTCCCCTCCAGTTCGATCCGCGATTTCGAGTCCTTCAGATCGAAGCGGGTGGTAACTTCCTTCATCGCCTGCTGAATGGCGTTGGAGACTTCCTGCAGATCAATCTTACTGACGATATCGAAACTGTTATCCGGCATGGAACTTTCCCGATCTGGAGTAGAGACGCAGCTTGCTGCGTCTCAAGCTCTGAGCCTCGATCGAGCTTTCAAGTCTGTGGGTTGCTCGCGGCTAGAAGCGCGCAGCCGCACACAATCCACGCAGCATGCAACCCTTGAGGGTATCAGAAGAACCAATCTCTGGGCAGGCTAGACGCGAGGATCTGGGCTTTTGACTGTTTTGCCCA
>Ga0070708_100005186_pt1 | contig 10320 bp, 6 predicted proteins | sample KBSK5503metaG_FD_65469 | JGI IMG/M metagenome (GOLD analysis project Ga0070708, IMG submission 65469) | Corn, switchgrass and miscanthus rhizosphere microbial communities from Kellogg Biological Station, Michigan, USA - KBS K5-50-3 metaG | ecosystem: Host-associated > Plants > Roots >... | reverse complement strand
TCGACGACGCGAGCGACGATCTCGTGGCCGGCTCGAGGACACATCCCCGGACAGTGGAAGAATTCTGGACGTTCACTCGTCCGGCCGGCCTGAACTTCTGGATGCTCTCGGCCATCCAGACGTCATAAAGGAATCGCATCCGCGCGCGGGTCGGCGGGACGACCACGCCGGGCCGCCCGAAACACCCGGCCAGCGAGATCGGCGGCGCCAGGAGATCGTGGCGAGCACGAGCGCGACGGCGCCGCCCCCGTGCTCCTGTCGGACTCAGAAGCCCTTGCGTCTCATGCACCCGCGATAGGCGGCCTGATACGTCGCGTCCTTTGCCCCCTCTGCCTCCATGCCGTGGATTTGAGGATTGGAGGACGCGATGACTTTACCCATGAAGTCTGGGGAGCGTACCGTCTCGGCGCGGGAGCGTTCGATGTCGGCCCGGGCCCGGTCGTCGATGGTCGGTGAGGCGGCTCCGGTCCTGACCGCTTCCGGCGCTTCTCGATTGCAATCGACGAAATCGGCGTCGGTGGGGACCTCGCCGTGGGTCATCCGCACGGCGGCGACCGAGACGAGCAGGAGCAGCCCGAGAGCCAGCACGATTCTGTACAGCATCGCCATGTCCAGCTCCCGTCGAAGCCGCGTCTGGTCGCCATGGCGTGGGTCGCGAGGAGAGCCATGGACCGTCGGGCTTGGTGGAATTGTACGAGTGTACTATTATAATAGTACAACATGGAGATCGCAATGAACCTGCAGGTGGATGCGCGGAGCGCGATCCCGATCCGCCGCCAGCTCACGGAGCAGCTCAAGCACCTGATAGAAGGCGGCGGCTTTCCCCCGGACCATCCGCTCCCCAGCATCCGCGAGCTGGCCGGCTTCCTCGGCATCAATCCGAACACGGTCGCACGAGTCATCGAGGATCTGCAGCGCAGCGGCTACGTCGACGCTCGTCGGGGGAAGGGCGTGTTCGTCGCACCGGCTCTGCCCGCTCGCCCTTCGCCCGCGCTTCGGCAGCGGTTTTTGCGGGAGATGGTGATCCAGGCTGCGGCGCGCGGGATGACGGCCGAGGACCTGGCAATAGGCGTCCTGAGCCTGGCCGGGATCCGGCCCGCCGCCGTCCCGGAGGGCGTGGAAGTCCTCCTCGTGGAGTGCAGCGAGTCTGAGATCGAGTTCTTTGCCCGGGAACTCGAGGCCCACCTTCCGGTCCGTATCGACAAGGTGCTGCTCAGCAAGCTGGCGACGGTCACCAAGCGCCCGGAGGGAGCCGCTCGCTGGGGGGCCGCGGTCACGAGCTTCGGTCATCTCCCGGAGGTGCAGAGGCTCCTGGGGCGCAAGGGGATCCCCGTCATTGCGCTGCTCGCCGCGGCGCACCTGGAGACCCTCCAGAGGCTCGCCCAGCTTCCATCGGGGACGCGTGTCGGTGTGGTCTCCGCCGCCGAGACCGCTCACGACGTGGAACACTCGATCGCGAACGCCGGGCTGCCGAACATCGCCCTGGTCGGGGCCTGCCACTCCGAGGGCGCTGCGCTGGGTCGCCTGGTTCGCCGAGTGGACGTCATCGTCTGCTCCAGCTCCGCCGTCGCGCGGGTCCGGCGGCTCGCGGGCGCCACCACCCAGGTCATCATCGACGACCGGGCTCTCGATCCACGGGCGATCGAAATGCTCGCGACCCTCCTCGTGAAGCAAACGGGCGATAGCTCACGGCCGCTCCGCGCCCCGCTCCGGAGGCGCCTGAGCCCGCGTCCGCCCGGGCGGCCCCGACCGTCACGAGGCGCCACCAACGGTGAGACAGCGCCGGGGAAGTGATGCGCTCACGGAGCGACGGGTGATCCGGACCGTCGCCTGCGGGGCCGCCGACGGCTCCGGGCGAGTTGACACGCCTTCGTCGACCGCGTAACTTTCCTCGCGCGCGTTGTCGCGGAGGTAAATCCCGATCATCATCGACGAGTTGCGAACGATTCAGCGCCAGCACGGCTATCTCCCGGCGGATGCGCTGCGGGCCCTGGCCGAGCGACTGGAGACCCCGCTCTACCACGTCCAGGGAGTCGTCAGCTCCTTCCCTCACTTCCGGCTGTCGCCACCGGCGCCGGTGGAGGTGCGCGTGTGCGCGGACATGTCGTGTCACCTGCGCGGCGGCGATCGGCTGCGGCGCGCGGTCGAGGCGAACATCGCGCGGACGGCGCAGGCCGGCGTCGTCGTCAAGCCCGTGTCGTGCCTCGGTCGCTGCGACCGCGCGCCGGCCGCGGCCATCAACGACACGATCGTCGACGATCTCTCGACCGCGTCGCTCGTCGGTCACGTCGATGCGGTGCTCGCCGGCGGCAGCGTGCCGCCGCAAGAGGCCGCACCGCCCGCGGGCCGGCTGTTGCTCGATCCCTACGACGGCGAGCGCCCGTACCAGGCGGTGCGCGATCTCATCGCGAGCCGCGACACCAACGGTCTGCTGGCGTCGGTGAAGGCCAGCGGCCTCCGTGGCCTCGGCGGCGCCGGCTTTCCTACGGGAACGAAGTGGGAGCACGTGCGCCGCGCCCACGGCGACGTCAAGTACGCGGTCTGCAACGGCGACGAGAGCGAGCCAGGGACGATCAAGGACCGCTTCATCATGGATCACGCCCCGCACCTCATCATCGAGGGCATGATCCTCGGCGGCATTGTCGTCGGTGCGCGGACGGGGATCATCTACATCCGTCACGAGTACGAGCGGCAGATCGAGGCGGTCCAGCACGAGCTCGAGCGCTGCGCCGAGCAAGGCTTGATCGGTCCCGACGTGCTGGGGTCGGGGATCGCGTTCGATCTCTCCGTGTTCGTGAGCCCGGGCGGCTATATCTGCGGGGAAGAGACCGCGCTCTACGAGGCGATCCAGGGCAATCGCGCCGAGCCGCGGAACAAGCCGCCCCACTCGGCGACGAGCGGGCTCTGGAACCGGCCCACGCTCATGAACAACGTCGAGACCTACGCGATGATCCCGCTCATCGCCCGCCGTGGCGCCGAGTGGTTCCGCGCGCAGGGACGCGGGGCCGACAGCCCGGGCGTGAAGTTCGTGGGCGTCAGCGGCCATGTGACCTCGCCGGGCGTGTACGAGATCGCCATGGGGACGCCGACGAGCGAGCTGCTCGAGCGCGCCGGCGGTGTGCTGGGCGGCCGCGCGCTGAAGGCATTCGCGCCGTCCGGCCCGTCCTCGGGATATCTGCCGGCCTCGCTGATCGACACGCCGCTCGACTTCCCGCACATGGCCGCGGTCGGCTCCATGCTCGGCTCCGGTGCGCTCGTGATCTGCGCCGAGGGCACCTGCATGCTCGACATGGCGCTCAACGCGGTCCGCTTCTACCGGAACGAATCGTGCGGCAAGTGCGTGCCGTGCCGGGTGGGAACCATCAAGCTGACGGAGATCCTCCTGGGCATCGCGGCCGGCCGGGGGAGGCGCGAGGATCTCGACCTCATCGTCGATCTCTCCCACGCCATGGCCGAGACGTCGATCTGCGGGCTCGGCCAGATCGCGCCGGCGCCGATCACCTCCGTCATCAAGCATTTTCCCGACGAGATCGAGGCCCACGTCATGGACCGGCAGTGTCCGGCGGACGTCTGCTCGATGGCCGAGTGAGCGCGCGATGAGCGTGACCCAGACCATCGGCACCATCGAGCTCACGATCGACGGCAAGTCGGTGCTCGTCCCCTCGGGCAGCACCGTGCTCGACGCCGCCCGGAGCGTCGGCATCGACATCCCCGTGCTCTGCCACGCGCAGGAGCAGACGCCGATCGGCGTGTGTCGCGTCTGCACCGTCCAGGTGAAGGGCGCCCGGGTGTTCGCGGCGGCCTGCGTCCGCACCGCCGAGCCCGGTATGGAGGTCGAGACGGCGAGCGAGCCTGTCTTGCGCGCGCGGCGCACGCTCTACGAGATGCTGCTGGCCGACCATCCGACCCCGTGCCTGCGCCAGCAGACGACGCAGGATTGCGAGCTCGAGACTCAGGCCGCGCGCGCCGGCGTGGTGACGCCGCGCTTCGCGCCACATCACTCCGACCGGGTGGCGGACGATTCCTCGCCGATCATCCACGTCGAGCGCAACGCGTGCATCCTGTGCGACCGCTGCATCCGCGCCTGCACCGAGATCAAGCACAACCTTGTCATCGGACGCACGGGCAAGGGCGCCAACACCGCCATCGCCTTCGATCTCGATGTCGCGATGGGGCAGTCGACCTGCGTGGGATGCGGCGAGTGCATGGTGTCGTGTCCGACCGGCGCGCTGACCAACAAGCGCTCGGTCGAGGTGACGATCCCGACCGGCGCGTCCATGACGCCCGAGGACCTGCTGGCGCTGCCGATGTTCTCCGGCATCTCGGGCACGTTCCTGAAGCTCAACCAGGGTTCGGTGGTCCGGCGCCGGTTCAGTCCCGGCGAGGTGATCTGCCGTGAGGGCGAGTACGGCTCGACCGCGTTCTACATCCTGAGCGGCGAGGTCGAAGTGTCGATCGCGGCGCCGATGGGCCACGCCCAGAGTAGCGCCGATCAGGGCCGCAAGGGCGTGCGTCACTTCCTGCGGCAGCTGACCTCGCTCGCGCAGGCCAAGACGACCGCCGCCGACGAGGCGCCGCCCGCCTTCATCCCCGTCGACGCCTCGGTCGACGTCGCGTACGACACGCGCGTGGCCCGCCTCGGGCCCGGCGAACTCTTCGGCGAGATGACGTGCCTCAGCAAGTACCCGCGCTCGGCCACTGTGCGGGCGACCCAAGAGACCGAAGTCCTCGAGATGTTCGCCAACGTGCTGTACATGCTGCGCAAGAACAAGCGCTTCAAGGCCGAGCTCGATCGCCGCTACCGCGAGCGCGCGCTCCGGACGCACCTCAAGGGGGTCCCGTCCTTCGACGACCTCCCGGAGGAGGTGCTCGACGACCTCTGCGAGCACGCCGAGCTCCTGCGCTACGAGCCGGGCGAGGTCATCTGCCGGCAGGGCGATCCCGCCGACGCGTTCTACCTCGTGCGTATCGGCTTCGTGAAGGTCACCGAGCGCTTCGCCGGCGGCGACATGGTCCTCGCCTACCTCTCGCGCGGCGACTATTTCGGCGAGATCGGCCTCTTGCGGGGCGGCATCCGCACCGCCACCTGTACCGCGCTCGACCACGTCGAGATCGTGCGCATCTCCGGCGAGGATCTGACGGCCATCATGGATCGCGCGCCGGAGCTCCGCACGCGGCTGTCGGCGGTGGCCGAGCAGCGGACGCGCCAGAACCGCGCGCGCCAGGAGCGCGTGAGCACGGTCCCCCTCGACGACTTCATCTCGCAGGGGCTTATGGAGGCCCAGAACCTCCTGCTGCTCGACCTCGAGCGCTGTACGCGCTGCGACCTCTGCGTCCGCGCCTGCGCCGACGCCCACGACGGCGTGACGCGACTCGTCCGCGACGGGCTCCGGTTCGACAAGTACCTCGTCGCGACCTCGTGCCGATCCTGTCGCGATCCGTTGTGCATGGTGGGGTGTCCGGTGAGTTCGATCCGCCGTCGCGACAGTCTCGAGATCATGATCGAGGACTGGTGCATCGGCTGCGGGCTCTGCGCGCAGAACTGCCCGTACGGCAACATCAACCTGCACTCCTTCACCGTCGAGGTGGCGGACGAGACGCGGCCCGGCCACAAGCGTGCCGTCGTGCGCGAGAAGGCCACCACGTGCGATCTCAGCCGGCAGTACAAGGAGCCCGCCTGCGTGTACGCGTGTCCGCACGGCGCGGCGATGCGGGTCGACCCGCGTCAGTTCTTCGCGGACCGACTGGGCCTCGCCCCGTAGGTCGATGCTTCTCGACGCCACGCACCGGCGGTGGATCGTCGTCTGTCTCGTCCTGCTCGCGATCGCCGGCGGCGCCTACGTTCCCTACGCCCGGTCCGCGCTGCACGGCGCCAGTGGCGGCACGCGGCTGGGCCTCGCCTACGGCATCGCCGGCCTCGCCCTGATGGTGTACGCCGGGGTCCTCGGGCTGCGGCGCAAGGTGCCCACGTGGCGCGTCGGCCGCGCGACGACGTGGATGAAGGGCCACCTCTGGCTCGGGCTCCTCAGCTACCCGCTGATCCTGCTCCACAGCGGCTTCCACCTCGGCGGTCCGCTGACCATCGTCCTCATGGTCCTCTTCACCATCGTCGTCCTCAGCGGCATCTACGGCGTGGTGCTGCAGCAGTACCTGCCGCGCGTGATGCTCACGCGCCTGCCGCTCGAGACCGTGTACGAGCAGATCGACGCCGTCGTCAGGCAGCTGCGCGACGAGGCCGACGGTCTCGTCGCCTCCGTGGCGGGCGCGCTGCCAGAGGACGCCACCCCCCTTTCGGCCGAGCGACGCGGCGGCGGAGCCTTTCGCAGGGGCGCCGTGCTGACGGTGCCATCACCCCGGCCGGTGACGCCGGACGGTCAGCTGCCCGAGGCGATGGGCATGAAGGAGATCTATCTCGCCGAGATCCGCCCGTCCCTGGGGCCCGACAAGGATTCCGACGCGCGGCTGGCCACGCCCGCGGTGACGGCGGCGCTCTTCCGGCACCTGCGCACCGTCGTGCCGCCGGCCCTGCATCCGACCCTCGGCGAGCTCGAGGCGATCTGTGACGAGCGCTGGCAGCTGTCGCAGCAGAAGCGGCTGCACCACTGGCTGCATGGCTGGCTGTTCGTGCACGTACCGCTGTCGATGAGCCTGCTGCTGCTCTCACTCGTCCACGCGATCATCAGCCTGCGCTACTGAGCATGGCCGACCGCAGCTACACGACGAAGGGCCGCGCCAAGCGCATCGCCCTCGACTACTTCAAGAAGCCGCATCCCTTCCGCCGCACGCGGTTCGTGCTGTCCGCCGGGCTGGCCGTCGTGGCCGCCGCCGGCGTCATCGTCTACGCCGCTCGCGGCGACTATGGGATCTATACGAGCGGGCCGGTGTCGACGGCGCACGCGATGTTCGGTACGCGGTGCGACGACTGCCACGCCGCGGTGGCGCCGACGGCGGCGGCCGGCGTCTCCACGCGCGCGGCGTTCTTCGTGCCCGTCTCCGATCTCACCTGCTCGCTCTGTCACGAGGGACCGACGCACCGGCAAAACCAGCTCTTCACGCCCGCGTGCTCGAGCTGTCACTACGAGCACAAGGGGCGGACCCTGCTCGTCGACCTCGGCAACCGGCAGTGCACGCAGTGCCACGCCGGTCTGGCGACCAAGGACGCGCGCCCGCCGGACTACGCGGCGAAGATCGTGCGGTTCGGCACGCCGCCCGCCAAGGGCGGGCATCCCGAGTTCGCGGTCGACGTCCTTCGTGACGGCAAGAAGGCGCGCGTGCGCCTGGACGATCAGACGCCACCGCGCGACGGCGCCCAGATCAAGCTCAACCACGCGCTGCACCTCAGGCCCGGGCTGGGCGGCATCGACGACGTGAAGGCGCGGACGGGCAAGCTCGGTATCATCGAGCGGGACGGGCAATCACAGCTCAGCTGCAGCTTCTGCCACCGGCTCGACGAGCGCCGGGTGTCCGTCAAGCCGATCGCGTACGCCGAGCACTGCGCCGATTGCCATCAGCTCGTCAGCAAGATCGTCCCTGGCGCGGTGGCCCCGCACGCCGGCCCACGGGTCGTCCACGCGTGCCTGAAGATGACGCTGGACGCCGCCGAGCAGCGCGCCGCGCCGGCGAAGCCGGGAACGACGATGGCCAAGGCCAACGAGGAGTGCGGCGTCATGCGGCCGGCCGCCGTCGCGGCCGCGGCCACGGCGGCTGCGCAGGAGACCGAGGCCGAGACGCCGCGCGGTGGCCGGCGGGGCCGCGCGGCGCCCGCCGAGGAGGCTGAGCCCGAGGCGCCGCGCGGAGGGCGGATCGGTCGGAGCGCCCCCGCCGAGGCCGAGCCCGAGCGTCCGCGCCGCGGTCTGCGGGGGGGCGGGGGCGAGGAGCCCAAGGCGGCCGAGGCTCCCGCGCCGACCGGCCAGGCCCAGCTTCCGCGCCTCGAGAAGGAGATGTTCGGCCCGGGCAACTGCGGAAAGTGCCACGTGATGACCCAGGCCGGCGGCGGGTTGCCCGAGGTCGCGCCGACCGCGATCCCCGTGCGCTGGCTGCCGCACAGCATCTTCGACCACGGGGTGCACCGCTCGCTCACGTGCACGGAATGCCACGCCAAGGCCGCCAAGAGCACCGAGACCGCGGACGTGCTGCTGCCGTCCGTGTCGACGTGCCAGCAATGCCACCGCACCTCGGGCGGCGCCAAGGCCGCGTGCGTGGAGTGCCACCTCTACCACGACAAGACCGAGGAGCGAGACCCCAACGGCCCGCTCACGATCAAGCGTATGTCCGGGCAGCGCTGAGGGTGAGCCCTCTCGCTCTTGCTTGCCTCCTGCCCCTCGGCCGCTCATAATCGTTCCCCGGCTGGCCACGCTGCCCTAGGGAGGAGTAGATGAGACACCGCTGGCGGTTGTCCCTCTGTCGCTTCTCGACGGGGGTGCGAGGTGGCGCCGTGGCAGCCGTGGTCGCCCTGCTGTGCTGCGCGGGCGTCGCGGGCGCCCAGTCGACGCCCGATATTCTCGCCCTGGCCCTGAACAAGCCGATCTACACCGTCGGCGACACCCTCATCCTCACGCTGGTGAACGAGACCGGCGTCGCGGCCACCGGTGACCTCTACGTGGTCGTTCAGATACCCGACGGCTCGGCGTACGCCTTCGACGGGACCAGCTTCATCTTCGTGGCCGACCATGGCGGCCTCATTCCCGGCGCGTTCAGACCGTTCCGGACGAACACAACCGTGACGACCTCGAACGAGGTCCTCGTCTCGCTCCGGCTGCCGACGCCGCTTCGCGCGGGGGTGTACACGGCGTTCGTGTTCCTCGTGAGGCCTGGCGGCAATCCGCTCGACACGAGCCAGTGGCGTAGCAACCTGGCGCAGCGGTCGTTCCCGTACGCCGAGGCCACCCCAGGTGGGTCACCATTTCTCAGTGCCGCCGACGTGAGCGCGATCATTCGCACCGCGGCGGTGGCGCTGCCGGCCACGACCATGGTCATCGCGGTCACCGATCGCGAGGGGAACGTGCTCGGCGTGTTCCGCAAGCCCAATGCGCCGGCCACCGCGCCGGGCAACTTTGGCGCGCCAGTGGACACGAATGAGCTCGCGGTCTCGCTGGCGCGGACGGGGGCATTCTTCAGCAACGATCAGGCCCCGCTGTCCTCCCGCACCGTCCGGTTCATCAGCGGGATCCATTTCCCGCCGGGCATCCGCAACAAGCCGAACGCGGCCCTCTACGGCATCGAGAACACGAATCGCGGTTGCGAGCTGAACGCCATGTTCAACCCCGGCAAGACGATCATCCCGTCGCGCTCGCTCAACGGCCTGCCGTGCAACGCCTTCGACACCCGGGGCTGCGGAGCCGGCATCACGACCGGCAAGGCGAACGTCCTCGACGACGATCCCAACGCGGTGAATGCCGCGGGCATCCCGATCTTCAAGGACGGGGCGCTCGTCGGCGGCATTGGCGTCGCCGGCGTCGATCCCGTGTCGGCCGAGTTTACGGCCTTCGTCGGCAGCGTCCCGGACAGCCGGTTCGGGCCCAGCGTGCCGGATCCGGGGGCGGTCATCCTCGACGGCATCCAGCTGCCCTTCGTCAACCAGACGACGCCGCTGCCCGGCGCGGGCACCGGCACCGTGGCCGGCGGCACGTTCGTGGCGAGCCCGGTGGACAGCCCGCTCGGCGCGGCCGGCGTTCCCGACGGGTGGCTCGTCGGCCCGTTCGCGAGCGCCGATCTGTCGGTCTCCGAGGTGCAGCAGATCGTCCTTCAGGCGGTGGCCACGGCCAATGCGACGCGCGCGGCGATCCGCCTGCCACTCGGAAGCCGCACGCGGATGATGATCGCGGTGACCGATCTGCGGGGGAACATTCTGGGGCTCTTCCGCATGCCCGACGCGACGATCTTCAGCATCGACGTCTCCGTGGCGAAAGCCCGCAACGTTGTGTTCTTCACGGGACCCGATCGGCTGCCGAGCGATCTGCCGGAAGTGCCGCCGGGGACGGCGGTCACGAACCGCACCATCAGCTTCGGCGCCCAGCCGCTGTATCCGCCCGGCATCGACGGCACCGCGCCGGGGCCGTTCTTCCAGCTCTACGTGAACGACGTGGCCGTCCCCTGCGGGCAGGGCAGCCAGGCGCGGAACCTGAATCAGAGCGGTATCGTCTTCTTCCCCGGGAGCACGCCGCTCTACAAGAACGGTCGCATGGTCGGCGGGCTTGGAGTCAGCGGCGACGGGGTTGAGCAGGACGACCTGGTCACCGCCGGTGGGGCTACCGACTTCGCGCCGCCGCTGGAGATCCGGGCCGATCAGGTCTTCGTCCGCGGCATCCGGCTGCCGTTCCT
>Ga0070708_100005184_pt1 | contig 10321 bp, 11 predicted proteins | sample KBSK5503metaG_FD_65469 | JGI IMG/M metagenome (GOLD analysis project Ga0070708, IMG submission 65469) | Corn, switchgrass and miscanthus rhizosphere microbial communities from Kellogg Biological Station, Michigan, USA - KBS K5-50-3 metaG | ecosystem: Host-associated > Plants > Roots >... | reverse complement strand
TTTCACGTCATGGCGGGCTCCAGTCGAGCTCTCGGTCGCCTGAACATACACTGCTCGAACATCTGGAGTGAGTCGGGTGCGGATTTCATCCAGCGAAAAAGTCTCGCCGTAAGGCTTTTCAATGACCTCGACATTGCAACCATAAGCCTTCGTCAGATCGCGCCAGCGTTCGCCGAATTTGCCAGCGGTCAGAACCAGCACCTTGTCGCCCGGGGAAGTCAGGTTTGAAACACTACCTTCCATCACGCCGGTGCCGGACGACGCCAGCACCAGAACGTCATTCGACGTGCCGATAAAGTCCTTCATGTCGGCGAGCACGCGAGTAAACAGCGCTTTGAAGTCCGCGGTGCGGTGATGCGCTGTATATGCGGCCATTGCGTTTTGCGCCGCAGGCAGAAGCGGAGTAGGGCCGGGAGTAAAGAGACGGTTTTTCAGCAGCATAGTAATAGTCCTTTGAATGAATTCGGGGAACTTAGGAGTACCTCTTAGTGTATCGCGGAAGCCGGGATTCGGGGATCGGTATCTGCTATGACGGGCATCGGGAAAAACGATGCTGCCGGAGTATCTTGCCCCGAGTGGGCGGCCTCATGCGGCGGATAAGTTCTCGGATGAGATGACCGGTAGCGAAACGTGACGACCCGTCCATGCCTTACTGAACCTGAACGGCAACGTACGACTCTAGTTTGTCATCTCATGGCGAGGCAGCATGTGATGTAGCTTATGAAACGCCGAGAATTGGTCGAAGCCCCCGTAATATGCGGCACTGCAAGCGTTCTGCCTTCGAGCCTGGCTCAGGAAAACCCTATCTCAACCCATGAGGGCATCCCCATGACTCAGATTCTCCTGACTTCATCCGCAGGAACCCGAAAAGGTGACATGCTCTACCGCACGCTCGGACGCACCGGTGAACAGGTCTCCGCCATCGGCATGGGAGGGTTCCATATTGCGCAGCCCGGGCACACTGAAGACGAGAGCATTCGCCTGGTGCGAGTCGCCATCGACCGCGGCATTACATTTATGGACAACAGTTGGGACTACAACGAAGGCCGAAGTGAAGTGCGGATGGGAAAGGCCTTGAAGGATGGGTATCGCGACAAAGTATTTCTGATGACAAAAATCGATGGCCGCACCAAAGAAGTTGCGGCGCGACAGATCGAAACTTGCCTGGAACGATTGCAGACCGACCACATCGATCTAGTCCAGCATCATGAAATCATTCGCTTCGACGACCCTGATCGGATATTTGGCGAGAGCGGCGCCCACGAAGCAGTTCTTGACGCCAAGAAGGCCGGCAAGATTCGCTATATCGGATTCACCGGCCACAAAGATCCACATATTCATCTGTACATGCTGAAAGTAGCTGCCGAACACGGCTTTCGCTATGACACAGTGCAAATGCCTCTCAACGTGATGGACGCCCATTTCCGGAGTTTTGCGCAAATGGTTTTGCCCGAGTTGGTGAAACAGGAAATCGGCGTGCTGGGTATGAAGTCAATGGGCGATGGCGTGATCCTCAAGAGTAAGGCCGTGTCGGCCCTGGAATGCCTGCACTATGCTCTGAGCCTGCCGACATCCGTTGTGATTACGGGGATTGATAAAAAGGAAGTTCTGGACCAAGCCTTTGAGGCCGCTAAAACCTTTGCTCCGATGAATCATCAACACATTGCGCGGCTGCTGGCGAAAACGAAAGAGGTTGCGATGGCGGGAAAGTACGAGTTGTTTAAGACCTCCTCTCATTTCGACTCCACCGCGAAGCATCCAGATTGGCTCGGGGGAGACACACCGGAGGTGCAAAAGCTTGCTCCCCCGAGTGCTTAGCCTCACCTGCAATTTGGACCATTACTACGACCTGAGTTCTGGGACAAACGAAGCAAATCCTACACTCGCGCCAGATGCAATCCAAACCATTTGCGCTTGTCGTACCAGGTCCTTTCCAGCTTGAATCCCGATGCGCAGAGCATTCTCTCCACCATTGGCAGAGTGTACTTGTAGCTGTTTTCGGTGTGGATCCTCTCTCCGGCGGTGAACTTCACTCTTGTTCGCAAGGTTCGCAAGACTGCGACCTGCGCGCGCGTGCTCTCCAAAAAGATCTCCATTCGTGAACGCGAGGGGTTCCATTCGGCGATATGCCGGAAGGAGTCGAGGTCGAAATCGGCGTCGAACTCACGGTTGAGACGTCGCAGAATGTTCTTGTTGAACTGGGCGGTGACACCTTGCGCATCGTCATAGGCGGGAACTAGAATCTCGGCGCCCTTCACCATATCGGTGCCCAACAGAAGTGCATCCCCCGGCGACAGGCGATCGTGAACTTTGCGGAGCAGCGCGACCGCGTCCTTGCCATCGAAGTTGCCGATGCTCGATCCCAGATACAGCACCAGCTTGCGGCCTGCAATGTCCTGTAGAAAATTGAACCCGTTGCTGAAATCCACAATCACCGGACGCACCAGCGCTGCCGGACAATCGTCGCGCACCCGCTTTTGTGCAGCGTCCAGGGCGGCGGGAGAAATATCCACCGGAAAATACTTCACTCGCATCTGCTGACGGGCAAAGGCCCGCAGCAGTGTCCCGGTCTTGGTGGCGGTCCCTGCTCCCAGCTCAACAATCGAGACTCCCGAGCCGGCCGCGAGTGCGATTTCGCGAGAGCTATTCTGAAGAATTTCCAGCTCAGTACGGGTCGGGTAGTACTCGGGAAGTTCCGTGATCCGCTCGAACAGCGCCGAGCCCACATCGTCATAGAACAACTTGCAGGGGAGGGTCTTCGGCCAGGATGTTAACCCCAGCACAACCTCATCCGCGTAATCGGGAACGGCAACCAGCTTCCGGGCAGTCGTTTCACGGGAAATCATTTGGCGAGCCTTATTCCCATGAATTGCCAGCGGGCGTGGGGAGGAAAGAAATTACGGTAGGTTACACGAATATGGTTTGCGGGTGTAGCGCATGAGCCCCCGCGAAGCACGAGCTGGTTGCACATGAATTTCCCGTTGTATTCGCCGACTAGGCCTGGAGCTGGCTGGAACCCTGGATACCCGATGTACGGACTCGATGTCCACTCCCAAACATCCCCGAAAATTTGCTGCAGACCAGTTCCGCGCGCCACTTGCGGATGAAACACGCCGTCTTCCTGCAAAGAACCTTTTGATGACTCAAATCGAGACTGCGCAGCGACGACTTCCCATTCCTCTTCCCGTGGAAGCCTGGCGCCGCTCCAGCGCGCGAAAGCGTCTGCTTCGTAAAAGCTCACATGACAGACCGGAGCGGAGGGATCGACCTCCTGCATTCCTGAAAATGTGAGTTCTGACCATGAGCCATCACCGTTGACGTTGCTGCGCTCCCAGTACTGCGGAGACTTCCAGCCCTGAGTGCATACGGCGTCCCATCCATCGGAGAGCCACAACTCGGGCTTCTCATACCCGCCCGCCTGCATGAATTCCAGGTACTCGGCGTTAGTAAACAGACGAGACGCGAGCTGAAAAGGCCGGAGAAGGACTTCGTGCCGCGGCCCCTCGTTGTCGAACGCAAACCCCTCGCCGGCGTGACCGATCCGCTGAATGCCTCCCTCGAAACTTATCCACTCAAGGGGCGGGGCGGGGCTGACAGGTCTAGGCCGGTTCACCCGCTCCGGGCGCAGCGGCATGGACCACAGCGCATGTTTGAGATCAGTGAGAATCAGCTCCTGGTGTTGTTGCTCATGATTCAATCCCAGTTCGATCAGTGCCGCCGCCGGTTCATGGTCGTCTTCCAAATATCGCAGCATGGCATCGTCCACCCGGGCACGATAGGCGTGAACTTCTTCGAGGCTGGGCCGCGACATCAATCCGCGCGATCCCCGCATCGGATGCGATCCCAATTGCTTGTAGTAGGAATTGAAGAGTTGTTTAAATCGGGAGTCGAAGGGCCGGTAGCCGGCAACGCTGCTGAGGATGAACGTCTCGAAGAACCACGTGGTGTGCGCCAGATGCCACTTGGCCGGGCTGGCATCGGGCATGGATTGCAGCATCTGGTCTTCGGTGGAAAATGGCCGGGTCAGTTCCAGTGAGGTGTCGCGAATTTCCTGGTATTGACGTCGAAGCGAATTGGAAGCGAATTGCTGCGCGTGGCTGGCGTGCATCACGTTCTCCAAAATCCAAAGATAAGTTCTGGCCCGGCCGCGACACTGCGACAACTGTTCTCAGCATGGATGCACGGGTGGGCGCTATTGGTTCACTTTTTCGGACGACAAATCAGATGAGATCTACGGGTTCAGGGTTTTCGGGATGCCTCGGGGTTTTGGAATCAGCGAGTTGCCTTCCGACGAATAGAGGAAACCCTGAGGCAGTAGTTGCCCGGTGCTCACCCACTCCACCCAGACCTTTCATGAAAGGATTGCACCCATCCCTGTAAGCCTTCCGGGTGATTCTGAATCATCTGCAAAAGTTCGGTGGCCAGCGGATTCGAACCGCCGCCTAGCACTCTCTCTGCCGCTTGGTTTTCAAGATTATCGAGCAGCCCCATACTGCCTCCTCAGAAATTGAACGCTTTAACCGTCAAAGCGGGCCAGTGGATGGAACTCCCTCGCGTGCGCCCCTTGGTTCAAGTCCTTCTACTTTTGTTTTGCGATGATCTTGTCTTTAATCTTGTTGTAAGTCGCTTGAGGAATTACCTTCTTCCTCACTAGATCGGTTTTCTTGGCATACGGACGCCCGTCGATGATCTTCTGAGAGTAGGCTGCTCCAATACCCGGCAGCGCATCGAGCTGATCCTTGGTCGCCGAATTGATATCGAGCAGATCCGTGGCTGAAGCCATTGTCGCCGCGGGTTTAGTCGGCTGCTTGGTCGTTTGCGCCACACCCATTCCGCTCATCAGACCCAAAGCCAGAACCGCCGCAAGAATCCTGGTTATTATGTTTCTGGACATTATTCCCTTCTTTACTGTGTCCTTGTGCCTGAGTCGAGGAACGGGAGCCCCGCTTCCCCTCCTCCTCCGATTCGACTGGCTTATTCTTTCTGCGCTTCTTTATAACCGGCAGCCTTGGCTTCGGCTTCGGTCATGAACTTTCCCTGCTTGGTCTTGCCATACCAGCGTCCGCTCTTGTGGTAAACCTTGGTTTCAGTATTCACCCATACTTTGCCACTGGCCTGCGCAGCCGCAATTTCCGGACTGGATGCGGCGGGAGTAGCAGTCTTGGCCGGTTTCTGCCCCTGAGCTGCTGCCGAAGCCCTTGTCGCCGCCGCTGCCGGGGGTGCCGCCGAGGTTGCGGCCGGTGCGGCTGCTGGCGAAGTCGCGTCCGGCTCCTTTGTCTTCTTGCTCTTCTTGGTTTTCGTTGTCGCGGCAGACGCATCGCTGCTCGCGGTAGTCTGGTCACCGGCCGCAGCTTTGTCAGCTGCCGCCTTTTCCTTTTTTGCTTTCTTCTTCGCCGCCTTGGACGTCGTGTCAGTGGTTGCTGCCTGGTCGCCAGCTGCAGCTTTGTCGGCTGCTGCTTTTTCCTTTCTTGCTTTCTTCTTTGCCGCCTTAGACGTCGTTTCGGTGCTTGTTGTCTGGTCGCCGGCCACCTGTGCGGTCGCCAGATCTGGCGCCAGGGCCAGCGTAAACATGAAACAGAAAACTGCCATCCACAAAGTGAGTTTGTTCCTGGAGTAATTCATAATTTCCTCCGAGTAAGAGGTATTAGGCTCGCGTTTTACGGATTACTGCCTTAGAACCTCTTGCGGCGAGAAGTTGCATTGGACATCCCAGGAATAATGTCACTTGACTGGCTCGGGGTCAACCTGTGGAGCCAAGTCGAGGCCTTAGGCCGATTGCGGGGCGACGTAATCCGGCGGAGGCGCCGCCCCGGCGCCAAAGAAATACTGCTCCATCTGTTTCACGATGACTTCCTGATCTTCGCGGCGAGCCGGGTTCAGGCGGTATTCATTGAGCAGCATCTTGCAGAACTCCGTCCACTGGTTCCACGCCTGCTGGGAAACATTCGCGTAGATCTTCTGGCCCAGCTCAGTGTCAAAGGGAGGCTCTTCCAGGCCGGGAAGGTCCTTCTGCAGTTTTACGCAATGAACAATACGCTCCGCCATGATTTCCATCCTCGCTGTCGGGAAAATTATCTCACAGCGGAGAGCAGGGGAGCGGAGAGCATGGGTCCGAAACGCCCCACAAGAACAACCAAGGCCCGCGTGTGTGAGCGGGCCTTATGTTTTCATGTTTCTTCGTGCCTAACTCCCGAACCCGTTGCCACACCTCTATCGGCTGGGCGGAGGCGTCGTCCCGGGAGTGTTGTTTTCAGGCATCGTTGGCGGTGTACTGCTCGGAGGAGTCGTAGTCCCGGGCGCGGGTGTAGCGCTGCCAGGGGCGGTCTGCGGAGTAGTGCTCCCCGGTTGGGTTTCAGGGGTAGGACTAGTTGGCGCCGTTTCCGGCGTCGGACTGGTGTTTGGCGCCGTTTCCGGAGTTGGAGTCGCGTTCGGGGTAGTTTCCGGAGTTGCGGTTTCGGGAGTGGTTGTCGCCCCCGGTGCCGGTGTTGCCGTACCAGGCGTAGGAGCAGCCGTGTTCGGCGTTGGAGTCGCTGTCCCAGGCGTAGGAGCGGCTGTGCCTGGCTGCGATTGCGGCGTTGTACTTGGTTGCGATGTCTGCGGCGCCGGCGCGGCCGTCTGAGCTAGCAAATACATCGTCGAGAGCAGTATCCAGGAAGTCAGCATTACTTTGATCTTCATGGGAGTATCAATCCTCCGTGTGATTTTTCGAGTCTTACCCTGACGTTAGGCTTATTCCGCTTTTCGGAGTATCCAGCAGACCCCCTAGCTACAGAAGGGATTTCCGGTACAGCGAAATGGGGGGAATCAGGGTGGTTGGTTAGTTCTCGTTTGGTTGGCTGTGGTTCAGCGTTCGCCTTCAAGCACGCGCTCCTTGGGATTCTCGAGCGAGGCCGCTCCAGCCAGCGCTTGCGCCCGCCCGCCATGGAAAAACAGGAGGTGGATAAAGAACATGACAACTAACACCGCGCCGAACGTGCACACGATAGCGGCCCCAGTGGGAAGATCCAGCAGAACGGAAAAATAAACCCCGAGGGCTGAAACAAGAGTGCCCATGGTCCACCCGATCGCCAGACGCCGGCCCACGCGATCGGCGAACAGCATGGCGCCAACCGACGGCACAATCAGATAGCAGAAAACCAACAACACGCCGGCGATTGCCACCGAAGAAGTGACCACAAAACCAAACGATGCATAGAAAAGAAAATCCCAGAAGCGAATACTCATGCCTTGCGCTTCGGCCTGCTCGGGGTCGGTTGAGATCAACAGGAAACGGCGCCGGAAAATGTAATGGAACACTCCGATCACGCCGTACAGAATCGCGGTCTTAACTACGTCATGCCTGGACACCGCCAGGATGTTGCCCACCAGCATGTCTTTCAAGTGCTCAGTCTCGCCGGTTGCTTTGCTCATCACCAGAATGGCAGTGGCCGACGCTACCGCGTAAGCGATGCCGATGAAAGCCTCCTGAGGAATGTGTCCGCGGCGGGTGCGGGCAAACGAGAAGATGGCGGCGCCGACGAAGGTAAAAGCCAGACTGAGCCAGTAGGCCCCTGTTCCATGCGGGTCCATCCCGATCAGGATTGCAATCGTGGCCCCGAGCGCGGCAATCTGCGCCAGCGCCAAGTCAACGAAGATCACCCCGCGCTCCACTACATGCACGCCCAAGTAAGCGTGAATACCGGTCAGAATCAGGCTGGCCATGAATGGCCAGATTAAGAACGGCAGAATCTCCATGTTGCTCCTTGCTTACTCGAACGCTTTAGTCAATAACGCAATATCGTAGTCGAATAGTTCGAAATAGTTTGTCACTTGTTTCTCACCGCCCACCGAGGGCAGATAAACCTGCACCTTGGCGCCGGTCGCTGCCCCGATGCTGTTCGGGGTCTTCAGGTCGAAGTATGGTTCGACCAGTACCAGCTTGCAGTTTTCACGCTTCATCAGGCCAATCAAATCGAAAGTGTGGCTCGGGGTCGGCGGAATTCCCGGACGTGGCTCCACGTATCCGATAACCTCCAGGTGAAAGTGCTTGGCAAAATTGGTGATCGAATTGTGGTAGGTCACTATCTTACGGCCGCGATAAGGCGCCATTTCCGCGTCCCACTTTTGCTCGGCGGCGCTCAGTCGCTTATCAAAATCCTGGAAACGCTGCTGGAAATAGACTGCGTCTGGCGGATCAAGATCCCCGAATTTTTCAGCAATGCCCCGCGCAACCCGGCGGCCGTTATCGGGATCCAGCCAGTAGTGCGGATTTCCCAGTGGATGAACGTCGCCCATGGCGCGGGTCACCACGCCGGTAGGGATTTCTAGAATCTCAGCAAACTGCGAGGCATCCAGGTATCCTGACCCGCCGACTTGAATCCGGGGATTGCCGCTTTGCGTGATCAGAGGTGGAAGCCATCCGATCTCGAGCTGCAGTCCGACGGTGATCAACATATCCGCTTGCCGCAACTTGAGCAGGAAACTCGGCTTGGCCTCCACGAAGTGAGGGTCTTGGTAACCCTTGGCAATGGATTCCACGCTAATGTGATCGCCGCCGACCTCCTGGGCCAGTGCCGCCAGATCTGTGGTCGCGCTGACCACGATCAGTTTCTTCGCCACCGCTGCCGTGGGCAGCAACGAAAACAGCAACCCCATGGCTAGGGCACTGACTGCACTCGGGATGCGTGCTCGGGTCTTATACATTTCGCTCTCCTAGAATGGATGCGCGCCGTGCGCGCCCAAAGAAAAAATCAATTGCATGAGCAATTCGTTGCTGTCGCGGTTTTCGGCATAGTGGGTGAAACGATACTCGCCGCGAAGCTGGCTGAATTCGCTGGGCCAGTAGGTCAGCGTTGCAGCAGCGCCTTTATCGGTAAGGTTGTCAAAACGGCTGCGGTCCGACCAGTCAAAGCGTCCCCCGGCAAACCACCTCCGTCCGAACTGGTAATCACCGGAGGTATAAAAGCCAAAAGAGCGCTGCTCTCGGGGTAGTTCTTGACGCTGGCTCCAGACAAGCTCGCTCCTGCCGACAAAGGAATGGTAGATGGAACGGCGCAAGGGCTTCCAGCGTACAGTCGCGTCAACCCCGTACAACTGCGTGATGAAATCGCCGGGCGCTGCGCTGGTTCCATTGTTATGCCCGCGCGCGTAGGACAAGCCCAAGTCCAGATTCGTGGATTCGGTCAGGTCTTTGTAGGCTCGCAGGTGTTCGACCGTGCTGACATCGCTGCGCTGCTGCTGTTGGAAGACATCGGCAGAATCTCCGCGGAAGACTTGCCCCGTGGCGTCCAGGAAAATACCCTTCGGCGCCGGCAGGATGCGTTCGAGGGAGAAACCCGCGTCATCAATGCCGTCCTCGCCTCCAACCAGGTTCGTGCTCACCAGCGGACGGTCCACCCATGGAAGCACATGATTATGCATGGTGTTGACCTTGCCAAACACGGAACGCATTTTACCCACTTTGGCAACGAATCCTGCGGGAAGCGCCGTAAAAGTAATGTAGCCTTCTTCCACATTTACGCCTGTCTCCCCGAAGGAGATGAAGAAGTCACCTCGGGCGTAGGGATCAATGATGGCCTGCAGGCCGATCTCCGACTCGTGCATTTGCAGCGAAGGGAAGGGCTGCAAAGTTGCCAGCGCAGGAGCGGAGTTACCGCCGGCAGCGCCGACGAAGTCTCCAATAACACTGACGTCAGGATTCAGCGCCTTGGACGCTGCCGACGATCCGCCATAAACAGGCAATTGCCCGCCGGATGTTGTTACCGCTGTTGCAACCTCATTTGGAGAAGGTGGTGGTGCTGGAATCTGAGCCGGCGGTGCGCCCGCTTCAGCAGTGGGCGCCGGTTGCGCCGGTTGCGGCTGCGGAGCTTGCGTGCTTTCCAGGGTGCGTATCTTTCCTTCCAGCGCAATCACCCGGTCTTCCAGCTCACGGATACGCTGTTCCATGGCCGCGGAGTTCTGCGCGTTTGCGTCCGGCGCTTGTGCCCAACTGGACACTCTCAGTAGTGCCACCCCAATAACTGCAATAATCGTGATCTTCGTCATGCTTACTCCTTGGCAAATTCCGGCGGATTAGACCCTGGGATCGTGACGGCGGCTGGCGCGGACTTCCACCTGCCACCCGCGTAAAGGAGGACGTTAGGCGGCCGGAGGCGGTCGAACGAACAGTCGGAAGAACCGGACCGAGATTCGGGGGTCCTCACGAACCAAAAGCGGACAGGCGCAAACTGCAGTGGAAACATTAACCACGCTGAACGAAGACTCGACTGAACTCGACTGCATGGCCACGCACGTCACGCATAAGGAACTACCGGAAGCGGGAGCGGTCGCCGCCTGTGTCCGT
>Ga0070708_100005183_pt1 | contig 10321 bp, 9 predicted proteins | sample KBSK5503metaG_FD_65469 | JGI IMG/M metagenome (GOLD analysis project Ga0070708, IMG submission 65469) | Corn, switchgrass and miscanthus rhizosphere microbial communities from Kellogg Biological Station, Michigan, USA - KBS K5-50-3 metaG | ecosystem: Host-associated > Plants > Roots >... | reverse complement strand
TCGAAATCGTTCGCGCCGAGAACGATTTCGAGCGCGCGGCCGCGGCCGACCAGATGTGGGAGGCGTTCGGTACCGCCGCCGCCGGGATGCACTCCCACCCCGACTTCGGGTTGGCCGAGTCGCGTGTTCTCGCGTGACGCGAAGCGCATGTCGCAGGCGAGGACGAACTCGCTGCTGACGCCCCGGACGCAGCCTCGGATCTTTGCGATGCTGACCACCGGGGACTTGGTGAGACGCACGAACGTATCCATCAGAATCGGGAGGCCGGAAGCCCCGACAGCTGTGGTGATGTTCCCCGTCTTGCCGGTCAAATCAAAGTGGGCAAGGTAGAAGTCAGGATTCGCGCTCTCGAATACGACGACACGCAGGCTCGGGCTGGTGTCCATCCGAACGAGCAGATCCTGGAGGCCTTCGAAGATGGTCGCGTCCACTATGTTGAACGGCGGAGATTCGAATACAACCCTCCAGTATGCAGGCGTTTCCTCGATCACCCGCACGTGCGCCGCCGGATTGGTTTTAGCCATGGTTCACCCTTCTTGGACCTCGAAAGACCGGGACGGCGAGGTGATCTTCTTCTCTTCATGGGAACGCATGCGCGAGTGCAGGTTCGGTGATGCATGATTTCAAGAAGAGATTCGTTCGAGTGCCAGTCCCTGGGCCAGCGGCGTCTCGGTGGCGTTGCGGACGAGACGCTTGATGTAAGCGAGCGATTCCGGCGTGAATGACGACAGGCACCGTGCAATCGCAATTGCGCGGTCAGCTCCAACCTTCGGCCCGCTTTGGCACAGTTCCTGACGCCGGAGGTGACGCGAGCGCAGATGAAGGCGGTGGAGGAGATGACAAGGTGACGTGTCAGTCGCGCTGACGATCTGAACGTAGGCGGAGATCAGAGGGGCCTACGGTGCGTGTTACTCTTGCCGCAGCGGTCATGTCCGAAACGACCTCCGTTACGTGGAGACTTGCGCGGCAGATCCTCCGTCTGCCGTCCTGGGTGGGAATTCCCCTGCTCGCTGCCTTTGTCGTTGGTTTGCTCACGGGCGTGAGAATCTTCTTCGCCTTGGTCGGCGTCGGTTCCCATGGTCGTCGCGGCATCGGGCTGGCTTTACCCGTACTCGTCAAGGCTGTCCTTGCCGCGGCGAGTGGAGGCCTGGCCTACGCTCTCTGCCGGGACCCGCTCGCTCGACTCGGACGCTTCGGATCCATCCTCTCAGGTGCGGTGCTGATCTTCACGTACCTGGTTGGCTGCGCGATCGCTTTTGAGGTGAAACACATCGACGGGATCGCGATCGGCGTCGCGATCGGAATCTCCCTCGTGGGCGGTGCCATCCTGAAGCCGGGACGCCTGGAACTTGATTTCATCGACGAGCGATACGGCGCGTTGGCTGGCTTCTGTGGGGAATATCTGTCGCAAGACGGCGCCAGCGCGCCTCGAAGCGTCGAGCAGGCCGTGCAATCTGCGCGCGAGCGCGAACCAGAGGAGCTGATCGAGGAATTGCGCGTCGCCGTGAGCGATCTGCGGCGTGATCACGAGCGCACACGACGGCAGCTTGCCGACGAATTGCTGTACTGGAAGAACTACTCAGGCGACCTCGAGGAATTCCTTGAACGGATCGAGCGCGCGCTGGCGTTGAGAGCGCCGTAGTCAGATGCCCATCAAGAACTACCGCTTTGCGAACGGGGCGAACTCCGCGTGCGTGTCAGTCACTCAAATCGCAGCTCGGCCTCGGCGATTGCAGCACTTCTCGAGCAGACCCACCGATGACGAGCAACCCTTTCATGTCAGCCGCCACCAACCTCTAAGCGAACGAAGCGGCGCACTTAGATCATCCCCTCGAGCTGCCCATCGTCGGGAATTCGCTTTTCCCGTTCTTCTTGGCTTTCCACTATTCGTCTCGGTTTTCCGTCCAGAGCCACTCACTGGACGGAAGTACAGTACCCAAAAAACAACTCGCCACGCAAATCCGATTGTGGTTCCACGACCGATCCTTACGTCGCCCGATAACCTTTCGCCCGACTCAACGTTTCTGTTTTCCATCCCTTCCCTGGCCGTCGCCTTGTCGTCATCCGTCTTTCTCGACATCGGGTTCTTCGGCAGATGCTTTCCTGCTCGCCGCGATCGCGTGCGCGTGGTCGCCGACGTGTTCGAGGACCGCCGCGACATGGACCGCTCGCGGATGAACCTGTGGTGGCTGATCCGCGACATGGCGAACTTGGACTGGCAGCTCGTCACCAAGCGGCCGGAGAACATCGCGCGCCTGCTCCCGGTGGAATGGCGGACCAACCTGCCGCCGCACGTCCGGATCGAGGTGACGGCGTGATCCCGAGCGTGTCACGCCGGAGGCACACAGGCGCTCAAGTAGGCAATGTGTGGGTTCCACGTGGAAACCGGAAATCATTCGCGACTGCGGATACCTGGGTGTGGTGGGCGCTGCAGGATTCGAACCTGCGACCCCTGCCGTGTGAAGGCAGTGCTCTACCGCTGAGCTAAGCGCCCGAAAACGGGGCCGCCCAATTCGCACGCCAGCCCGCCGCAGTCAAGACTTGTCTCCCGGAGTCCGCGCCGGCTCGGCCTTCCCGCGATGACACGTCCCGCAGCCCACCGGGCTGTTGTTGCCGTAGTACCCGGCCGCCACGTAGCCGGTCATCTCCAGCATCTCCCGCGCGCGCGTCTTCTCCTTGTGTTCCGCCGCGAAATTCCCTTCCTCATGACAGTGCGTGCACTTCACTCCCAGCTCGCGCGAGAACCACCCCATGATGAAGCCGAAGTTGCGCCCGTCCATCCCCTTCAGCGCGCGCACGTCCTTGAACACCTTCTCCGCCGGCTGCTTCAGCTGCGCCGGCGTGAGCTTCGCGAGCTCCTTGGGCAGCTCCCTAGAGAACGGCCGCGACTCCGGCTCCTCCTCCCCGCGATGGCAGGTCCAGCACGTCACCCGCGCTTCTCCCTGGAAGGTGCGCCGGTTGATCTCCTCCGTCATCCGGATCATCTCCCGCGCGCGGAGCTTCTCCTTCTTGGCGTCGGAGGCGAAGTCCTTCTCCTTCACCCGGTGACACGTCGTGCACTTCACGCCGAGGTTCGCTTTCATCGACTGCATCGCGGCCATGAAGCGATCGCCGCTCAGGTCCCCCAGCGCCTTCACGTTCTTGAACAGGGTTCGCGCGGGCAACTCGCCCTGGCTCCCCCACTCCAGTCCCACCGGAGTCTCGAAGCCGGCGGCGGTGATCGGGCTCGCCAGGTCGGCGCGCGGAGCGCCCCCGTCGCGGCCGGCCGGAGAACCCGCGTCAAGTACCCCTGCGTCGCGCGCCGCTGGGCGACCCGCATCCGGCGCCAGGAAACCTCCATCTCCAACCGCCACTCCTCCGTCCGGGATCGCCGCCGGACCCGCCGCATTCTCCGGCGGCACCGCCAGCGGCGCAGGCTCAGGCTGCACGTGCGTGCAAGCCAGTGCGAGCAGCAACAGCGGCGTCGAGCGCATCGCGCACCTCCGCTATTTCTTCTGCTGGGCGATCAGCTGGTCCAACTCGTCGGTGAGGTCGCGGACCTTCCGCTTCAGCGCGGAGATCCGCTGGCCCGCATCCTTGAAGTCCTCGCGCGTCACCAATCCCGCCGCCCGCAGCGCCTTCTCCTGGGCATCGTCCAGCGCCTGCTTGGCCCGCTGCAGCCCGCCGATGGCCGCGGCGATCGCCTCCGCGCGCTTGGGGTCCTCGAAGAGCTTCCCCATCGCTTTCATGCCCAGCTCGGTGGCGCGCTCGCGCAGCGTCTTGGGAGCCATCGGCCGGATCCTTTACACGAATCCGCCGCGAACCGCTCTCACTGGCCGCTGAAGACCTTGCGGATGGAGGCGAAGATCCCGCGCGACTGCTCCTCCGCCGTGGCGGACTGGCGCTCGGCGGCGATGCGCCGGCGCTCCGCCTCTTCCTGCCAGGCCACCTTCAGCGCATCGGGAGTGTCGTGCGTGGCCAGCAGCACCTCGCGGGTCTCGCCGTTGGCGCTCTCGATGGTGACGTGCAGCAGGCACTCCTCGTCGAGGATGAAGTTCACCCGCTGTCCCGCCACCTCCGCCGGAAACTTCAAGGTGCCCAGGTACTCGTTGTCGATGATCCGGTCGCTGTCGCCCTGGAAGATGTCCACCTCCAGGCCCTGCCCGCCCTTGGCGGGCGGCAGCCGGAAGCTGCTCTTCGAGGGGATCTGCGTGTTCTTCTCGATCACCTTGCGGAACCGCCCGCCGGGCATGGCGAACCCGATGGGCATCGAGAGGGCGTCGACCAGCGTGACCGAATCGATCTCCTGCATCGACTCGGCCAGGAGCGCCGCGCCCAGCGCGACCGACTCGTCCGGGTGCACGCCCTTGCGCGGCGCCTTTCCGAAGAACTGGTGCGCCTTTCCCTGCACCAGCGGCATGCGCGTCTGCCCGCCCACCAGCAGCACTTCCTGGATGTCGTTGCGCGGCAGGTTCTTCTCGCCCAGCACCCGCTCCACCAGCTGGAACGTCTTGTCCACCAGGTCCATCACCAGCGTGTTCACCCGCTCGCGCGAGAGCGGAATGCGCAGGTCCACCGGCTTGCCCTTCCGCTCGGCGACGAAGGGCAGCTCGATGACCACGTTGCTCAAGAGCGAGAGATCGATCTTCGCCGCCTCGGCCGCGTTCTTGATCCGCTGCATGGCGATGGGCGACTGCGTCAGGTCGATCTTCGTCTGGTTGCGGAACTCCTCCAGCACGTAGTCGATGATGCGGTTGTCGAAGTCCACGCCGCCGAGGAAGGTGTCGCCGCCGGTGGCCAGCACCTCCATCACGTTCCCGTGCAGCTGCAGGACCGAGACGTCGAAGGTACCGCCGCCCAGGTCGTAGACCAGCACCTTGTGGTCGAAACCGCGGTTCAATCCATAAGCCAGCGCCGCGGCGGTGGGCTCGTTGACGATGCGCTTGACGTGGAAGCCGGCGAGGATGCCCGCTTCCTTCACCGCGTTGCGCTGGTTGTCGTTGTAATAGGCGGGCACCGAGATGATCGCCTCGCTGATCTCCTGCCCCAAGGTCGCTTCCGCGACCCGCTTGCAGTGCTGCAAGACGAACGCGCTGATCTGGGGGAGCGAATAGACCTTCCCGGCCAGCACCACCGCGGCCTCGCCGTTCGGTCCTTCCACGATCTCGTACGAGAAGTAGTGTTTGATGTCCTGGACGACCTTGGAGTTGTACTGCCGGCCGATCAGACGCTTCGCGCCATAGATGGTGTTCCGGGGGTTCACCACCATCTGGTCCTTGGCCACGTTGCCGACCAGCAGGTCGCCCTTGTCGCTCATTGCGACCACGCTGGGGAGGATCAAGGACCCTTTGTCGCTGGGAACCACTCGGGCGACCTTGTTGCGGACGTACGCGACACAGGTGTTGGTCGTGCCCAGATCGATCCCGAGCATGATGGGCTTGTCGGCGGCCATGAAACTACTGGAATGCTACGGCGCAGCCCCTCTGGGAAGCAATAAATGCTCCGGCAGCACCCACCGTTCACGACAGTGTCCGTGTTCTGCCCTACTCGGCCAACAGCGGGGGCTCCGGCGCGAGCTCGATGCTCCATTTTTCGTAGGGAGCTGGGGAGGCGGGTAGCTCGTCGAGGAACCGGCTCGGCCGTAGCAAGAGCCGCGCCTGGTCGCGCTCCTCCAGCATCATCGGATACGTCAGGTACAGCTCGTCCTTGGCGCGGGTCACGGCCACGTAGAAGAGCCGGCGCTCCTCCTCCTCGCCGTCCGCGGCGCGAAGAGCGGGCGCGCTGGGGAATCGGCCATCCGCCAACCAGATGAGGAACACGGCGCGCCACTCGAGGCCCTTGGCCTGGTGCACCGTGGACAAGGTCAGCTTCTCGTCCGGCTCTGCGCCCTCGATCACGTCCTCCGCCTCCAGCGAGTCCAGGAGCGTCAGATCGGCGAGGAGCTTCTCCAACGACTCCGCCTGCAGCGCGTAGTCGGCGAGCTGCAGGACGTCGTCGTAGCGCGCCTGCGCGTTCGCGTACCGCTGCTTCAGCGCTTCGCCGTATCCACCCTCATGCAGGACGCAGCGGATCATCTCGCTGGGCTGCGAGCGCATCGCCACGAGCGTCTGCAGCGCTCCGCCCAGCGAGCGCAGGCCGGAGCGCGCCTTGGGCGGGACGAGCTGGGTCAGCGCGTCGATCTGCGTGCGGGGATCGCGCCCCTGCCGGTTCCACTGCTCGACCTGCGCCCAGAGGGCGTCGGCGCTGGCGGCGCCGATCCCGGAAACCAGCTTGACCATCCGCTTGAACGACAGCTCGTCCAGCGGGTTCTGGACGAACTTGAGGTGCGCCAGCACGTCCTTGATGTGCGCCTGCTCGAAGAAGCGGACTCCGGCCCGGACGAGGAAAGGAATGCCGCGGCGGGCCAGCTCCATCTGCAACTCCATCGAGTGCGTGTGCGCCCGATAGAGCACCGCCATCTCCCGGAGCGGGATCCCTTCTTCGCGCAGCTCGAGCAGGCGCTGGGCGACGAACTCCGCTTGCTGGTGGACGTCGCGCAGGGGCACCAGCGCGGGAATGACCCCACCCTCGCGATGCGCTCGCAGCTCCTTCTCGAACTGCTTCCGGTTGCGCGCGATGGAGGCGTTGGCGAGCGCGAGGATCCCCGGCGTGCTCCGGTAATTGGTGACCAGGCGCAGCTGCTGGCAGCCCGAGTGCCGTTCGGGAAACTTGAGGATGTTCTCGAAGTGGGCTCCGCGAAACGCGTAGATGCTCTGCGCGTCGTCGCCCACCACCAGGACGTTGCCGTGCGGCGCGGCCATGGCGTCGACGATCTCACCCTGGAGCCGGTTCGTATCCTGGTACTCGTCGACCAGCACCGCGGAGAATCGACGGCTGATGCTGTCGCGGGCGGCCGGGATCTCCACCAGGAGCCGCTTCCAGTTGAGCAGCAGATCGTCGAAGTCCATCGCGTTCATCTGCGCCTTGCGCTCAGCGTATCTGCGCGCGACCCGCAGGATCTCTTCCTCCAGCGCCACGAACTGCGGCGCCTGGCTGGCGATGACCTCGGCCAGCGGACGCTGCGTGTTGATGGCGCCGGAGTAGAGATCGATCAGCGCATCGGCCCGGGGAAACCTGCGCTGTCCGACCCCGTACCCCAGATCCGCGGTCGCGCTCGCCATCACTTCCTTGGCGTCCTCGGAGTCGAGGAGCCCGAATCGATCCGCGTATCCCAGCCGCTCGGCATGCTCGCGCAAGAGCCCGTGCGCGACGTGGTGGAACGTCCCGCCCCACACGCGCCTTGTCTCGATCCGGCAGATCTGCCCGACGCGCGCCATCATCTCGCGCGCGGCCTTGTTGGTGAACGTGAGCAGGAGGATCTTTTCCGGCGCGATTCCCGACTCGATGAGGTGGGCGACGCGGTAGGTGAGCGCGCGGGTCTTGCCCGATCCGGCGCCGGCGATCACCAGCGTCGGCCGCGGGTCGCAGAGCGCGACGGCGCGCTGCTCGTCGGAGAGGTCGCGGTCGTAGTCGACCAGTCCCTTCCGCTGCGGCGCCGCGGACTTCAGCGCGTAGCGGCGAACGGCCGGGCTCGATGGCTCCTGCTGGGCGAGAGCGGTCTCGGTGGGCATGGCCGCTCACACTAGGTGAACGGACGTACAGATGTCAAAATCCGAAACCCGCCTTGTCTCAAGCACGTACGCGGAGCGCCTCGCGTGGCTGAAGGCGCGCGTGGGCGAGCTCGCCACCGCTCTTGATGAGGACGATCTCCGCCAGGATCGAGATCGCGATCTCGCCGGGAGTCTTGTCGCCGAGGCGGAGCCCGATCGGCGCGTGCAGCCGGGGATCGTCCCGGGGATCGCGTCCGAGCCGCCGGGCGAGGTTGCGGAGGATGAGCGCGATCTTCCGCCGGCTGCCGATCAAGCCGACGTAGCGGGCGCGGCTCTGGAGCGCCGCCTCCAGCACGGCCTCGTCCAGCGCATGGCAGCGGGTGAGGATGACGATGAAATCGGCCGGGTCCGGGACGAGACCGCCCAGCGGTTCCTTGGCCAGATCGACGCAGCGCACTTCCTGCGCCTTTGGAAACCGATCCCGGGCAGCGAACTTCTCCCGATCGTCCAGCACCGTCGTCGAAAGGCCGATCTCCGCCGCCACGCTCGCGACCCGCTCCCCCACGTGCCCGGCTCCGTAGAGCAGCATCCGCGGCGCGGGGCGGACCGCGTCGAGGAACACCGTCACCTCCCCTCCGCACTTCATCCCCAGCTCGTCCGGGATGGGCACGCCCGGGCGGAGCGGTTCGGCGGCATCACCGGCCGTGGTGAGCGCGTACCGCCGTTCGCCGGAGGGTCCGCCCTCTCGCAAGAGCTGCACGGCCTCCTGGATGACGATGGCCTCCAACGGCCCGCCGCCGACGGACCCGGCGATGGAGCCGTCCGGCGCGACGATCATCTTCGCGCCGGCATCGCGCGGCGCCGACCGAGCGGTCGCCGTCACGGTGCAGAGCACGAATGGCTCGCGCGCCGCGGTCCTGCGGGCCACTTCCTGGAACAGCGCGGCGTCGGTGAGGTTCATCTGCCTGATGGGGAAGTGTACCGCAGCAGCCTGGGCGAAGCCGCCTGGCAACCTCTGCTTGCGTTGCCCCCGTGCGGCCGCTTACAAGCCCCCGCCGTGACCGAGCTGGCGGTGGTGTGCGATTTCGACGGGACCGCGACCGTCCTCGACATCGGCGACGAGATCAGCAAGCACTTCTGCGGCGAGGAGTACCTCCTGCTGCAGAAGAAGCTCTTCGAGGAAGGCAAGCTCGACACCCGGGCGATCATCCAGAGCATCTACACGCCGGTCGTCGCGGACGAAGCCGAAGTCGTCGCCTTCGCGCTACAGGCGGCGAGGATCCGGCCGGGATTCACCGAGCTGGTCGCGGCGGCGCGCGATCGCGGCGCCCCCTTCTTCCTCGCCTCCGGTGGATTGCGCCAGTACGTCGAGGCGGTGGTTGCTGCGCACCTTCCGCGGGAGCTGCGCGCTCATGTCCAGGTGCGCGCGAACGAGGCAGCTTTCTCGCCGCAAGGTTTGCGCGTCAGCTACCCGACCGAGGACGAGTCTCGCGCCGCGGGGTGCGAGGTCTGCGGATCCTGCAAGCGGGTCGTGGTCGCCGAGGCTCGGCGGACCGGAGCTAAGTACGTGCTGGGGCTCGGAGACGGATTCGCCGACCGCTGCCTGGTGCGATTCGCGGATCGGACCTTCGCGCGCGAAGGGAGTTACTTGCACCGCTACTGCGTGCAGCACGACCTGCGCTGCACGCCATTCACCGACCTGTACGGCGCCGCGGAAGCGGTGCGGGCCGGGCTGGAACACAGCGCTTGAACGGCACGGACTGATCACGCTCAAGCGTAGACGCTATGTTTCCGGCGGCGCCGCGCCTAGGCAGGCTGCTGAGCCACTTCGATGGCGAGCAGCGCGAGCGCGCGGTTCAGGACCGCGAGGCGGCGCTTGGCGACGGCGATCGCCGCGCGAGCGCGGGGAGAGTCGTCGTGATAGCGCTGCATGGTCTCTTTCAGCTGTTCGTACGCGAGCTGAACGCGGCCGATGAGCTGGATCCGGTCAGAACGATCGTGGCGATGAGGGGGCCGTCCGTGCATGGGAATCCTCCGGTACTTCACGCCACTCCTTCGATGCACGCCGCTTGCCATCTCTTCAATGACCGCTAAATGCGCGGAATTACTGACCTGGGCAAGATCGCCTCCTGCCAACCTGTCGGAGGTCCGACAGGAAGTGGCGACGGATTTTCCGACTTGTCCGATGGGTGACCGGAAATCCGCTACTCTTCGCGCAACAGGCGCGAGAGGGTTTTCCGATCGATGCCCAACGCCTCCGCGGCACGGGTCTTGTTGCCGCCCGATTCCCGCAGGATCCGCTCGGCGTAACGCCGGTTCAGCTCATCCAGGGTGGGATGGTCCGCCAGGAGCGGATCCGGCGCCGCCGCCATAGGCACGTGTGTCGCCACCGCCGGCGCTTTCGCGGGCGCGCCCCGCCGCGGGCGCCACCTTTCCCGGATCGCTTCCGGCAGGTCCTCGGGAAGGATCGTCCCGCCCGGGTTGAGAGCGAGCGCACGGGCCACCGCATTGTCGAGCTCGCGCACGTTCCCCGGCCAGTCCCAGAGCAGCAGCGCTTCTCGCGCCTCGGTGGTCAAGGTGGCGCCGCGCTCACCGGCATGCCGGGCTGCGAAGTGCTCCGCCAGGAGCGGGATGTCCTCCCTGCGCTCGCGCAGCGGCGGGATGCGGATGGTCACCACGTTGAGCCGGTAGAAGAGATCCTCGCGGAACTTGCCCGTCCGGACGTGCTCGGCGAGGTCCTTGTTGGTGGCCGC
>Ga0070708_100005182_pt1 | contig 10322 bp, 7 predicted proteins | sample KBSK5503metaG_FD_65469 | JGI IMG/M metagenome (GOLD analysis project Ga0070708, IMG submission 65469) | Corn, switchgrass and miscanthus rhizosphere microbial communities from Kellogg Biological Station, Michigan, USA - KBS K5-50-3 metaG | ecosystem: Host-associated > Plants > Roots >... | reverse complement strand
CGACGTCGCCTGAGTACAGCGTCGCGTTTGGCGGATACTGCCGATCCGTTCCGGGAGCCAGGAGACGCTCGTACAGCCCCGGCCGGCGGTCGGCGATGGTGTCCCACTCGTGCTCCCCGGGTCGCCGCCTGACGTGGGTCGCGCGCGCCTTCTCGGGCTCGACCTCGCCGACCAGAACTTGCTCCTCGACGTCGCTCGCAGTGGCCAGGCGTTGCCCATCGAAGTCGACCAGGATCGAGCGACCGAGAAACGTCGTCTCCCGCTCCGTCCCAACGCGGTCGGATGCCAGCACGTAGCAGTGGTTCTCGGCCGCCCTGGCCGGGGCGAACAGCTCCGGATGAAACTCCACGCCGACGGGCCAGTTGGTGGGCAGCGCGATCAGGTCGGCGCCGTCAAGAGCGCAGACGCGGGCAGCCTCCGGGAATCGGAGGTCGTAGCAGATGAGCACGCCTACCAGCATCCTCTCTAGCTCGTAGACCTGTGGCGCTTCCGGACCGGGCGTCGCGAAGCGGTCGATCCCGAGAAACGGGAGGTGGGTCTTGCTATATCGGAACCGGCGACCGTCCGAAGCCAGGATGAGCGCGACGTTGTAGATCTCGTCGCCCTCCGGCTCGAGCGAGCCGCAGATGATCGACATCCGATGCTCCTTCGCGAGCGCGGAGAGGCGATCGGCGGCGATTGCGCTCGCGCGACGAGCGACGGGCTCGGCCTCGTCCAGTGAGCTGAAGGCGTACCCGGTGACCGCGGCCTCCGGGAATACCGCCAGCTCGACACCGGTGTACGCGGCCTCGACCACGAAGCGCTCGATACGCTCCAGGTTGCGGTCGACCTGACCGATCTCGGGGTCGATCTGGCAGGCGGCGACGCGGACGCTCATGGACATGTCCTCTGCTAGCCTGTCGCGGAGGATGGCACCCGAGCTCACGCGCAGGCGACCCGTGGACCCCCTGGCTCCAGCCAGGGGCGTTCATCTTACTCGGGCACTCCGGATGCCCTTGGATAGGATCCGATCGTGAGCCGCTCTCCTGACGGGGCCTCGGATTGAGCGGGCCACGCGACCCACGCGACCCGCACGATTCCCCTGACCAGCCGTATGAGTCATACGGCCCAAACGATCCATACGGCACGAACGAGCCTGGCCAGCCTTGGGAGCCCTTCGACCCATGGCGGGAACACGACCTCGATGCACGCGAGGCGTCCGAGGAGCCGAGGGAGCCCTTATACGGCGCCGGTCAGCCTGACGAGCCCGAGTATGGCGCGGGCCAGCCTGACGAGCCCGAGTACGTCGTTGGTGAGCCCGACGAGAGTGTCTCGGCTGGCGGCCTTTCGAACGAGCCGGTGCCGCCCACGCCCGCCGGGCCGGCGTGGGATCCGCGCCAGCTTGGCGAGCGTCGCAAACCCACCACCGCGGAGCAGGCGGTTCCCTGGCTCGTAGGTGCGGTCCTCGCGCTGGCGGGCATCGTGATCGTGCTTCTGGCGCTGATATTCAGCGATGCCAACGGGGGTTTTGCCTCCTCCACGCTCCAACCCACGCCATTCGTGTTCCCGTCTAACTCGATCGCGCCATCGCCAAGCGCGCCTGCGTCACCAAGTGCCTCACCGAGCCCATCGGTCTCGCCGTCTCCCGTCCCAACAAGACCGCCGACGTATGGGGCGTTGGAGATGCTCTATCTCACGAGGCCAACCGCAGCATCCGCCTCCGAGCTACTTCGCGATGACTTCGCCAGCTCTGCTGGACCATTGGTGGTCGCCCGCTCTAGCGCGGACGTGACCCACTACGCCGTCGCGCCCGACGGCACGGTCTCGGTGGCGATCGTCAACGGCAGGTTGCTGGGGCTCGCGAGGGGCACGCCGACTCACACGCTCGCCAGCGTGGTGGACGCAGCGACCTTTGGGTCGGACTCGACGAAGGTGTTCGCCGTCCGCGTCGCGAAGGGCGGTACGAACGACCAGGCGACGATCAGCGCGATCGCGTACGCGAGCGGTAAGTCCACCGCACTTACCACGATCAGCTATCGGCATGCACCGAGCCCGCAGCTCAGCGGCCTGGATGCAGCGCGCTTCGTCGATGAGGGCGGAGTGGTGCGCCTCTACTTCACGAGCGATGGGAACCTAGAGCTGTGGATCTACGGCGGCGGCCAGTGGCAAATCGATCCGGTCAACGGCAACGCCGTAGCTGCAGCCCGGGCTCCGGTGCTGTGGTCGCCGGATGGCTCTCACCGCATAAACGCCGTGGTGAACGGGCAAACCACGACTCTGAGCGAGCTGGCCCAGGACGGACGGGCCTTGTCCCGCATCACGGTTAGCGGGCTGATCAGCCACTTGCGCTGGTCGCCGCGCGGAAACCGCGTCGTCTTCACGCTTGGGATCACTCTGCCTGGGGGCGGGGTGCGCCAGGACCTGTACACCTGGGACCTGGTTAACGGCCGGGCCGCCAGCGCGCTCACTGCGAATGGCGCCAGCTTCGGCGCCGAGTGGCTTGGTAGCGCACAATTCTGGGAGCCATGAGCCCCATCTCTGAGATCGTCAACCCCATCGGCGTCGAGCTCGACGAGACCGCCCGCCTGATGCGCATTCGGTGGGACGACGGGCACCTTGGCGAGTGGCGCTGGGGCGACCTGCGTCGCGCGTGCCCGTGCGCGCTGTGTGCGGGCGAAGGGAACCTCCCGGGCGTCGTGACGCTCGAGACCTACTTCACGCCCGAGCAGACCACCATGCTGCGCGTGAAGTGGATCGGCCGATACGCCTTGGCCCCCATCTGGGCGGACGGCCACGACACCGGACTGTTCACCTACCTGCGCCTGCGAGAAATCTGCCAGTGTGCGGAGCATCAGCCCGGGACCGATGAAGGCTGAGCCGCCCGGGTCGGGCAACGGTTCGGCGCCTATGAGGCGCCCAGAGCCCGACGAACTGCCCGAGCCACCCGAGCCGCGCCTGCGGCGCAGCCCACGCTCCGCCGATGCCGATGCCGGCGACGATCGCTCTGGCGGCCTTCTCCTGGTCCACGCCCACCCTGATGACGAGTCCTTTTCGACCGGCGGCCTAATAGCTCGTTCGATTGCGGAGGGACGCCGCGTGGACCTCGTTACCTGCACGGGCGGCGAGGAGGGCGAGATCCACGATCCTGACCTCGACCCCGACGAGGCCAGGCCGCGCCTGCGCGAGATCCGACGCGAGGAGCTCGAGTGCTCGGTCCGCGTGCTGGGCAGGGGGAAGCTGAACCTTCATCTGCTCGGCTACCGGGACTCCGGGATGATGGGCACACCGTCCAACGAGCGCGCCGATGTGTTCTGGCGCGCGGACCTGGACGAGGCCGTCGGGAAGCTGGTCAAGATCATCCGCGAAGCGCGGCCGGCGGTCATGGTCAGCTACGACAGCAACGGCAACTACGGCCATCCGGACCACATCAACGCCTACCGCATCGCCATAGCGGCGTGGGACGCGGCGGCCGACCGGACGCGGTTCCCGGAGCTGGGCCGGCCGCACGAAGTCGCCAAGCTCTACGAGACCGCCTTCAACCGCGAAGCGTTCCTGGGACTCATGCTCGAGATGAACCGCCGGGGGCTGGAGCTCCCGTGGGACTTCGGCGAGGTCCTCAAGAAGGCCGAGGATGCGGCAGCGGCCTACGGTTTCAGCGACCTCAACCCGACCAACGTCGAGGCTCTGCGACAGGTCGCGGAGGCGCTGGCGAAGGGCGAAGAATCAGGGCAGGAATCGGGATCGGCGTGGGGAACGCCCGACGCGGAGATCGGCGCGCGGGTAGATGTCTCTGCCTTCCTCGAGCAGAAGCACCGCAGCATGGACTGCCATCGGACCCAACGGCAGGACTTCGGCTGGCTGCTCGGCATGCCGCAGGACCTGCTGGAGCGTGCCCTGTCTACCGAGTACTTCGTGCTGAGCCGCTGGCGCAACCAGGAGATCCCCGGCGGTCACCGCGAGGACTCCCTCTTCGCCGAGCTCTAGGGAGCCGAACGTGGCGAATGCCAGCATCGGTTTGAGCGAGGACCTCCACGCCTATCTCATTCGCGAGGGCGTGCGGGAGCCCGACGTGCTGCGTCGACTTCGCGCGCGCACCGCTGCTCTCCCCGAGCATGGGATGCAGATCGCGCCCGAGCAGGGCGCCTTCATGGCGCTGCTGGTCAAGGTCATGGGCGCTCGCCAATGCCTCGAGGTCGGGACCTTCACCGGATACTCGTCGACGGCGGTGGCGCTGGCGCTGCCTCCGGAGGGCCGATTGGTGTGCTGCGACGTCAGCCGAGAATGGACCGATGTGGCACGCGATACCTGGATGGAGGCCGGCGTCGCCGATCGCGTCGAGCTTCGGCTTGGTCCGGCTCTCGAGACGCTCGATCAGCTCCTGGCCGAAGGTGGCGCGGGCCGCTTCGACTTCGCGTTCATCGACGCCGACAAGCCCAACTACGACGGGTATGTCGAGCGGGCGCTGCGCCTGGTGCGTTCCGGGGGAATGGTTGCGATCGACAACGTCCTGTGGAGCGGGCGCGTGGCGGACGCCTCGGTGGACGACGCGAGCACCGTCGCGATCCGCTCGCTCAACGAGAAGCTGGCCGTAGACGAGCGCGTCGAGCTGGCGATGGTCCCGATCGGTGACGGCCTCACGTTGATGCGGGTCCGCTAGATGCTGTTCCAACCCCTGATGCATCGACTGCATCAAGGTTCACCCCTTGGCTGGACGATGTGACGCCTGATGTCACCGGATGCATCAGGCGACGAACAAAGGGCGCGTCGTTCGCCTGGCAATGCACGTCATGCATCGGGAGAGAGGCGTTGCGAAGGATTTCGCCCGCGCCAAGCGACCAATAGGTAGATGAACCATCAGGTCCGTCCAGCTGATCGCCCAGCTCGTGGCGTGATCCGAGGTTGAACGTGCGTAGGCTCCTTACTCTGGCAATGATCGTCGTCCTGGCAGGCTGTGCCGCGCCGAACACCGGGTCCGGCTCAACCGCGAGTCCCAGCGACGTGCAGCAGCCGTCTTCCAACGCTTCATCGTCAGCCTCTCCCTCCGAGCCGCCGCCAAGCACATCACCAGCGGCGGCCACTATTAGGGTCGACGGCCTGGCGAAGTCGACCATTGATGGTCTGACTGTGCGCGCCACGGCGGGTACTGCTGGTACGCGACTCGGGACGATCAACACTGGGCAGCTGGGCTTCGTGGTGGCCGGACCGGTCAACGCGGATGGATTCGCGTGGTACCAGCTCTCGGCTGTTGGGCTGCCGGACACTTCGCCGGCAGGTTGCGAACCACCGGTGGTGACCACGCCGTTCAGATGCCCCGACTGGCTCGGCTGGGTAGCTGCCGGTCAGCCTGGCGGCCAGCCCTGGCTCGAGGCGACGACATTGCCCTGTCCCGCTTCGCCGATGAACCTGGAGGCCATCACCGCGTCGGTCGGAACCCGCACCGCGCTGGAACGGCTGGCGTGCTACGGATCAAATCCGATCCGCGTTCGCGCGTGGTGGCCGGAGATCCCTGCGGGGGCTGGACTCGGCGGCACGTGCGGTCTCATCACGAAGCCCAACCCGGCTTGGCTAGTGTGCGGCGCGCTCTTCTACAACGGGCTGGTGATTTCGCAGAGCGCTGGGTTCGGGGGTGCCGGGCTGCCGATCAGCATCGATCCTGCCTCGGGCGTAACGATGCCGCCGCGCGGACAATGGGTTGAAGTCGTGGCCCACCTGGACGACCCCGCCGCACGCGACTGCACCCCGCTCGGCGGCGGAGAGCAAGATCCCGTCAAAGAAGTGCTGCACTGCCGCAGCACGCTGGTCGCCGAATCGGTGAGCCCGGTGGCCGGACCCTACTAAATCGGTTCGAGTTCAGAGCCCGTCGCACCACCGGCGGGCTCACGCTCATGCGAGTCCCCCAGGGCCCCCGACCCCGACCCTTATGCACCATTTGCATGAGGCTTCACGCGAACGCACGGCTATGCGACGTCTGATGCCGCTGTATGCATCAGGCGACGAAGGAATGGCACCTCCTTCGCCTGGCGATGCGCGTCATGCATCGGGGGAGGAGGCCGAGCGGGCCGACGTTGCACCCGCCGGCACGAGGACCATCACCGGGATGTGGCGGCCCGAGCGTTCGCGGTAGTAGGCGTAGCCCGGATAGGCGTTGTTGGCCATCTCCCAGAGTCGCTCGTGCTCCTCGCCCGTTGCCTCCCGCGCCTCCACCTCAACATGCCTGGTACCAATCTGCAAGGTGGTGTGAGGGTTGGCGCGCAGGTTGTGATACCAGCCCGGTAGGCGCGTGTCGCCACCGCGCGACGCGACGATGACCCAGGCTTCGCCGTGCGGGTAGATCCAGATCGGCGCGGTCCGCGGCCGGCCGGTCTTGGCACCGACAGTGGTCATGATCGCGACGCGATTGCCGAGAAAATGGCCGAGCGGACCGATCCCGCCGCTCCATCGGTAGAGAAGCGGATGCAACAGGAGGGATAGGCGCGAGCTGCCTCCCACGCCCACCGCCCGGTAGCGGGCTCGGCGCAGCCACTCACGCATACGCGGAGGGTAGCGTGGGGGCCGTATGCTGCACCTTCGAATGCAATCTCAACGGCCGATCTGGGGCCTCACCCCGTGCTGACTTGCGCCAGCTGCGGCACCGCGAACGATGACGCGCGGAAGTTCTGCCTGGAGTGTGGCGCTCGGCTGTCGACTGCCTGCCCGACGTGCGGGGCGGCTAACGAGCCTGGCGCTAAGTACTGCGGGGAGTGTGGGAACCCCCTGTCCATCGCGGAAACCGGTGGCGAAATCAGCGCCGGGAGCGCCGTCGCGGCACCACCGGTCGTGCGGGCGTCCACTGCAGCCGGGATCGCGCCGGTCGCGGAGCGGCGTCTCGTCTCGGTCCTCTTCGTCGACCTGGTGGGATTCACGAGCTCTTCGGAGCAGCGCGACGCGGAGGACACGAGAGAGCTCCTGAGTCGCTACTTCGACGCTGCGCGCGACATCGTGGACCGCCACGGCGGGACGATCGAGAAGTTCATCGGTGACGCCGTCATGGCGTTGTGGGGTGCGCCGACTGCCCACGAGGACGATGCTGAGCGCGCAGTGCGGTCGGCGCTCGAGATGGTCTCGATGGTCGCGGGCCTCGACGCGGGCACGGCTGACGGCCGCGAGCCCCTGCAGGCGCGCGCGGGAGTCCTCACCGGCGAGGCGGCGGTGACGATCGGTGCGACGGGGCAGGGCATGGTGGCCGGAGACCTGGTCAACACCGCTTCTCGCCTCCAGTCGGCTGCCGCTCCGGGCAACGTGCTGGTCGGGGAAGCGACCTATCGCGCTGCGGCCGGAGCGATCGCGTTCGAGGACGCCGGGGAGCACGTGCTCAAGGGCAAGGAAGCCCCCCTCCGCGCATGGCGCGCGATGGCTGTCGTCGCGCGCCGAGGGGGCCAAGGACGCGCACTCGAGCTCGAGCCGCCGTTCGTCGGACGCGACGAAGAGCTACGCCTGCTCAAGGACCAGTTTCATGCCACCGCACGCGAGGGTAAGCCGCGGCTCGTGACCATCGTCGGCCAGGCAGGCATTGGGAAGAGCCGCCTTGGCTGGGAGCTCGAGAAGTACCTGGACGGAGTCGTCGAGACTGTCCTGTGGCACGAGGGCCGCTCGCCGTCATACGGCGAGGGGATCAGCTATTGGGCACTTGCGGAGATGATCCGTGGTCGCGCGGGAATCGCCGAATCGGGCGATGCGGACACGGCGCGCGCCAAACTTGGGGAGGTTCTCGCCGGCCTCCCACTCGAACCCCCAGAACGTCGCTGGATCGAGCCCCGACTGACCGGCCTGCTCGGACTCGACGAGCTCCCGGCTGAAAGCCGCGAAGAGCTCTTTGCCGCCTGGCGCACGTTCTTCGAACGCCTCGCTCGCCAGTCGACGGTGATGCTCGTCTTCTGGGACCTGCAATGGGCCGATCAGGGACTGCTCGACTTCATCGAGCACCTCCTCACCTGGGCGCGCGAATCCTCGATCTTCGTGCTTGCGGAGGCGCGTCCTGAGCTCTTCGAACGCCGGCCCGGCTGGGGGTCCAGCGTGCGGAGCGCGACATCCATCCACCTGGAGCCGCTTCCAGACAGCGATATGCGCAGGCTGCTCACCGGCATCGCGCCCGGACTACCGGAACAAGCTCTGCGCGCGATCATCGGTCGTGCGGAAGGCGTTCCTCTCTACGCCGTCGAGACCATTCGCATGCTGATCGACCGTGGCGCTCTTGTGGCCGATGGCGCGCAGCTCATCCTTGCTGGCGACCTTCCCGAGCTAGCGGTTCCCGACACGCTGCACGCGCTCATCGCGGCCCGGCTCGATGCGCTGGCGCCGAATGAGCGGACCCTGGTCACGGACGCTGCGGTGCTTGGTCTGAGCTTCACCCGACCGGCCCTGGAGGCCATCAGCGAGCTTCGCGGGGATGCGCTTGTCCAACATCTCGATGCGCTGATCAAGCGCCAGATCCTGGTCCTTGACGTCGATCCGCTGTCCGCAGAGCGCGGCCAGTACCGGTTCATCCAGGGAGTCGTGCGCGAAGTTGCCTACCAGTCGCTCGCGAAACGCGAGAGGCACGCCAAGCACGTCGCCGCCGCTCGCTATTTCGAGGCGCTCGGAGAGGATGATCTCGCCGGCGTGCTGGCCAGCCACTATCTGGCCGCTCACCGCGCCAGTCCACCCGGCGCAGAGGCGGATGCGCTCGCCGCCCAGGCCCGTGTCGCCCTCCGCGCTGCCGCCGAGCGCGCCACGGCGCTGCACGCTCCGGTCGGAGCGCTCGGATATCTCGAGCAGGCGCTCGAAGTGACGACCGATCCTCTGGAGCAGGCTGCGCTTCACGAGCGAGCTGCCGCAGCCGCGACAACGGTCGCGAACATGGTGTCCGGCGAAGAGCACGCTCGGAAGGCAGAGGAGCTTTACGCGGCGGCGGGTGATCGACTCGGTGTGCTGCGAAGCCGTACCGGGCAGGCTTGGGTGAAGCTCGGCGAACACCGCGACCGGGCCGCGATCCCGATCCTACAAGCGGCGCTGGCTGACATCGAAGACTTGGCGCCGTCGCCGGAGATCGTCACTGCGCAGGCGGAGCTGGCTCGCGCGCTCATGATGCAGGGCTCGCCTGACGCCCTTGCGTGGTGTGAGCGAGTGCTCGAACGTTCACAGTTCGTGAGCCAGTCAATGGTGGTCAACACATTGATCACCAAAGGCGCGGCGCTGATCGCGGCTGGGCGGCCGACCGAGGCGGAAGCGGTCATGCGGGGAGCGATGGTCATCGCTGACCGGCTCGGGGAGCCCAGGGCGATGCTGCGGGCTCGGAACAACCTGCTCAGCTCCCTCGATGCAGTAAGCGTTGCCGAGGGGCTGGCGGTGTCCCGCGAGTTCTACGAGATCGCGCAGCGTTTCGGTGAGCTCACCTTTGTGCACCAGGCGATTGGCACGGGGTTGACCGGTAGCTTCGACGCCGGACGCTGGGATGACTGGCAGGAGGAGGCCCGAGCCGAGCTGACTGGAGCAGCGCCCTTCTATCGACGATGGATGGAAATAGAAGCGGCGCGCAGGATGGCATATCGCGGAAACGCCGATGAGGCCGATCGTATCGTGCGCGAAGCAAGCGAAGACCCTTCTGTCCTGAGCAGCGCCCAGGCGACCGCCGCCGTGGCGGGCGCACAAGCCGAACTCCGCGCCGCTCAGGGCCGGTGGAATGACGCATTCGCGGCATCGCGGGGTGGCTGGAACCACACTGATAGCTCACGGTGGGCGACCCAGATCGCCCTCTTCGTCGCTGCGGCCGCAGGCGACCAGGGTCGCCTCGAGGAGGCCATCGCTGCCCAGTCCGAGGAAATCTCCGGCGATCAGCCTTTAGCGCGGGCTGCCCGCCAGATTGCCGAAACGTTCCGGTCGCTCCTATCAGGAGGATGGGACCAGGCGCGGGCGGCCTACCTGGCCGCGCGCAGCTCTCTGGAAGAGGCTGGCAACCTCCAGGCTCTGGCGCAGCTGCAGCTTACCGTCGGACACCTCGCCGCAGGTCGATTTCGCGAGGCAGATGAGGCCGCCGCTGAAGCGGAGGCGTACTTCCACGCACGAGGTGCAGACGCATTCGTAGCGACCTATCGGGCGCGCGCTGTAAAGGGCGACGCACTCGCTGACCGGCAGCCCACGCGGGCCAAGGCCGCTGAGGGCGCACAGGTGTAACTAGCGGCTAGTTGACCGCGGCGGTCTCTACGAAGCCGTGCCCGCCCATTACTCGCCAGCCGATGCCGTCGTGCTCGAGGTGGTACAGCGCCGGGAGCGGCATCGCCATATGAAAGTCGAAGTCCACCGCTGGCTCGAACGTCTGCAGGATCAGC
>Ga0070708_100005181_pt1 | contig 10323 bp, 10 predicted proteins | sample KBSK5503metaG_FD_65469 | JGI IMG/M metagenome (GOLD analysis project Ga0070708, IMG submission 65469) | Corn, switchgrass and miscanthus rhizosphere microbial communities from Kellogg Biological Station, Michigan, USA - KBS K5-50-3 metaG | ecosystem: Host-associated > Plants > Roots >... | reverse complement strand
CGCTTCCCAGAACGGTGTCGTTACATCGTCGAACTCGGGGACGGGCCGCTGCGGGGTCGTCATGGCTTCCTCAGCACGAGGGAGGAGGTCGGCACGCCGTTCCCGCTCGTGACCAGAACCGATCCGCAGTCGGAGACCTGCGACGTGGACGTCCCTCGGACCTGGCGGACGCCCTCGAGGATCAGGTTCATCCCGTGCACGTAGGCTTCGGAGAGCGACCCGCCGGACGTGTTCGACGGGAGCGCACCGCCGAGACGCAGGTTGCCCTCGGCCGCGAACGGCCCGCCCTCGCCCGGCTTGCAGAATCCGTACTCCTCGAGCGAGATCACGACGAGCGGCGAGAACGCGTCGTAGAACTGCGCGCAGTCGATCTCGTCCGGTCCCATGCCTGCGAGCCGCCACAGCTCCTGTGCGGCGAACCGCGCCGGCGTCTCCATCGGGTTCGGTGTGAAGTAGTTCGCCATCACGAGGTGGTCGGGCCCGAGCCCCTGCGACGCCGCGCGCACCAGCACCGCGGGCTGCTTCAGGTCTCGCGCCCGTTCCGGCGTCGTCATCACCAACGCGAGCGCGCCGTCCGACTCGAGGCAGCAATCGAAAAGCCGCAGCGGCTCCGAGACCCAGCGCGCGGCGAGGTAGTCCTCCATCGTCATCGGCTTCCGCATCATCGCGTTCGGGTTGCGCTGCGCGTGCTCGCGGAAGGCGGTGGCGACGGCCCCGAGATGCTCTTGCGTCGAACCGAGCTCGGTCATGTGCCGGCGCGTCAGCATCGCGATCTGATCGACCGGACGCGACAAGCCCCACGGCAGGAACCACGCGAACTCGCCGCCGACACGGTTCGTCCCGCGCGTCGCCCACGGCCGCCCGCCCGAGCCCCGGTTCCTTGCCCGCCACACGACCACCGTCTCCGCCACGCCGGTGGCGATCGCCATCGCAGCGTGCCCGACCGCGCCGCATCCCGCGCCGCCGCCATACGCGACGTCACCGAAGAACGTGAGGTTCGGGATGCCGAGGTTCCGCGCGATCTCGACCTCCATCGTGTTCTCGAGCGAGAACTTCACGAGCCCGTCGACCTCGCGCGGCGAGACTCCGGCGTCGTCCAGCGCGGCGGTGATCGCTTCGAGCGCGACGGTGCGCTCGGGCCGCCCGATGTCCTTCGAGAACTCCGTGTGCCCGATGCCGACGATCGCGGCGGCGTCGCGCGGGTAGTCGTTCATCCGCGAGGCGTCATGTCGAGATCCGGCGGCGGCTCCGACGGGATCTTCCACTGCAGGAAGGGCTTGTCGTAGAAGTCGTGGTAGGCGTTCGCAGCGTCGATCATCGCGTGGAACGCGGGCTCGAACGCGTCCCAGTCCGAAGACTCGATGGCCTTCTTCACCGCGTCGAGCTCGGTCGAGATGAAGGAGTCCATGTTCTCGTGGTACTTGGGCCGCAGGAACGCGCCCTTCTCCATGAGGTTCACGGCCTCTTTCAGCTGGAATCGCGCGAGCGGCTGGTTCTTCGCCTGCCCGGCGTAATAGCACTTCCAGATCCGCTCGCCGACCAGCGGCATGATCTCGGCCATGCCGGGCATCAGATGGCCGAGCTCGTGCAGAGAGAACGTCCCCTTCCCGGTGTCGATCACATGCTGGTGGATGTCGTCGTCGCTCATCTCGCCTCCATCTCCTAGAACCGCGCGATGACGTCGCGCGCGAAGATCTCCATCTTGGAAACGTACTCGCCCGGCGTCTGCGCGCGGAAACCCACTCGAAGACTAGTGGCGCCTGCGTCCGCGTATTCCTCGGCCCGGCGCATGATCGAATCGACGTCGAGCGAACCGTCCTCTTTGTGGATACCGCGGCCGAACGCCATCGAGATGTCGAACGCCTTGCCGTCGGGCCAGCCGTAGTCCCGCACCCGGCGCACGGCCTCGCGGATGTGATCGGGCTCGCCCTTGAACGGCGACCAGCCGTCCGCGTGCTCGACGGCGCGGCGCAGCGCGCGCCAGGAATTTCCGCCGATCCAGATCGGCGGCCGTGGCTGCTGTAGGGGTTGCGGCGAGATCGATACATCCTTCGCTTCGAAGTAGGGCGTCGAGACGTCGACCCACTCCTCCGTCCAGCACCGTTTGAGGACCTCGATGGAGTCGTCCATCACGGCGCCTCGATCCTCGAAAGGCGCCCCGAGGATCTTGAACTCCTCCTCGAGGTAGCCGACGCCGAGCCCGAGGATCAGGCGCCCGCCGGACAGCTGATCCAGAGACGCCGAGATCTTCGCGAGCTGGAACGGGGATCGGTACGGGACGATGACGACGTCGGTCAACAGGCGAAGCCGCTTCGTGACCGCCGCGGCGTATGAGAGGACGACGAACGGCTCGTACCACGTCTGTCCGCCGCCCTCCTCGGCCCACTTGCGCGGCGCGACCGAGTGATCCTGCGCGGTGACGAAATCGAAGCCGAGCTCGTCGGCGGCCTTCGCCAGCTCGACGACGGTCTCGGCGGGAGACGCGTCGAGCGCCACGCCCATCTGCCCGAGCGGGATCCGCCCGATACCGAAGAGCATTCCCGGCCTCTCGCTCTGAGCTACTTCGCTGTTTCGGGCAGCTTGAAGATCCGCACCGCGTTGCCGGCGAGCATGTCGTACCGGTCCTGGCCGTCGACGCCGGTGAACTGTTCGTTGATTGTCTTCCGCGAGTACGGCCAGTCGTTGCCGTGGTGCGGATAGTCGGTCGACCACATCATGTTCTTCACGCCGACGAGGTGGCGCTGATAGATGCCGGAGAAGTCGATCATGAAGGTCGCCGCGAAGTTCTTGTGCCAGTAGTAACTCGGCGGCTCCTTGATGTCGATCTCGCCCCAGCCGCGGTTGCGCCAGTAGCGATCGTCGATCTGCTCCATGAAGTGAGGAACCCAGCCGACGCCGATCTCCGTCAGAACGATCTGCAAGTCGGGGATCCGATCCAGAGCGCCCGACAGGATGAAACCGACGAGCACCGGCGTGGTGCGCGTGAACACGCCCGACATCGCGCCGACCGCGCGCTGGTTCGCCGCGCCGGCGCCCTTGCCGACACCGCTCGTCACCTTCTGGCCGGCCTCGTACGACTTCACGCCGGACGCGCGGCTCATCAAGCTGATGTGGATGTTGACGGGCATGTTCGCGTCGACGCACGCTTGCCAGAAGCGGTCGTCGTCCGGCGAGATGTTCTCGCCTCCGGACGGCCACGACGAGATGACGACCGTCTTCGCCTTCTTCTTGATCGCCTTGTCGAGGTACTTCAGCGCGGTATCGACGCCGAGGTTCGGGATCTGGTAGCAGGGGATGAGACGATCCGGGTCGGCCGCGGCGAACTCGTCGAAGACGAACTCGTTGTACGCGTCGATGCCGGCCATCGAGACGTCCTCGTCGGGCATGCTGAGCCAATGCCCCATCGTGCGTTGCGGGGGAAAGATGACCTCGGCGTCGACGCCGTCGATATCCATGTCCTTCAGACGCTCCTTGCCGTCCCAGCAGCCCGGCCGCGTCTCTTCATAGGTGACGCCGAACCAGCGGAACTCCTCGAAGCGGCGGCCGGGGGTGGAGACCAAGCCGATGGGGTCGGGCGCGCCGACCGAGAACTGCCACGCGTCGCCGCCCTCGTGATCCTTCACGAGTTTCGGCGCGTGATCGGAGTACTTCTTGGGAAGGTGTTTCTCCCAGATGTCGCGCGGTTCGAGGATGTGCACATCCGCGGATACGACCTCGTACCTCTTGCGTCCCATCGCGACCCCCTTGAATGCGTTCGAGCGCGGCGTCGACCCCACGTCGGGCCGGGCACCAGGATAAACCCGGACCCCCCTGACCTGACAAGCGCGTCAGGTCGGATCTGCCCCCGGGTCGATCCGAACGAAGCGCCCCACTTGACCGTATTCTCCCTTAGATGCATCCTCCGGTAAGGGAGTGGTCCACATGAAGCTTCGCATCGGCCTGTGCATGCTGGTTCTTTCGATCCCGCTCGGCACCGCGCTTCCGAGCCGAGCCGCCACCGTGAACGTGTCGGTGTCGAACTTCCGCTTCTGCGAGCGCACCTCGTGCCTGCCGACCGACATCGTCTACATCCGTAACCCGACCGGCAACGGCTTGCTCCATCAAAACGCGCTCGCGGCGACGCTCGTGTTCCGTACCCTCGTTCACCCCGGCGACACCGTCGTGTGGACGTATCGCGACTCGATCTGCGACGCGATCGCGGGCTGTCCCGGTCACGCGGTGTGCTTCGAGAACGGCACGGTGGAAGGCGCGTGCGGCGGCCGGATACTCAACGCACGAAGCGGTCCCGTCACCGTCTCCTACACGGTTCCTGCGTCGACCCCGCCCAGGACGTTGATCCGTTACTTCTGCAACGTGAACTCGCACTACTTATTCGGGATGACCGGCGCGCTATTCGTTAAGTAATAGCTCTGCCCATCGGCGTCGAGTTCGTTCGTTCCGAGGCGAGCGTGCTTCAAAGAGGCGTTCGGCTCCGGGAAGCGTCAAAGTCATGCGGTCTTTGACGGGCCCGGCTACCCAGATCTCGCCCCCCGAGCCTCTCGACAAACGATTCGCGACTGCGCTCCACGTCGCGGAAACGCGGTAGACCCCTTCGTCGGCCCCTTCAGGAGTCTTGAGCGAGATCACGGGGGTCGATCGCCCGAGCATCACGTATCGAAAGAGGAACACGCGCCACGGATGCTGCCGCAGCGTCCTACGGAAACGACGTCCGCGACGTATGGCCACGATGCCGACGACGAGGGCAGCAACGCCGCCGAGGAGCGCGAAGATCATCGGGTAAACGGTCCACGGAGATTGATTGACGTCCGCTTCGGTGCGGAAATGAGTGGGATCCGATGGGTCATAGAAGATCTCGACGGACTGCCCGACGCGATACTCGGGGCTCCCGTCGTCGAGGTTTACGACTCCTCGGTGTGCCTGATCCTCGACCGGAAACTCGACGACGAGGCTGCGGTGCGACGCGCACAACCTCGGCCGGCAGCTCCGAATCTCCAGCACGACGCCGGTGACCTGCTCACCGGTTCGAAGCAACTCATCACCGCTGGTTTCAACTGCGCTGGCCGCGATCACGAACACCACGAACAACACGATGCCGCTGCCCAACCACCACCCTGCACGCCGCCGATACCGGCGGAGCAGCGAAGCGGTGGTCGGGTCCTGGTTCGCGGTCGTGGTCTGAGGAAGAGGCGGGGAAGGTGGTTTTGGTGGGCGGAACTGATCCATGAAGTCGGGCATCGTCACGCTCGATACTTCGACTCCAGAAGCGTCGCCATGCGTTCGCGGTGGTGATCCGCGCTTCCGAACGCGACTTCGGAGGCCTTGGCCCGCTTGAAGTACAGATGCATGTCGTGTTCCCAGGTGAAGCCGATGCCCCCGTGCACCTGGATGCCGCTCGACGCGACGCGCCGGAACGCGTCCGACGCGTACGCCTTCGCCATCGACGCCGCGAGCGACGCGTCCGGATGGCCCCGCTCGATCGCCCAGGCCGCGTAGTACACGGCGTTGCGGAGCGACTCGACGTCGGAGTGCATGTCGGCGGCGCGGTGCTTCACGGCCTGGAACGAGCCGATCGGCCGGTCGAACTGCACCCTCGACTTCGCGTAGTCGACGGCGAGCTCGAGCACGCGTTCCGCACCGCCGAGCATCTCGGCCGCGAGCCCGACGCTCGCGCGGTCCAGGACCCGTTGCAACGCGCCGGGATCGCCATCCAGACGTTCAAATCCCACGTTCTCGAAACGCACGTGGGCTGTTCCACGCGTCGTGTCGAGCGTCTGTACCGGGGTCACGGTGATCCCCGGATCGCCGGCGGTCGTGACGACCATCCCGTCCGGCGTCGTCACGACGAACCGCTCTGCCGTCGTCGCATTCATCACGTAACGCGCCTCGCCGAGGAGCGAGCCACCGTCAACGCGGAAGGTTGCGTCGGGCGCGAAAGCCGCGATCAATTCCCCGGAGCAGATCGCAGGAAGGATCTCCTTACACTGCGCCTCGGACCCCGCTTCCAAGATCGCCTGTCCGGCGAGCACGACCGTCGAGAAGTACGGTCCCGGCAGCACGACTCGGCCCATCTCCGAAAGCAGGATCGCGAGTGCGACGAACCCTTGCCCGACGCCGCCCGAGTCTTCGGGGAAGGGAAGGGCCATCCATCCGAGGTCGGCCATCTTCTTCCAGACGTCGTCGCGGTAGCCGCGCGGGTCGTCCATCATCGCCCGCGCGTAGGAGATCGGCGTCTCGCGTTCGAGGAAGGCGCGCGCAGCGTCGCGGAGGGCTCGTTGATCGTCGTCGAGGTCGAATTCCAATTACGGTCTCCTCGCAGGAAGTGCGTCGCAGGCTATCCAGGGGAGGTCGATGCCACAACTTCTGTGCATTCCATCGGATCGACGACACTTCAACGACGCGTAGGATTTAGGATTGATGAGCGCGAAAGACCTGGAGGGGAGGTCTCCTCTTCACTATGCGTCCGCCAACAACGATCTTGAGCTCGCGCGCCAACTCATTGACGCAGGAGTCGATCCAAATATCGTCGATCGTGAAGGGTTCACACCACTGCATTTCGCCGCCCAAGAGAGTTCGCTCGATGTGGCCGATCTGCTCCTCGCACGCGGAGCAAATGTCGATCCCGTGAATGCGAGCGGCAATACTCCGCTCTTCACGGCGGTGTTCAATTCCGCGGGAAGGGGTGAGCTCATCCTTCTTTTGAGACGCAACGGCGCCGATCCGTTCAGGGTGAATGAGGCGGGGCAAACGCCGGTCGGTTTGGCGCGCTTGATCGCGAACTACGACGTTGCTCAGTATTTCTCGGACCTGCCTGAGTGACCAGAACGCGCGTTATCGCGATGGCAGCTTCATCGTGACCGTCTTCACGGCCGAGTAGGTTCGCAGCGCCTCGAACCCTTTCTCACGCCCGAACCCCGACCTCTTGAACCCGCCGAACGGCAGCTCGACTCCGCCGCCGGCGCCGTAGGTGTTGATGTAGATCTGGCCGGCGCGGACCTCGCGGGCGAGCCGGTGCGCGATCCCCACGTCTCGCGTCCACACGGCGGTCACCAAACCGTAGTCGGTCGCGTTCGCTTGTCGGATCGCCTCGTCGGGATCGCTGAATGACATCACGGCGAGCACGGGCCCGAAGATCTCCTCACGGGCGATCGAGGCATCGGGCGGGACTTCGTCGAACAGCGTGGGGGAGAAGTAGTAACCGCCCTTCAGGCGGTCGTCTTTCGGCGGCTCACCGCCGACGATGAGCTTCGCTTCTTTCCGTCCCTTCTCCATGAAGCCCATCACGCGTTCGAGTTGTTGCTTGCTGATCAACGGCCCGAGGTCGGGATCCTCCGGACCCGGCCCGATCTTCACCTGCGCGAACCGTGCCGCGATCTGATCGACGATCGCGTCGTGCGCCTTCGCGTCGACGAGCAGCCGCGAACCCGCGCTGCACGTCTGCCCCGCGTTCTGGAGGATCGAGTTCACGACGACCGGAAGCGCTTCGTCGAGGTTCGCGTCGGCGAACACGATGTTCGGAGACTTCCCGCCGAGCTCGAGCGTCACCGGCACCACGTTGTCCGCCGCCGCCTTCGACACCAACGAGCCGACCTGGACCGATCCGGTGAACGACAGATGATCGATCCCCGTATGTCCCGCCAGAGCTGCGCCGGCTTCCTCGCCGATGCCCGGAACGACGTTGAGCGCACCCGGCGGCAGCCCGGCCTCCAAACACAGCGCGCCCAGACGTGCCGCGGTGAGCGACGCCTCTTCGGCGGGCTTCAGCACGCAGCAGTTCCCCGTCGCGAGCGCCGGGGCGATCGTTCTCGAACTGATCTGGATCGGATAGTTCCACGGCACGATGTGTCCGGTGACGCCGAGCGGCTCGTGCATCGTGTACGCGAAGATCTGATCCGACACCGGGATCGTGTCGCCGTAGAACGCGTCGATCGTGCCACCGTAAAACTCGAAGTAGCGCGCGGCGACGGCCACGTCGGCCTGGGCCTGCTTCAACGGCTTCCCGGTGTCGCGGCTCTCGAGGAGCGCCAGATCGTCGGCGTCGCGGCGGATCAGTTCCGCCACTCGCTTGAGGATGCGGCCTCGGTCGGCGGTGGACACCCGGGACCAACCGTCCTCGAAGGCCGACCGGGCGGCGGCGACGGCTTGGTCGATCTCACGAGGGCCGCAGCGGGCAAGCTCGGCGAGCACCTCACCGGTCGAGGGGTCGTATGAAGGGAAGGTTCGATCGGTCGCGACCTCTTTCCCGCCGATCAGTGCGAGGACGCGTTCCATGCTTGGAGCATACCCTCAGGGGTTCGAGCTCAGTCCTTGTGCGACGAGCCGAAGATGCCTTGGTGCCAGATCGCGGCCATCGTGTCCACGACTTCGTCGCGGTTGAAGCCGCCGCCGCGAACGAGCCAGTAGTAACAGAAGCGTTCGAGCATCGCGATCAGCGCGACGGCCGCCACGCCGGCGTGAACGGGATGCCGGTCACCGTCTGCTTCGGAGGAGCGGATCGTGTGCGCGATTCGGCCGGCGAACTTCGAGAGCACCTCGCGCCCGAGCCGGTCGAACCGTTCGTCCTGCGGCCGCGCGCTCATCCAAGCCACGACAACTGGCGAGTTCTCTTCGTAGTTGTCGATGAAGTGCTCCATCCAGGTGCGGAGCTGTTCGTACCCGGCCTCGCCCTTCTCCATCCCGTCGAGCTCGTCGGCCAGCACGTACATGCGCTCGGCGGTTTCGATCGCGAGTGCCTCGAGCACCTCTGCTTTGTTCGAGAAGTAGAGATAGAACGCGCCGTGGCTCGTCCCGGCCTCGCGGGTGATGTCGTCGACGCGTGTGTCGGGATACGTGCGCTCCTTGAAGACTTTCTTCGCCGCGTCGAGGAGGCGCTGGCGCGTGCGTTCACCTTGTTCGCCGAGAACGCGCGGTTCGCCGTTCGTACGGCCGCGGCCGGTCTGCTGTTCCTTCGACCCGCGCCGGGCCCCCGTCTTCGCCACCATCGTCCTCCCGCCCACGAGCCTGACGCCCGAGTCAGGCAGCATTGTAGGGGCGGCGCTCCCGAGGGCCAACGGGACCGCCGGGGCTAGACTTCCCGCCCATGAACCGCGACGAGCTGCGGGAGTGGATCGAGCGGCGATTCGCCGTGCCGCGCCCGGCCACCGACAAGGTGCGCACCCTTTCCGAGGCCGTCGCCGACGGGGTCAAGCCCTTCGACGCGCTGCACCTCGGCATGACCCACACGCGCGGCAGCGCCGGCGTCTGGGAGGTGCTTCGCCAGTTCCACGGCACCGAGCCCGGCTTCACGCTCCTCGGCGTTCAGGTGTCGAGCGGATATTCGCCGCTCGTGCACGCGGGGCTCGCGCGGAAGATCATCACGTCATGGGCGGGCGACTCCTATTACTCGCCGGGCCCGAACGGCGCTTACCAGCGAGCGTGGGAGTCCGGCGTCGATTTCGAACACTGGTCGATCCTCACGTTCGCGCAGCGGCTCGCCGCCGGCGCGCGTGGGCTCGAGTGGACGACGACGCGCTCACTCGCAGGCTCGAATATGGAAACCGACAACGCCGACAACGTCCGGCGGCTCGACGACGGAACCATCGCGATCCGCGCGCTCGTGCCCGACGTTTCGATCTACCACGCGCCGGCGGCGGACGCGCAAGGCAACGTGCTCGTCGCGCCGCCGTTGATGGAGAACCTCTCCGGTGCGCTGGCGGCCCGGCGCGGCGCGATCGTCACCGTCGACAAGATCGTCGACTCCGATCTGGTGCGAGAGCACGCCGACCTCGTCCGCGTCCCCGCGAGCGCCGTCCGCGCGGTCGTCGAGGCGCCGCTCGGCGGCCATCCCGGGGGTCTGCGTCCCGCGGGGATCCCCGGCGTCGAGGGATACGGCGAGGACTACGAGTTCTGGGTCGAGATCCGCAAGGCGGCGAAGGACCCCGGCGCGATGGATGCGTGGATCAAGGAGTGGGTGCTCGACGCGGACACGCACGAGCGCTACCTGGAACGCCTCGGCGCCGACCGCATCGCGAGGCTGCGCACTCGCGCGGAGCCCGGTTCGTGGCGGCAGGAGCTCGACGCGATGCTGCCGACACTCGATCTCGACGCGCCGCCGAACGCGATCGAAACGGCGATCGTCGCGGCGTCGCGACAGCTGAAGGACCGGATCAAGGGAGTCGACGGCACGGCGATGCTCGCCGGCGCGGGGATGGCGAACCTCGCGGCGTGGCTCGCCGCGTACGACCTCGCGGAGGAAGGCATCGTCGTCGACCTCGTGGCCGAGATGGGTCTCGTCGGTTACTGGCCGCGCCCCGGCGAGCCGATGTTGTTCAACCAGCGCAACTTCCC
>Ga0070708_100005180_pt1 | contig 10323 bp, 8 predicted proteins | sample KBSK5503metaG_FD_65469 | JGI IMG/M metagenome (GOLD analysis project Ga0070708, IMG submission 65469) | Corn, switchgrass and miscanthus rhizosphere microbial communities from Kellogg Biological Station, Michigan, USA - KBS K5-50-3 metaG | ecosystem: Host-associated > Plants > Roots >... | reverse complement strand
ACCGCGTACCGCTCGCAACGAGATTCGAAGGGCTCATCCACATTAAGGTCTAAAACATCGATTTCGATAGAATAGCTTGTTGCGTTCGCAGACAACTCAACTTTTTCAGGGTTATCCATGGAGTTCTGATTCCTCCGAAGTATTCGACTCAGTGGGAAATTCTTTCCTTAGGTCAGGCAAGCCCAACGCGCTTGCTAGGTACCTAGCATACCACGCATTAACATGTTGTGTGAAGGCGTGGCGAATTTCTCGCTCATCGAGTTTTTTAATAATCCTCAGAAAACCCGAAGTCGTGGAACTCGTAGCTAAGCTCAGCACGCAAGTCCGACCTCCGCCGGCCAATGGATAAAACAGAGGGATAGAAACGATTCCACGGTGTTCTCCGCGGTAGTCCCAAAAATCAGAATCATCCGAGTTTGAATCGAAGAGCCACCTTACCAATGCCCGACGCCGGTATGCCTGTCCCACAGTACTCCTGCCAACTCCAATAATACCTTTATCTCTGACGCCATTTGACGCGACCATTACTAGCCCTTTTCGTTCTTCAGAATAGGCGTGCAGTGTTACTTCCAGCGCCGGGTCGTCGACCAAATTGATCCCATCACTTGTATTGAAGATCTGGTCTTTAAGTTCGTCAAGGTGATTCCTGACAGTTTGGGCCTTGTTCGGTTCGGAATACAGACTTAAAAGCCTCTTAATGGTTTCACGGACTATTCGCGCCGTATTACCGGAAAGGCCCAACTCCTCAATATCATCCTCGGGCAGACTCCACACTATCTTATAGGTGTAACCCAGCAGCGGCTTCTTAATCGTCAAGGTAACGGTTGAATCGCGAGCAAATCGCCTAAAACAGGATTGGATTCGTTCTTCTTCCTTATAGTTCCGCGTCTTTATCTCATTAATTGCACGGATTTTGATTTGTTTTGGAAAGTGGCGACTCGGAAATAGGACTTTAAGCTCGTAAGAATCATAGAGGTTTTCCGCCGTGACCGAGACACTTTCCTCATCGGTTCCTGAGGCATCCAGCCTGTCTCGCTTGTTAAAGTAAAATCCGTTGTAAGTCTCCCTTTCCATGACGAAACTGACGGCATCCTTGTCCAAAGGCGGATCAAAGCTAAGAAATCCACGCCTGTCTGTTCCTGAATTTGAATCGTCCCAGTCCCAACTAATTCGTCCGCCTTCAGCCTGGATAATTCTAGGAGCGCGGAAGAAGCCAGAAGTCGATGTGAAAATGATCGGTAGTCTTTCTCTCGTTTGACCATTCGGGTAACTTCTCAACGCTTCGAAATCCATTCGAACCGTCGCGTCGCCGGAGCCATCGTGGATGGCCACAAGGCGAGTACATTTTTTTGCGTTAAATTGAGGTTTAGCCTTTTCCACCAGTCGTTCGAATAAGCTCTTCCGATAGTCGGTGTAAGTTTGCATCCCGGCGGCTTCGCGTTTCGGCTTTTGCCGATCCCGCTCCGTAACGCCGTATTTCTTAAGAAAATTGTTATCTGTCCGAAGCCTGTTCGATTTATAGATGGTCTTCTTAATCGCTCGCACTAATTTCACATAGGGCTCAACGTCGTCACCCTCAAGTGGTTTACCGATGCTGACTCTGTCACCGCGCTTCGAGACACGCAATACCGACGAGGTTTCATCAGGCTTCGTGATCAGGGCAAAGTCAAGATTGGCAATTTGATTTTTTAAGCGCCGCCTGGAAGGCTTTCGGTCGAAAGACGCACTTTTGTTTGTCCAGCTCGCATGGCAGCCAAGTTTGTTTTTGTATTTCTCCTCCAACTGATCGAATACAGCAAAGATTTCTTTCCGTTGCATAAAGGAAAGTGAAATGCCGCAATCGCTGTGTAGGTGTGCCAAGCACTTTCCGTAATGATATTCGTCGGTGTAGTGGTCGCGGGATTTTTCGTACTCGCTGTCCGAAAAAAATAGCAGCGTGCGCTCGTGACGAAAATTATCGTGCTCCAACTTCCGACTCAAGAGTCTTGTCACATATATCGTAATAGTAGGGTCGAACCATTCCGTCAAAGGAATCACGCTAACCCCGAAATAGCTTGTAGCGTCGTCGAGTTCTGCTTCTAATATTGCAAGCGCGTCCTCCTCGACCGTCCGTTGGGTTTCCTGATTAATGAGAATGATCATTACGATGAACCAGGAGATGCACACCCCTAAAATCAAACTCAAGACGTGAAGCAAGAGTACGCCGATAGCGGAGGTGATCTTATTGCTTTTACCAACGGTTAGGGCCGCAAGACCTTCGACAAATATACCTCCCGCGAGCGGAATAATCAGATGATGGATCGAATGCTTTTTCAGTCTCTCGATGAGACTCCACCATATGCCCATATTAACTTTCCTCTGAGATAACTCGCAGCCGGAGTCACTAGCCTCGCAAAAAGTTCAAATACTCATTTCGGCGGTTGGGCCACTGATGAAGGTGGTTACAGGAAGGGTGCGGCGTCGGGTCGCAGGCTCTGAGGACCAGCCTTCTTAGGTTACCCTGAGACTGTCTGCGAGGAGGACAAATCATATAAGAAGCGTTGCGATTGAGTCAACGCCAAAAGCTCCTGCAAATTGTCGCTGCTTTAGTTCGGATCAAGTCGCGACGACTAGTCAAGACATCTGAGAACCACAAACCGGCAACCACGAACGATGCCTTGGCTTCATCTATTAAATGTCTTAGTCCTGGCGTACCGATTGTTGGCTGGTACCGGACGATCCGACGGCAGATCAAACTTATCGCCAACAATCAACTCTAGGTAAACATTTGCAACGCGAGCATATTGCATAAGAACGGTCAGCGGTGGAACCCGGACCCCGCGCTCGTACATACTGATCTCCGCCTGAGAAATCTCATCCAATAATCCCATTCTCCGAATTAAACCGTTTTGTGAGAGTTTTAGGGCTAGCCGGATAGAATATAACTTCTTTGCCAACTGCTTCGGGCGTCGCCTTGCCGCTGCTCCCATTAGAGGATTCCACCTCCATTGGAAACATTCGACGCGAGATTAGGCTTGTGCCCGATAACAAATTGTATTAGCCTGCTCTCATTGCAATCAGTCCCTCGCAAAAAAGCAAAGTGCTGCAGCAACTCGACGTTTTAAGTAAGCACTCGTACCCGCAGCCTGCAAATTTCGCTGCTTGAATCTGCTGATTAGAATTGAAGGTTGGAAAATTTAATCGGCCCGAATCGCCAAACTCCCCGACAGCCTGCGTCAGAATTGAAAAGATAGCAGGAACGGTCGCCTTTACTTGCCGACTTGAGGGACCAAATAAGGCCCATAGTGCAAAAATGCTTCTATGCCTTGTAGCTTCGGGGCCAAGAGGGAACAACCAATGCCTGTTGAGATCAATAACCCACCCCAAAGCTCTTTTAACTCTGCGCCAGCAATCATTGTATTCGTCTGCCTCGAATGTCTTGTCATGGTTCAGGCTTTACTTGCATGGCAAAGCCATTTCTTCACCGTTTCGCAAATGCGCCAAGTCGGCGTAAACCAGGGTCTTCCATTTGTATGGCACTTTGGAATGTGGGGGGACTTGTTGATTGTTTCGGGCCTCGCCGCCTATGTAGTCGGGCGTTATTCCGTCAGGTGGAATAACCGAAAAGTTCTAGTTTCTCTTCTACTCGGATTTGCTTTAGCCGCCATCCTAAGTTGGGTCTACACATTTTCCGGTATGCCGGAAGCACATGTTCAGAGACACAGACTTACTATTCTAGGAATCGTTCATCTCTTCTACATGGGCATTGCGCTCGCCATGTTCGTTCAGTTCTTCTTCTTCACCGAGGTGGTTTCATCAGTTTTATTGAGAGCGACCAGTGTGTTGTTATTTATCCATGTATTTGTCGGCACGCACATGGCACTGGGAATTCTAAACATCATATCCCCCCGAGCCTGGTATCCTGCACAACCCTTGAAGAGTGCTCTTGGCTGGCTGATTGTTGCCGCTGTAGGGGTTGGCCTCTTATGGCTCAATATTGGGACTTCAGCAATCGCGAGATTCATTCGAGCCACAGGTCGATCCGTCTACGAGGTAGCCATGTGGTTGATGAACCAGCCAACTCGGAAATCCTCAGAGAGCTATCTCAAGTTCTTAACCTACCTATGTGGTTGCATCGTTGGCGCGGTCTACTTCTTCAGCATAAGTGCTTCTACCTGGAAAGCGGGCGGATTGTCGATGCCTGTCGTTCTTATTGCTCTACTTGGAATTGTCTACTACTTGAGCATGCTAAGTGTGAAACAGGAATTGGCTATTGTTCAGCTAGTATTCCCATCGGACCGTGTGCCAGATGAGTTCAAGTTGGAAAACCGTCTCAAGATCACATTTCAAGTAACCATATTTACCTTATGCTACGTTCTACTGGGCCTCTTTTCTCAATCCATCACGATAGCCTCATTCTTAATGCTTGTCATCGCTTGTATCGACTTCAACACAAGAAAGCAGATTAACGCGAGAATACGGCAGTATTTTGCTGACGCAAAATACTCCCCTCGGGAGTCTGAAACGAACTATAAGGCCATCATGGACAGTCGATCGGTTATTAGTTGGTTTCTGTTTCAATTGCCTCATTTATGGAAGGAGGCGGCACGTGCGGTTGGATGCACCATCGCGTTGGGAGTCGCAACCTACGGGCACTTAGCTCATTCAAAGTGGTGGAATAATGTTGCCTACGTGACATTGAGTGCAACACTTCTAGTTAACGAGATCGTTGTTATCAGATGGCGATGGAATCGACACGTTCGCTTGAAGAGAATAATAGGTAATTCGGCCGTGTTGACGCCGTGAACCTGGAATTGAACGCCACTTTCGTGCTCCTCGGTGCTTTCTCCGACGCCACGCAGGATTAGCTAGTATGTCAGGCGGGCCGTACGTCCACGTCCATGATCTATACACAGATACCACACAACCACACTACCGAGAACGCTAGATCCTCCGCAGCAACGCACTATCAGGACAGCACGCGAGGGTTGGAATTGTTGTCTCAAACCTCTTATAGTTGAAACATGAAGGAACCTGGACTCGACAACCGTCACCGTGACGAAGACGGTGAGATACACCGTAAACGTGGCGATACGCTCGTTAGCACACTGCGAAAGACCTACGGCGATGATTTCCTATCTGAGTTTCGGAGTGATGCGACACTCCGCACCGTACTAAACAAGACTGGCGCAGACTCTTTAACTCAGTTGTTAAAGAAGCATAAATGAATTGTGTGTTCCAACGGCATCGATTTCTGTCTTTCTTATCATTCTTCTTTATTTCGCTATCTAAGAAGCGCTGAATCTCGCTGTCTCCTCGACTGCGGCGCCCACTCGGACATCAGAACGACAGTGCGTAGTTTCCAATAAGCCTTTTTGAGAACCGCGATTCGAAGGTGACGGACAATTTATTTTTGTCAGGAGACGAAGATAATAGTTGGGTTTTATAATCTATCGGCTCTGCTGTGCTCGTCACTTAACATAAGTCCAGCGGAAACAGCAACACAACTTAATTTGCGGGTAGTGGCTAAATCTGTGTTGTATAGCGTTATGACGGTCTTAACCGTACTGTTCCGGCAAAGACAGAGAGAGAGAGAGAGAGCATGAGTTACCTTAACGATCACAACCTTCGGTTCGAACTCAAGGCGATAGTGGCGCAGCGTCTATCGGTTTGGTCGAGCTGAAAACCGTGTAAACCTGAGATGTGAGGGTGTGGGTCTGGTAGCGTTCATATTCGCGCTCATCATTTGGTCGGCAATTTTCGGCGCAGGCTTTTACATAATTCACATGGCTATAAGCAGCGACCAGCCGAAAACTGACAAGACTGCCTCTGCAAATAAGCACCGAGGCAAGACGGGAGAGGTTGTTCTTGGCTTCGTCGCCCTTGTCGCCTTTCTTGTCTTGGTAATAACGTACTGGTCGCAACTGGGGGATACTATTAGATCATTCTGGCAAGGATTTCCGGTCTACATCGTTCGCTGGGATGTACTGATATTCATAATATTCTCGAGTGTTGTGGGTGGGGCGAATTTGGAGGTTCGGAAACAATCTGGCGCAGGACCAACGCTTGCCGACTTTAGCCCCAGCGACGACGCGAGCTTTCAGGCTCGCACTTACCACATAAACTTTTTCAACTACTCGGCCACTGCTCTGAAGGATGTTAGCTCCGCATATATCACCGCTGTCAGTATTTTGATTCCGGCCTCTTTCGTAATAATTCAGGTTGCGAAATCTGTAGAGCCGACAAAAATGCCCGCGGGCGTAACGCTAGGCATTCCCTTACTCTTCCGCGGGGTGGTCTGGTTTCTAATCTCACTATTTTTCGGGATCTTCACGCTTTATAGGGTGTTCACGCATGGGCGTTATCGTGACTTGAGTAGATCGTTGTTGATGAATGTCTTATTGGGCTCTCAATTTATTAGTCTGTTCATTGGAGTGCTGTGGCTTGCCGCCGGCCTTTATTATGTCGTATTCCGGTAACAAGGAATCCCCACTCTTCGTATACAAAAGACCGCGTCGCAATTGGCCGCGGCTACAAAAGGAGGCTTCTTGTGCCAGCTGAAAATCTACCGCCGTATGATTGGGGTTACGAAGACTGGCGGGACGCATTTAGAGCGCTTCTCCGTGTAACGATCGAAGATGAGGAGAGAATCGATGACGCCGTTGCAGGTGGATGGGCGCTGGGGCGTCGTCGGAGTAAGTTGCTCTCTCGCGACTTCATCCTTCCAGTAGATGTAATGCACGGCCTTACTATTTTCTGTTTTGTATGGTTTAAGCCGCCGGTTCTCCCTGATAATTACGAGTATCTGACGCAGAACCGCTGGCGGTTATTCGACGGCGTGCGCGACGACTCTCAACCTGAAAACCGCTTCATTGAAGTCGTGCCAGACTGGCTACTGGGACTCGATACTAATCAATTGCACGCGATATTGCAGAATATTCGCATCCGCAACATCATCAAAATCCCAAGGTAGTATCCGGTCCTCTACTGCGTTTCTTTTCAACTACTGACTCGGAGTTCTTGGACTGTGAAGAATCCGCAAGAAGCCGCCTTTGCAATGAGTCAAAGTGATTTTTTGAGCAGAAATGCCGTTTGTCCGAAAAGTCGGCGAAAACCCCGACTTTGAGACAAAGGCAGGATTATGCCAAGCGGCCGGGCGGCGGCAGTTCCCGCTCTCGCTACTGGGAGTAACTCAAAACACATCAATACCAGCCGCAAAAACTGCATTTGCTAATCCCACTTGATCGGCCCGGAACGGTCGTGACAACCTTCAAATACTGTTGACGACGGGGTTATAAGGGAATACGTTAATCGGTTCACTGAGCTTGGTCTCGTTGAGTTGATTCTGCAACCGGCGTCATTTATGCCACTAGCTTTCTGGTGTGCTGACGTTTTTTTGGACCCGGTTGGAATTCGGGAGCCGGGAACCGATTTTGGAAGATCCTTTACAAGCAGTGTTGGCCGTTACCGAGCCTTGAGAGATAGCACAATTGAAAGCAATCCGGTTTTACATTTTGTTTTTGCTGGTGAGTTTTGGATTCCAAGCTTGCGGCGATCCGGAAGTCGAATACTGGGAGCAAAGCCGGGACGTGCCGTCTATGATCGACGCGTTACGCAGTGAAGACGAGTGGACGCGCGCTAAAGCCGCGATGACATTGGGGAAGGTCGGGGATGCTCGCGCCCTCGTGCCGCTACTTGAGGCTATGCGCGACGCCAATATGCCGATGAGGGTCAAGATGGCGGGAGCTCTTCAGAACATCGATTCTAATTGGCCGCGAAACTCTATGGTGGAGCACTACGTTCCTAGGCTTTTAGCCGACCTGAAGAGCGACGAGAGTAAAAAGCGAGCGTTAGCTGTCATGGTGTTAGGTCGCATGAACCGGCCGACCCTTTCGCAACAACTCCTACCAATGTTGGGTGACAGTTCGCTGTCCGTTCGGAAGGCAGCGATTGAAGCCATCGCAAACTGTGACGTAGCCGATTTCCCACGCCTCGCGGAGTTCATCGCTGCTGACCCGGATGTCGGTGCCGGCACGGCGCTTGCCGCGTCGGTGGTAGTGCTCGACCGTTCATCGGTTGGAACCATCATTGTCGGTTTTGTCCGAGCCGTGCACTTTGCAATTCCACGATTGTCGTTGGGATGGGTACTGATGCTTGCTGTGTTTGCGTTACTCTCGGTTGTCCTTATGCCCGCGCGGCAGCTGCGGTATTCCCAGGGTATGGCATTGGGAATGCTCGGGGTCTTCGCAGGACCGGTCGCTATGGTCATTTACGTTGTGGCGGTGAAGACGCCCTTCGTCCAAAATTGGACGGCCTTGGGAAGAATGTTTGCCGTGTGTGGGATCGCGATGCTGTGGGGCGTGGCGTTGGTCGTCTTCCCGTTCCTGCTCTACAAATCGAGAGAGGAATTCTTCGCCGAGGATACGGGCGCAGCCATGCGTGTCTTGCACTTCCTGACGGTGTGGGTGGTGAGGTTAACATTTGTGCTCTCAGGCGGCATCCTGCTCTCTCTCTTGCTATACGGCGCGATCGTGTCGCGTGCAGCGGCAATCTTAGTTGCGGTTCCGGAGGTGGTCGCTCTTGTGCTGGTAGGTGTGACAGTTGTTTTGGAATGGTGGCGTTCCCGATACTGAGATGTAAGATCTAACATTGGAGGGTGGTTGCGCCAACCGGAATGACAAACTTAGATGGTCTTTTCTGAGATTTTGCGAAGCTTGGATGACCCGCATTTAAGCACCACAATAACGGGCATCTTGAGCAGGCTCCTGCCGGCGGCCAATATCTCATGAAGCCTCCAGAGCGGAAGCGAAAGAAGCGCAGCGATTGAGAGCAAAGCGCAAGTAGGCAAGTCGTGGGCTCCTTGCCGAAACCATGCTTTCATTTAAGAGCGGCGATCTCGTTTAGCGGGTGGGAACTTTATCGCCGCGCTCGGTGTTTCATCATGTATGCTGTGGCGCGTATTACTTTTTCAAGGCATGCTGTTTGCCGCCCCGACATCCACACTTTTTCCATTGACCACCGCCGGTCTTGATATTATCCTTCGCCCACCATCGCATTTGAGCTGGTCTTAGGGCCTGCGATTTCGCTTCCTCCTCCATTCCAGTCTCATAACCCTCAATCAGGAGGTCCCAAATGAGTGTTAGATTATCTGGATGTGACGAACACCGTAAGGTCGTCCTGACAATATTGACGTTCGCGGTTGCCGTGATCGCGCATAACAGTAAGGGACAATCCGTATCTGAGTTTCCTCCATCCATATCACCCGCGAGTAGTCCTATGCCAGTGCCAATAAACGGAGGTCGGGTTCAATCGATCACAGTCAATCCAACCCAACCTGATCACATCATAGCGGCCCACCAGTTTGGCGGGCTGGATGACAACCGATGGCGGCCAAAGATGGTTCCACCTGAACGGGTTGCAGGAAGTTTGGGTAAAAGATGTCGCTTACGCTGCCAATGGCCGCACGGTTATTGCCACGGTGGACCGTAATCTAAGGATTCCAAATGGCGGCGGCATCTGGAGGAGTCCAGATGAAGGCTCTACCTGGACTAAGACCGGAGACGTCCCAGCTCCAATGGGCAGTAGTACGCGCACTGGCGCTTTTGGCATCAGCTTCGCCCCTGATGAGCCGAACAAAGTGTACGTTGCTACAGACTATGGCATTGCAGTCAGCACTCACGACGGTACAACCTGGAGCCACCAGATGCTCGGCGCTTCGTGCCCTAGAGATACTGCATCTGCATGGGGAGCAAGGTCGGTACAAGCATTACCGGGCGGTCGCGCCCTCGCTGTAAACGCCGTTGGAGTTTATCTAAATGATGCTGGAAGCAATGCGTGGTGCTCCATACGCAGCGGTTCGTTTATTGTGATTGGAGATGGTGGTTTTAAGCACATCGATGTGTCGCCTTACGATTTCAATAAGGTGTTTATCCTACAGAACTATTCAATCTTATTACTCTATGATGTAACCACGAATCGATGGACACGCCTCCGCTTGCCTAACTGTTGTTCCGATCAGCGAGGACCTTTCGTACGCGCCTCTCAAAGTCCGGCTGGACCTCCGGGCATTGATCTCTGGGTGGGTTTAGGAACAAATCTTTTCAAGACTTCATGTCAAGACTATGAGTCCTGTCGCAGGTTGCAAGCCACAGATTGGCAAAGGTTGGAACGTCCGCAAGGCTTGCATAACGACTGTGGCTACCTTGGGCTTGACGATCAAAAACGGAGTTAAGCTCGAAAGTTGTGTATGAGCGGAATGAAAAAGGTGGCGTATTCTTGATGAGTTTTTGCCGAACCATCAACCTTATTGCTAAGGAGGAATACGCCGTGAAGGAAGATAACTTA
>Ga0070708_100005175_pt1 | contig 10325 bp, 8 predicted proteins | sample KBSK5503metaG_FD_65469 | JGI IMG/M metagenome (GOLD analysis project Ga0070708, IMG submission 65469) | Corn, switchgrass and miscanthus rhizosphere microbial communities from Kellogg Biological Station, Michigan, USA - KBS K5-50-3 metaG | ecosystem: Host-associated > Plants > Roots >... | reverse complement strand
GACATCCAGCTTTCGGACGGACGAAACAGCGACCCACTGGATCATCAGCGACAGCTTCGGGCAAACCATCCATCGCTCGCTCGAGTTCGAAGGGGAGTCGCCTTTCTATTTCATCGTCCAACGCGGCGTGCGGACAGTCTTGGGCTCCAGCGAGGTCGCCCTCCGAATCCCGTCCTTGCTCGCTGTCGTCGCCACAACTGTGCTGCTGTGGCTATTGGGGCGGAGACTTGTCGACAACGAGCCGGCTCTGTTCTCGACTGTCATCCTTGTGTCTACGTTGGGCGTTGCGTTCATCGCTGGGGACGCCCGGCCTTACGGGCCCGCAATGCTCTTAGTCGTCGCGTCGACGCTCGCGCTTGTGCGCTGGGAAGAGAAGGGCTCACCGGGGCGCGCGATCGCGTACATCCTTGTGACCGCTGCAGCCCTGTACATGCACTACTTCACCGCAACCGCTCTCGCGATTCATCCTTTGTATGTCTGGCGACGCCGCGGCCAGGTGCGACCGGTCGCGTACGGAGTCGCCGTTCTATTCGTCGGCATGCTCATGATCCCGATCGTGCCTCACCTTGTCGCTCTATACAACCGACGAGGAATGATTCAGGTCACTTTTCCCGTGTCGCTTGAAAGCTACTTTGATGTCATGATCCCTTCAGTACTGGTCGGATCAATCATTCTCGGCTTCCTCGTCGCGCGCCTGCGACATCCACTACACGTCGCTACGCTCGAAACCACGTCAGGGGCCTCGGAGCTGATCCTCGGATGGTGGTTGATCCCGCCGGCGATTCTCTACCTCATCACACTCATGGGATCGACGACTCTCTTCGAGCCACGGTTCTTCTTCTTCGCAATACCCGGCTTGGCGCTGGCCGTCGGGCTGGCAATAGTCATGATCGATCCGCCGCGCGCGCGTCGCATCATCGCCATCGCGATTGCCATCGGAGCACTTGCGGCTTTCAACACCAAGACACACTCAGCGGAGGATTGGCGGCAGGTCGCGCGCGCCGAGCGAGAGGTCGCTGGGCCGGATACGCCTGTGCTGCTTAGACCGGGATTCATCGAATCGAGCGACATCGATTGGCTTACACAGTCGAGGAAGGCGACGTACCTGCTCTCAATGCTGTCGCCCTATCCGATGATCGGAAAGATTGTTCCCGTTCCCTACGACCTGACCCCCGCGGCCAGGACGTACTTGGATCCAGTCGTACAGGCAATCTCGTCGACCAACCGTTTCTTGCTCGTCAATGATCGCGGCGTTTTCCGACGGTGGCTGGAAGGAAGGCTCCCTCAATTCGCGTCCCGCACGGTCCCGTCACACGGAGTCGTTACCTTGATTATCTTCGACAAGAGGTCGCGCTGATTTTCACGGTGCATGGTTTGACGGGCCGATCACAGCCTTGTCCGAAGCGCCGGGGGTTCAAGACGTAAGCGTACTTGAGGAGTCATAAACGCCGAGGAAAGGGCCACATGTGACTTTCTTGCCATGCAGTCGCGCCGCGATCTCATCGCCCAAGCTGCTGTTGTAGAAAAATATTCGAGAATCAGGCCGCGCAGGAACAAGCCGCCTAAAGCTTGGAAGACCAAAAGCTGAGAAGGTTTGAAACATCACGAGGTAATCGCCCGAGCGATCCAGAGAAGTCGCGACTGACAGGATGCGCTTCGACTCGTTTCGAACCTCGTTCGGATACATCCAGTCGATTGGGAACGGGTTCGTGAGACCGAGTGCTGGATAGATACCAGGATTGTCAGGAAGAAACGCGACGTGCGCAGCCGGATATCGTCGAACGCAACTCTTGATTTCTTGCAAATACTGAGCAGTCAATGAATTCGTACGGATACGACCGAACTTCCTCGAGACCGAAGAGAGGCTAGAAGTCAGATTCGCCTTTGGTCGGTCGTAGTAAGGGTAGCGATAGCGCGCCTGAGCAAATACGACGGCCACGATCACTGCGACTATCAACGCCGCGGTTGCGAGCTGGGGATAGAGGTCCCGGCGAGGGGGCGGCTCCTTTGACCACATCCTGTGGAGAACGAAGAGGAGGACTGTTCCCCCGATCAGATCAGGCAGCGGGTAACCCCAAGACAACGCGGTCATCCAAGCGACCATTGCAACTCCGAGGCCTATCACATCGAGCTGGTGTTGCAGCAGGCCGTCAACGATGAGATACGCGACGAGCGACCACGAGAGAAGGAGCGCCCAAGATCCGGGATACGTTAAGCCTGCGGCGAGAGGGATCGCGATAAGGACGCCGGATAGACCTGCTCGAAGAGTCAGCGCAACCGCCGAAAGACGGGCGCGCTCCGAAGGGCTCGTTGATCGTTGAGCTGCACGCAATGCAAAACACACCGCAGTGACGAGGGCTGCAAGGAGAGCCACCTTCAGGCGAAGCTCCGAATCTCTGAGGACGTTAACGAACTCCCTTCCCCACACCGCTTCAGCGCGACCGATTTGCGAAATCATCTGAGAAAATCCGCCCAATGCGGCAACCGAGGCCACGTACAGCAGGCCGGGCAGCATTGCCGCCGCAATCGCTTGCGCCGTTTTTCGAGTACGGACTCCGGACTCGGTGACGATCGCAAGCCGGAACGCTCCGAACAGCGGAGCGAGACCGAAACTCTGTTTCATGAGAGGCGCCACGCCCAAGAGCGCCATTCCTAACAAGACACGGCCATTGGAGCGGTGACGGACTCCACTCTCCAACGATAAAAAGCCAAGTGCCACGAAAACGAGCCCGTCTGTCGTGTACCAGCCCATCAGTGGAAAGACATGCATATTGACCAACAAAGCGACGAACGCTCCCGCGACGTGAAATATCCGCCAGCGCGAGGGCGGGATGCCATAGATCAGCCATGCGAAAGCGAACGAATAAAGAACGAATTCGCCGATGCCGACCAGCCTTGACGCTTCGAAGCGCGGCATCGGAATCGCATAGTCGAGCATGTGCAAAAGAGCCGACCCCATCGGGCGAGCAAAGATGATGTCCTTATGAGGAACCTGGCCGTGCAAGATTCGCCCCGTCTGCGCCAGCACGTTGCCATCGTCGGTCGGGTTGTAGCCCAAGCGTCCGATCTCAACGAAAAGAAACGCCGTCACGAGAATGGGCGTAAGCACGGCGATCCAATGGGCAGCCGCTCGGAAACGGTCGGGTTTGTCGCGGCCGGGAGATGACACAGGCGACCTCGGGTCCAACGGGGCAGCTCCATCCTTTCGAATGTACAGATCCGCCGTTAGCACTCATCGTTGGCGTTTTACGCGATCGATGATAACCGTGGGCCGTTCGCGGTCGAGGCATTAGTTACTATTCGCCTCGATGCAAGGAGATCTCCCTCGGCCCGGTGGGCGAACGTGCCCGAAATGAAGCGGGTCGTCACGAGCGTTGCGCGCTCGGCGCTTGCACCCGCTCTGGTCGCGCTTATCATCGGGTCTGGATTCGCAGCTGCGCGACTCGCGCATCTTGATGGAGACCCTTCGCGATTCGTGGGAGCAGGCGACAAATATGCGGACCCAGCTCGAGTCCCTGCCGACCTGGACGTTCAGCGCCACGCCACGGGGTATGACGGGCAGTTCTTCTACCGGCTTTCACTCGATCCGCTGAGCCGCGAGCAAACAGAATTCGGTATCAAATTCGATTCCGCATCGGCGCGCCATCAGCGGATCCTTTATCCACTCTTGATTTGGATACTCAGCAGATCGCACGTGCGATCCACGACGTCTTTACTGATCATGGTCAATGTTGCGAGCTACGCGGGCCTCGGTTTTCTTGGCGCATTGTTCGCCCGCGAGTTCGGACGGAGCTCTTGGTGGGGCTTGATCGTGCCCCTCTACCCAGGGTTCATAGTCACGACCGCGCTCGACCTGGCCGAGAACCTCGCGAGTCTCCTCCTCTTGCTCGGAATACTCTTCCTCATGCGCAAGAGGTGGACGGCTGTCGCTTTGTCATTCGCTGCAGCCGCATTCACGAGAGAAACGACGCTGATCGTTCCAGGCGGGCTCTTCCTCGCATGGCTGTTGCAACGTCGCTCCATCCCTGAAAAGCCGCGCGATCGAACGCCACCATTCGTCTTCCTTGTTCCCATCGGGCTCGTTGTCGCCTGGCAACTCTTCCTGTGGGTCTGGTGGGGCAGCCACCCGCTGTTCGCGGCGGGGCGTCAGTTCAGCTTCCCCTTTTACTCCGCAGTCCGTCAGATATGGACGTGGTTCGCCCACCACACGATTGAAGATCTGTTTCAACTCATGGAGTTTGCCTTCCTAGCGACGCTGATCCTGGCCGGCCTTCGGTCCTCAACCCGATCACGCATAACTAGCCCCCTGCGGACTGCGTTGCTGCTCTCCGCGGGCGTCGCACTGACGTTCCCGGCCGAGATCTGGATGAGTCAGACGAACTTCCTCAGAGCGGCCGTGGAACCCGCGCTCGTGAGCACCCTGATACTCATGGAGACGGCTCCAGCACAATTGCCTCTTCTTGGGATGTCGACCCTGCTGTTCGCAGCGGCAAACGTTGCCGTTTGGACGGGCGTGGGCCGCTTTTGAAATCCAGAAACAGACACGAGACACCACGTGATGTCCCGTCGTGTCGTGCCGATGAAGCAGGCGAAGAGACCCGGGATCGCCGATCTGAATCCTCACCTCGCCCCGACAATGGATGCCCCTGCTACCATCGCATTTCCAGGAGGAAGTTCGCATGTATCGGCAACTTTCCGTCATCGCCATCGCTCCAGCATTCAACGAAGAGGTCAAGATCGGCGAGGTCGTGCGCAGGGTTCCTCGCAATATCGTGGATGAAATGTTGGTTGTCGATGATGGCTCAACCGACAGGTCGGCCGAGGTATCCCGCAAGGCGGGAGCCACCGTCCTCTCGCTCGGCCAGACGATTGGCGTCGGGGCTGCTCTCCGCGCCGCGTACGCCTACGCCGTCGAAAAAGGCTACGACGTTGCAGTGGTGATGGCCGGCAACAACAAGGACGCTCCGGAAGAAATCCCGCTCCTCCTCGATCCGATCGCGGACGGTCGGGCCGACTTTGTCCAAGGATCGCGCTTCCTCTCGCGGAACGCATCGTTCGGCGACATGCCGCTCTACCGTCGCCTCGCCACACGACTCCACCCCATCCTCTTCTCGATCGCCGCCCGCAAGAAGGTGACGGAGTCGACGAACGGTTTCCGAGCTCTGCACACTCGCGTACTGAAGGACGCCCGGTTGGACCTATCCGACCGAAGGCTCGATGGCTACGAGCTCGAGCCGTACCTGTACCTGCGCGTTATCAAGCTCGGGTATCGGACTGCCGAAGTGCCGGTCACAAAACTGTACCCCCCGAAGGAGATCGGGCAGACGAAGATGCGCCCTCTTATAGATTGGTGGGCGATCCTGCGTCCGATCGCGTGGGCGACGTTCGGTACCCGAAAGAGGAAAGCCGAACGCAGCGAGGAGGTCCGCGGATGATCGAAGTTGCGGTGCTTGGCGCCGGACACTGGGGCCCGCACCTGATCAGGAACTTCGACAACCGACAGCGCAGCCGCGTCGCCTGGGTCGTCGACCGCGACCAGACCCGGCTCGATGAAGTGCAGAACCACTTCCCCGACGTGAAGACTACCGACGACGCCTCCGTCGCGATCGCCGACGATGGGGTCGACGCGGTCGTGGTTGCGACGCCGACAACGACTCACTATGCCCTCGCGAAAGAAGCCCTCGGGCAGGGTAAGCACCTCTTGGTGGAGAAACCGATCGCGACATCGTCCCGTGAGGCGCAGGAACTTACCGACCTCGCAGCGGCGGCGGGTCGTGTTCTCATGGTGGGTCACGTGTTCGTCTACAACTCGGCCGTCCAACGCGTGAAGCAATACATCGACGCCGGAGAGCTCGGACGCGTGTTTTATATCTCCATGGTGAGGACGAACCTCGGTCCGATCCGCACCGACGTCAACGCGGCATGGGACCTTGCCGCGCACGACCTATCAATCGCGGACCTGTGGCTCGGCGCCCACGCCCAAGCCGCGTCGGCGGTCGGCGGCGGGTGGATCAACCCTGGATTAGACGACGTCGTGTTCGCCACGTTGCGTTATCCGAACGATGTCCTTGTGAACCTCCATGTTTCCTGGCTGAACCCGCGGAAGGCTCGCGACATCACTGTCGTCTGCGATAACAAGATGCTCACCTTCGACGACATGAATCTCGGCGAGCCGATTCGCATCTACGACAAGGGAGTCGCCGAGCAGCGCGTAGGGCCCTTGTTCACAGACACGTTCTCGTCCTTCCGTGCAAGCATCCGCGAAGGCGACGTCACGATCCCGAAGGTCCCCGTTGGCGAACCGCTCATGACCGAGTGCATGCACTTCCTCGACTGCATCGATCGAGGCATCCCGCCGCTGACCGGCGGCCCCGAAGGGACGGCCGTGGTCCGCACTCTCGAGGCACTCGAACGGTCGATCCGCGACGGCGGACGCGAGACTGCAGTCTCGTGAGTCTGGACCCGTCGGTCTTCGTCCACCCCAATGCGCTTTGTGAAAGCGACGACGTCGGGCCCCGGACGCGGGTGTGGGCATTCGCTCACATCATGTCCGGCGCGGTCGTCGGCTCGGACTGCAATATTTGCGACCACGCCTTCATCGAGTCGGGAGCAAAGCTTGGGAATCGTGTCACGGTGAAAAACAATGTATTGCTGTGGGACAAAGTGACCATCGAAGACGAGGTCTTCCTCGGCCCGAACGCCGTCTTCACGAACGACCTGACCCCACGCGTCGCGTTCAAGAAGAAACCCGAGGATTTCCTACCGACCCTTGTCCGCCGCGGCGCTTCGATCGGAGCCAACGCCACGATCGTGTGCGGAGTAACGATCGAAGAGCAAGCGATGGTCGGGGCGGGAGCTGTGGTGACGCACAACGTTCCGGCACACGCGCTCGTCGTCGGGAACCCGGCCCGGCAGGTCGGATGGATGTGCGCGTGCGGGGAGCGACTCGGCGACGACCTCGTGTGCCGGCTTTGCGGGCGCCGTTTCCGTAACGATCCGCGCGGGCTTCGCGAGTGGCAGCCGTAGTCGTCGCCAAGAACGCTAGCCGGAAGACGTTCGCCGGTTTCTGCTTGGTATTCTTGCTCCTCTCCGGCTTCTATCTGGCCACATTCGATTACCGCGGCATAAGCGACACCCGCCTGAACAGTCTTCAAACCCGTTCGCTTGTGACGCACGGTGACATTGATCTAGCCCGATACGGCTCCGGCACAAGCAGAACATACGTCGTCCATCGAGACGATCACGTCTATTCCATCTACGGCATCGGTGTCAGCCTGGTCGCCGCCCCCCTCTATCTTCTCGGTTCTCGCTTCGATGTTGCCGACTCGACGCTCGAGGGCGTTGCGGCGATCGCGGCCGTTGCGGCGGCGGGGGCGATCTTGTTCCGGCTGCTCCTTCAGCTTGTTCCAGCACGGATCGCGTCAGTCGGTCTCGTCGTGTTCGCTTTCGGAACGACCATGTGGCCGGTCGCCGCGATGGCCCTGTTCCAGCATGGACCGGTTGCCCTCTTACAAGCGATCGGCTTGAACGGTGTTTTCTCGCACAAAAGGTCGTCCCCCGCCGTCGCCGGATTCGGCTTCGCAGCAGCCACGCTTATCCGCACACCGGCCGTGATATTGCTCGTGGTCATGGGGTTGTTCTATCTGACCCAGGGCAAGCGATCGGTCGCGCTCTACATCGCGGGAGCCGCGATGCCGATGGGAGCCTTCCTGCTGCAAAACCGTTGGCTCTGGGGTGTGTGGCTGACAACCGGCTATGCCCAGATCGGTGACAAGTTCCACGGCGGTAACGTGCCGCGCGGGGTGTTCGCGTTGCTCTTCGGATGGTGGCGTGGAATCTTCGTGTACTCGCCGATCCTTCTGGCGGGCGTGCTCGGCTGGCTCACCGCTCTTCGCTCACCTAAGGGATTCATCGAGCGTCGAATGGTGTTCCTCGGCGGGTCGTGTTTGTTGTCCGTGTTGCTCTACGCCGGATACCCGCAGTGGTGGGGCGGTCTCAATCAGTTCGGCTACCGCTACTTGCTCGATATCGTCTCGCCGCTTGTGGTTCTCGGCGCGTGGGCGATGGCGCGACAACCGCGTCTTCGCCCAATCGCGATGCTGCTCGCGGTTTTGTCCATCATGAATATGAGCTTTGGGATGGCGGGCAACCGCTTCGGGTGGGACTTCGCGATGTTCCCTCGGGCGTTCGGTGACACACCGCTCGGACAGGCCTGGATCGTCTTCGTGCATTACCCGACCGGAAGCATCCTGAGGCTTCTTGGGGTGGCTGCCATCGCTGCGATTCTCGCGGCATTGGCTCCGCACCTAGCGACGGGCCGCCAATGGAGCCGGCCCCAAGCCACTCTTAAGCGTTCGGGTCGACGCCCAGAAGACGCTCACGGTTGACCGCGTGCCGGCCGCGAGCGAGTCCGATCCCCGCCCCGATCCAGGCCAGGATCCCCAGGAGCCATCCGGCCGCGTGCGCACCGAACAACGCCCCGCTCGACTGGCCCGCAGCAAGCAGGATCAGGGGGAGCGTGATCAAACCCGACGCCTGCTGCGCGGCCGCGGCGCTCTTCACCCTCGATGAGACGCGCACGACGAACGACAGCGCCAGCGCGATGAACGGCGGCACGACCCAGAACATCAGCAGCCACCAGTCGCCCGTTGGGAAGAACCAGCCTCCGACCGAGGGCCCGACGATGATGTTCACGACGAGCGCGTAGATCGCGAACCCCACGAGCGTCGTGAGATACCCGGGGATGATCGACGCGATCAGCTTGCCGAGGTAGATCTCCCTTTCGTCTGCCGGTGAGTGTGCGAGGAACTCGCCGGTTCCTTTCTCGCGCTCGCCGACGATCGCGTTCGCTGCGACAGCCGACGAGATCGTCAGCGGGACGACGACCGCTAGAGGTGCGAAGAGGTAAACGGCCATGGCGTACGAAGCGCGGGCGGCCGGCGTGTCGCCCCGCACCGACGCTTGAACCGCCTTCGGCAGGACATCGAGCGTCTCCCCCACCTTCTGGATGATCTCCACGTTGGCGAGCCGCGTGATCGTGAACAGCAGGATCGTCGGAACGATCACGAAGAACAGACCGGCCATGATCAACATCGGGATCCAGAAGTCCCTCGAGACCCGCAACTGCTTGAGGTCGGTGCGGGCGATAACGAGCGCGCGGCGCCAATTCATCGGTTGCCCTTCTTCTGGACCGCGAAGTACAGCTCTTCGAGGTTCGGAACTACGGGCTCCACTCGCGTCAACCGGACCCGCGCCTTCGTCAGTGCGGCCACGAGATCGGGGACGCGCGCGAGGCTGTCCAGCTCGACGAGCGCGTGCCCATTCTTCTCGAAGGACACGATGCCTTCCGACTTCTCGATCTTGTCGAACAGCAGCTCGCGGTTCTCCGCGTCGAGCACGACCGTCGGCGGCCAGTAGCGTTCGGACAGCTCTTTCGGGCTTCCCGCCACGAGGCTTGCCCCACGATCCATGATCACGACTTGATCCGCGATGCCTTCGGCCTCGAGCAGGAGATGCGTGCACATCACGATCGTTTTGCCGGTCTCGGCCATCCAGTCGATCAGCTTCAGTACGGCGCGCGCGGCTTCCGGATCGAGGCCGGCCGTCGGTTCGTCGAGCAGCAGCAGTTCGGGGTCGTGGAGGATGGCCCTCGCCAGCGCCAGCCTGCTCTTCATCCCCGTCGAATAGCCGCCCACCCGGAGATCGAGCGCGCCGGTGATACCGAATCGCTCGGCCGCTTCCCCGATGGCGTTCGGGTTCGAAGCGCCGTACAGCTCGGCCGCGTACTTGAGGTTGTCTCGTCCGGTCAGCCGGTCGTAGAGCGCCGGCTTCGCCGCGACGACGCCGCACCGGCTGCGGACGGACTCCCCGTGCTCGAGCGGATCCTCGCCGAATACTCGGATGGTCCCTTTCTGCGGACGGAGCGCGCCGGTGACCAAGCGGACCGCCGTCGTTTTACCCGCGCCGTTGGGCCCCAGCAGCACAGTCACCGTTCCGCGCGGCACCGTCATGGACAGATCGGATATAGCGACGACGCGCCCGAACGCGCGGGCGACACCTTGCAATTCGACGATGGGGGTCTCGGTCACGGCCTCAAAGGTGGGGTCGGCTACCTGTCCTTCGAGGGTACCATCGGCCGGAAACGCGGGCTCCTCAAGCGCGCCACGACCAGCGGAAACGCCCTATTCAACCGCTCTTCGCGACCGAGCGGGCGGAGGTTCAGCCGGTCACACGCTGCAGCGGTGCTCCTGCGAGTCGTGGTCGACCCCGCAGAGGTCGGTCCCGCGTGGGCTGACGTCGGTCGGAGACGGATTGTGGCCGATGGT
>Ga0070708_100005174_pt1 | contig 10326 bp, 15 predicted proteins | sample KBSK5503metaG_FD_65469 | JGI IMG/M metagenome (GOLD analysis project Ga0070708, IMG submission 65469) | Corn, switchgrass and miscanthus rhizosphere microbial communities from Kellogg Biological Station, Michigan, USA - KBS K5-50-3 metaG | ecosystem: Host-associated > Plants > Roots >... | reverse complement strand
ATAAACCGCTGCTCGCCGAGTTCGGCGCCCAACCTGAATCTCCTCCCCTCGCCTCCTCACGCCTCCCTGAGCCTCCTCGGCTTGGCTATACCGATGGCAATACGTTGGCTATATGCCATCAGCGTCGCCGAGCCCACCAGCGGGAAATTGAGTTCGGATTTGGTGCCGGCGCGGGGACTCGAACCCCGGACCATCGGTTTAAAAGACCGCTGCTCTAACCAGGCTGAGCTACGCCGGCACGGCGTCAAATTGAATACGAATCGAGCCAGAAACGGGGCCGGCCAGCTCGAGCCGGCAGCCCCGTTTACAGCAGTTGTACAGCAAAACGATCAGCGGGCTGTCCCATCCATCACGCGGTCCATGGCGTCGGCCGCCTCCCGCCGGAGCGACGGCATGACGTGGCCGTAGATGTTCATGGTCGTGGTGATCGTGCTGTGGCCGAGCGTCTCCATGACGACGCGAGCGCTGATGCCTTGGGCCAGCAGCAGCGACGCGCAGCTGTGGCGCAAGTCGTGGAACCGCAGCCGCGGCAGGCCGGCGCGCTCGAGCAGCCGTTGGAACTGATGGGTGACCACGGTCCCGTCCAGCGGCGAGCCGTCCTGGTGGGCGAACACGAACCCGCCGTCGATCCGGAGCTGCTCCCTCAGCTGGCGGACCTGGTGGTCGCGCAATGTCGCGACCAGCGCGGCCGGCATCGTGACCGTGCGTCGCGACCGCGCCGTCTTGGGCTCGACCAGCTGCAGGCTTCCGTCGATCCGTTGGAGGCCGTGGCGGACGTGCAGCTGTCTCGTCTCCAGCTCGACGTCCTGCCATCGGAGGCCGAGGGCCTCGCCCTGTCGAAGGCCGAGCGCCAGCGCCACCGCGTAGAGCGCCTCCAGCCTGTCGCCTGACGCCGCGCGCAGCAGCTTGCCCGCCTGGACGGCGTCGAGGACCGCGACCGGCTTCTCCTCGACCCGCGGCGGGTCCGTCAGGGCTGCGACGTTCCGCGGCACGTCCCCCCACCTCACCGCCTGGTTGAGCGCAGTCCTGAGGACCGCGCGCAGGTGGTGCACGCCACGCGCCTTCATGCCCGCGGCCGCCTTCGAGTTGAGCATCGCCTGCACATGACGCGGGGTCAGCTTCTCCAGCGGCACCGAGCCGAGGGCCGGGATCAGGTGCCGATCCACGATCCCGCGATAGCGCTCGAAGGTCGACGGACGGACCCGAGGCTTCGCCACCTGATCCAGCCACTGCGCGAGCGCCTGGCCGGTCGTGACGCGCCGCCGGCTGCGGGACATGCCGAGCTGCTGCTCGCGGAGCTTCGCCGTCAGCCAATCACGGACCTCGCCGCGCGTCTTGCCGTAGAACGTCTCACGTCCGGCGCCAGGCCCGAGGCTGACCTCGGCGACCCACGCGCCGTTCTTGCGCTGGAAGATCGTGCCGTCTCCGTGTCCGCGTCTCATTTCGTGCTCCCCCTTTTTGTGTCGTGTTCGATTAGTCGAGCGGCCAGAAACAGCTGGTGCGCAATTCCGCCTTCGCCCGGTCTTACGCCGGCGCCGACCAGGTTGTCGATGACGGTGCGGATGACCTTCACTGCGAAGATCAGGTTGGTACGTGCCCCGCGCGGCCCCTGGACCAGGTCGAGTAGTTCCTCGCTGGTCATCGGTTTGCCGCCGTCGATGGTCACCGCTCCGCTGATCCCGGTCGCGTCTAGCAGTGTCCAGGCGGGGACCCCAACTGCCCGCGCCATCGCAACTAGTTCGCTGACACGGAATACTCGCCGCCCACTGCGCGCCTCGTAGTAGGTCTGGGACTGCCACTTCATCTTCTTCATGAACCCTTCCCTGTTGCGCTCCGCGCGGCCGACAGCGAGACCGAGCCGCTTACCGATCACTTCGTTGATGTTCAATTTGCTCCCTCCCTGAAATCTGTGGAAATCGCTAATGGTTAATCTGGGTCTAATCCTATACGTTTTCAGGCGTATCGCGCAGTTATCAGCACAGGAGGTCGACGTGGAGAGGCTTACCGTATCGGTCGAAGAGGCCGCGCACGCACTGGGCGTGAGCCGTGCGCACGCGTTTCGGATGGCAGGCTCTGGGGAGTTGCCGACCATTCGGCTTGGCAAGCGCCTCCTGGTCCCGATCGACGCGCTCAACAAGCTCGTGGCGGCCGTAAAGGTGCCTGCTGGAGCGGGATAGAGCCGACGGTGGGTCGCGCGCTGACGGCCCCGACGGACGTGCGCGAGGGCGGGCATCTGAGCCTCGCCACCATGGTCGAGTCGCAGCCGCTCGCGGTCCGCATCGCGCCGGCGTTGACAGAGCTGGGACTGCGCCGCCTGATCACCTGGACGGAGGCGGCCTTCGTGATCGACGCGGTCGAGTACTTCGACGCCCGGGAGGCCGCGCGATGGCGGAGGACGGAGGAGCTGATCGCCGAGGCGCAGCGGCGGTGACCGCCGCCCGTCACGTCAAGGAGTCGGGCGGGGACTGGCGCCCTGGCTGCACCGAGACGGCCAACGCCTACCGAATGGCGAAGAACTTCGGATCGGAGCTGCGCTACTGCCCGGCCTGGGGGAGCTGGCTGTGCTGGGACGGCCGACGCTGGCGGCGTGATGCCACCAAGCGGGTCTGGCGCCTCGCCCGCGCCACGGTTCGCAGGATCTACGTCGAGGCGAGCCGGCTCGAGGACCTCGCGGAGCGCAAGCGCCTCACCAAGTGGGCGATCCAGTCCGAGAGCCGGGCCGCCCTCGCCAACATGATCGACTTGGCCTCATCGGAGCCGGGGATCGCGATCACGCCGGGCGAGCTCGACTCGGACCCCTGGTTGTTCAACCTGATGAATGGCACCCTCGACCTCAGGACCGGCGCATTGGAGCCGCACGATCGCGGGGCCCTGATCACGAAGCTCGCGCCGGTCGTTTATGACGGCGCCGCCGCAGCCCCGCTCTTCACGCTCTTCCTCGACCGCATCTTCGCCCGCAACGCCGAGCTGATCGCCTACGTGCAGCGGTTGCTCGGCTCGGCCCTGGTCGGCGAGGTGCAGGACCACGTCCTGCCAGTCGCGTATGGGACCGGCGCCAACGGCAAGACGACCTTGTTCGAGGTGATGCAGTACGTCCTGGGCGAGTACGCGATGGCCGGCGCACCCGACCTGCTGCTCGAAAGCCGGCACGACCGACACCCGACCGAAGTCGCCGACCTGTTCGGCGTCCGACTGGTGGTCTGCCGCGAGCCAAACCGCGGCGTCCGCTTGGACGAGGCACGGGTCAAGGAGCTGACCGGCGGTGACACGATCAAGGCGCGGTTCATGAGGATGGACTTCTTCAGCTTCAAGCCGTCGCACACCGCGATCCTGATCGTCAACCACAAGCCGGTCGTGCGTGGCGCCGACAACGCGATCTGGCGCCGGCTCAAGCTGGTGCCCTTCGGCGTCACCATCCCTGAGGCGGAGTGGGACGTCGAACTCGCCGCGAAGCTCCGCCGCGAGGCGTCGGGCATCGCGGCCTGGCTCGTTCGCGGCTGCCTCGGATGGCAGCGCGAAGGGCTCAGCCAACCCAAGGTTGTGACCGAGGCCACCGCCGGCTACCGCTCCGAGATGGACGCGTTCGGCGCGTTCCTAGCGGAGTGCTGCCGGGTCGACAAGGCCGCCGAGGTGGCGTTCGGCGAGCTCTACGGCGCCTACGTCGACTGGTGCCAGCGGGAGCGCGAGAAGCCGATGTCCAAGACCTCGATGGGGATCGCGCTTGCCGAGCGAGGCTTCGTGCGACGCCAGTCGGGCGGCCGGTTGTGGGCCGGGTTGGAACGGCTGGAACGGTCTTCCGGTTCGCCTCACGAAGAAACACCTGCGCACGATCAACCGGACAACCGTTCCAACGGTTCCAGATCGAGTTCAAACGGCGCTGTGGTCGACGACCTCGACGCTGAGCAGCTCGACGTGCTCTACCCCGACGCCGACGTCGTCGAGGGCGTGACATGAGCGGCCGGTCGGCTGGGCGGCGCCACCGTGAGGTCCGGGGACGGCCTCGTGCGCACGGCGTCGCCCATTCGCCCGAACCGAGATCGGATTCGCCGGTCCGCCGGCAAGGAGGAGCGATCGTGACGATCAGCGTTAGCGACCTGGCACGGAAGATCGAGCTGGCCGGCGGCATCGAAGGGCTGCCGAGCGACCCCGAGGAGCTCTGGACCGCCGGCCTGGGGCGGGTCAAAGCCGCCGTCAGGGCGGCGATCCTCGAGCTCTACGGGGAGTGCAGGCAGAAGTTCGCCGACGTGAAGGCCGACCCGGGCGACGCTGTCCGCGCCTTCGGCAAGACCGGCGACACGGAGCCGCTCCGGGGCTGGCTGCGCGTCGAGCGGATGGCGGAGCGGCACGACCGCCTCCTCAGCCTCTGGCGGCTGATGGTCGAGCCGCAGATCGAGGCCCCGTCGGCCTCCGCCTTCGTCCCCTCCCCGTACGCGGAGTTCACGGGCCGGGGCGCCATCGTCGCGGCCGGGCCCGACCCGAGCGACCGAATGGCCTATTTCGTCTGGCTCGCGGGCCCGGGCCAGGGCTGGTGCGCGGACGCTGGCCAGGCGATGGCAAGGTACCGGGCGTTCATGAACCCCGACGCGACGACGCAGACGGCCGCGACCTCGCAGCGCGGGGTCTCGATCACGCCGACCGCGCAGCTGGGCGGGCCGGACTCGATCGCGCAGGAGGTGTAGGCCGATGCCGAACCAGCACTCGTTCACGCGCTCGCAGCTGAGGGACCACGAGTTCTACAAGGCGCACGAGAAGGAGATCCTCCTCGCCCAGGCCCGCGGCCAGATCGTCGACGACGTCACGCCGAAGACCTCCGGCGGCTCGCATCGAACGGGTCGCAGGTGGATCACCGGCGCGGTCGACCCGACGCAGGGGCCGGAGCCCGAGCCGAAGCCGCCGCCGCAGCGCGCCGGCTCCGAGATCCGCCGCACCGAGCCCCGCTACCCGCCGTCGAACTTCCCGCCGTTGTCGTCATGACCGAGAACGGAACCGTCATAGGAGGACAGTGAGATGCAGTTCAAGATCGAGGAGACCGTCGACGTCGGCGGAGGCAGCGTGGAGGTGCGCGCGCGGCTGGAGGACGGACGCCTGGCCATCACGACCCTGCCGAAGGGCAGCGACTACGACAGCGGCGTGGCCGCGTACCTCGAGGAGTCGGCCAACGCGCAGGCCGCGGCCGAGGCGGCGATGAGGGATGCCGCCAAGAACGCCTGAACCGGCGCACGTGACGATGCGCGCCCCAGATGCCGACCCCGGTACCCCCCGGGAGGAACGCCCCAAGATTTTGGAGGGCCCTCCAGATTTTGGGGGACGCTTTTTCGGGAAAGTCGGGACGCGCCGGTGAACTCGTGACGGGCGCTCTGCGTCCCGCGAGCCGTCCTGGCGTCCCACGCGGCGGGCGCGACCGCTGCGCGGGCTGCCAGCACCCGCGCCGGCCCGAGCTCGACGCCGACCTGGTGGCCGGCGTGGCGATCCGCGTCGCCGCGGCCAGGTACGGGCTCTCGCGGTCGACCGTCCACCGCCACAAGAAGGCCCACCTGCCGCCGTCCCTGGTCCGCGTCACCGCCCCGCGGCCGCGCCTGGTCGGGCCGGGGGCGCCGCTCGACCTCGACGACCTGCTGCGCCAGGCGCGCGAGGTCAGCGACGCCGGGCGCGAGACCTACGACCGGGCCCTCGAGGGCGGGAACCCGCTGGCCATCAGCCTCGGCGCCCGCGACGCCCGCGCGGCGCTCGAGCTGTGCGCCCGGCTGCTCGCGCAGGCGCAGCGGATCCGCAGCGCCTCGGCCGCCGGCGTGGTCGACGTCCTGCGCACGGCGGAGTGGGCCGAGTTGCGCGCCGACCTCGTGGCCCTGATCCCGCCCGGGCTGCGCGCGGAGCTGGCGCGCCGGCTGCTCGCGCACGACGAGAGGTGGCGGCGGCGCCGCGGGGAGGCCGGTGGCTGAGGCCGCGGGGCTGGAGCGGCGCGTCCGCCGGCTCGAGCGGCGGGTCGCGCTCCTGGCCGAGCTGATCGTCGTGCTCGGCGACGAGATCCACGGCGCCGCGGGCGCGGAGGACGTCAAACGGCGGCTGCGGGAGCTGACGGCCGACTTCGCCGAGCTGCGCAGCGACAGCGACTTCGAGGACTGAGCCCTGGAGGCCCCGGACGGCCCAGGGAGGCTCCAAACGGATGTACGACGGCTTGGCGGCCGCCGGCGCCCACGCGGAGCCATGCCGGTCGTCCCCCCCCAGGGCCCTAAACTCGGGCTCGCGGCCGGGCGCATGGCGAGGACTCGGCCGCTACGCCTCGCCAAGGGACCAGATCGACGACGCTCGATGAGATGGCAGCCCAGGCGGTCGCGCTGCGGCCCCAGCTGCTGAAGCGCGCGCTCGAGCTGTGCGGCCGGCGCGACGCGGATGCGGAGGACTTGGTCCAGGACGCTTACCTGGCGATGATCGCGAAACCTCCGAGCCCGCGGACGCCCTCGCAGCTCAAGCACTGGCTTCGGTCGGTCATGCGCAACCAGCAGGCGAGGGCGTACCGGGCCCGCCGCGGGGTCGAGACCGTCAGCCTGGACGTGCTGCAGGAGGCGCGGGCCAGCCAGGGCTGATCCGGGATGCGCGGCGCGTCGACCTCATGCGCCCGGCAGGCGCCCGACGATCGCGCCGGAGTTCGGGAAGCGCGTCGCCAAGAAGCTTATGAACGCCTCGGTCTCGCGGCGGAAGCCGAGCCCGCACGCGATCGCGACGGCCTCGTTCTCCAGGAGCTGACCGGCGGCCTCATCAACGCTGCCGGCGACCAGGCGGTAGTTGAGGAGCACGTGGACGCATTCATGCAGAACGAACCCGGCGAAGACCAGGCGCGGCGCGAGCTCCACTTCGACCCGCCCGAGCTTGAGGACCCACGAGCCGGCTGGTCGGTCCAGCCCGAACGTCGCCGCGTCCCACGGGTTGCGCCCGGTGAACGAGCAAGCGCCGTGCGCGACGGGGTCGATCTCGCCGGGAGGACGCCGCGGCTTCTCACGCGCTGTGGGCGATGCCACGATCAGGAGGTTGCGGTCTCGCGCGAGCACCTCGAAGATGTCCGGCGTCAGCCGGGTCAGCACCGGCAGCAGGCGTCGCCGCAGCGCGGGCAGCTGATAGAGCTCGGGCCTGTCGGTCGGGGCGCCGTGCTCGATGCCGTCGTCGACCGCCAGGTGGTTGGGGTCGTTCAGGAACTCCGCGACCTCGGCCCTGTGTCGCGCGTCCGGCGTCACCAGCTTGCTTCGGGCTCGTCCTTGGCTCGTCGGGTGGCGCCGAGCCAGAACCACAGCCATCGCCGCCAGCAGCTCGACGTCCGCTCAGCGCGAAGGGCACGGCGCAGCTCGTGGTAATGGTGGTTCGCGCCGTCGCCTGTGTCGTCTCCGATGCCGCCCTCGTGCACTCCCCGCGCCAGTCCGTCGAGGCGGTTCCGCAGGCCCTGAAGCTGTACCTCCGAACGCTCGTCGTCGGCCGGCGGCAGCCATAGCTCGGAGGTGGCGCGGAACGCTGCCATGTCGTCGATGAGTTGGTTCAGCTGATGCGCGCGCTGGCGCTAGTTCACGAGCGCCCGGACGAGGCCGCGGTTGATGAACAGCGACGGACCGACCTGGATCGCGCTGTCGGTCGCAACGGTCGAGAGCTTGAACACGAGCGTGTCGACCTCTCCGGGCTTGCCCTTCCACCAGCTCGCTGAGTAGCCCGCCCACATGCCTTTCGGATAGCCGCCGCGGCCGACCCAATCCTCGTGCAGCTGGAGCTCGGCGATCAGCGCCGAGAGAACGCCCTCACGCTCCTCGCGTCGCTGGAACCGGTAGACGACCCAGGTCGCGAGCAGCGCGACGAGCAGGCCGCTCGCCACGGGCCACGCGACCGACCACCAGTTCTGGAGCGCCGTCATTTAACGAGCATCGTAGGACCGACGCCGCGGAACCTCCGAGCCACCGCGCACAGAGACCGCGGCGGCAACCTCGTCAGCCTCGGCGCGGTGTGGGAGGCCGGCCCGGCCCCTGTAGCCGACGCCGCCTTGCGGTTCCGACCGGTGCCTCGTAGTCTCGGTTCATGCACTCGCTGGCCCTGGTCATCGGCGACGTCGACGCGGCTATGGCGCGCGCGATGGAGGTGCCGGTCGACGAGGGTCATCGCGCCCGGGTCGGTCTGGGCGTCCCACGCCTACGACGAGGGGCAACCTCAAGATGGAGACTTGCCCGGGGACACTCTCCTGGCGGTCATTGACGTCCACGCCTGAGCGTGCAGCGTCCAACCGTACCGAGCCCGAGCGCTGGGTTCGCCTGCGCATCCCGGCAAGGTTCAAGCTCGGCGCACAGGGAATAGCGGATCGATGCGGATGGAAGATTCGCAAGGCTGACGAGGCCGAGTTTTATAACGTCGCGCTACGCGAGAACTACGAACGGCGCCGGTCTGCCGCGCTCAGCGCTGAGAAGGTCGCCACCCCAGCGCAGGCTGAGGAGACCTCTCGTTACGAAGCGTTCAGGTGGAAAGGCCAGGACCAGTTTTTAAGCCAAGAGGACCTTCAGAGAGCCCTTGCCGAGGCCGAACGCTTAGCTGCCCAGAACGATCGAGTGCAGTTCTGGGCTGCATTCAGCTTGCTGAGTCTGATCGCGCCGGACGCCGAGCTGCCGGGGTACCTTCGCAGCTTCTATCCGTTTCTCGCCACCCAGCTGCCGAAGTCATCGCTCTGGGCGATACGTGTCGACCCTGTGGTCCATTCGCGACGCGCCCTTTTGCGTGGCCTACTTGCTGCCGACGAAGCGCCTGAACTGCTCGAGCGCACCGACGAGTTCCAGGGCTTCAAAGCAGGTAGGGGTCTCGCGAACGCAGAGGGGGTCGGGTTGGGCGCTCTGATCGAACCGGCCCTTATCGCTCGAGCCCCTGGCGTGCTCGGTATCAATAGCGCGCGGCTCGCCGGCATGGTCACGGTTTTGTTCGGACATTTCGAGAGCGGGCGATCGGCGGAAGTCGCGGCAGAGCTGATCGACTTGTTCCGGCCGAACCTGCTTACCGTGCCGATCAGCGACGTTCTCGACTTTCCGAAACTCGATCCCGGGCTGATCGAGGAGTACTTCAAGTGGTGGGTCGCCGGAGTCAATCGACTCCTAGGGATCGCCGCTGATCCCGCCATGTTTCGAAAGCCGGACCGATCACACAATGCGGCAAGCCAGTTCGGATTCCAACTGAGCCTTGAGCGGCTCTTCGGAACAGTTCGCGCGATCCTGGTGGGAAGCCGTCGCGATGAATACACGCGGCTGATCCTCGCCTTCCAAGCATTCGATTTGCTCAAAGGCATGGAGCTCGGGACATACGACACGCTCGCCGATCCGCGGCGGGTCCGAGCTGCTGTCGCCGACCTTGAACAGCGGCTGCCGTCGGGGCCAGCAGCGGTCCTGCTGCCAAGGTGCCGGCGCGCCGCAGACGCACTCGACAACGTGACTCCCGGGTTCTATCTGAGCGAGCGAATAGAGGACGGTCGACTCCGATTGCGGACGAAGAATGGCGGGTGGGTACCGGTGAGTCTCGGCGCCGCGACAGCCGAATATTTGAACCTGATCCGTGATGCCGGACACACGTGGCGCGAGAAGATGGGCAACGAGCACGATCGTTCTTTGTTTGTCGCACACGACGGCGACGTCGACCCGAGCGTGGCTGATGTTCCCTTCGTGCATCTGGTTCGGCTCCTCGCGGACCCGACAGACCTCGAAAGGCGCCTGACCAGGCTTGGGAGCGCGCCCGCCCCCTAGCTGACCCGAGCTCGCTGCGGCCTCATGTTGGCAGCCGAGGCGCCTGGCCCTTTGGCGGGCGAACGCGGGTGAGGTCTCGAAGGTCGTGCTCACTCTGGGCGTCGCGTCGGCGGAGCTCTTTCGGTCGCTGCTCCTTCAGCCACTGGTTGAGCAGGTTGTCGATCTTGGCCACGCCGATGATCCCGGGGAGTATTGGGGTCGGTACCGCGTCCACGCCGTGGGTTCTCAGGAATCGCTCGCAGCGCGGCAGTTGGCCCCGGAGCGCCAGAACGGACTGCCATACGACGACGCCCCGCAGCCAGCGCTCGATCGCGGCCTGCATCTCAGCTGAGGTTTGACGCACGTCTGAGTTTTACAGCAATTCGTACAGCAGATACGCGCGCATCGGTGAGACGCAAGAGGGCGATTCGCACTCAGGACATGTACATTGCCCAAGATCGAACTCGGCCGGGGTCGCTTTAAAAGACCGCTGCTCTAACCAGGCTGAGCTACGCCGGCCCAACGGAAATTCTGGCCCAAACGAATCCGGGCGAATCCTGTAACGTGCCGAGGCTGGTGAGGAGATTCCTGGTCGCGC
>Ga0070708_100005172_pt1 | contig 10330 bp, 8 predicted proteins | sample KBSK5503metaG_FD_65469 | JGI IMG/M metagenome (GOLD analysis project Ga0070708, IMG submission 65469) | Corn, switchgrass and miscanthus rhizosphere microbial communities from Kellogg Biological Station, Michigan, USA - KBS K5-50-3 metaG | ecosystem: Host-associated > Plants > Roots >... | reverse complement strand
CAGATGGCGCTCGACGGTGGCATTCAGATCAGCGCGCCCCCGGGTACCTTCGCGTCGGGCGTACGTGTGGCGGCCTCGCTCCGAGATGTGGCTCCGCCTACGGATCTCGCCGGCGCGATCCCGCTTGGTCAGGGAGTGTCAATCGAATCGGACGAAGCTCCACAAGACTTCGTGACCATTCGAATGCCTGCGCCCTCGGGCTACGAAACGGGAATCACAGTCGCGATCGTCCAGGACGCCGGTGGCCTCTGGGAGGTCCTTCCCCTGATCGAGTATGCGGACGGGATCATCGAAACCGAACTCCCGCACTTCAGCCGCTTTCGGTTGTTCGTCCTTAGGACTCAGGAAGCAATCAGGAGAGTCGTGGATCGAGCGAAGCAGGCCGTGAGCGATCTCGTAACCAGAGTGAGTCGGCCGGCGCCGCCGACCATTCGACCGACGACGCGGCCGCCTTCCGTCGTTCCGCGTGTTTCCCCCAGCCCACCACCTGACATCCTCAGCGGTGTGCGGCGCATCGTCGGCAGCTTGCCTAATCCCTTCGCGGCGACTCCAACGCCAACCGCGCCGCAGCCACAAAGTGTCCGCGGTTGCCGGTCGTTCGTTGACGAGCCGGGTAGTTCTCGTCACTGGGATGGTCAGACTCAGAGGACCGTGCATCTGCCGTTCCCGCCGGGCGTAACTGCGGTCGCCGGTCGCGAAGGCAGCTTCTACGGCGACTACAAGCACACCGACGAGTTCACGGACTTCTACGCCATCGACTTCGCGACGATCAACGGAAAGGGGAACCCGACTGGAGAAATTGTCGTAGCGGCGCACGACGGTAGGGTCTCGAGCAGCGAGGACAGTCAGCTTGGCAAGTATGTCCGCGTCGTGGATGCGGACCGTGGGCTCGAGAGCACCTATGCCCACCTCAGTGAGGTCGCCGGCGGGCTGCCAGCGCAGATCCAGTCAGGAACAGCTATTGGCCGCGTGGGAGAGACAGGCGTTCCCGGCCGTCCTCACTTGCACTTCGGCCTCCGCCTTCAAGGGAGAAGCGTTCGCCCAGTTTTCATCGGCAACTCCCCACCGTGCGACAAGGACACTTTGACTTCGCACAACGCGGCGGCAGCCCTGGGCCCGATCATTGCAGCCCCCGCTCCAGCAGCCGGCACGGGGATTACTGGCGTTGCCGGATCGGCAACCCTTCCACCTTCGCCGACGACCACGCCCACTCCGACGCCGATCCCCACACCGAGCCCGTCTTCGTCCGTGGCCCCAGTACTGACACCAATCCTTCCACCAACGCCCGTCGCCGGGCCCTCGTTGACGCCCACACCGAATGGCAGCCCTACTGCCACATCAATGCCGACACCAACTGGAACACCGACCAACGCCATTGCTCCGACACCGCCGCCTACTGGCGCCAGTTCGCCGTCGCCTGGACCCACGTCCACGCCCGGTACGACGCCAACGCGGACGGCCACCCCGGGCGCAACGCCGAGCGTAGCTCCGACCCCAACATTCATTTCCATTCCGACGCGCACATCGTCGCCGACATCGAGCTCTACCTACCAGGCGGCGGTCCTGGCGGACGCTCCAGCCGGGTACTGGCGGCTTGGCGACTCCGGCACGTCGGTCGCCGACAGCAGCGGCAACGCGCTAACGGGCTCAGCGACCCTGGGCGTTTCATCCGGGCAACCGGGCGCGACGACGCAAGACGCCGACACCTCGATGTCATTCAACGGTTCGTCCGGCCAGATCAGCATCAGCAGCAGCACTCAGTTCGATACCGGTTCCTTCACGATCGAGGCCTGGACAAAGACGACGAATCCGGGCCTCCAAGAGATTTGGACGAGCGGATACAACGGTTCGGATGCTCCGGACCTCGAGTTCGCCATCAGCGCTGGCGGCGCATATTGCTACGTTCGGGACGCAGCGCGCACCTTGTCAGTCTCAGCTGGTTCTCGGGTCACTGATGGCACATGGCACCAAGTGGCGTGCACGCGCGCCGGCGGGACGCTGAGCGTATTCGTCGACGGCGTCCTTGCGGGCTCCGCTTCCGGCGGCCCGGTGGGAGACATCGACTCGCCCGGCGCGCCGGCGGTAATCGGTAACGGGACCTTCAATATCAACAACCGATGGTTCAACGGACTGCTCGATGAGGTGGCCATCTATAGGACTGCGCTGTCAGGCGACCGGCTTCACGCGCACTACACCGCCGCAGGATATGCAGCGCCAAACCCGACACCTGTGGCCACGTCAACCCCGGCGGCTGGCCCCTCAACTTCACCGTCTCCAACCCCGACCTCCACACCTGCCGCGACTCCTGTGCCGACGCCTGTCTCCACACCAACCCCGGTACCAACGACGGCGCCGACCTCGGCGCCAACTCCAACGCCGACGGTCGCCCCCAGCTACGTGTTGGACCAACAGAATGCCGGGGCGTTTGCGGGCAACTTCAATCTGCACTACGACGCCAACCAGACGTATCACGCCACGAGCTTCGTACCGTCTGTTACGGCGAGGGTAGGACGAATCACTCTCAGTCTTTCGAGGAGGGGAAACCCCGTTGGCAATGCATGGGTTGAGATCTGGACAGATTCAGGCGGTAACCCAAGCGCGAAGCTAGGTTCTCAGTCCGCGAGTCTGAATGTCAGCACCATCTCAGGTGCCGCGGTCTACACGGATTACAACTTCGACTGGGCTGCAGGTACGGGCCCATCGCTGAGTGCTGGAACGCCGTATTGGATAGTGTTCTCCGGCGATACCGCGTATTCGCCAGATTTCGACATCGTGAAAGACGCTGTGTCTCTCGACGTGGCTTCGACCGTATTCAAGATAGGAAGCACCACTCCTACGTGGAGTCTCGGCGTTTCCGGTGGCCTGGTATATGACCTGATATTCAGGGAGTACTTCCAGGCGCCGTAAGCCCGACGCAAGCGAACTAATACACGCCGCGTGCTGATTCGTGTAGGATCGAGCCGCATGGCCGATCGCAGGATTCATCGACTCAATGTCACGCTCGACGGCGAGCACGCCAGCAAGCTCGCCAAGCTCGCAGAACGTGTACACATCCAAGAAGGGACGCTGGCGCGCTCGCTCCTGTCGCAGGCACTTGACGAAGCGGGCCCGGATCCGCGCGACGTCGTTGCGCTCCTAGACGGAATCCCCGGTGCGTTCGATCGCGCGCAGCTTGGGCTGCGCCAGGCGAAGGCCGGTCGGACGGTGCCGCTGGGCGACCTCTAGTCGATGGCGCGCGTCGAACTGGCCATTGCGGCCGTCGCCGACCTCGATCGGATCATCGGCACGCACAACCTCCCCGCAGACACAAGGCGGCGCGTCAAGCGATTGCTCAGACCGCTGCAGCGATTCCCCCGGATCGGGGCCGAGCTACCCGGACGCTGGCGCGGCCTTCGTTTCGTGCTCGGTCCGTGGCGGTGGATGCTGATCGTGTACTCCATCCAAGAGGATGACGCACGCGTCCTCGTGGTGACGATCCAAGACGCTCGATCGTCTTCCGCGGCCACCGCGGAGCGATGACCGATCGCTGAAGGCCCGGCGCGAACCAGATCAGCGCCGACGAAGATCGGATCGGGCCTACGGGTAGATGCCGCGCGTGAGCGTCGCGTCGGCGACTCGGTGCACCGCCACCATGTACGCCGCGGTGCGCATGTCGCACTTGTGCCGCTTGGACATCTCGAGGACGTCGCTGAAGCTCTTGACCATGACCTCCTTGAGACGTGCGTTGATCGTGGCCTCGCGCCAGAACAGGTTCTGCAGATCCTGCACCCACTCGAAGTACGACACGGTCACGCCGCCCGCGTTGCACAGGATGTCCGGGACCAGGAAGACGCCCCGATCGAAGAGCACGCGGTCGGCTTCGGGGCTGGTCGGCCCGTTGGCCGCCTCGGCCACGATCCGCGCCTTGATCTTCGGCGCGTTGTCCTCGTTGATCTGGTTCTCGATCGCCGCCGGGATGAGGACATCGCAGTCGAGCTCGAGCAGCTCCGCGTTCGAGACGCGATCGGCCGACGGGAAGCCCGACACCGTTCCGTGCTCCTTCTTGTACGCGTCGACCTTCGCGGGATCGAGGCCGCGATCGTTGTGGACACCGCCGCCGGTGTCCGAGACGCCGACGACGGTCGCGCCGAGCTCGTGCATGAGCTTCGCCGAGTGAAGCCCCGCGTTGCCGAAGCCCTGAACGACGACGCGTGCGCCCTCGAGGTCGACTCCGAGGTTCTTGGCCGCCTCGATGATCGTGTAGACGGCGCCACGCGCGGTCGCCTCGTTGCGGCCCTCGCTGCCTCCGATCGAGAGCGGCTTGCCCGTGACCACCGCCGGCGACGTGTACCCGCGGTGCATCGAGTACGTGTCCATGATCCAGGCCATCGTCTGGGCGTTCGTGTTCACGTCGGGCGCGGGGATGTCGCGCTCCGGGCCGATGAGCAACATGATCTCGGTCGTGTAGCGGCGGGTGAGCGTTTCGAGATGCTGCGCGCTCATGCCCTTGGGATCGCAGACGACGGCGCCCTTCGCTCCGCCATAGGGGATGCCGACGACGGCGCACTTCCACGTCATCCACATCGCGAGCGCCTTGACCTCGCCCAGCGTCGCCGCCGGGTGGTAGCGGATGCCGCCCTTGCCCGGGCCGCGCGACACGTTGTGCTGGACCCGGTAGCCGGTGAAGACCTTCACCACGCCGTCCTGCATCCGGACGGGGAAGTGCACGGTGAGCTCGCGCTGGCACTCGCGGAGGATGCCGCGCATGTTCGGGTCGAGGTGCAGGCGATCGGCGGCGACGTCGAACTGCGCGAGCGCCACCTCCCACGGATCACGTTGGGTGTGGTCGATGACGGCGGAAACGCTCAAGGCCTACCTCCCAGCTTGTCGACAACGATCCACGAGTCGGCGGTCTGCCCCGGTGCGTAGGTGCTGTTCCAGTCCTTCAGCACGACGCGCCTGAACCCCTGCGCGACGAGCGTGTCCCGCCACGCGCGCAGGCCCCGGGTCACATACGCGGTGAGGCGAACGTTCAGGCTGGCGCGCAGAAGCCCTTCGAGATGCCGCTTCCGTTCCAGCAGCGGGACGTCCAGCAAGGGATCGCCGTCGACCTCGAGCAGGTCGAACGCGGCGAAGATCCGCCTGCCGCCCGGCGTGCGGACGAAGGCATTGCCGTCGGCGTCGGCCTCGAGCTCGCGCTCGTCCTGCCATTGGTCGACGATGACCCCGTCGACGATCGCGGTGTCGCAGTGGGCGTCGGCCGCGATCGCCTCGTAGAGCTCGCGCGGTCCTTCCACCGGGCCGTGGTAGCCGACGAAGCGCGGGCCGTCGTGGCCCACGCGGACGAGGGCCCTGGTCCCCTGCCACTCCGGCTCCAGGAGGTGCGTCGGGCCCTCGCCCTTCTCCCGCGCGGTGCGCGGCCGCTGCGGCGCCAGATCCGCGCCAAGCAGGGTGCTCATGCAACAAGTCTCCCGCGCCGCGGACGGGACAAATTGCCTCTTGACATCCAGAACGCGCGTTCTATCGTGTCGAACACCTGTTCTGGCAGCCCAGGGGAGCACGCGGGGCGGCCGGGATAGAGACCCCGCCTCCACGACGAGGAGTCAAGAAATGGCCATGACGATCGCCGCCCCTCTCGCGCTGCCACGCGGCCACACAGCGCCGCCCGGCCCGCAGCTCTCGGAGCCTTCCCCCTCACCACGCGCGGCGGTACCTGCCTTCCGGGTGCCGCCGCGCATCTACTCCCCCTACCGACCGCGTCGGCTCGTCCGGCCGATGGCCGTGCCGTGGACCGCGGGTAGCCGGGCTGGCGGGCCACCTGGCCGGCTCGCCGGGTGGTTGTTCCGCGCACGGCGCGGCTAAGCGCCCGACCCAGGCGTACCGCCTCCGCCGCGCGCCGTCGCCGCCATCGCGGCGATGGGCCCGGCCAGGTTGGTGAACTCCGTCGGGATCACGAACTTCGTCGCCGGAGACGCGCCGAGAGCCTTCAGGGCTTCGAGGTACTGGAGCGTGATCGTTCGCGCATCGGCCGTCAGCGCCACGTCGTTGATCGTCTTGAGTGCGAGCGCGAACCCCTCGGCGCGCAGGATCGCCGACTGGCGTGCGCCCTCGGCCTGCAGGATGTTGGACTGCTTGTCGCCCTCGGCCACGAGGATCGCGGAGGCCCGCTTGCCCTCGGCCTCCGTGACCGACGCGCGCCGGATCCGCTCGGCCGTCATCTGCCGCGTCATGGCCTCCTGGATCTCCCTGGGCGGGATGATCTCGCGGATCTCGACGCGGTTGACCTTGACGCCCCAGCGGTGGGTCTCGTCGTCCAGCTTGATCCGCAGTACCTCGTTCATCTGCTCGCGCTTGGCGAACGCGTCGTCCAACACGAGATCGCCGATCACCGCGCGGAGAGTGGTCGAGGCGATCTGCTGGACCTGCTGCCGGAAGTTCTGCACCTTGATGACCGAGTCGGCTGCCTCGACGACCTGCTGGAAGATCAGGAAGTCGATCGAGATCGTCGCGTTGTCCTTGGTGATGCAGGTCTGCTGCGGGATCTCGACGCTGAACTCGCGGAGATCCACGGTCACCGAGCTCTGGATGGGCGGCGGGAGCAGCAGCACCAGACCCGGACCGGCCGTCTTCTGGTAGCGCCCCAGCGCGAAGACGACCAGACGTTGGTACTCCGGGACGATGTGGATGACCGATCGAAGGACGAGCAGCAGGATGATCGCGAGTGCCAGGGGGATGATGAGCTGGTCCATCAGGAAGCTTCCTCTTTCTCGCGGGCACGCGGGGGATCCTGTTCGCGGGAGCGCGAGCCTTCGACGATAAGCCGGATGCCGTCGACGCGCTGGACACGGATGGGCGACCCACGCGCGATCGAGCCGGTCGTCGACACGGCGCTCCATTCGTCATCCGCGACGCGCACGATCCCCGCGGGCGCAAGGTCGGTCCGGGCCACTCCGGTCGCGCCGACGAGCATCTCGGCTCCGCTCGCGACGGGCAGCTTCCGGAAGCGCGTCGCCGCGCGGACCACGATCACGAAGAACCCCGCCGTCAGGGCGACGACGCTCCCGATCACGACCGGGTCGACCGAGTAGCGGAAGCCTGGCAACGTCGGCCGCAGCGGCGGGAAGACGACGATCGTCCCGAGGATGAGCGCGGCGATACCGCCGGCCGTCAGCAGACCGTGGCTCGCGACCTTGATCTCGGCGAGGAAAAGCACGACGGCGAAGATCATCAGCGCGACGCCCGCCGCGTTCGCGTCCAGGGTGCCGAACGCGAAGAGCGCCAGAACGATGGCGATGACGCCGACGATGCCGGGGAAGATCAGTCCGGGGTTGGACAGCTCGAAGATGAGCCCATACGTCCCGACGGTAAAGAGCAGCACGGCGATCTGCGGGTCGACGATGAGGTGCAAGAAGGTCTCGATGAGGTCTGGGTCGCCGGACTCGATCGGCGCTCCCGCGGTGCGAAGCTTGACCGGCCCCTGCGGCAGGTTCACCTCGCGGCCGTCGATCTTCGCGAGCAGGTCGGCCACGTCGTTCGCGATCAGGTCGACGACCTTGATCCGCACCGCCTCGTCGTCGCGGATGCTCACGCTCTTGCGGACGGCGTCGTCGGCCCACGACTCGTTGCGGCCACGCGCCGCAGCGATCTTGGTGATCTGCGCCGCGGCGTCGTTCTCGGCCTTGAGGCGGAGGTCGCCCTTGATATCGCCTCCGCTGGAGTCGACCGGATGCGCCGCGCCGATGTTCGTCGCCGGCGCCATCGCGGCCACATGGCCGGCCATGGTGATGAAGGTTCCTGCCGACGCCGCGCGGGCTCCCGATGGGCCGACGTAGGTCACGATCGGGACGCGCGCGTTGAGGAAGCGACCCGTGATCTGATACGTCGAGTCGATGAGCCCGCCGGGCGTGTCGATGATCAGAACGATGGCCGCGGCACCGCGGCGCTCACCCTCGGCGACGAGCCGATCGACGTAGCGTGCGGTGATCGGATTGATGACGCCGTTGATGTGGCCGACGAGCACCGGGGGAACGGGATCGTTCGCGCGAACGATGCCGACAACACCGCCGAAGATGCCTACGGCGATGGCGAAGGTCGAGAGGAAGCGCAGCACCACCGCTCAGGCGAGTCTAGTCCCGTGGTCGTGGCCGGCCTCTAAGAGCGAGTTCGCGGCCCGGTCAGCGCCACTGCGGCCACAGCGGCGAGAAGTTGAGGTTGTTGGTGAACTGCGGCGCGGGCACCGGCACCGGTGGACGAACGACGGTGAAGCCGCTGCCATCGATGTTGATCCGGCAGAGGATCATGCCCACCGTCCCGTCCTTCTCGACGCTGCCGTCGAACGCGATCTGCTTGCCGTCGGGAGAGAAGGTCGCCGCGATCGGGTACAGCCCCGCGTTCGCCGCCCCGGGGAACCGCGTGTCGATCTTGTAGCCTGCCGCCGCCAATCCGTCGAGGGCTGCCTGGTGGAGGTCGGCCACGAGCGCGCCGGTCTTCGCGTCGTAGACCTGGAGCTGCCCCGAGACGACGATGCGGCTCGAGTCGCGGCTCACCGCGAAGTGGAACCGCGCGCCATCGAGGACGCCACGCCTCGGCTGGTAGCAGCCGGCGGTCCCGCGGTCGCGGATGGTGAGGACCTCGGCGAGCGTCGTTGCGTCGTGAACGTTGATCGTCAGGCACTGGTTCTCTGGGACCCAGTAGGCAATGCGGTCGCCGCTCGGGAAGAAGACCGGCATCTCGCTTTGAGTCGATGGGCTGGTCGGCAGGGCGCCCACGCGCCGGAACGACCCGGAACGCAGGTCGACGAGATACACGGTCATCACATGAGTCGTGTCGCCGACCGGGGGCGGCGTGCCTCCCGGCACGATGACCTCTTCGGTTGCCTGTATGACAAGGCGCTGTCCGTCGGGCGCGAGCGACGGCCGGCCCATGCCGTAGAGGCCCTTGATCTGGATCCGCTGCGTCCCGCCGTCGGGCCGCGCGACCGTCACGTCGCTCATGCCGCCCCACACGACCTGATCCGCTGAGACATCGAAGGCGTTCGACTCGACGAGCACGCTCCGCGGGAGCGTTCCGCCGATCAGCTCGAGCTGGCCGCCGGGCCCCTCAGCCCTCGGCCGCATGACGTAGATCCCGGAGGGGAACTTTGGAGCGGCGGTCGGCGTCGCGGCTACGGTCGGGATGGGCGTCGGAGAGGCCGTCGCGGCGGACACCTGGGTCACCCGCTGCGTCGCGACCGGAGCGGCGCCCGGCGAGCCGCACGACGCGATCAGCAGCGCGGCGGCGGCGAGGCCGGCCTTCGTACCTCCGAAAGGCGTCATGGCGCGAAGATCCACGTACCTCGCGAACATGCGACGACGACGAGAACGAGCGTGACGAAGACCGCCGGACCGCGACCCACCGACGCGGACAATAGGCGGTCTCTCAAGCCGCAACTAGGCTGCCCGCCTGCTCGGCGGCCGCGGCAGGAGGAGGCTATGCGGCGTGGAGTGGCTCGACGCGCCGCAGTATTGGATAGCCCGCCTCCTTTTCCAGCGCGGCCTCGCGCTCATCTACCTCGTAGCGTTCCTGGTCGCGGTCGATCAGTTCCGCCCGCTGCTCGGAGAGCGCGGCCTGCTGCCGGTCCCGCGCTTCACCGCCGTCGTCCCTTTCCGCAGCTCCCCCAGCCTGTTCCACTGGCGCTACTCCGATCGCTTCTTCGCGGTCGTCGCGTGTACCGGGGTCGTGCTCGCGGCCGCGGCGCTCCTCGGCCTCCCCGATGGGCTGCCGCTGCCGCTCGACATGCTCGTGTGGCTGCTGCTGTGGGCGCTGTACCTGTCGATCGTCAACGTCGGCCAGACCTTCTACTCGTTCGGCTGGGAGACGCTGCTGTGCGAGGTGGGCTTCCTCGCGATCTTCCTCGGCCCCGCCTGGTCGACGCCTCCGGCGCCGCTGTTCGTGCTCATCCGCTGGCTTCTGTTCCGCGTGGAGTTCGGCGCCGGGCTCATCAAGATGCGCGGCGACCCGTGCTGGCGCGACCTCACCTGCCTCTACTACCACCACGAGACCCAACCGATGCCGAATCCTCTGTCGTGGTGGTTCCACCGCATGCCGAAGCGCCTGCACCGCGCCGAGGTGCTCGGCAACCACTTCGCCCAGCTCGTCGTGCCCTTCTTCCTGTTCGCGCCGCAGCCGCTCGCGTCGATCGCCGGGCTGATCATCGTCGTCACGCAGTCCTGGCTGCTGCTCTCAGGCAACTTCTCGTGGCTCAACGCGATCACCATCGTCCTCGCGCTCGCGAGCTTCGACGACGCCGCGCTCGGGCGCGTGCTGCCGCTGGGCCACCCCCCGCTCGAGACCGTCGCCTGGCATCAGCTCC
>Ga0070708_100005171_pt1 | contig 10331 bp, 8 predicted proteins | sample KBSK5503metaG_FD_65469 | JGI IMG/M metagenome (GOLD analysis project Ga0070708, IMG submission 65469) | Corn, switchgrass and miscanthus rhizosphere microbial communities from Kellogg Biological Station, Michigan, USA - KBS K5-50-3 metaG | ecosystem: Host-associated > Plants > Roots >... | reverse complement strand
TCAATTGATCGCTCTCGAGTTGGGAAGGGCTGACTTGGTCGAGGTTGCCCCGGAGCAGTCGCATCGCGTTTCGACCGAAGGGCGGAGAGTCGTGAGTTCGGCACCGATGGAGCTGGTGGCATTGCTCTTCACTCGGGATGCGCAATCCGCCGACGATAAGCTTTTGCGGCAAGCGTTGGCGTTCGGTGTGGATCGAGCGTCGATCCGATCTGTTTTGCTGCAAGGCGCCGGACAGCCTGCGGGCAGCATTCTACCCAACTGGATGAGCGGATATGGATTCGTATTCCCCGCAGAGGCCGACCTGTCGCGCGCACGCCACCAGCGGGAACAAGTTCGAAGCGTGCCGGAATGGACCGTGGGGTACGATGCCAGCGACTCACTCGCGCGCCTGCTGGTGGAGCGGATCGCCCTGAACGCCAAAGATGCGGGATTGACTCTGCGGCCCACAACGGCGAATGCGGCCGATTTGCGGCTGGTCCGAATTCCGTTGGCGGGGGCTGATCCGTGGATCTCTCTCGAGGCTCTTGCTGCGGCGGAGGTATTGCCGAAGCCTAAGGTCAACGCCGGTTCGGCGGAAGATCTGTACTCTGCCGAGCAGGCCGCACTGGCAACGCAACGGCTCATTCCGCTTTTTCATTTGCCCGCGACTTACGGAGCGTCGACGATCCTGAAGAATTGGACAGTTCGATCGGATGGAAGCTGGGACCTGGCTGATGCCTGGTTGGGAACCACAAAACCATGAGCTTTCGCCGCAAGCTGCTGGCCGTCTTCGCGCTGACAGTGGTGCTGTCGGTGGCCGCGGTAGCATGGCTCGTTTCCGTCATGACGAGACGCGCTTTTGAGCGCACCGAGGATGAGCGAACTGCAGCACTGGTCGCGCGATTCCAGCGCGAGTTCAGCCGGCAGGGGGAGGAAGCAGCGCGGCGCGTAGAAACGATTGCAGCTTCGGAGGCCGTCACTCGAATAGCAATGGCATTAAATCGACCATCGCCGACCGCCGATTCTGCGGAATATTTCGAAGTCGCCAAAGCCCTGGCGGACAATTATCAACTCGACTTCCTGGAACTTGTCGATTCGAACGGAAATATCATCTCTTCGGCACACTGGCCAGCCAAGTTTGGTTATCCCGAAAGTGCGTTCGCGAGTCTTGCAGCGTCGACGGATCAGGCCGCATTTCTGAAGCAGGAAGAACTGCAGGATGGCACCACGCTTGGATTATTTGCGGTACGTGCGACGCGCGTAGGCGATCATGCTATCTACGTAATCGGAGGGCGACGGCTGGATAAGAAATTTCTCTCCACCTTGGATTTGCCGGCCGACACGCGCGCACTGCTCTATCAGAATCTCGGAGAACATTTCTCTCCGGCGCTGCTGCTCGACCCTTCTTCTGCCAGCTCTGCCAGCAAGCCTCCCTTGAACAGTTCCCGACCGACTGACAAACTTGCTGTGCTGATTGAATCCGTCAGGCAATCCACTCAGGAGATGACGGCGATTGTGCGTTGGTCGCCAGATCAGGCCGAGGACGAAGTGTTCCATGCGATTCCTCTGCGCGGTGTAGGGAAAGATCGTCCATTGCTGGGGATTCTGCTGATCGGAAACTCCCGGCGCTCGTACGTCGAGTTGAAGCGGCACATTCGCGACTCCGCCCTGTTGGTAGGAGGCGGAGGGATCGTGTTGGCAATCCTTCTCAGTAGCTGGGCCGCGGCACGGGTGACCCGGCCGATCGAGCAACTCGCGCTGGCCGCCCAGGACGTCGCTGGCGGGAACTGGAATTCGCAGGTAAAAGTGTCGGGTGGGGACGAGGTCGCTCAACTTGCGGAATCTTTTAACCGCATGACCACGGAATTGCTGAATCAGAAAGAACGCCTGGTACAGGCGGAGCGGGTAGCCGCATGGCGCGAACTGGCGCGGCGACTGGCTCACGAATTGAAGAATCCGCTGTTCCCTCTTCAACTCACGGTTGAAAATCTGCTTCGCGCGAAACAATCCAGCCCAGAACAATTTGAGGAAGTGTTTCGGGAAAGTTCCGCGACGCTGTTGGCTGAGATTTCCAATCTGAAAACGATCATCGGGCGCTTCAGCGAGTTTTCGAAGATGCCTCATCCGCACTTGCAGCGGGTGCTGGTGAATGAGATGGTTCGTGGCGTTGTGCAGCTCTATCAAGCACAACTGCAGGCACCCGGGCACCCTCCCATCGATTGCAAGGTCGATCTGGACCAGAGCCTGGAACCGATTGCCGCTGATCCTGAACTCCTGCATCGCGCTCTTTCGAACCTCGTGCTCAATGCCATGGACGCCATGCCACAAGGCGGGACGCTGACGCTACGTACACGGCGCGATGATGGAAAGGTTCGCATTGAAGTTGCGGACACCGGTTCCGGATTGACGCCAGAGGAATGCGAAAGAATCTTCACGCCTTACTACACCAGCAAGCAGCATGGGATCGGCCTGGGACTAGCCATCGTGCAGTCGGTAGTCAGCGATCACAGCGGGACGATCAGCGTTAAGAGCGAGCCTGGACGAGGAACAACATTTGTGATCGAGTTACTGCAGAACGCGGATACACTGCAGGGCATCCTTGCTGCAAAGCGGGATGCAGCGAGTACAGACTGAACATCACTACCGAAATGCGTGAGGAGGAAGGTTGCCACCGAAAGCACATTTGCTGATTGTGGACGATGAGGCCAACACGCTGGCCTCACTCTCCCGCGCCTTTCGCCTGGCCGGGCACGAGGCTACAGTTTGCGACAATGCGGCCAAGGCTTTGGAACTGGCGAAGTCGCAGCACTTCGACCTGATTCTTTCGGATGTAGTGATGCCGGGCAAGGATGGCCTGACGCTGCTTGAAGAGCTAAAGGCACAAGCCGTTCTTACTCCGGTGGTCATGATGTCAGGACAGGCGCACATCGAGATGGCCGTGCGGGCCACGCGATTGGGCGCGCTCGATTTTCTGGAGAAACCCATCTCGACCGACAAGCTGCTGCTCACGGTGGAGAACGCTCTCAAGCTCCAACGCCTGGAAAGCGAAAATCGTCAACTGCGGCAGCGCCTGGGCAAACATGAAATCGTGTGGAAGGGCGAGGCCATGCGCCGTGTGATGGCTCAACTGGAGCGGGTTGCGGCAAGCGAAACACGTATCTGCATCCTGGGCGAAACGGGCACCGGCAAAGAGTTGGTTGCACGGACGATCCATGAACGCAGTTCGCGGGTGGGCGGCCCTTTTATCACCTTGAATTGTGCTGCTGTTCCCGCGGAATTAATCGAATCGGAACTCTTCGGGCATGAAAAGGGTTCGTTCACGGGCGCGGCCGGACGTCACGTCGGCAAGTTTGAGCAAGCCGATGGTGGAACCATCTTCCTGGACGAGATTGGAGATATGCCGCTTGCCATGCAAGCCAAACTATTGCGCGTGCTCGAAGAGGGAGAAGTGGAGCGAATCGGCGGCGACAAACCCGTTGCAGTGAACGTGCGGGTGCTGGTGGCTACCCATCGCGACCTGGAAGTTCGGGTGCGAGAAGAGAAGTTCAGGCAGGATCTGTTTCACCGCATCTATGTTTTCCCTCTGGTGTTGCCGCCATTGCGGGAACGTCGTGACGACATCCCGACGCTGATCGAACATTTTGCGGCGCAAGTGAGTGCACAGAATGGTTGGAAGCCGGTCCCGTTTGCACCGGAGGCTATGGAGGCGCTGCAGTCGCATCCCTGGCCGGGAAATGTGCGGGAACTACGCAACATGATCGAGCGCCTGATGTTGCTGGCGAGCGAAGGTCAGGTTGGTCTGGCAACGGTTCAACTGGCGTTGCCCAAGACGTCGGCGGGTGGAAGTATTGCGGTTCATGGCCTTCCATCTGGGCCGCTCGCGGACCGCGTCCAATCATTCGAGCGCGAGGTCATTCTGGCTGAACTTAAGCGCAGCCAGCACAATGTAAGTCTCGCCGCGAAATCACTTGGCTTGGAGCGCAGTCACCTGTACAAGAAAGCGGAGCAATTGGGAATCGATCTGCGTGCCCTGCGCCGCGAGCAGGGTACGCAGGACTGACCTGGAAGCCCCGCTCCGCAGATATCTGATCGAATGCAGATTGCACTTCTCGTGGTAATGAGCCTCAGTCGGCAGCCGCCACAGATGGCGCGGAACCACCCTTCAAATCCGCCGCCAGCAGGCGATGGAACAACTGCTCGCCCGCTTCACGCCGCACAGAAAGGCGGCCAGCACCGTAGGCACGGGACTTCAGTCCACGCTGCACGTCTTCACAAATCCCAAGATCCTCGGACTGGACCTGGTTGCCGACGCTGACCGACTCTTTGTTGTACGCACTTCGTGCGTCACTTACGTCACTGAGATAGAAATCAAAAATGACCGTGCAGTGGTCGGCGTCGACGGGCACGACATAGTTTGTGTCCATGTATCCCTCGTAGCAGTTAATCATGAGGTTGGGATATTGCCAGAAGTACCAGGCGCGGTCACCCCTGCGCGTTGCTCCGGTCGCTGCATCTTCGTCGGAAGCTACCATTGGACTCGACTGCAAACAGTACCGGTCTTCGTTTTCGATAGTGTATTGCTTGTAGTCGAGCACCGAATTCAATGCCTTGTGCAGATGAGGAACGTGATATCCGCCATCGAGATAATTGTCGATGAAAACCTTCCAGTTGCAATGGATGTTGTAGGTGGTGCGGTCGAAGAAGTGCAGCTTGCCGATTCCCAGGGGCGCGACGCGTCTGACCAGCGCTCCGAGGAACTCCTGCAGAGGCGCGGCCTGGGGATCGAGATTTACGAAGACAAAACACTCCCATATTTCGACACGAACCGGCACAAGGCCGTTTTGAGCGCGGTCGAAGTTCTTCACGCCCTCGAACTCGGGCATGCCTTTCAACGATCCATCCAGACCGTAGTTCCAACCGTGGTAGGGACAACGCAACAAAGATGCCTGGCCGCAAGGCTGGGTCACGACTGCGGCGGCGTGGTGACGACACACATTGTAGAAAGCACGCAGAACGTTATCGTTGCCCCGAACCACAACGATGGGCTCTCCCGCGACGGTCGTTGCGACGAACTCGCCGGGTTTCTGCACCTGGTCGGTGCGTGCCACCAGTTGCCAGGTCTTGCTGAAAACATTCAGACGCTCCAACTCAGCAATCCGCGGATCAACGTACCAAGGTGCAGGGATTGTCGAGGCCTCTGCCAAAGGGGCATGATCGTCATACTTGGCCAACATCTGCTCAATGGATGCTTGCATGCTCATTTTTCTCGTTTACATCAAAGAATTTGACTACCAACAATAAAATACGACCGCCCACCCCTGTACGGCGTCAGCGACGATGAGGTCCGCGCGCCGCAGCACGAAGATTTTGCGCGGGAACAACCGCTGTAGAGCCGATGGCTCGCTGAAGAACGGCGAGAAACTGCTGGATTCTTGCTTCCTTTTTTTCCGCAAGTTCGCCGGATCGGCGGAACAGGCCTGGATCGAGTTCCGCTGTGAGCAGGGCGCCCTGGAACCGTTCCATCATCCAATCAACGATCGAGACAATCAGTTCCACATCCATGTCCTTGCGCAGTTCACGCCGCTCCAGGCCGAAGCGGACAAAATTCACCGTGCCATAAGGATCTTCGGTAGTAAGAAAGCGATTGATCTCGCGCTTCAAAACCAGATCGGTGCCGTAGTTGCCAAGCGAAGCAATGCGGTACGGGATCCAATCCTCCTGCAGCAAATCTTCGGTTCGTACCAGCCAGTAACGAAGCACTTCGAAGAAACCAGCCTCTCGGACTTCCGCCGGCGCGTCCAGATATTTTGGAAACGAACCTACCGCGCGCCTGTACACCTCGAAGAACAGGCCATCCTTACTGCCGAAGTGCTGGAAGATCGACCCTTTGGCAATACCAAGCGCGGATGCGATGTCGCCCACGCGCGCGGCGTGATAACCATGCTCAGCAAAGTGTTGCATGGCAACTTCGATGATCCGGGTGCGCTTGGCCTCGGAACGCGGACGCAAAGGAGCGTATCGCTGGTACGGCGGCGGCGTAATCCGGTTGCTGGCAATACCGCACATAGAATGACTTTTAGTCATGAGCGTTATACAAGAGGCTGCGCTGGATTTCAACTTTATTGGCGACAGTTGCTATAGTGTTACAGGATTCAAGATGCGTTTCGTGACCACAAGTCACGCTCGGGCGCCTTACGCGGAATGAGGTGGCGGATTATGCAATTTGAGGAGCGCGAGGCATTCTCCGGCAAGTGCACTGAAGCGGGCCCGGAGCCGGGCCCGCTTCACTACACTGTTGCATGGAACTTATCCCACGTTTCGCAGACGTGGCTCTTCCGCGCGTACCAGCGGAACATCGACTAGATGCTCGCTCAGGAACCACACTTGCAGTTCGTTGGTCCGCAGTACATCGCTCACCACCAGGTCATTGGTCCCTTCGTCTCCAAGTTTTGAAGCTCGCTGCGACAGCGTGCGGCAATGACCAATGATGATCTGATGGGCATCGAGCAGACGAGAAATCTGCACCGGGACCTCTTCCCTGCCGCGAGGGGGACGTTCGATGCGGGTGGTTTCGGCCACATCCGCCGCCATTGCCAACGAAAGTCCGCCGAGCAACTGGATTCGCTCTGCAATCTCGTCGACGATCTCTGCCTGCTCTTCGTGGTGCTTGTCGAACAAAAGATGAAGCTGATAAAACGTAGGCCCCGCGACCTGCCAGTGAGCCTTCTTGTAAAGGTCGCGCAGTGTCATGGTATCGGCTAACAGCTGATTGAGTTGTTCCGTCATTTCCAGGCGCACCGGCTCTTCCAAGTCCAGCGGCATCAAGTGAGACACCGTGCCGTATGCTTGAATCTCGCCGGCGCGCTGATGTAGCCGGGGCTGCGCGTTAATTTTCCCTCGCATCGTGGAATCGTCCTTCTTCGACATGTCTATAACCTCCCTGCTCATAGCAGATCCTGTTTCAAAATTCCGACCTACGCCTTTGAACTAATGCCCTTTAGTTTTGGATGCGGTGCAACGATATAGGATGCTGCGTTGGTTCCATTTGAGACGGAATGTTTTCACGAATAAATCGCCCTACTCTGGTGCAGCCCTTCGACACCTGAAGTTTTTCAATTCAGAATGACCAGCGACGCTCGAAGCGAATGTGAAGTGCCAGTTTGCAAAGAGAGAGCAGTTCCGTACGTGCCTGATTGCACGGCCAGAATGGAATTGAGTTTGGATCCCGAGTTTCGCCGCGCTGAATGTATTTCCATCGTTGACATCGTATTCGCATCTTGCTGCCTGCATCATTTCGGCGTCAGTCGCAGGCCGCGAACGCGACGAACGTAGTCACGCGAGGAGTTCCGCCTGTTTGACCTTGCCAGCCGTGGTTGCTATGATCGAAGTGCGGGGTGGAGCAGTCTGGTAGCTCGTTGGGCTCATAACCCAAAGGTCGGTGGTTCAAATCCACCCCCCGCAACCATTTATGGATTTGAGGGACTACCGGCGTAGTCCCCAATTCCAAAATCACTGGATCGCGGCTGTTTGTGGCCTCAAATTCTTCAGGGAAACGTCCTTCGCCCTATCCTTCAGCTGCCTTTTGATCGCGGGTGGCAAGACCAGATCTGCTACCCGGCTATTGGCTCGGCGCTTGGTCTTCTCAAATGCTGAGCCGTAGGTGTTCATGGTCGTCTTGATGTCGGCGTGCCGCATGAGGCGCTGCTGCACCCCGAGCGGCGTGCCGATATCATCAATCAGCGTTCGATAGGTGTGCCGAAAGCTGTGCCACCCCACTCCTTGCAACCCAATCTTTTCACCTGCTGGTCGCAAGTAGTCCTTCTGAATGGCATCGCCGTGGACCGGGCGTTTCGTATCCGCATTAGCGAATAGCCTTTGCGTCTCCGCAAGATCGTGCAACAAAGCGTCTCACGGCCTTAGGGCAACTCTCTCCCCCTGCCATTGGGTTCATGCGAGTTATCACCATCTCTTACAGCGCATTCGACAGCTTTGTAGTTCCAGGCATAGCCACTCGAGATATCGCCCAGACTACAAAAGACATCGAAAGTGGTGAGAGCAGATTCGTCTTCTGTGGCTTGCGAGACCTCGCGGCGGAAGGTGTGGCAGACCTCGAAAAGGCTGAACAGAGTGCAGGTACTGAGGCGGGTGATGCGGGCGAACTGCCCGTTGAGCGGCGCAGCTCGACTCGTCTCAAATCCGTGGAGGCTCTTGCGGAAGAATTTTCGAAGATTCTTGAACGTATCAAACAAGCCGAAAACACTGACCTTTTATTGTCTGCTCTTCAGCCTTTGACGGCCGAGCCTTCATTCTCAGAATTGAAAGGTCAGCTCAGTGATCTGTTGAGCTCAGTTGAGTCCAGCAAGCCGCTATTCCTCAGCTGGAGTACGGGACATAAGATCGTGCTTCATGTTATTGCTCAACTGGTGGCGAGTGCCAGGCCGAGATCGTTGGTGCTTTTCGACGAACCCGAGGCGCACTTGCACCCTCCTTTGATGGCGGCCCTCATGCATGCCGTTCGAGTCGTTCTCACTCAGGTGAACGCGTTCTGCATCGTCGCGACACACTCGCCTGTCCTTCTTCAAGAGACTCTCGCCCGACATATTCGCATTGTGCGTCGAGTGGGCAACACTTTGGAAATTGTAAGTCCGACACTGGAGACCTTCGGTGAGAATCTCGGTATCATCACCTACGATGTCTTTGGACTCACCTCAGCGAGCACAGATTTCCATCAGGTGCTCGACCTCTTGGTCTCGGGGTGTACCTCGCCCGAAGAAGTTGATGAGCTATTTACGCCTGGGTTGAGCGGACAGGCTCGCGCCTATGTACTATCCCGCTTCGCAGCAAAAGCATGAGGAATCTAGCCATACCATCTCGCAATAGTGACCGATCTGATCTACAGAGAGCCATCCGGCGGTACGCGTATAAGGGCACCATGCTCGGGCACGACATCACCCCGGTGGAACTGGAGAACGTGATAGCTCTGTATGACCGCTACGATACCGAGCAGGCTACACCCTGTGATCTCTTGAAAGGTCAAGCGCTGCCTCAAACACTGTGTGACGCTATCTACACAGCTTACGACACAACGCAGGAAGGCCGGCGTCTTGCCGGAATCCGCGAACTCGTATCCAAAGGAGTCGATCTCTGCCCCGTGTGCGGCATAGATCCTGCGGTGGAACTTGATCACTTTCTTCCGAGATCCGTCTTCAAGCCACTGGCGATATTCACGCACAATCTCGTTCCAATGTGCCACTCGTGCAACCACGCAAAACTGGCAGGTTTCGCTACAGGGGACAATACCGCGCCTCTTCATCCTTACTATGATCTCTTGCCCGATGTTGATTTCTTGCAGTCGAACGTAGAGATCAAGAACGGCGGGCTGTCGGTCGCATTTGCAATCGATTTGAGTGCCGCTCTACCTAGTGGGTTTGCCGGCCGGCTCGACGCCCAGATGCAGGCACTGGACCTGAATTCGCGTTATCAGAAGGAAGTAAATTCTTACATCTCAGGACATGCAATCGCACTGCATCTCCGGGCATCTACGAATGGTTTCGATGGTGTTCGAGACTTTCTCCAATTCCAAGCTCGGTACGAAACCGGGCGGTTCTATCGCAATCATTGGCGTCCAGTCCTCCTGCGGGCACTTGCAACATATCTCCCTTTTGTGAATGGAGGTTTTGCGACCGTGCTGCCCGTGCCTCAGGAGATACTTGATGACATGGGCGCTGCCCACGCCGAACAGAGTCCATGAACATCATAGTCGTCCATGCGCCCGCGACAAGAGAGATCGGTCCTTCGCTACTGGCACGCGCCGCTCTGTGTACAGGCGAAGCTCTCAAGATGGACTGAAGAGGCAGGGCGAAAGCTCCAGAGAAGCTCCGTAGATGTTGGGTTCGTGGTTCATCTTCTCTGCCACGTGGCTTCTAGCTGCGACGAAGGCTTCGATTTCCACCCGGCGAGTCTTTGCGCAAAAGCCCTGCAAAACCTACGAATAGATCCCAGGCGCCTCATGTCCAAGCTTCTGCACGTACTCAACGTACGACCCAGGGTAAACAGTGGGATGGCGGTCGGTACCGCTCTCTCCGCCCAGTTCCAGCACACGTGAGCCGAGACCGCGAAGGAACATGCGGTCATGCGATACGAAGATCATGGTGCCTTCAAAATCCTTCAGAGCATCCACCAGCATTTCCTTGGTCGCAAGATCCAGATGATTGGTAGGTTCGTCGAGCACCAGGAAGTTCGGCGGGTTGTAGAGCATGCGCGCTATTGCCAGCCGCGATTTTTCTCCGCCAGAGAGCGTGCGGATCTTCTTATCCACGTCTTCGCCGGAGAACTGGAATGCTCCCGCCAGG
>Ga0070708_100005170_pt1 | contig 10332 bp, 12 predicted proteins | sample KBSK5503metaG_FD_65469 | JGI IMG/M metagenome (GOLD analysis project Ga0070708, IMG submission 65469) | Corn, switchgrass and miscanthus rhizosphere microbial communities from Kellogg Biological Station, Michigan, USA - KBS K5-50-3 metaG | ecosystem: Host-associated > Plants > Roots >... | reverse complement strand
GTGGGAATACGCCGACCCCAAGTACGAAGACCTGTTTCCCGAAGACTGAGTCGACCCGTACGCAGGGGCGCTACTTCTTCCCGCCGCCGAACACCCGCAGGATCGACGCCATCACGGTATCCCCGCCCTGGCCGCCGGCCAGCTTCTCCAGCTCCCCCGCATCCAGCCAGGTCCCGTTGCAGGAGAAGCAACGGTCCACCTGCACGCCCCGCACCGGGATCTCCTTCAGCTCCATCCCGCATTTGGGGCAGCGCATGAAGTGCTCTTGCTTGAGCTTGTCGCGCTCCGCCTGCGCCAGCGACTTCTTCTGCTCGGCGGCCAGCTTGCGCAGGCGCTCCGCGTTCTCGCGCGCGAAATACTCCTCTTCCGTCTGGGTCGGCTTGGCCATGCGACCTCCGACAGCCGCTGTTGGGAACAGACCTCATCACTACCGCGAAACGATCAGGCTCAGGCATAGCCCCTGAGCCGCCTGCGGCGGCCGGGGCTAGATGGCCCGCTTCACCATCGCGTCGAGCTTCGCCTTCGGCACCGCGCCCACGATCTGGTCCGCCACCTGGCCGTTCTTGAACAAGAGCAGGGTGGGGATGCTCATCACGCCGTACTTCTGCGGCACGTTCTGGTGCGCGTCGACGTCCAGTTTCCCGACCTTCAGCTTGCCCTTGTACTCGGCCGCAAGCTGGTCCACGAGCGGCGCGAGGGAGCGGCAAGGACCGCACCAGGCTGCCCAGAAGTCCACCAGGACCGGGTCCTTCGAGCCCAGGACCTCGCTCTGGAAGTTATCGTCGGTGAACACCGCAACGTCCGCGCTGGCCATCTCGGTTCTCTCCTTTGTGGGACCCGGCAATCTGCCGCCCGTCCGGCCGTCCGTCAATCGCATTGCGCCTACCGGCTCCCGCTGGTATCAGTTCGGAGAGACCTCGCGCCTGCGATAGGATGTCCGAAGCGCGGCGAGGATGCGCTGCGCCAACCATGGCTGACTACCTCTTCGTACCCCAGTCCGTTCTCGACAGGTGGTCCGAGCAGGGGCGCATCCAGGTGGACGGAAACGTCCTCACCATCCTCGGGGAGCACAAGAGCTTCGCGCTCACCAGCGCGGTCCGCTTCCTCAAGATGGAAGCGGGCGAGGACAACGCCGGGCTCCTCGCCAAGGTGAAGACCACCGACGCGCTCAAGCAGATGGGCGCCGAGCACTACATGGAATCGGTGATCCTCGGGGAGAGCGCCTACCAGGTGCAGCAAGGTTTCCTCGCCGACGCCAACGCGCTCCGGCGGGCGGCGGCCGCCTCGCAGGCCGCGGCGGCGAAGCCCGGGGCCGCGCCCGCGCCCGGGGGCGGACAGAATCCCGGCGGCGCCAAGGGACAACAGGGCGAGAAGAAAGGCGACGAGCAGGACATGCTCGAACAGTTCCTGCTCGACAATCTCTAGCGGGTTGCGATGGCCACCGTCCTCGTCCACATCGCTCTGCTCGCCTACGCCGCGGGCGCCGCGGCCTTCCTCACCTGGCTGGTGAAGCCGCAAACCCGGCTGGCGCGGGCGGGGCGCATCCTGCTGCTCGCCGGCGTCCTGGTGCACTTCGCCGCCTTCGGCGTTTCCCTGGGCGTCGCCGGCGCGGGACTCGGGGTCTCCGCCTGGAAAGGTGGACAGCTCTTCAGCCTGCTCGCCGCGGTGACGGTGGCCGGATATCTGATCCTCGACTTCCGTTATGAGCTGCCGGTGGCCGGCGCTTTCATCGCCCCGTTCACGGTGGCGGTGATGGTGCCGGCGCACCTGGTGCACTCGGCCGACCGCGCCATCGCGCCGGAGCTCTCGCACAGCCTGATCCTCTTCGTCCACGTGGGAGCGGCCGCGCTGGGGACCGCCGCCCTCGCGCTCGCGTTCGGACTGGCCATCCTCTACCTGGTCAGCGAGAGGCAGATGAAGCACAAGCAGCTGGGAAAGCTCTTCGCCCGCCTGCCGTCGCTCGAGCTGATCGACCGCGCCGGGTACCGGCTCGCCGTCTGGGGATTCGTCTTCCTCTCGATGGCCATCGCCACGGGCTCGCTGGTGTCTCGCGAGGCCACCGGCGCGACGTTCCCGCTCGCGCCCAAGCAGGGCTTCGCCATTCTCGCCTGGGCGCTGTTCGCCTCGCTGATCCAGGCGCGCCTGGTGGCGGGATGGCGCGGACGGCGGGTGGCATTCCTGGTCGTCGCGGGTTTCCTGTTCCTGGTGGGCACGTACGTCGGCCTGCTCTCGGGCGCGCCAGCGCTGCAGGGGACCGCATGACGTTGATCTGCGTCGGCCTCTCGCACAAGCAGGCGCCCATCGCCATCCGCGAGCGCCTGGCGGTCCCTCCCGAGCAGATCGCCTCCCGCCTGCGGGAGCTGAAGGGCCTGGCCGGGGTGCGCGAGGCGATGCTCCTCTCGACTTGCAACCGGATCGAGATCTTCGCGGTGGCGGAGTCGAGGGTGGCGGGCGAGGATCTCCTGGAATCGCTGGGGGCCGTCGCCAGCTCCCACGCGATCTGCCGCTTCGAGGAGGAGGCGCTCCGGCACCTCTTCCGCGTCGCGGCCAGCCTCGATTCCATGGTCGTCGGTGAGGCGCAGATCCTCGGCCAGGTGAAGGAGGCCGCGGCGCAGGCGCAGCAGGCCGGGACGCTGGGGCCGGAGCTGTCGCGAGCCCTGGCCCGCGCCACCGGCGCCGCCAAGCGCGTGCGGACCGAGACGGAGATCGCGCGGGGGGCGGTGTCCATCTCCAGCATCGCCGTGCAGCTCGCACACAAGCTCCTCGGCAGCCTGGAGGACAGGTCGGTGGTGCTGCTCGGCGCGGGCGAAATGGCACAGCTGGCGGCGCGGGAGCTGCGCTCCGCCGGCGCGCGGGAGCTCCTGGTGGCGAACCGCACGCCGCAAGCGGCGGAAGCGCTGGCGCGCGAGACCGGCGGCGTCCCGGTGTCGCTGGGCGAGCTGCCGGCGCTGCTCGAGCGCGCGGACGTGGCCATCTGCTCCACGGCCGCCGGCCAGGCGGTGGTGACCCGGGAGATGATGCAGCGGGCGGCGAAGGCGCGAAGGTACCGGCCGATCTTCCTCGTCGACCTCACCTTGCCGCGGAACGTGGAGCCCAGCGTCAACGAGATGGAGAACGTGTACGTCTACGACATGGACGATCTGGAGCGGGTGGCGGCCCAGAACCGGGATCTGCGGGCGGCGCAAGTGGGCAAGGCGGAGGAGATCGTGGAGCAGGAGCTGAGAGCGTTCCTGGCCCGGTTGCGGGAGCGCGCCGCCGTTCCCGTGCTGGCGAGGCTGCGCGCCCACGCGGATGCCGTCGCCAGCGCGGAAGCCGAGCGGACCCTCGCGGCGCTGGAAGGGCTGGACGACAAGCAGCAGAAGACGGTCCGGGCGATGGCCGCGGCCATCGTCAACAAGCTCCTGCATGCCCCGACCGCGCGGCTCCGGGCCGAGGCCGGCGAAGGGCCCCTGGGGGACGCGGCCGCCGCCTTGTTCGGGCTCGAGGCCGAACCAGAGCAGGCGGCGGAGCGAGCGGAGGAGGGCCAGCGGCCCGCGAGCGCGGCGGAAGGCAGCGTCGTGCCGCTCTTGAGGAGGAGCTAGGTGCTGCGGATCGCCACGCGCAAGAGCGCTCTCGCCCTCTGGCAGGCGGAGCGGGTGCAGGCCCTCTTGCGCCAGAGCGGCCACGACTCCGAGCTGGTCCGCCTCAGCACGGAAGGCGATCGCATCGTCGATCGGCCCCTGGCCGAAGTGGGCGGGAAAGGCCTCTTCGTCAAGGAGCTGGAGCAGGCCCTTCGGGAACAGCGCGCGGACCTCGCGGTGCACAGCGCCAAGGACGTGCCTTTCGCGGTGCCCGAGGGCCTGGTGCTGAGCGCGTTCCCGGAGCGGGAGGATCCGCGGGATGCGCTGATCGCCCCGTTCGCGAAGACGTTCGCGAAACTGCCTCGGGGCGCGCGGGTCGGGACCAGCTCGCTGCGGCGCGCGGTGCAGCTCCTCGCCGAACGGCCGGACCTGATCGTGGTCCCCGTCCGCGGCAACGTGAACACCCGTCTGGCCCGGGCGACGGGCGCGACCGTGGTCCGCGGTGGGGTCGAGGTGCGTCCGGCGGAAGGAGACCCCCAGGGTCCGCTGGACGCCGTCGTCCTCGCGCTGGCTGGGCTCCGGCGACTGGGGCTGGAGGACCAGGCCACCGAGATCCTCCCGCTCGAGCTGTCGCTCCCCGCGGCCGGGCAGGGGGCGCTGGCCATCGAGACCTTGCGTGGATCGCCTGGCCATGAGGCGACGGCGCCGCTGGACGACCCGGAGACCTCGCGCTCCGTGCGCGCGGAGCGCGCGGTGCTCGCGCGACTTGCCGGCGGGTGCACCGTGCCGGTCGCCGCTCACGCCGTGATCCGCGACCGGCAGATCTGGCTGCGCGCGGCCCTGGGCGGCCCCGACGCATCCGGCGGCGTGAAGCTGGTGCGGGCGGAAGCCGTCGGCTCCGCCGATGACCCCGAATCGCTGGGACGGCGCGTCGGGGAGGCGCTGCTCGAGAAGGGCGGAGCGCCGCTCCTGGAGGCGGCGCGGTCGCAGGCCCAGGGGCTGCCTGCGCCGAAGCGGGCGTGACGCTCGCGGGCGTCCGCGTCCTGGTCACCCGGGCCGTCGAGGACGCACCCGAGCTGGAGGCACTGCTCCGCGCGCGAGGAGCGGACCCGCTGCGGATGCCCTGCGTCGCCTTCGAGGACGGACCGGATCTCTCCCGCATCGCGGAGAGGATCGGCAACCGGGAGGCCGACCTGATCGTGGTCGCGTCGCCGCATGCCGCACGGCGGCTGGTCGCGCTCTGTAGCCGGATCGACGTTCCTCTCGCGGCCGTGGGGACCGCCACGGCGCGCGAGCTGCCGGGACAGGTCGCGGTCCCACGGCAGGGAACGGGCGCGGACGCGCTGGTGCGGGAGCTGCGCGACCGGGTCGCGGGGCAGCGGGTGCTGGTGCCGCGCGCCGAAGGCGGCAATCCGGCGCTGCTCGATGGATTGCGGGCAGCGGGAGCCCGGGTCGAGGCCTTGACCCTGTACCGGACCGTCACCGCGCGACAAGCGGCGCCGGATGTCCTCCGGACCTTGCGCGAAGGAGGCGTCGCGGCCATCGCGTTCGCCAGCGGAAGCGCCGCGCGCGGATTCGCCGAGCTGGCGGGAGCGCCGGCTGCCGCCGACTCCGCGGTGGCCTGCCTGGGCAAGCAATGCGCCGAGGAGGCTGCCCGCGCCGGGATCCGGGTCGACGCGGTGGCGGATGGTGGACTGATGGACCTCTGCGATGCGGTCGCACTCGCCGTGCGGGTACGCAAGGGGTAGGCTTTCGCGCGTGACCGACGCGCCCGACATCCTCATCGTCGACGACGACGAAGACACCCGCGCCGTGCTGCGAGACCTGCTCGAGCTGAACGGGTTCAACGTGCGCACCACCGCCAACGCCAGGGGCGCCCTGGAGTCCGCGCGGGCCGCGCCGCCCGCGCTGATGCTGGTGGACTACCTGATGCCGGACGCCGACGGCGCCTGGGTGGTGCGCGAGCTTCGCGCCGCGGGGCTCGGGCGGGTGCCGGTGCTGCTCACGACGGGCTCGAACGACGGGCGCGAGCAGGCCGAGCGGCTGGGAGTGCGCTCGATGGAGAAGCCGTTCGACGTGAGCCGGCTCTTGGAGGTGGTGCGGTCCCTGGTCCGGTCCTAGCCAGGGCCGTACGCGGCCCCGCCGCGGTACAGCCCGTAGATCGCGGCGCAGCCGATCACCAGCAGCAGGAGGAAGACGAGGATGGCGACGCGCTCCATCCACTTGATCCCGCTCTTGCTCACCGCCCCGCCCCAGCCCATGGTCATGAAGCTCCAGAAGCCGTTGGCCAGGTGGTAGGCGATGCCGAGCACGCCGAGGACGTAGACGATCAGCGTGGGCGTGTGGAACCGCATCTCGCGCGAGATCTGGGCGAAGGGCTCCGGGCGCCCGTGCAAGAAGCGAGGCTCGAACCAGGCCAGGTACAGGTGGGCGCCGAGGAAGAAGAGGAGCCCGATGGCGGAGAGGCGCTGCAGCACGTAGCGCAGGTTGGAGAAGCCTCCCTGCAGCGGCGCGGGCCGGCTCCGGAAGAGGCGGACGATTCCCCAGACGGTGTGCCAGAGCAGCGGGCCGAGCACCAGGATGAACACCAGCACGGTGGTGGCCGCGTTCACGTGGCCGGTCACCGCGATCTCCCACGCCCGGGGCGACTCGTACGCGGCGAGCTGGTGCCAGAGGTGGGCCACCGTCCACGCTCCCACTGGCACGAAGGCGAGCAGCGAGCCGAGGCGGGCGAGGAGGAAGTTGCGGGCGACGGTCCGCTCGGCCGGGGCTACGCCGCGGTCGGGCTGGTCGGTGGTGAGGGGCAACGCCATCCTGTCGTTCTCCAAACGGCCGGGGCGCCCTGACTAGAGCGAGAGTGCGAGGCTGTCAAGGCAGCAGCGTGCCGTCGAGAGTCGGACAGGCTTCGGATCTGAATCTGCCGCTGAACTGGAATACCGCGTTGCTCGGCAGATTGAGGGAGGAGGGCCCGAGGTAGATGAGGTTGAAGGTGCCGTGGGACCCTCCCCCGGCCGTCGCCGACCAATCGCTCAACGTCATGTAAGGTCCGCTGAGCGGCGCCGGCTGGTCGGGCGCGGTGGCGGATCTGGGGAAGATGAACGGAATGGCCTGTCTCGAGCCGCCCGCATCGGGGGCTTGCGTGGTCCCGATGACCTCGCTGTCCGTCCCTTCGTCCCCGTTGCGGCCGGGGATGAAGGTGCCCAGGTGATCGGTCGCCGGATAGAAGAGGATGAGCGCGTCGTAGTCCTCGGGCGGGTTGCGAAAGTAGTCGGGGTGCAGCTGCAAGCGGGCGCAGAGTCCAGGCTGGTCGCTGATGATCACCACCTCGGCGCTGCTGCCGGTCGGCTGTCCGTTCGCGTCGAAGAGCCGCGCCGTGCCGTTGATGACGCTGCGGATGTTGTCGAACTGGACGAACAGGCTGACGGGGGTGCGGATGTCGATGAATCCCACCACCAGGTTGTCGCTCGACGAGCACCCGGCGGCGGCGACGAGCAGCAGGGCTAGACCGGCTCTCCGCATGGGACACCCCTCCGCAGCGCGCGCGCGAACCCCAACCGACTACCATGGTTGCCGCAACTCCGTTGCGTCGACCTTGGACGCTGTGTAGGAAAGCCGGATTCAATGCGCTGGGAGGACGTGACAGGCCAGGATCGGGCGGTGAGGCTCCTGCGGGGAGCGCTGGAGCGCGGCCACGCGCACCATGCGTACCTGCTCGCCGGACCCGAAGGGGTAGGCAAGGAGCTCCTCGCGCGCACCTTCGCGCAGGCGGCCGACTGTGAGATCGAGGACGCATCCGCGCGCCCGTGCGGCAGGTGCGCGAGCTGCCGGGGGATCGAGCGGGGCAACTTCCCCGACGTCAGCTCGCTGATGCCGCAGGCGGAGATGATCGCCCGCGGGATGATCTCCCGCTCCGACGTGGAGGGCGCTCCGTCGAAGGAGATCCGGGTCGACGACATCCGGGCGCTGGCCCGGCGGCTCTCGTTCGCCGCCCTGCGGGGGCGGCGCAAGGTGGCCATCGTCACTCCGGCCGATGCGATGAACGAGCGCGCCCAGAACACCTTGCTCAAGACGCTGGAGGAGCCCCCTCCGGCCACCACCTTCTTCCTGGTGAGCGCGAATCCGGACGCGTTGCTCCCCACCATCCGCTCCCGGTGCGTGCGCGTGCAGCTGCAGCCCGTGCCGGAAGAAGCCTTGGTGTCCCGGCTGCGGCGCGACGGCGTCTCCGAGGCCGAGGCGCGGGAGAGGGCGGCGCGAGCGCAGGGAAGCTTCGCTCGGGCGCTGGCCCCCCAGGGCGAACGGCGGGAGCTGCTCCAGGGCGTGGAGGAGGCGCTGGCCGCCGCGGACGAGAGGAGCTCCCTCGACCTCGCCGAGGCGTTCGGCGAGCGCGACGCGGCTTTGGAGGTGGCCGAGGCGGTGCAGGCCTGGACGCGGGATGTCCTCGTCACCCAGGCGGGCGGCGCCCCCGACCTGCGCGAGCTGGCCGGCACGGCGCGGGAGGTGGCGGAGCGAGTTCCACCGCGCGCCCTGCTCGGGCAGGCGGAGCTGTGCGCAGAGGTGATCGAGGCGCTGCGCCAGAACGGCAATGGCCGGCTGCAGCTGGAGCGTCTGCTGATCGGGACGCGGGAGCTGCGCCGTGGCTGAGATCGCAGATCTCCTCGAACAGGCGTCGGGGGGAAAGGCGCCCGCGGTCGTGTTGATCGAGGGCGACGAATACCTCGCGCGCACCAGCGCCCGCGAGCTGGCCGAGGCCATCGTTCCTTCGAGGGAGCGGGCCCTGAACCTGATCGTGCTCGACGCGGCAGCCGGCGCGCGGGAGATCGCCTCGCAGCTGATGACGGTCGCCATGTTCCCTGCTCCCAAGGCGGTGATCGTGGAGGGAGCGGACGCATTCGCCGAGGAAGTCGACGGCGAGCGCGAGCTGGCGCGCGCCCGGGACCTCTGGCAGGCCAGGCGGCAGCGCGACGCCGCCCGCCGGCTGCTCAAGCTCGTGCGACCGGCCGGATGGGGCGCCGCGGATCTCGCGCTGGGGACCAGGACAGGAGCTTCGCCGGCGAAGTGGCGCAAGGACGTCGGCGCCGCTCCGCAGGACGCCGACAAGGCCTGGCTGCAGGAGCTGTCGGCGTATGCGCTGGAGCAGAACCTCGCGCCGCCGCCGGAGGACCTCGAAGTCCTGCTGCAGGCGATCGGGCGGGGAGTTCCGCCCCGGACCCACTTGATCCTGGTGGCCGAGTCGCTGCCGCCCCGGCACGCGCTCGTCCGGCTCTCGGAGGAGAAGGGCGTCCACCTCAAGCGCCGCGCGGAGAGGCGCGGGCGGAGCATCGAGACCCTGGACATCTCGCCCATCGTGGTGGACGAGCTGGGCCCTCTGAAGAAGAGGATCGCCAAGGATGCCGAAACGGAGCTGAAGAACCGGCTCGGCGACGATCTGCGCCTGATCGCCTCGGAGCTGCGCAAGCTGGCGCTCTACAGCGGCGAGCGCGCCCAGATCACGAGAGAGGACGTGGAGGCGATCGTGGCCCCCGTGCGCGAGGAGGAGTTCTTCGCGCTGGCGGAGGCGGTGGGGGAGGGCGACGCCGCCAAGGCCCTGCAGCTCTTTGGCGACGAGCTGCGCCGCAAGGCCAACGCGTCGGCCGTGGCGCTGCCGTTCCTGGGAGGAGTGGCGAGCGCGGTTCGCAAGGCGCTGGCCGACAGCGCCCGCTACGCAGGGACGGGGGCCCGGGAGCTCGGCTTCAACGAGTACCAGGCCAAGCTCTTCCCGTCCCTGGAGGAGGAACTGTCCGCCAAGAAGCAGAAGGTGCCGCATCCCTTCGCTGCCTGGCTGGGGTACAAGCGCTCCCGGAGGCGCCCGCGCGCGTTCTGGCGGCGCGCCTTGGTGCGCTGCGCGGAGGTGGATTTCGAGCTGAAGAACGGCGCCGATCCGCGATTGTGCGTGGAGCGGTTGCTGGTCGAGGTGTGCACGGGCAATTAGCCGCGGCCGCCGAAGGCGGTTCGGCGGCTACGCATGAGCTTGATCATTCCGGCGTCGGTTGTGAGAACTGTTCTAGACTGAGGGCACTTCCATGGCTTCCCGCATGCTCGTCACCCACGCGCTCCCGTACGCGAACGGCAGCCTGCACCTCGGCCATCTGGTCGAGTCGGTGCAGACCGACGTCTTCGTCCGCGCGATGAAGGCGATGGGGAAGGAGTGCAGGTTCATCTGCGCCGACGACACGCACGGCACGCCCATCGAGATCAGCGCCCGCAAGGCCGGCATCAGCCCCGAGGAGTGGATCGCGAGGAACTACCGCGAGCACGCGCAGGACTACGAGGCGTTCGAGATCGGATTCGACCTCTTCTACAGCACGAACTCGCCGGAGAACGAGCGGTACACCGTGCAGATCTTCGAGGCGCTGCGGGCCGACGGCGCGGTGGTGAAGCGGGACGTGCTGCAGATGTATTGCGGCGTCGACCAGCGCTTCTTGCCCGACCGGTTCATCCGCGGCACCTGTCCGGTGTGCGGGACCGCGGACCAGTACGGGGACTCCTGCGAGAACTGCGGCAGCACCTACGAGCCGACGGATCTCAAGAACCCGCGCTGCGCCATCTGCGGGAACACGAGCCTGGAGCGGCGCAGCTCGCCGCACTACTTCGTCAAGCTCTCCAAGTACCAGGACTTCCTCAGGCGCTGGACGAGCGAGGCGGGCCGGCTGCAGCCGGAGATCAAGAACTCCATCGACGGCTGGCTGGCGGAGCCGCTGCGCGACTGGGACATCTCGCGCGACGCGCCGTATTT
>Ga0070708_100005167_pt1 | contig 10335 bp, 6 predicted proteins | sample KBSK5503metaG_FD_65469 | JGI IMG/M metagenome (GOLD analysis project Ga0070708, IMG submission 65469) | Corn, switchgrass and miscanthus rhizosphere microbial communities from Kellogg Biological Station, Michigan, USA - KBS K5-50-3 metaG | ecosystem: Host-associated > Plants > Roots >... | reverse complement strand
GGCTCCGGCCGACCCGGCGGGCCCTCGGGCGATCCGGGCTCCGGAAAGTGGCGCTGTAACGACCGGGCGACCAGATCTTTGGCCCCGAGCCCGACGGCGAGCGCCAGCGCGAAGACGATCCCGCCGAAGAGGATTCCGAAGGCGAGCGGCACCACGCTCGCCCCGATGCCAGCGTGATCGAGCGCGATCGCCGCTCCGAGGAGGACGACCAGCCACCGCGCGCCGAGGGCGAGCAGGCGCGCCGACTGCATCCCCATGTTCACCGCGCCGATGAGCATGTTCCGCTCGACGACGCGGGCGATGCCCACCGCGATGGCGAAAATGGCAAACGCCACGAGAAGGCGCGGACCGTACTCGAGGAGCCGGATCGAGATCGCCGACGCCGCCGGCGTCTCGAGGATCGACAATCCGAGGAACATTCCCAGGACGATCACGGTCCAGAATGAGATGCGGGTCAGGAGCCTCGTCGGGCTCGCCCACGTGCCGGCCAGCGGCGCGACGCCCCACTCGCGGAGGCGGCGGTCGACCGCGAGCCTATTGCCCAACCTCCGCACCGCGCTCTGCACCGCGACCGCCAGCACCACGGTCAGCGCGAAGATGAGGAGCATCGCGAACACACTCGGCAGCAGCTGCGCGGCCGCGCTCAGCACGCGTTCGACCGAGTCCAGGAAAACGCGCTTGGTGTTCTGCCACATCGCCGTTCCTCCTTCAGGGATTGAAGCCGTCGGGCCACCGCCAGCGAGCAATGGCGTACCGCTTCTCCCGTTCAAACCAACCGCACAGCGCCTCTACGCGCGCCTCTGTCCCATCCCCGTCGAGCTCGCGCACGTCGTCGGCGAACCCGCGCACCCATCCCAGGTAGAGCGACGTCATCGAGCGGAGCAGTTGCTGGGGCTCGACGGCCCGGGTGAAATGCGCGACGGCGAAGTCGTAGACGATTCGCGCCCAGAGGGGGTCGCTGACGCGCGCTTGTCCGGCGGGCGCGGCCGCGGCGCGACGCAGGGCGAGCAGCGTGGCCGGGGGTAGGACGAGCCCCCAGAGCGCCTCGAGCTCGCGGAGACCGAGGCGGAATCCATCCTCGAGCGCCCCAAGGTCGACCTCCGAGGGCTCGCCGTTCAGCACACCCGCCTGGCCGAAGGACGGGACCGGCTCGGACCCTTCTACCCGCTGCCACCGGTCCGCGTACCGCTCCATCTCGTGGAACAAGGGTCCGACGATCCGAGCGAGCGCTTGGCTCGCATCCTCGCCTTGACCCGCGCTGCCGGGCCATCGGCCCAGCCAGGTCTGGCATGCCCGGAACGGACCGGCGAGGGCGCTGGCAACGAGCCACGCGCCGGAACCGGCGTACACCGGATCCCGCCGCCACGCCGGCTGCGCGAGCAGCGAGCGCGCGAGCCCGAGGGATATCGCCGCTTCCCAACCGGTGGGCTGGCGAAGCCGGCGCCCGTACAATGCCCGAGTCATCGGGTAGACGATGGCCGTGTTGAGCATCCCGTCGAGCTTCCCGCGGCGGTACGAGGGGCATACAAAGTCGAAATCCTCCTCGAGAATCGGCTGGAGGAGCAACCCGAGCCAGTCGACGCTCTCGTCGTGCGGGCCGGCCGAGAGGAGCGCCGCGGCCCGTGCGCCGCGGCGGTCGGCTTCCCGGAGCACTGCCCGCAGGCGCCCCGCGATCAACCCTTCCGCGAGCGCGGGCCCTGCGGCCGCGGGTGGCGCGTCGGGCGCGGCGGCTGGATCCACCAGCGCAGGCTCGGGCCCGGCAGTGGTGACGAGCACCGTCGCGGTGCATCTCGCAAATCTAGAGGCCAGCCGGGCCCGGATCGAGGCGGCGGACTCCGACGCCGATTCGCGATCGCCCCCCTCGAGCGTGATGAGGATCTCGCCGGGGGCAGCTGAAGGGCTCAGCCCTGTGGACGTCGCCGACATAGGGTAACCATCGTACGCCCCCTGGCTCGAGATCGCTCTCGTCTTTGGTGGGGATGGGCCCGAACCGGACGCACTCAATCGGAGAAATGAAGCGCACCGCCATTGTCTCCGACAGCGCCCCAAATCCGAAACGGTCTATTCGAGGCACGCGGGCGGCGCCCAACGGGAGCGGGCAACGTCGTTTGACGCGATCCAAGCGGAACACGTAGGCTGCCTTCGGGATGGGAGCAAAACTCTGGCGCCTGGTTCTTTGCCTCACCTTGGCCGCCTGCCAGGCCTCGCGTCCAGGCGTTCGGGCGAAATCCGCCGACCTGACTGCCCCCAGGCGCGGCAGCTGGATGTACGGTGTCGCAGCGGTGATGGGCGACGATCCGTCCGCCGCCGCCGCGCAATTGGGCACCTGGGCCTCTGGCCGCGGCGTGACCGAGCTCTACCTGGCGCTCGGGCCGGTGGGAGGACTGCTCGACAATCCAGGTTTGCCGGCATTCATCGCCGGCCTGGGAGCGGCCGGCGTATCAGCCGAGGCGCTCATTGGGGACGCCGCCTGGACTGACCCCGTCCGGCGCGAGCGGATGCGCGAGCGGATTCGGGCCATCCTGACCTACAACGCAACCCATGCCGAAGGTGAGGGCTTCACCGCCGTTCACCTCGACATCGAGAACTGGGTGACCGGGACGCCCTGCGCCGAGCAGCCTCCGAGCTGCTGGCTTCCGAGCCTGACGGACACCTACGTCGACGCCGTGGCAATGCTCGACGGGACCGGATTGTCGCTGGCGGCAGACATCAATGGCATCAAGCTGCGCGCTGCCGACCTCGACGCCCGCCAGGCAGTGCTCGACGCGGCCGGACGGTTGCTGCTGATGATTTACATCCAGCCGCTTGGGCGGGTCGAGCAATTCGCCAATGAGTGCATGGATGGCATCGACCCGGGCCCGAGCGCAATGATGGTGGCGGTGCAGCCGGCGGACTTCGACCAGCCGTGCGACGTGCTCCCCTCGCTCGACAAGTACTTCGCGCAAACGCCCGTATACGCGGGCGCCTCCGCCTTCGACTACGCCCGATATTTTGCGCTTTGCCCCTGACCGGCTCGATACCTGACGAAGGCGCAATCGGCGGCCCAGCTGGACCGAGAAATCGTCCAGCTCGATGTTGCGACCGTCGCTCGCTTCGGGGAGCTAATATCTGCCATTGCTGAAGCGCTTCACGGTGACTTCTGCACGGCTTCCTCTTCCTCAGCTGCAGGGTCTGGCTCGGCAGCGGCGCGGAGGCCGGGTGTGGAGATCGCCGGTCCTTCGGCGGTCGCAAGCAGCACGGTCTGAGCTAGAACTTGCGAACGTCTGGACGCGGCCTCCAGACCTGCGAGCTTCGGCGAGGAATGCGGCGTCCGCGATGCGGGGTTGACCTCGGCGACTTCCGCTCCGAAGAGTTGACGCATGAAGGCACCGATGTGCGCAGGGCTCACCGTGACGCCGGAAGAGACGGCGAACTGCTCGAGATCATCCGCCATTTCCTCGGCGGAGGCGAACCGTCCCGAAGGCGCGCGCGACAGGGACTTCATGATGATCCGTTCGAGCGCGGTGGGGACCTGGGGGTTGTGTAGCGACGGGGGACGCGGAGTCTCGTGGAGCACGGCCTGGAACAGGGCGGCGTCGCCCACAGCTTGGAAGGGTCGCTCACCTGCGACGAGCTCGTAGAGCACGACCCCAAGAGAATACACGTCGCTCCGGGCATCAACGGCTTTGCCCTGCAGTTGCTCCGGTGCCATGTACGCGTACTTCCCCTTGACCGTGCCCGTCCGCGTCGTCGAGATCGTGTTGCCGGCCTTGGCGATGCCGAAGTCGAGGACCTTCACCCTCCCATCGAAGCTCACCAGAATGTTGTCCGGGCTAATGTCCCGGTGGACGATATCCAAAGGATTTCCCGATTCGTCTCTCAGCCGGTGCGCGTAGTGGAGGCCACGGAGCGCCTCGCCGCAAACGCGCGCCGCCAGCGCAGCCGGCATGGGCTCGCGGTGATCGATCAACAGCTGTCTCACCAGGCGCAGACTGCGGCCGTGGACGAATTCCATCGTCAAAAAATACGTTTCCCCCTCCTGACCCAGCTCGAAGATCTGCACCACGTTGGGGTGAGAAAGCAGAGCTGCCAACCGGGCCTCGTTCAAGAACATCTCTACAAAATTGGTGTCCGCCGCCAATTGCTTCAGGATCCGTTTGATGACGACCGTCTTGCTAAAACCCGCAGGTCCGTCTTGGCGGGCGAGGAAGATCTCGCCCATTCCTCCAGTCGCGATCAGCTCGAGGAGGCGATACTTGCCGAGCCGCATCGGGTCGCTTCCCAATTCGGAACGACTTGCGGCGGGATCCCGCTCGAGCGATCCACGGTTTGCAGCCTCGCTGCGCTCTTCAAGGAGGCACTCGTCTGGGAAGGCGCCGAGGACTCTCGGGAAACAGACCAGGGGGAGCCGGGCACCGACTTCCCGAGCCGCCTGCACGATCCTCCGCCGGAAGGGCTCCGGCCCCAAGCTCGCCGTTGAGCGTTTAAGCAGCTGTTCCATCCACTGCCTCAACCCACCTTCCTTAACCCAGAGCTGCCAGGCCTCTGGAGCGACTGGAAGCGCACCCGCGCCTTGCATCGCTGCGTCGGCGGCGGCGCGGCCCAGCACTTCTCCGAGGACTCGCTCGAGTTGAACCAAGATTGCCCGGGCCACGTCACCATCACGTTGTGAGTCCGGCAGCGCGAGTAGCCGCAACAGCTCGCGGGTGAGCTCGGAAGCGCCCGTCGGCACGGGATAACCCTGGGGCGCCGGCGCGGAACGGTCGAGGTGGATCAGAATCTCGCAGAGGAAGCGGTGCCGCTGTGTGTAGGGAAGCAGGAGCGCAGCATCGAGGCGGCCGCCGATGGCGTGTTGGATGTCGAGGTTAGGAATCTCCCGCAGACGGTTGCGAATGACATTTGACAGCTCCTCCGCCGCCGCTGCATCCGGGGGTAGGGGCATCCGGTCTCGCTGATGACGGGCGGCGCTTCGGTGAACGAGCCAAAGCATCCATACGCAGGCGCCGAGAGCCACTCCGATCACTGCGGCGACGAGGATCTCTCGAATCGGCACTCGCGCTCGATTTTAGGATTGCACCTTCGCTGCCCGACGCATCAGCCAAAATCCGAAAGCGGAAGCGGTGAAGCTAGCGAAGACCGCAAACGAGAAAGCGACGAAGCTGCCGATCTGTCCGAGAAAACCCAAGGGGTCGATGTTCAGGAAACGCTTCGTGACCAGGATAAAGTGGCCGACCGACATGATCACCATCCCGACCGCGACCCAACTCATCCCCTTGCCGAGCTTCCCTTCCCGATATGCCAGGGCCGCCTGGAAAGCCACGATGGCTGCAGCCAGGCCTGTCGCGATCTCCGTGGCGTTGAGACCGAGGTTGCTCTGGATGTCAGGGATAGCCTGGTGAGACGCATGCTGGGCCGACGCCATGGCGGGCCAAAGCAGCGCCGTGAGCAGTAAAGAAAATCGTGATGCGGCTCGGCGCATTTCTGCCTCCTTGCTCTCAACGGGTGGCGGGGAGTGAAACAAAACTATACAGGTGGCAATGGCAGAATCCCAAATCCACACGAGAATCGACAAACCCTGTATCCGTACATTTGTCTATGTCTCACGATGAAAACCTCCGTGGAAGCAACGACAGGCTTACTTCTCCTGGGACCCATCCGCCGCCCAGATGCGCTCGAGCTCGTAGTAGTGGCTCGGGTACTCCGGCGTGAAGCGGAGGAAGCTGGGGATGGGATACCGGATGCCGCCCTTGTGCGTACCTTCGAGACCTTCGATCAACTCGGCCATCTTCGCGCCGGGCAGCGAGAAGGCCATCTCCCAGTCCTCGGTATGCCCGAACACCCGGTCGCCGTAGCAGGGCAGGATCACCTGGTAGTCGCCGGTCATCATCGTGCGGATGATCTCATCCGAGCAGTCGATCCGCCCGGTGAACGAGCTGTTGATCGCGCCGCCGCGCTTCCACAGCGCGCCGGTGACCAGCCGCATCACCTGCGCGGAGTTGCCGTAGATCACCAGGGCGTCCGGCGCGAATTCGGCGCGCGCCGCCGGCGCCACCAGAAGATGTTTGTATTTGCCAGCGGGGAGTCGGTGGGTGGCCTGCTCCGTCCGCGCGCCCGCCTCGGCCGTCTGGGTATACATGCCACAGGCAAGGTGTCCCGCGGTGTAGTGCTCGCTGAGTGGCGCCAGCCCGAATGCGGTCTTGGTGAGCACGCAGCTGACGTCCTCGGCGCCGACCGCGATCGTCCAGCCGCACCGCCGCGCCATCGCGATGGCCTGGCAGATCGCGATCTGGACCTTCATGTCTCTCCGCGGCCGCTTGGCCTTCTCTGGGACCGGCTCGTCCGGGCCGAGCAGCTTCGCGGCCACCGGAAAGCTGGCCACGCGAACATGGGTCTCAATGGCGTGGGCGAAAGTCTTTGCATCCATAGATTGCCTCCGGCATCGATCCTAGCAGGGATACCGGTTCCACCCGGCGATTAGCGTGCTCGAGGAGCGGCTTCTTTCGTTGCCTTCCGAGGATCCTCAGCAGCTCGTCGGCGAGCGTTCCCTGCCCGACAAACGTTAAGAAAGGCCGGAGCCCGGTGCGGATGGGTTGGCATGGCCGGGGTCGCCGCAGCTAGTACGAATTTCAGAAACGCGCTTCCTGGAAAGTGGTCATTACGGCCTAGGGAATTCGGATGGCATTTGAGGCTCGGAGCACTCGATCTGACTCGGCTGGCGCCGCTCGCCCCGCCTCGAGCGTCCGGGCTCCAAAACGGGGGGTGTTCCGAATAGAGGGCGAGTATTGGACCGTCGGCTACGCCGAGAAATCCTCTCGTCTCAAGAGCACGAGAGGCCTCTGCTACATCGCCCACCTGCTGCGCCATCCGGGGGTCGAATTCCACGTGCTCGATCTGTTCGGGGGAATTGCCAGCTGCTGTGACGAGGATCAGAGCAACCACCCGGCGCACGGCCTTCCTCGAACCGCCGGCGGTCTCGAAAAGGAAGGGATGCACGTCGCCCGCCTGGGGGATGCCGGCGAGATGCTCGACGAGCAGGCCAAGGTCGCCTATCGGCGGAGGCTCTCCAAGCTTCGCGAAGAGCTGGAGGAAGCCAGGGAGCTGGGACAGGTCGATCGCGCCGACCAGGCGGAGCAGGAGATCGATGCCCTGAGCCGGGAGCTCTCGCGCGCGGTAGGGCTGAGCGGACGCAATCGGCGGGCCGCGTCAGCGCCGGAAAGAGCGCGGCAGAGCATCACCAAGTCGATCAAGTCGGTGCTGGAGAGAATCGCCCAGACCGACGCCACACTGGGAAATATCCTGTCGCGAAGCATCAAGACCGGGAACTTCTGCTCCTACCAGCCGGATCGCGATTTCCCGATCGCCTGGGAATTCGCGGCGACTGTCGCGCCGGCCGAGCGGCCGTCAGATGTCGCTTCTGCTCCGGCCGATGACTCCCAGACCCCGATCGCGCCACCCGAGACTTCCCAGTTCTTGCTCGCGGAACGAACCGCCTTCGTGGGGCGGGACGCCGAATGCGCCGCGATTCGAGCGGTCGTCAATCGGGCGCTGAACGGACAGGGGTCGCTGGTCATGCTCTGGGGAGACGGACCCGGCGTTGGCAAGACCCGCGTGGCGATCGAGATGTCGGAGTACGCTTCGCGCATCGGCTTCCAGTGCTCCGTCGGGCGCTGCTACGAAAGGGACGAACCCTTCCCCTTTCTTCCTTTCGTCGAGATCATCGAGAACAGTCTGGCTCAGGCGGGGAGCCTGGATGAATTCCGCCAGCGATTGGGGAGCAACGCGGCCGAGCTCGCCCAACTGGCTCCCAGCCTGCGGCGACTCTTCCCCGATATTCCTAAGCCGCTGGAGCTGCCGCCCGCGCAGCAGCGCCTTTATCTTTTCCAGAGTGTTTCGGAAGCGCTGGCGCGCGGGGCCCGAACGCGGCCGTGCTTCTACGTGCTCGAGGACCTGCATTGGGCCGACGAGTCCACCCTCGCGCTGCTGATGCATCTGGCCAATCGCCTCGCTCAGCTCCCGGTTGTCATCATCGGGACCTACCGCAGCGGCTATGCGACCGACAATCCGGTGCTGGTGAGAACGCTGGTCGAGCTGATTCGGATGGGTATCCGGCCTCTGAAATTGGGAGCCCTCACCAAAGACGCCGTCGCTCAAATGTTGGAAGGGCTCAGCGGACGCCAGGTACCGGAAAGCCTGGTCAGCCTCATCTTTGACGAGAGCCAGGGATACCCCTTCTTTGTCGAGGAGGTGTACCGCCATCTGGTCGAGGAGGGAAAAGTCTTCGACGAGCCCGGCCAGTTCCGCACCGACATCAAGGTCGAAGAGATCGACGTTCCGGAAAACGTCCGCCTGATCATCGGCCGCCGACTGGACCGGTTCGACGAGGACGAGAGGCAGGTGCTGGCGGCCGCGGCGGTGATCGGGCGCAGCTTCAGCTTTCAGCTGCTGAGCGCGATCAGCCAGATCGAAGTCGACGAGCTGTTCACCGTGATCGAGAAGGCGCAGCAGATGGGAATCATCATCCCCAGCGCGGAAGGACCGGAGCAGCCGTTCACCTTCGCCCATGAGCTCGTGCGCCAGACGCTGCTCGCCGGCATCTTGGCTCCTCGCCAACAGCGGCTGCACGCCGTCGTCGCGGAGTCGATCGAGCGGCTCTCCCCCGGCGCCGCCCACGAGCACGCGGGGGAGATCGCCAACCATCTGCTCAAGGCAGGATCGTTCGCAGACCCCGGAAAACTGGTGCGCTGGCTGAAACTCGCCGGAAAAAGCGCCCTCGAGGCCGTCGCGTTCGAGGAGGCCCGGCGCAGTTTCGTGACCGCCCTGTCTCATCCAGGGGCCGTCGACGATCGAGAAAGGGCGGACTTGCTGTCGAGCCTCGCCATCGCCGAGCGAGGTCTCGAACGAGGCGATGCGGCACTGGCCAATCTGCGTGAAGCGCTCGAAATCTACATCCGCCTCGGCGACCGGCAGATGATCGGGAGCAGCGCCACCGAGTTGACCGATGCGCTTAGCCAGGTGGGCCGTATCCAGGAAGCAACTGAGACGGCCCGTCGCGGCCTCGCCTATCTGGAGCGGGACGTGAGCGCCGAGCGGGCGCGGCTTCTCGCTGCCCTGGGGCGGGCCCGCGCCGCATCCGGAGCGTACGAGCCGGCCCGTGAGGCGCTGCAGGAAGCGCTGAACATCGCCTCTCAGCTCTCCGATTCAAAGCTCGAGGCCAGGGTGCTTGGGGGTCGGGCGGTGCTGAATTTCTACTTCTTTCGGTTGAGAGAGGCTGCCGCGGACGCCGCCCTCGCCGAACGGCTGGGCGCACTCGAAGCTCCGCCCTGGCAGCGCGGCCTCCAGCTGCAAACCCTGCAGGCCACCTTGCTGTTCCTGGGGCGACCGGAAGAGGCGGTGAAACTGGCGGATGAGCTTGAGCCGCTGGCGAGGAGGATCGGCCAAACTGACTCGGTCTCGGTCTCTCTGCGGTCCAGAGCCTGGGCCGAATTCGGTAGAGCGTCCGACCTCGCCAAGCTTGAAACAACCGTCCAACAGCTGTCGAGCTACGGCCAACGGGTGCCCTTTGCGTTCTCGGAAATCATCTCCGAAGGGCAACTCAGCCTGGTCGACTTCCTTCGCGGAAACTGGACCAGCGCTCTGGCGCACGCCCGGGCGTGCTGCCGCCCTGAAGAGCGAGGTTCCATCGCCGAGGGTTACGGCGTCGGTCTGGTTTTTCGGCACCTGGCGTACGCGGGCGATCGCCATGGCGCATTGACTGTCCTCGAACAAAACCGCCAATGGTTGCCTCGGAGCGGCCAACCGAGCTCCATCGGCTCGTGGTTGCTGCTCGCGTTGGTGACGGAAGGGCTGGTCATGCTCGGAGAGCGATCGCAAGCGGCGGAGCTTTACCCGCTCGCCCGTGCGTTGGCCGACGGAGCGGTAGCGCTCTGGCCGATCTCGCGCTCCACGCAGACCATCGCGGGTCTCTCCGCGACAGCGGCAGGTCAGTGGGAAGCCGCGGATGACCATTTCCAGCTTGCGATGCAGCAGGCCACGGCCTTTCCCCACCTCCTCGAACAAGCCGAGATCCGTCGCTTCCACGCAATGATGCTCATCGATCGCGGAGACGCGGGCGAATGGGGCAAAGCGCAAACGCTTCTTCGGGAGGCGTTGGAGAGCTACACCGATATCGGAATGCCTCGCCACGTCGAGATGGTCCAGGCGCTCCTCGCCAGGACGCGCGGGCTCTGAAGTCGGTGCGGCGCGTTTCGGTGGACGCGCCTAGATGCCGCGCTTCTTACACGCGGCAAGCCATCCTGGTCGTGCCCCCAAATGCTCGATCATCGCCAGGACGCGCATCGGGTCGCCCAGATCATTCCA
>Ga0070708_100005165_pt1 | contig 10336 bp, 10 predicted proteins | sample KBSK5503metaG_FD_65469 | JGI IMG/M metagenome (GOLD analysis project Ga0070708, IMG submission 65469) | Corn, switchgrass and miscanthus rhizosphere microbial communities from Kellogg Biological Station, Michigan, USA - KBS K5-50-3 metaG | ecosystem: Host-associated > Plants > Roots >... | reverse complement strand
CAGCGTTCCGCGCAATCGCGGCAAGCATACGACGCTGATCGCCTCGCTCTCGCTCTGTTCTTACTGGGCTATTCGCCCGACTTCTCTCCTATCGAAGAGACCTTCTCCAAGCGGAAGCATGTACTTGCGACGAGCGGGAGCCAGAACGCGTGAAGTGCTTGAGGAAGCCATTTGCCTGGCGCTGCTCACGGTCACGGCTCTGTCCGGCGCGTGGCTGGTTCAGCCACTGTGGCTATGCTCCAGTTGAAGGAAGCAAGCAGTGATGAATGGGCTCATTCTTTTGGCACACCGCTGTGAGCGACTTGGCATACTGGCACCTGGTCCGCAGCACACACTCGGGGCAAAGCGGGTGCCTGGCACGGCACACGAGCGCTCCAAAATCGAGCGCCGCCCAGTTGACCTGCAGGCTGCGCCCATCGCTCACCAGACGAAGCCCGAGCGCATACAGCAGGCGTTGGCGGCTACCCCGAGTGTAGCCCGATGATCCGAAAAAACGCCCCAGGAGGCGGGTCATGTTCACATCAACAAGCGGTTCGGCTTGCCCATAGACGATGGTCAGCACCGCGCTCGCGGTATACGGACCGATCCCCCGCAGGCGCTCCAACTCCGCGCGCGAGGAGGGAACGGCGCCACCGCGCTCCTCGATGGACTGTGCGAGGTGCCGGAGTGCCAGCGCTTTTTGCCGCCAGAGGCCAAGCGGTCTGAGCGTATGCTCGAGGCCCTCACGGGATGCTTGTGCGAGCGCGGTCCACGAGGGGTAACGCCCAAGATACCCAGGGTAGGCCTGCGCGACGCTATTCGCCGTCGTGCGCTGGAGCAGGATTTCAGCGATGATGACCTCGTAGGGGGTCCTGTCCGGCTCGCGCCAGGGGAAGGAACGTCCGCTTCGCTCGAACCAGCGGAGGAGTTGCTCACGCAACCAGGAAATGCGCTCGACCACTTCGGGCACGAGTTCACATGACGGGTACGCCTGCTGTCTCATCGCGCTCCTTCCAGGAAAGGGAAACCGCAATTCACTGACTGGGGGCTTCCATTGGCCGTTCACGTCCTCGGGCAAGGGCACTTTGGCAGAGGTACGCTGCCACCAGCGCGACGATCTGTCGCCGTACGAGCGGTTTGATCACCACCAGTTGCGCTCCTGCCAGGCGTGCCTTGAGGCGCTCCAGGATGCCGTCGCGCTCCCCGAGGAGGGCAACGGGAATCATCATGTGGAAGCGCGGTTGGCCTTTCACATACTTCAGCACGTCGAAGCCATCCATCTTGGGAAGGGCCATGCCGAGGAAGAGGAGGTCAGCAGGGCCATGCCGGGAGAGAAAGCGCAACGCCTGCACCGGATCATCGAAACAGACGACCCGGTGGCCCTCGCGCCGCAGGATGACCTCGAGGATCTTGCGCGTTGTAGGCGAGGTGTCTAGCACCATGACCCTCAGCTGCCGCTGCACGCTCGCACCTCCTTCCTGCTTCGCGCCTGCTTGCTCTCAGCCGTAGTTCCCAGTCTCCACAGCTACGATAGCATGCCTCCCTCATGTGCTCCTCATGAGCGTTCACCAGGCCAATCCGCCCATTCACGATGCACTCACGATGTTCGCTGGATCCAGGAATGACTGCATGCGCCTCCAATGACCAGCGAAGTGACGCAGGGGAGGTGGCTCCCTTCCGCTCTTTGGGGGTCCAGGAAGAAAAAGCTAGCGACAGGAAGAAATTGCACACGCGTGAGGGGCGAAAGTAGGAGATTCGTTTCACGAACAGCTCACGAAGAATCACGACTTCCTCATTCAGGCGCCAGGCGGTTCTGCTATAATCGGTGGATGGGATGGAGGATAGCCTCCATAGCAGTCACGGACTCGTTTGCCAAGCCAAGGAAATCGAGAAAGGAGATGCACAAGCGATGCGGGGTACAGTTGAGCACGATTCCACGGAGCATCCGCTGATGCGGGTCATCACACTCGGGGAATTCGCCCTCGAACGGCTCGTTCCCACTCCCTCGCGGACCCAGGATGAGCCGCCGCGTTACACGCGCGTGGCACGGAGCGAGTGGAGCAATCGCGGACCGGCAATGGCCTTGCTGAAGGTGCTCCTGTGCCGGGCGAACCGCCGGGCATCGCGGGATGAACTCATCGAGGCCATCTGGCCCGACCACGAGGCGATCAATGCCGCGCACGCACTCGACTCGGCGGCATCCGTGCTCCGGCGACACATCCTGCGCACGAGCGAGGTGGGAAGCCTGCTGCTCACGCTGCGCAGCGGCGGTGAAACGATCTTCAAACTGCCCGGGCAGCACCGCCTCTGGGTCGACGCCGATGCGTTTCTCTCATTGGTGTCGAAGGCGATGCGGGTAGAGTGCCAGGGGCAGAACCCGATGCCCTTGTTAGAGGAGGCGTATGCCCTCGCCAGGGGCGAGTTTCTCGAAGACGACCTGTATGCTGCGTGGGCGCAGAGTCGGAGGCACACGATCAACGGAGCACGGCAGCGCGTCCTCTTCAAACTGATCGACCTCTCCCTCAAAGACGGGCAGGTGAGCCGAGCCGAGGAGCTGCTCTTCGCCGCCCTGGAGGAGGACCCGGCCGACGAAGACGCCCTGTGCCGCCTGATGATCCTGCTGGTGGAGCAGGGGAGGCGGCAGGAGGCGCTCCACCTCTACCAGTACACCGAGGATGTGCTCCAGGAGGAGCAGACTGAGCCAGCCGTCTACACCCGAGAGCTCGCGCGCCGTATCCGGCAAGGGATGGTCTTGCGAGAGCGCGGAGATCGGTACACTGCGGTAGGGGCGCAGACTCCGTCCCTGGCGGGGTGGGATGTGGTGTCGAGGGACCGCGGGGACAGCGTTGGTGTGAAACGAGTTCGGCTGAGGATCATGGCTGCTCTACAAAGGGGCCAAACGGCACCCTCCTATCGGTACCATCCACCACGCCGCCGATCTCGGAAGCAGGCAGCGCTCTCTCCTGGTTGAACCCGGCGTAGATCCCTCGATGGAACGAGCATCACAGCACCACACACACCTGTCTCTCGCCTGGAAGAAGAGCGCGTGAGAGACTACTGTGGCTCTGCATCTGGTAAGGCGATCTCACGCGTCTGCTCCTCCAGCGACCAATCCGTGGGGGGCTTGAAGGCAATCGCGTACGGGAGCGCCTGTTCTGGCCAGGTTTCCTCGCTCGGTTTGCTGACGACATTATACAGAGCGCGCAGGGTTGGCACAAACAGCTCCGCTGTTTCCTGCATCAGCAGCGTTTCCTGCGCTTCCGTGAGGCGGCACTGCATCAGTGGCCGCGGGGGAGCAATGCCTCCGGCGTGGATGTCCTCGATGCCCGAGCCGTTGCGCCAGTGCTCGTTGAGGATCCCATTGGCCAGGGTGCGCGTAGGATTGACGAGGATGCGGGCCTTCTCCCGTTCCACCCACTCCGAGCCGAAGTCTCGCGCAAAAGCCCCCATCAGGTAGCGCCTTCCAGTGACAGAATTAATGGCGCTAAACGCCCGGAAGCGGTTGTAATACGTCGACCCGTCGAGCTGGGCGATGGGGAAGGGGAGGAGTTGGACGGCGGCCCTGACCAGCTTGCGGAAGTGCTGCTGGTCTGCCCGCATGAGGTCGATCCAGCCGGCCAGAGCTGCCGAGGCCTCGATGTTGATGCGCGCCATCTCCCCATCGCCGATGCAGCTGACCTCCGGATCGTACGCGGCAGTCCACTGGGGCAGGTCACGCTTGGCCAGCACAGCGAAGTACGACCCCCAGCGCAGACACACCGCGACAGTCGCGATCGCTACTTCGCCAAAGTGCAGCTGGGACTTCGGAGGGGCTTTCATGTCTTTAGCCGTTTCCTCCAAATACGAGAGGACCTGCCGGTACATGGTGGTTTGCGGAGGCGAGACGAGGCGGTAGGGTGTTTGATCCTCTTCAACGCACTCCTGCCAGGATCCGGCGTCGATGGCGCACTGATCATTGACGTTGATGGTTAAGGAATGCTGCTGCGGCATCTGTTCGTTACCTTTCTCCTCTTGCCGGGGTTATTCCCCTCGAGTTGAAGCCTTTTCATGGTCTCTCAGATCGTTGCCAAGTCGCTTTTTGATCTCCTCTACCGCCTTGATTCTAGCTGCGAACACCGGAACAAACTGAGCGTAGGAGGAGTCCCTCCGTATCCGCATCAGCTTCCAGCCCTCCTCCACATCCCGGTACAGCAGCAGATAGAAGCCGTTCCAGGTGGGATAGTGCCCGGCTTTGCGCTTGTAGGGACGGCGGGCGAAAAATGAGGTGCAGATGTGAGGGAGCGGCGCCATGATCTTTGAATCCATGCGGCAAAAGTCGATCCCTCCCACGCCATCCCGGTCATCGACCAGCAGGCGCTCCCCTTCGATCCAGGCAGAGAGCAAGGCCAGGGCCTCGGCCGGAACGTCGGAGCGTTCGAGCGCCACTTTCGTCAGCTCGTATTCTTCGCGCGCCAAGTCGGTAGGCTCTCTCATCGGTTTCTTCCTTCCCGTTTCCGGCTTTTGTTGCCCCGCGCCTTCCCGCTCCCTGGCAGGATCACGCTCACGTGCGCGCCTTTGGGCAGGGAAGCCCGATGCGGCTTCATTGCATCAGCTGTTTGCGCGGCCATCGCCTCCTCTTGCTGCTGCGTACTGGAGAGCCAGTCTTTTCGTTCAGGAGGAACAGGGCACCAGCCGCCCTCCTCGTCAATCCCATAGGGGGCCAGGACATCCAGGAGCTCTTTCCAATGCCCCAACGCGAGCATGTCCACGTCTTGCCCGATCGCCCCGCTGGAAACACTATAGAGGGGCGCTTGCGGGTCCGTGCCCTCGAAGCGGGTGACCAAGAACCAGTTCTCTCCCCACTCGATGTAGGCAGCTGCGAAAGGACTCTGCGCGAGGGCATCGACGAGCGGGCGGGGTGCGCTCCTCTCCCTCTCGTATTCCCCTTGTGGATACAGGCCCCGAAACTGCGCCGCATCCTCTTCATCGCGCAGATCATAGACCAGATCGTGTTGGTGGTCGCCAATGAGGACCTCGTGCTCTTTGACGGCCTGGATAAACGCCTCCATCCAGCCCGGCGACGTCTCGATCGCCAGGCAGGCGGCCTCAGGGGTCAGAATCACCCCGATCTCCCCCTTTTGCACATCCTGAACTAATCGGGAAAACGTCTCTCGGCACTCGCCGAGCTCCTCGTGATACACGAAATTCCTCAGCTTGCCGTCGTGCGCTGCCGCATAAATCGCGGCCTTGCGGTGGTGGTCCACTTGCTCTAAAAAGGCCAGACCTTTCATCGTGTATTCCTCCTATTCACCAAAACCGCGCCAAGATGCCCCCGTGATTCATCTGGGGGAGGAATGGCGCGTTCCTTACCAGGTGGCCGGGGTGGGGCTATCCTGTCCATACTGCACTCCGATCTTGTAGCTATAGCCATCGCAGCGATGAACCGGCGTGCAGAAGCGATGGCTGATGCCTTGTACCCGGCCTTGTTTGGTCCGTATGTCAAATGAGCCACTGGCCCGGACCAACACTCGTCCCACGTAGATGCCTTGTTTCGTGCCGCTCGGGACAACTGCCCGAACCATATCTCCTGTCTGGAAGCTCTTGACCTTTTTGGCTCCTTTGGGTTTAGAGCAAGGAAAGCCAATCTCGTTGACATTGCATTTTTGCCTGCTGCCATGCCCGCTCGCCGAAATCAGCAAAGGGTTAATGCGAGCGATCTTGAGCGAGTGCGGCGTGCTCCTCCCGACACAGGCCGCGTCAATCCAGTGCGCTTTCGGGAGTCCTCTCTGCGTACGATTGAACTTGGTCAGGCCCCCTGAGCCACACTCGATGGGCAGACCCTCTTGCTTGAGGCGTTCATATAGGGCCCATCTGGTCGTATTGACAGCGGCAGCGTCCTTGAGAGGGACCCTTGCTTGCGCCAGAATGCGAGCGAGCAGATCAGGCTTTCCAGCCAGAAACACCCGAATATCTTGAGTCCCTTTGGCCTTATTGCAGGAGTCGCAGGCCATACAGAGGTTGCTGACTCGATCTGTTCCTCCGTTCGCCTTGGCCTGGATATGCTCAACCTGAAGCGGGACATCCTGGCTTGCGCAGTAGCTACAGGCTCGTTCCCACTTTTCCAGCAGATATTGCTTGATTTCATAGCCAAAGAGCGTGCCTTGCTGATACTGCAAGCCGCTAATCTCTGGATTGTCCATCTGTTGCAGATCAAACTTGACCAGTTCCAGGCTAAGAGCGCCGATGGGACAAATTCTCCTCAGTCGTTTTACCCAGGTGAGAATGTTCGCCACTCGGCTTTCCAGAGAAGGGGCAATCCACCCGTCTTTCCGTCTCCGATTCGTGAAGCGGGGCTTTCTGTAACGGGTTTTGCGTTGTCTTCTCCCCCGGCGTACTGCCCGCCGTTGATCCAGAGCGTGTTTGATGGCCTCTCCCCGATGCACCAGTTCCACCGCGAAGACCACTTCTCCTCCCGCATCATCGACCAGGGCGATCCCGGTTGTCTGGCTCCCTGGATCAATCTTGATCCTGAGTTGGTGAACCTGTGGTTTTTCAATGGCCGCCTTCAGAATGATCGTGAAGGGATAGCGTTTGAACACAGCCGCTTTGCCCTCTGTGAGCAAGATGCGGGCACGGCCTGCATGGACTGGGCAGAGCGGCTGTTTATTCGTATCCAACACAAAGACCTTCGACATGTTCTTTTCCTTTTTGCTCTTGCGAGCCTCCTGTTTCCAGGGTAATGGTGGCCTCGACAAGCTTATCCAACGGTTTAACGTGCAACACACTTCCTTAACCCTCTACAGATGTTTAATGCTGCACCGTAGAGCAGTGGGCTGGCCTTGCACCCACTGGTACCTAATTTCGTTGGTAAGGTAGGTTCTCTTTCAAACCTGAGTCTGCTCATGTCCAGGGCTTACAGATCGGCGCGTGGTCGCTCTGCAAGCCCCCGCATTCAATGCGGGGGTTCATGACTGCAGCCTGGCGCAGGGACGCCTCTTCGCGCAACTCACCGCGCTGCGCAAAAGCCGCTGTGCCCCCATCTTGCTGCTGGAGGGGGATCCGTTGCGCGTCGGTCACTCCCAGATGCACCCAGCGAGCATCCGCGGGGCACTCAGCTACATCGCTGCCATCCTGGGCGCGCCGATCTTACCCGAGCCTCGGACCTGAGGATTCGGCGCACCTTATCTATGCAGCAGCAAAACAGTGCCAGGTTGGAAAAGTGCATGGGCGTGTTGGGCAGGCGGCTCCTGATCCCTCGGCAGGATGGCGTCGGGCCACTCAATTCGAGCAGCAGATGCAGATCATGCTGTCCCTGCCGGGCATCGGCCCCATCACCGAACGCGCTATCTGCGCACGCTTTCGCAACTTGCATGAGCTGTTGAGCGCTGACGCCACCCAACTTGCGATGGTTCCCGGCGTCGGTCCCTCGCGAGCCGCGGCCCTGGAACAGCTGCTGCACGCCGCTTTACCAACCTCAGACGATGGCAGCGCGGGATAAGCATGAGTCGCATCCCATCACCCAGGCTTTCGCCGACCTGAGCAGACACCTTCTTTAGCAATCTCTTCCATTTGTAGTCGTTTCTTCTCTGACAGTTACGGATACTCCCTGGCATAATAGGCGTAGGGTAGGGGGCCAGCGAGGTATCGTTGGTTCTCAGACTTGCTCGAATTCTCAAGCAGTTTCATAAGACGATCCTTTTCTGACCTCCCCCCTCCGAACCGTGCATGCATCTTTCAATGCACACGGCTCTCTAATACTGCGTCATTGATCGCTTCCATCGATCTTTGATCTCGTCGAGGCCGATGAGTCGCCAGGTTATCGGCAGGCCACGGTCGGTCGCCTCATGGCATCTCTTGCAGAGAAGCAGTGTTTTCCGCCTCAGCGCAATCATCCGCTTGACCCATTCCGGCTTTGGCCTTCCGGGGTACTCGTGGAGTTTCTTCATCGCTCGCACGTGATGCACTTCTACATCTTCGTCGCTCCCACAGAGTTCACAGAAGTCTGCCAGGAGTCTTCGCACGAGTTCTGTTCGATTGTTGTAGAGCTTTGGCGGCTGCTCGTCGAGGGTTGCCCCGATGTCCCACTTGAGAGATATACCGCCCCACGTCGCCACTAGCGGCTTTTTACTCCTATCAGGCTTCGGTACAGTGACTTGGAGTCCCTTGTACTCTTTGTCACCTTTCTTTAGCTTTGCCCCATACTTCTCGTAGACCTTTGCCACTGACATCTTGTGTTTCGATGCCAGTGTCTTTGTCAGTGAGGTTTCCATGACCCATTTCAGCTTGTTCAGCCTGGTTAGGTTGTAGGCGAGGCGATAGTAGTTGACAAGTCCTCGATATTCCAGTTGGTACATCGTGACTATGGTGTAGTCACTTTCTTCCTCTAGCTCTTTTCGGTGGACTGCCTTTCCGTTTATCATGTAGCGTCGGCACTTGGCTTCTAGTACGTCTTTGGGAACTCGGAATCCTATTTTGCTGTTGACGCTTCGGCACATCGTTTCTAGTCCGCGAGTGGACTTCCGCTTCGTGCGTTTGGCATCGTCGTGCATTAAGGTCACCTCATACCCAAGAAATTTGGCTGCTTCACTCCTCGCATGGGTGACGAGTGTTTTCTCCTCTGAGAGTTCAAGCTTGAGTTCCTCGCGCAAGAACTCGTTGAGTTGCCGCTTAATCTCTTCCGCTTCCGATCTTGGGCCAATACATCCCAGTCGGGTAGCCAAGAGGCATTGCTGCCTCTCAGCCCCCTCAGAACCGGACGTGTCCCTCTCAGGACATCCGGCTCAAGCACATCACGAACACCACAGCTCCTTCTTCTCATCCCGTTCTGACCGTCGAGCGCTTTTGCTTTCATCTGTCAGAAGCTCCTGGTCATTGAATTTCCGACAATCGCTCAACGCTCGTTCGGTCTGCGCATGGATGTACTGATGGCAGAGCAGATGAACCAGCGCAAGATTGCTGTAGGTATCTTTGCCTCCCTTGGACCGTGCCAGCAGGTGGTGAACCTGGAGTTCTTCGTCATTGAAGAGCGATTCTCCGCATTGGGCGCATCGTCCCTTCTGCCTCTTGGCAAGCTTCCGTTTCGAGGGCGCCAAATCTCTGGCTTTCGCCGCTTGGCGCTCTTTCCAGTAGTCCTTGAGTTTGGGGTCATCGGGCGATGCCGTCCCTTTGACGAGCGTATGCCGCTCTATCGGGAACCAGCTAAATTTGAGCAGGTAGCCTCCGGTTTGCTTGTCGCCAAACACCCAGGGGTCTCTCCGATCAAGGTTCAACCGGCCCCAGTATTTGCGGTGTCGCCAGTCTTTAGGTTTGTTTGGATGCGTCCACCGGGTGTAGCGGTCCTCCTTGTAGAACATCCAACTATCCAATTTGCTAAAGATTTCCTTTGCCACAGCGGTGCGAAAGTAGTTGGCCCATCCACGGATGACCGGGTTGAGCTTGGCCAGAACCGCTTGGACGTTGCCACCCTGGGCCCCGTCCCACAGGTCCTTCAACTTCCTCTGCATTGCTTGGACTGATTCTTTGCTGGGTTTGATCAAGAGCTTCCATCCCGTTCGCGAGGTCTGCGGCGCCGGATAGTGGCGAATGTTGAAACCGAGAAAGTCGAATCCTTCCGTGAGGTGAACGATGCGGGTCTTTTCCTGCGAGAGGGTGAGACCACGCTCCTTCAACCATGCTGTCAGGATGCTTTGCACGTGCTCGGCATCTTCTTTCGTTTCACAGAAGCAGACGAAATCGTCGGCATACCTCACAACTGCACGCTTCCCGATGAGTTGGCCGCGGTAGTCGTATTTGACCCCGATAGCCTCTTCCATCCCGTGCAGCGCAATATTCGCCAACAGAGGCGACACCACACCACCTTGAGGCGTTCCTTGCTCCGTTGCATGAAATGTCCCGTGTTCCACATATCCTGCTTTCAGCCATTGCTTGATCAGTTCCTTCCCAGGAACCGGGCCAATGGTTTTGAGCAGATACTCGTGTGAAATGTGGTCAAAAGCCCCTCGTATGTCGGCGTCGAGCACCCACTTCTTGGTCTTGTTGGGTCGGGCCAGTCCGTAGATTTTCTCGATGGCGTCGTGGCAACTTCGCCCTGGACGGAACCCGTAGCTACTCCCCTCAAATCTGGCTTCCCAGACTGGTTCAAGCGCGTTCTTGACCATTGCCTGAAGGCAGCGATCCACGATGACGGGCATCCCCAAAGCACACTACCCCTTCATCCCAGCGAGTTTCGGGATGGGTGACGGTCATCCATCCCCATCATCCCCTCTATGGTCAACAAGTGGAGATCATCCGGGTTCGTCGCGGTGCTGATCCCGATCTCATCATTCGACACCTCGATGGGTATCATGGAGCCATTGCCGCCAGTTGGACCACCTACGCG
>Ga0070708_100005159_pt1 | contig 10339 bp, 6 predicted proteins | sample KBSK5503metaG_FD_65469 | JGI IMG/M metagenome (GOLD analysis project Ga0070708, IMG submission 65469) | Corn, switchgrass and miscanthus rhizosphere microbial communities from Kellogg Biological Station, Michigan, USA - KBS K5-50-3 metaG | ecosystem: Host-associated > Plants > Roots >... | reverse complement strand
GCCAGGAGGCCCAGGTCCTGCGAGGGGCGAACGACGGCGAAGTCCACTATGCGATACCCATGGCGCTGTTCGTCGGGAAGCCCGCGCAGGAACGCGTTCGCGCGTTCAAGCCGCGAAGAGTCCTCGTCCATAGCGTCCAGGAAGATGGCGTCCATCAGTTGTCCGAGAATCTGCGCGGGTGGCGGGTAGCCGAGGATCTGCGGCTCGTCCGCCTCGGCGAAGGACTTCGCGTAATGGGTCGAGATCGCCAGGATGCGATCCGCGCCCAGATGCAACGCCGGAGAAAGGGGCGCCGAGAGGCGGATACCGCCGTCGCCGTGCCAGTGCGCGCCCAGGCGCACCGCGGGAAAGATGATCGGAAGCGAAGCGGAGGCGAGCACGTGATCGATCGTCAGGCGGGCGCGAACGCTGCGCCGCAAAGGCCGCTCCCACAATTCGATGCCGCAGCCTGCCGCCCATGTCACTGTCTGCCCTGTCGTGTAGTCGAGCGTCGTCACGGCCACCGCCTCCGGCTGGCAGCGCGCGAGATTCTCGGCGAGACCGGCGATCTCTCCGTTCTCGTCTTCGGCAAGAAGCCGCTCCAGCAATCGGCGCAACGGCGCCGTATCCACGAGGCCATGGACCCTCGGCGCGACCGACGCTCCGCCCGAGACGAGCTTCGCGCCCCAGGCCAGCAAGTTCCGCGCAAGCGATGGGGGATCGATCTGGACGACGTCTTCAAGATGCAGCTTCCCCCAGACTTCGGACAGCCGGTCCACCCCTTCCCGGAGCGAGCCGTGATGCGCGGCGAGAAAGAGCGCGTTGATGGCGCCCGCCGACACGCCGGTGATGACGTCGAACTCGACATCTGGAAAATGGCGGGCAAGCCCTCGGAGCACGCCAACCTGATAGGCTGCGCGCGCTCCCCCGCCCGTCAGAACCAGCGCGAGGGAACCGGACTCCCCGGCCATGCCGCCAGACTACACGCAAATCCCGATCGCTTTCGCGCTTCGCGGCTCGGGGAGTTTGGCCGTCGCGACGTTGCCTTCGGTAAGATCCCTGTGAATACAGATGCGAAAATGAGACTCGCTCCCGGCATGCGGCTTGGCCCCTACGAGGTCGTCGCGCCCCTCGGGGCGGGCGGGATGGGCGAGGTCTGGCGCGCGAGGGACGACCGGCTTGGCCGTGAAGTCGCGATCAAGGTTCTGCCGCCCGACGCAACGGGCGACGCCGACAGGATGCGGCGGTTCGAGCTCGAGGCGCGGTCCGCCTCCGCCCTGAACCACCCCGCGATTCTGACCGTCCACGACTTCGGGGTCGAGTCCGGCATCACCTACCTCGTGACGGAGCTGCTTTCGGGCCGCACGCTGCGTGAAACTCTCCTCGCGGAAGGCCCGGTGCCGGCGCGCCGCGCGCTCGACTGGATGACGCAGGTCGCCCGCGGCCTCGCGGCAGCGCACGAAAAGGGGATCCTGCACCGCGATCTGAAGCCTGAGAACGTCTTCGTGACCGCCGACGGGCACGTGAAGATCCTCGATTTCGGCCTCGCGAAGCTCGCCCAGCCCAGGAGCGCCGACGGCTCGACCGTGAACACCGCGATTCCCGGAGCGACCGAGGCCGGGACGCTCCTCGGAACGGCCGGCTACATGGCGCCCGAGCAGGTTCGCGCGGAAGCCGTGGACGAGCGCGCCGACCTCTTCGCCCTGGGTTGTGTTCTCTACGAGCTCCTCAGCGGAAGCAAGGCGTTTCAACGCGAATCGACCGCCGAGACCCTGGTGGCCACGCTCAGGGACACACCGTCGCTGCCCGCGGGCCACGACCCGCGCGTCGCGCATCTGCTGTCCCGGTGTCTGGCCAGGAACCGCGAGGACCGCATCGCCTCGGCGCGCCGGCTCGTGGAGGAGCTCGAAGCGCTCCGGGAATCCGGCACCGGGCGCTTTCCGGCGGCGCGGAAGACGGGCGCGCCCGACTCCGTGGCCGTCCTCCCCTTCGTCAACGAGTCCGCCGACCCGGAGATCGAGTACCTGAGCGACGGCGTCGCCGAGAGCGTGCTCGACGCCCTCACGCGGCTCCCGAAGCTGCGCGTCCTGGCGCAGAGTACCGTGATGCGCTTCAAGGCACGCCTCGACGAGCCGATCGCGGTGGGGCGCGAGCTGGGCGTCGGAGCGGTGGTGACCGGAAGGCTGCGGCAGCGCGGCGACGACGTGAGAGTCAGCTGCGAGCTCGTGCGCGTGGCGGACGGGGCGCGCCTCTGGGGGCAGCAGTACGAACGCCCGCTCTCCGATCTCCAGGCCATCCGCGACGAGATCGGCGAGCGGTTGACCGAGCACCTGCGGGGCAAGGCCCCCACCCGCGCCGCGCGAAAGGTCACGCGCGACGGCGCTCATGGAAGCCCCTCGTATCAAGCGTACCTGAGAGGACGCCACCTGTGGAACCGCTGGACTCCCGATTCCATGCGGTCGGCGGTCCGGCAATACGATGAGGCGATCTCGCTCGAGCCCACGAACGCGCTCGCGTGGTCCGGGCTCGCGGAGGCGTGGGCGACGCTGGGCGAGGCGAAGGCGGTCGCGCCCGCCGACGCGTTCCCGCGCGCCAGGGCCGCCGCGCTCCGCGCGCTCGAGCTGGACGCGCAGCAACCCGAGGCGCACGTCTCGCTCGGGCTAGTCCGTCGGTTCTGGGAATGGGACTGGTCGGGCTCGGAAAGTGCGTTCCGGCGCGCGATCGAGCTCGCGCCGGGTTACGCGCTGGCGCACATGTGGTACGGATACCTGCTTTCGGGACTCGGCCGCCACGACGAAGCGCTCGCCGAGATGCGCCTCGCGCTCGACCTCGACCCGCTCTCGCTCATCACTCTCGCCTCCTCGGGAGGCGTCTATTTCTTCGCGCGGCGCTACGAGGAAGCGGTCGCGCTTCACCGCCGGGCCGTCGGCATCGACCCGGAGTTCCTGCCTGCGCGCAGTGACTTCGCGCGCTCGCTGGAGTACTCCGGGCGCACGGGCGAGGCCGTGGAACAGTACGAGCGCGTGCTCCGCCAGGCCGGGGCGTCGATGGCTGACCCCTCGTCCGGCCTTGCGAACGCTCTCGCCGTCGCGGGCCGCACCGACGAGGTCCGCGCGATGCTCGCGGAGCTCTCGCGGCGGCGCGCGGAGAGCTACGTCTCGCCCTGGACTCTCGCCTCGATTCACGCGGGCCTCGGCGACACAGGAGAGTCGCTCGACTGGCTCGAGCGGGCCTTCGAAGAGCGTGACCCGGCGCTCGCCTGGCTGAAGGTGCACCCGCGCTTCGACGCCCTACGCGCCGAGCCCCGCTTCCAGGCGCTGCTCGCGCGTTTGCGTCTCTAGAGAGGCGACGCTCCTTCGCGGGTCACGTCACTCCCGGCGGCTTGATTCGAAAAGCATCTCGGGCGGCAGGACAAACGTCGCTTCCGCTTCGCGAGAAACCTGCGCCTGCTGGCGCACCGGCGATCGACTCGGCCGGACAGGTGAACCGGGTCTGGAGGCTCAGTTCTGGCTGGCCAGCTTCTCGGCTTCGCGCAGGAGTCGATCGAGGTCGGAGCGGCGCAGGAGTTTTCCATCCAGGATGACGGCGTGGATGCGCTGCGTGTTCCGGATGTCGTCGAGGGGATTGTCGTCGAGAAGGACGAGGTCGGCGATCATACCGGTTTCGACCGATCCGTAATCCTTCGTTATCTTCAACAGCGTCGCCGGGTTCCGCGTCGCGGTGGCAAGCGCCTCGAGCGGCGTCAGCCCGGCGTCGACCAGCAGCGCCAGCTCGTCGTGGAGGAGGAAGCCCGGGACCCGCGCGCCGGCCACGTCGGTGCCGGCCAGCAGGGTGACGCCGGATCGGTGCAATTGTCGGACGACCTCGCGCAGCTCCGCGAACGTCTTCTTCATGCCCGCCAGTTCTTCGGCCGTGACCGGCTTTGACTTGCGGGCTTCTTCGCGCAGGGAAAGCGCGACATAGCGGCTCCGGGGGTCGGGAGGGGAAGGGGGATCGTAGAAGTCGATGATCGAGCGGTAGGCGACGAGCGTCGGCGTGTAAAGAGTGTGATTTCGGACGAATCTTGCGAAGAGCCTCTCGGCGCCGTCAACCCGGAATTGACGGATCGCATCAGGGAGTGGCGTGTCTTTCAGTCCGGCCGCAAAAGTCCCTTCGAAGAGGGTCTCGGTGTGTTCCAGGGTCGCCTGCCCCGCGTCCGACGCTTCCTCGGGCGTCACCGTCATCGGAATGTGGCCGACAACCGCCAACTCCAGGCGCTTCGCCTCGTCGATCAGTGCGAAGTAGGAATCGCGAGGCATGCGGCGGTGGACCTTGAGGAAGTCGACACCAATTTCTTTCAGGGCCCTCGCGACTCCTCGAGTTTCGTCGGGATTGCCGGTCACCATCTGGTAGGTGTTGAACTTCTGGCCGTTCAGGATCGGTCCCGCGCGCACGATGCGCGGCCCCGTGAGCAGCCCCGCGGCGATCTTCGTTCGCCACTCGTCGAGCTCGGAAAGGCGCCCGCCCATGTCGCGGACGCCGGTGACGCCGTTGGCGATCAGCAGGGGCAGCGCGCTCGATGTCGTCCAGGAGAGATGCACGTGCATGTCCCACAGGCCGGGGATCAGGAACTTGCCGCGGCCGTCGAGGACTTGCGCGCCTGCGGAAGGTCGGGTGCTCCCGCTCCTGCTGTCGCTGGCTTCGATGCCCGCGATCCGTCCATCCCGAATCCAGACCGTCCTGTCCGTCCGCGACGGTCCGCCCGCCGTGTCGATCACGGTGACGTGCGTGATGACGAGTGATTGCGGCGCGGCCGGTTGTCCGCTCGAAACGCCCCCGGCCAGGAGAAGCGCGAGAAGGGCTGTTATGGCGCGCTCGGCGGAGGGGCGCGGCGCTTGGTCGCCTGCTCGAAGGCGTAGGCAAGGGCCAGGAGGCGGGGCTCGCTGCAGGCCATGCCGGTGAAGCTGACGCCGAAGGGGGCGGGTTTCGCGTTGAAGCCTTCGGGGAAGGGAGCGGCGGGCGCGGTCGGGGCGTTCGGCACCATGCCGAACGGGACCATGACGGTGGGGTAACCGGGCCGGGCCGCGATGGCGGCGCCGCTCGGGCCCGGGAACAGGAGGGCGTCCAGGGTGTTCGCTTTCATCACCTCGTCGATGCCGTGCGTGGCGCTCAACGCGATGTCCTTCGCGCGGTCGGCTTCGTAGCGAGCCTTATCCGCCTGGACGTCCATCTCGTCGGAGATATCGAGGTTCGATTGCCCGTACTTGATCGCTCCGGCCTTGGTGTGCGTCAGGTTCCACTGGCGCAGTTCCGTCAACGTCTTGACCGGCGCCGCGGGGCCGAGCGACGCCAGCCACTTGTTGAAGTCTCGCTTCATCCCGTACTTGAAGGAGATCGAGCAGTCCGCGTCCTTGCCCTTCGCGTCGCTCCAGCCCGAGCAGATGTTCCACGACAGGAAGTTGTTCTTCGCTTCCTTGTCCACGACGCTCGGGATATCGGCCGGGTCGACGAGGACGGCGCCCTGCTGCTGAAGGACCGCGATCGCCTCGGCCATGACCTTCGCCTGGTCGGCGTTGACGCCGCCGCGCGGCTCCTTGCCGCCGGGCGGAGTGAGCTTGTCGTAGAAGAACGCGCGGGGGATCCCGATGCGCGCGCCCTTCAAGGCGCCGGTCTGGAGGAACTTCGTGTAATCGTGGCCGGGCGGGGGCGCGCAGGTCTTCGTGGCCGGGTCGTTGCCGTCCGGCGCCGCGCCCTCGAGCGCCCCGAGCAGGATCGCCGTGTCCGTCACGGTCCTGGCCATCGGTCCCGCCGTGTCCTGGTCCGCGGTGATCGGGATGATGCCGTAGCGGCTGATCCGGCCGACCGTCGGTTTGACCGCGGCGAGCATGTTCTGGTTGGCGGGGGAGAGGATCGAGCCCGACGTCTCGGTCCCGACGTTGGCGGCCCAGAAGCTCGCTGCCGTGCCGATTCCCGAGCTCGACCCTCCGGTCGCGAGCGCGGGCCGTCCGTCGCCGGTCACCTCCCGCGGATCGCGCCGGGGATCGTAGGGATTGAACCCGTAGCCGGCAACGGCGTTGTAATTTGTCGGCATCGGGGAGGGCGATCCGGCCACCCAGTTCGCGAGCTCGGTCATGCCGGTCTTCGCGATGATGATCGCGCCGGCCTCGCGCAGGTTTTTCGTGACCGTGGCCTCGTAGGACGGCACGAATCCCTCGAAAACGAGGGCGCCGCCGGTCGTCGGCATGTTGGTGGTGAGGATGTTGTCCTTGACCGCGACCGGGATGCCGTGCAGCGGTCCGCGCACTTTCTTCAACCGGCGCTCGCGGTCGCGCTCGTCGGCCTCCTTCAGCGCGTCGGGGTTGACCGTGATGGCCGCGTGGAGCTTGTCCTCGTAGGTCGCGATTCGCGCGAGGCTCTCCAGGACCAGCTCCCGCGAAGTGACGCGCCCCTGCTCCATCGCCGCCCGCATCTCCGGAATCGTGGCCTCGACGACGGTAAACGTCGTCCGCGTGGAAGCCGGCCGCTTCGCCGCCTCGGCCGCGAGCAGCGCTGCCGCCATCGAAACAGACAGCAGAACGATTGCAAGTCGCTTGATGGCCGCGAATTCTAGCATTCGGGCGAAAGTCAGTTGCTCACCTAGCTATCGGTAAGCATCCTTTCTGTGATCCGCGGCGGTCAGAAAGACGATAGCCTTCTCGTCGTCGATCTCATAGAAGATCCGCCAGCTTCCGATTCGGATCCGCCACGTCGGCGGATCCCAGTCACGCAGCCGCGCAGCCGAGGGAACGCTTCGCGGCGTCGCGCGGAGAACCGGATAGACCCGATCCCCGAGAGCCGTCCGGATCCTTCGCGAGGCCGCAGCCCCCAGGCGATCGAGATCTCGACGGTAGCTCTGAGTTTCGAACAGCCGGTATTCAGGCAAACCGGCCCCGGCGCGCGACGGCGTCCCGGTGCCCGGCTTTCAGGCGGTGTTGCAAGACCGTGTCGGAGCGGATCCCGGCCATCTCGGGCTCGGCGACGAAGATCTCGGCCGCGGCCTTCTGTCGAGCCGCCGTCTCGATGAAATTCGAGACCGAACGGTTCTCGACGGCAGCGGCCTCCGCGATAAGCCGGTAGGTCGCGTCGTCCATGCGGACAGTCAGGGTCTTGGGCATTTATTCACTCCGCCATCAGAATACCATCACAGTGAAGCTCAGCCAAGGCCAGCTGTCACCAGGTCCGGCGGAGGGGATGGGCCTCGGTGTTGAAGACGACACGGTCGAGATCGAGAGTCGCTTCGGGGGCGAAGAGGAGGTAGAGGTACTTCAGAGTCTCGGCGAGGAAGTAGCTCGGCATCAGGTCGCCTTTTTCCCCCGTCACGACGCTCTTCAGAGTCGTGTAGCCGTCTTCGGTCCGGCAGCGGGCGACGAGGTCTTCGAAGAACCGACGGCCCATCTCGAGATAGCGCGGGTCTTTCGTCGAGCGATAGAGGTAGTAGGCCGACTCCATGATCTCCGGGCGGAGCTGGTAGCCCGGGCTGACCACCTTCATCGTCCTGTAGTCGATGACCTCGGGCTCGATCCCGTTGGAAGTCCACATCCGGAAGCAGGAGTCCTGGAGGCGCCGCGCCCGTTTCAAATCCCCCCCGAGCGTGAGGACGGCCGGCAGGAACGCGTGGAGGGCGCCGAACTCGGTGGCCGTGCGCCGGCCCGTGTCCATGTCCGCCTGGCCGTACCAGAGGCCGGTCGGCAGGTCGTCGGCCAGATCCGCGTTCAAGGCGCGGAGGCTCTCGCGCCACATCTCCCCGCACTCCCTGTCGCCGAAGAGCTTCGCGCACTTCAAGAGGTACTCGTAGTAGGAATCGATCCCGCCGCCGACGTGGCTGGCGCGCGAGATCCACTGCCCGGTCTCGACGTCGATCTCCTCGCCCACGAGGCCGAGCTTCGAGCGCCGCTTGGAGAGCTGCACGAGGGCGTTCTTCGCCTTGTCGAAGAAGACCGGCTTCTTCGTGAGCTTGCCGAGCGTGCCGAACTCCAGCACGAGCGTTCCGATCTCGGCGGGATTCGAGCGCGTGCTTTTCTTCTCTCCGGTTTTCAGGTTCACGTACATGTACGGCATGCCGGTCGGCGAATCGAAGGCGGGCAGGAGCCGCGTCCCGAGATCGTCGGCGAGCCGGAGGAGCCGCTCGTCTGCCGTCATCTGGTAGCCCGAGAGCAGGCCCCCGAGAAGCCGGATCGTCACCTCGAAGTTCTTGACCGAGATGTTCTTGTCGAAGGAGAGCTTCTCGACGATCAGCGCCTTCGCCTTCTCCGCTTCGTCCTTCAATCCCATCAGGAGGAGCGTGTCCAGGGAATCCACCGGCGTCATGAGGAGGGAGTCGCCGTACCAGTCCCGGGCGGCCTTCGTCACCGGCCTCAACTCGTCGTGACCCCACGCGTACTTCTCATAGGACCGCCACGCGAAGAGGAGCTCCTCCCGGACCCGCGCCGCGAGCTTCGAGCGATCGAGGGAAGCGGGCGGCGGCGGAACCGCGGCGGCGAAAGCTGAAACGATCAGGACCGCTACGGCCGCGAGTGCCCGCCAAGTCTTCATGGAAGAATCGACATTCTCCTTCATGATGCTGGAGGCGGCCTAAACGCCGAGCGGGGGCGATCTCCTCTTTACGGTTTCGCGGCCGCCGACGCCGACGCCTGGCGTGTCCAGGCGGGATCCGAGATGTTCCAGCCGCCGCCGAGCGCCTTGTAGAGCTGGACGAAGGCGTCGAGCCGCAGGAATCGCGTCTGCGCGAGGGAGTTCTCGGCGGGAAAGAGCTGCTGCTCCGCGTCGAGCACTTCGACGTAGCTCGAAAGGCCCGCCACGTACCGGATGTTCGCCAGCCGGACGGCCTCCTGATAGGCGGCGACGGAGCCCGCCTGCTCCTTCTCGGTCGCAGCCAGCTTCTGGTAGGCGACGAGGGCCGTCGAGACCTCGCCGAAAGCATTGGTGACTGTCGATTCGTAACGCACAAGGGCCTGCTCGAAGAGCGCCACATTGACGTCGTACTGGTTCTTCAGACGCATTCCCTGGAAGAGCGGGCCCGTGAGCCCCGCCGCAATCGACCAGGCCTTGCCCGCCGAAAAGAGATTCGAGACATCCGTGCTGACGCCGCCAAAGGCCCCCGTCAGACTGATCGTCGGGAAGAAACTCGCCACTGCGGCGCCGACGTTGGCGTTGGCGGCGACGAGCCGCTGCTCGGCCTCGCGGATGTCGGGGCGCCGCTCGAGGAGGGTCGAGGGCAGGCCCGCCGGGACCTCGGGCGTCAGCGCCTGTTCCGTCAGGCTCGCGCCGCGCGGGATCGGCCCGGGGTTGTGTCCGAGGAGAAAGCCAATCCGGTTTTCCTGGGCCACGATCTGGCGTTCGAGATCCGGGACCGTGGCGGCGGCGTTGCGCATGGCTCCCTCGGCCCGGGAGACCTCGAGCTGCGAGGCGATGCCGCCGGCGAGCTGCCGGCTGAACAGGTCATTCGTCTCCCGGAACGCGTCCGTCGTCCGGCGCGCGATCTCCAGCCGGGCGTCGAGCTCCCGGAGCCCGAAGTAAGCGCGAGCCACTTCCGACACCGTGGAGAGAAGGACGCCGCGGCGCGCCTCCTCCGTCGAGAGGTAGTCCGCCAGCGCCGCTTCGGAAAGGCGCCGGATGCGGCCCCACAGGTCGATCTCCCAGGAAAGCCCGAGGTTGACGTCGTGAAGACTGAGGGGCGCCGAGCCGGGCAGGACGAGACCGGACTGCCGGCTGCGCGACCATTGACCCTGGTACGAGACCTGCGGATAGAGGTCGGAGCGGGCCACGCCGGCGCGCGCCCGGAACTCCTCGACGCGCCACGCCGCCTCACGGATGTCGTAGTTGCCGCGGAGAGCCTCGTCGATCAGGGACTTCAAGGCGTCGTCGCCGAAGACTTCCCACCACGGCCGGTCGGCGAGCGAGACAGCCTCGGCGGCGGATGCGCCGCGGACCTCTGCGGGAGCCGTCACCGCGGGGCGCTTGTAGTTCGGTCCGACGGCGCAGCCGGTCAGGAGCGCCGTGAGGGCGACGAGTGTTCCGAGAGTCTTCGTCACCTCTCAACCCTCCGCCGGTGACGTGCTCGGCTCGGCGGAGGGAAGCTGGCTGTGACCGGAGTGGAAGAAGGACGTGCGGTTCAACACCTTCTCCTGGAACTCCTCGAGGTAGAGGTAGATCGCTGGGGTGATGTAGAGCGTGATGAACTGCGACACGACGAGACCGCCGACGATGACGAGGCCGAGCGGCCGGCGCGACGACCCGTCGGCCCCGAAGCCGAGCGCGATGGGAAGCGCGCCGAAGACGGCGGCGAGCGTCGTCATGAGGATCGGCCGAAAGCGGTCCATGCTCGCGTCGTGGATCGCCTTCT
>Ga0070708_100005158_pt1 | contig 10340 bp, 13 predicted proteins | sample KBSK5503metaG_FD_65469 | JGI IMG/M metagenome (GOLD analysis project Ga0070708, IMG submission 65469) | Corn, switchgrass and miscanthus rhizosphere microbial communities from Kellogg Biological Station, Michigan, USA - KBS K5-50-3 metaG | ecosystem: Host-associated > Plants > Roots >... | reverse complement strand
GACCGCAATATCGAGACGTGTATCGCCCGCGTTCAGCGGGAACGCACTGTCGGGTGGTCGTTCAGGCCGGCAGAACCTCTACCCCTGCCGGTGCAACTAGATGTGGACGACGAAACCGAAGATCGAACGTCCGGCGTGCTGCGCGCCGTTCTCGAAGCCGACGAACTCGCCGGCGAGGTCATGACGCCCAAGATGAGCGGGCGCGCCTCCGTATATCACCTCGCGACCATCGGCCCGGAACTCGTCGGCGGGACGATGCTGGGGGTCGACGGTGTGTTCAGCATCAACGCCCCGAGGCTTGAGGAACGCTCATGGCGAGGCGGGCGGATCGTCATCCGAGTGCAAGATCAAAATGGCCGCCAGGCCGAAGGGTTCGTGTCCGTCGCCAGCTTCGCTGACATAACAAGGCGCGCCGGGCTCCTCGGCCGCCGCTTGTTCGCCATGCTCGCCGGGACCGAGACGCCGGCCGACGTCGCCGCGATCATGGCCTGGTTCCACGAGGATCCTCAGCGTCTCACCACCGCCGACTCGGATGCGATCGGCGGCGGCGCCGACACACCGAAACCCGACAACTCCGAAAAGCTGATCCCCGTCGCGACACTGAGCGGTGCTTACGCCGAAGCTTTCGCCGCGGCAGGTCACCACGACGCGGCTGCAACCCGGAACTGGTCGCGCTTCATCGATCAGATCTTGGTTGCGTTCCGAGACCCACGCGGGCCGTTCGGCCGAACCGGGACCGGGCGCGCCGGGGACGACGAGGACGATGAGAACGATAACGACAACGCGCCGCCGCCGGAGCCTGTTGAGAACGATCCCGCGATCGGAAAGTCGCTCGTCGTCTTCGAGCGTCTCTTCGCGCTCTTGACGAAAGACAAAGCACCCGCGCGCAACGCCTTCATTGCTTTCGACCTGACGCGGTATGTCTGCGACCGCCTGCAGCCCGAAGCCGCGCAGGCGAAGGCGTGGCTCGAACGCCTGATCAAGGTATCGCTCGACGCAGGTGTGCCTCCGGACCGCCGCAACGACGTAGCGGCCGCGGTGCTGACTCTGCTCGCTAACTCACTGGAAGCCACTACCTTGCGACGCGCGCGCGATTGCCTGCTGCGCCTGAACGTCGATTTCTCGGGTGAGCCGCCGTCAACCGCCGCAGTGCGCGGCTTCCAGTCTGTTCTGCTGCAACAGGCGACGTTCGCGGAACTGTGGCCGCAGCTGATGACGATCCGCACCTACCCGGAGCAAGTGCGCTCGTACTTGCAAGCCGTCGAGGACGGCAAGCCGACATCCGACTACTCTGATCTCACCGAGGCGCGAGAAGAATGGCCGACGCTGCAGGACGCCATTACCTCGCCACAGGCGCGCGGCAGGCTGCTTGTCACAAAGGGCCCTTTGGAAGCGTGCCCGCGCTGTCACATCAGGCTCCCACGCGGCGAGGTCCAGAAGCTACAGTCCACCGGAATTGCGACGACGAAGAACTGCTGCCACCGTGTGGTTATCAGAACGGAGGCATGACGATGGCGCAACCAACGCTGGCAGAACTAACGGCAGCGGCAGCAGCAGCGGAGGATCCCGGGTTTACGCCGGCCAGTGTCCCCCGTTTCGGCGGTGTCGACCCCCTCGGACTACGGCAGATCAACTTCGATCTGATGGACGAGGTTTTTCCCGGCCTGAACAACGTCGCGCGCCACGTCCGGCCGTTCGTCGTCATCACCTGGGCATGGCGGCGCGCCAACCAGCTCGCGCAGGCCCGTGGAACAACGCACATAAGACAGGGCGAGTTGCAGGATTTTGTCGATCGCATCGAGGTGCTCTACGTCGCGTCACAGGTGCTGCGCGACCCGGACGCGGACCTACCCGGTAGTCAATACCTCGTGCCCTTGCTAAGGGAAAGCGAATTCAAGTTCGGGGGCCCCGGCTGGCAGCAACGCCGCAAAGCGCGGCGCTATTCGACGGCGCTGTCGGCGCCGATCAACTACGGACCCGGACTGAAGATGTTGGGCTGGGTGCATCGTCATCCCGGGTATCCGGATGTCATGGTTCCGGATCCGGTCGCAACGCCAGCGCTTGACGCATTCGAGGCGCAGATCAGTGACCTGCTCGATCATGAGGCGTTCGCCTCGTTCGGCTCCGTCACCGTCGCCCGCGACGAAGCACGCGCCTGGGCAGACAGGTGGTCCCTCGACAAGGTCACCGAGGCCGAGGCCGGCGTGATGAGAGCGCTACTGCTAGGACCTTCCGCGCCGCATGGCAGGCGCTCGGGCTGCGAACTGATGTTGTTGGCATCCGTCCATACAGCAGACACAAGCGCCGACCAGATCAGACGCACGATGGCAGGTTCCCCGTCGGATTTCTTCCCACCTGCGCATCTTCTGGAAATCCGTGATGCGTGGCGGCGAGTCCAGGTCCGTCAGCTGTTCCGGCTCTCGCTGGAGGCGCTCTTCTACTGGACGCTTATCAATCTCGAAGGAACGTCACGTTCGATGAACGCCCTCGTGAGCGCGTTCCTCGATGAGGTACCGTCACCCAATGGCAGAACCACAGGTGAGTGGGTGGGGTCTCTTCCGCCGCCTGACGTCGGACCGACCGAGCTGATAAGGCGGATCCGGCAGGCACTCGACGCGCCTGCAGCCGGTGATCTCGTCCTCAGCATCGTTACCGGCCTCGGTTTCTGTCTGACCGACGTTCTGAAGGCAGAATCCCACACCGCCCGGCCCGATCGGCTGCCGTTGTCGCGTGCCCGGCAAGAAGCGGTCGCCCGTGCGCATGTGCCTGTCGCGGAGTTTCTCCATCACGTACTGGAATCGTGGGTGCTGGCGCAGCACGCCTACTGGTCTGTAGGTCGCGGACTGGCGGATGCCCGCGCCCGCGGGAGAATTTTGCTTCGCCTGAAAATCATTCTCGACGAGGGCGGTTGGACCCTCACGCCCGGCGTGTCGCGTGGCAATCCCCCGCGACCGACAGCGGACAGGCTACAGACGGCGATCAGTCTTGCTTCGGAGTGCGGTCTATTTCGTCAGTTGGAAAAGCGGAGACCTCCCGGTTGACCATCGCGTGAAATGCGGCGCGCGTCTCCGGCTTCGTCCGATTGATGATGTCGTCCGGCCCGCCGGGGTCGCCCATCGCCCAGTAGCACCACCCGTCCACATCCAGATAGTCCTGTGACTTCGTCCGCAGCCGCATCTCGAATCCGTGGGAGTGGATGAGCCGCGCGGCCTCGTCGAATTCCGACGCGTTCGCGGCCTTCCGCATGACGTACTCGTGCGGCCATTGCGGCATCGTCTTCGCGTAGGTCCACCTGGTCGCCGCAACAAACGCTCTGAATTCTTCAATAGTTCGGACCATCGCTCTCCCTTGCCCGTGCCGCGGTTCTGCCCAAGTCCTGAGTCGTGCTCTCGGCCACCAGCGGCTCGGGCGGAATCAGGCGGGGGGAGTCTCCGCGTCCTCGGCGCGGTGTTCTCGCCAGTGGCGGGAGGCGACGGAGAGGATGGCGACGACCGGGATCGAGAGGAAGATCCCGGCGAGGCCGCCGAGCTCGGCCCCGCAGAGTATGGCGAGGATGATCGCGAGCGGGTGCAGGTGGATGCCGCGCCCGATGATGCGCGGGTAGACCACGTAGTCTTCGACGATCCGGAGAACGACGAGAAACAGGAGAGTCACGGCCGCCGCCTTGAAGCCCGAGTGGAATCCCGCGAAGACGGTGGCGAGCGCTCCGATCGCCAGCGGGCCCGCCAGCGGAATGAACTCGAGCAGGCCCGCCAGGATTCCGAGGACGACGGCGTAGGGCACTCCGAGCAGGGCGAAGCCGATCGTGCAGGCGGCGCCGATGAGGAGACAGGCGATGAGCTGCGCGCGGATGTACGCGGCCAGCGTCGTGTTGACGTCCTCGAAGAAGTCGCGCCCGCGCCAGCGAAGCCGGCCGCGCGGGACCAATCGCAGGGCAGCCTTTCGAAAGACCTCCGCGTCTTTCAGGAGGAAGAACGCGAGGATCGGCACCAGCACGAGCCACGGCAGGTAAACGAGGATCCCGGCCGCCAACGGCAGCAGGCCGTCCTGAATGGCGCCGGCGGCGCTCTTGAGCGACTGGGCGATCCCGGCGTCCACGGCGACTCGCATCCCCCTGGGAAGGTGTGTCTGCTCGTATCGCTGCCAGGACTGCATCTTCGCCTGGACCTTCGCGAGGTAACCCGGGGTCTCCGCCGCGAGCTCCTCGAACTGCGTGCTGACCAGGGGGAGAAGGAGCCACACGGCCAGGACGATCGCGCCGAAGAGGAGCACGTACACGGCGCCGATCGCGGCCGGCAACGGCAGGGTGCGAGGGCGGCCGCGCACGACGAAGGGGCGCCTCAAAAGGGCGACGAGCGGCGCGATCAGGTAGGCGAAGAAGATCGACAGGATCAGGAGGAGCAGCACCCCCTCGAGACGGCGAAGAATCCAGAGAACGACCGCGGCCGCGAGGATGAGACCGAGCACCTGGAGCGTGATGCGAGACACGGACCGGACGGGCTCGGCCCTGTCGACGGGAGCCTCGTCACCGCTCATCCGGGCAGCTTATAGCTCAGCGAGAACTCCACGCGGCGCCAGGTGCGTCGGCGAGAGGCCTGACGGGGTATCAAGAGAGGCGCGAGGGGCGGGTCAAGTCTGATAGGTGCTCAGAGTTTCTGGCCTCTTGCGGCCTGGCCGCGAAGCAAGAATGTCTTCGGGTATCGACCTTCGCCACAGATCTTGAAGGAGCCGAAATCCTTGAACCATGGCCCCTCGGGAGCCTCCGGTTCTGACTCTCTCCAGAGCTTGAGCTGGTAGAGGTCCTCCACTGTTATCTTTCTCTCACGAAGCCGATCAAACAGGTGGTCGCGGAGCGCGGGCGGGAGTTTCGTCCACTGAATCTTTGGCACTACTCGCCAAACGTCAGCCGCGCCAACTCTGCCTTGATTCGTTTCTGTTCGGATGCGTCGGAGGATTCGACCAGCCGGTCCGCGAGTTCGAAGAACCGGTTCTTTTCGCGCTCGCGAGCATCCAGTCCGGTTTCGATCAATTCCGCGATGACCCGGCTGGCGCTCGTCTTCTGACGCTGTGCGAGAGACTGAACGCGCCGCGCCACACCCGCCGGCAAGCTAACGGTTTGACGAACAGATGCCTTTGAACTGGCCATACCACCATCGTACACCACACTGCACCAGTTTGCACCAGATGCCTCGTCTCTCGGCTCAAGGAGGTATGGACTCCTTGCGGTTGCTCACGGCCCGAGTTGGAGCCGGGAAGAGATGAGCACGCCGCGCAGGACTGATCAGCTCGCCCGGGCGAGGACAGCGACTTCCTTTTCGAGGCGGCGGCCGAGTCGATCCTTCTCCGATTCCAGGTCGTAACGAGATTGCAGATTCAGCCAGAAGCGATCCGACGTTCCAAAGTACCTTGCGAGGCGAAGAGCAGTGTCGGCAGAAATCGCGCGCTTGCCGTGGACGATCTCGTTGATCCTGCGCGGCGGCACGCTGATCTCCTTCGCGAGGCGGTACTGAGAAACTCCTAGCGGCGCCAGAAACTCCTCGAGGAGCACTTCCCCGGGATGAACCGGCGCAAGCTTCTTTCTGGCCATTTAATACCTCCTAGTGGTAATCCACGATTTCGACGTCATGCGCATCGGCGTCTCGCCACCGGAAGCAGATACGCCACTGGTCGTTGACTCGAATGCTGTATTGACCTTCCCGGTCTCCTGCCAGTCTTTCCAGTCGATTGCCGGGCGGAACTCGCAAATCATCGACCGTCTCAGCAGCATCCAGCATCGTCAACTTTCGGAGCGCCGCCTCTTGTACGCCCTTGCCAAACCGCCGGGATCCTTCTCGCTCGAAGATCCTCCGAGCTTCAGAGTCCCGGAAGCTCCTGATCACATCGGCAAAGATAACGTACCGCGTTATTAACGTCAAGCGTCATGGCTGGAGGATCAGGAGGCCGTGGACGAACCGGATCCAGGGAGACGCCGAATCGCGAACGCGCGTTGCCGGTGTACTGTCTTGACCCGATGAAGAGCCTTCTCCTGCCCTTCGCCCTGATTCTCGCGCTCCGGGCCGGCGACGCGGCGGCGGCCGATGTGACCGCCGTCCGTTTCGGGCAGCTGGTCAATCCGCCCGGCGACGTTGTCCGGGACGCGGTCGTGATCGTCGAGGGCGATCGCGTCACGAAGGTCGTCTCCGGCGATGCCGCGGTCCCTGCGGGCGCCCGCGTCATCGATCTCCGGCCGCTCACCGGCATTCCGGGACTCATCGACGTGCACACGCACATGTCGTTCTACTGGGACCGCAAGGCGGGAACGCGTCCCTGGGCGCAGCTCGTCTCGCTGTCCCCGGCCGTCACCGCGTACCTGGCGCAGGAGAACGCCCGCAGGGCGCTCGAGACGGGCGTCACGACGGTGCGCGATCTCGGGTCCTGGCAGTACGTCGACGTGGCGATGCGAGACTTGATCAACCGCGGTGCCATGGTCGGGCCGCGCATGCTCATCGCCGGGTACGGACTGTTCATCACGAGCACGCCGTCGAAGGCGGGCCGCGCGCTCGAGCCCGGCGAGGCGAACGGCGTGGCCGAGGTGCAGCGTGTCGCGCGCGAACAGATCGGCGCGGGCGCCGACTGGATCAAGATGTACGGCTCGACCGGCAGCGACCAGGACGTCACGGGTTTCCAGACGTTCTCGTTCGAGGAGATGAAGGCCGCCGCGGACGTCGCGCATCGCGCCGGGAAGCGGATCGCGATCCACTCGTACGGGCCCGACGGCGCGCGCGACGCCGTGCGCGCGGGCGCCGATTCGGTCGAACATGCGACCGACATGGACGACGCGACGATCGCGGAGATGGCGCGGCGCGGGACCGTCTACGTGCCGACGATCGATCACAATCGCTACTACATCGCGCACAAGGAGGAGTTCGGGTACGACCAGGCGGTCGCCGACCGCTTGAACGACTACATCAAGCGCAACCTCGAGACGCTCAAGCGCGCCGTGCGCGGCCGCGTGACGATCGCGATGGGGTCGGACGCGGTCTTCACCGGTTTCGGAGAGAACACGCGAGAGCTCGAGTGGTTCGTCAAAGCCGGAATGTCTCCCGGCCAGGCGCTGGCGGCAGCGACGTCGAACGGCGCCGCTCTGCTCGGCATGAGCAAGGACGTGGGCGCGGTGGCGCCCGGCCGCTACGCGGACATCGTCGCCATCGACGGCGACCCTCTCCGAGACGTCGGAGCCGTCATCAACGGCGTGCGCTGGGTCATGAAGGGCGGCGCGGTGGTGGTCGACCGGCGCGCCGGCGCGGCCCGCTGAAGGGGAGCCTAAGGCTCCCTCATCTGCATCATCTTCGCTTGCGGCGGGCTAGTTCGTAAATCTCGCGCCGGTGTCCCACCATGACGATCAGAACGGTAAGCTCTTCGCCTCGGATTTCGTACACGACCCTGTAATCGCTCACCCGGTAGGACCAGAAGGGGACAAGCTCGCCGTGAAGGGGCTTACCGAGTCGAGGATTTTCGGCGAGCCGCTCGAGCCCGCGGCGGACCCGCTTGATCACGCTTCCCGGCAGGGCCTGAATGTCCTTTTCCGCGCCGGGAAGGTAGAGCAGTTGGTACGCCATCCTTCCTCCAGACCTGCTCGTGCGTCAGCCGAACATGCGATGCGATTTCCCGGCGAGCCCGCGCAATCTTCTTCATCGCGGCAGGATCTGAGAGGATCGAGACTGTTTCCAGAAGGCTCTCCCACTCCTCAGCCGATACCAGGACTCCCGCCGGAACTCCATTCCGCGTGATCTGAACAGTCTCGCCACGCTCTTCGACATCCCGAAGTAATTCGAGAAGCGAATTCTTGGCCTGCGTCACGGTCAGAGTCGTCATGAGTGGCCATTATAGTGGCCACCGCAGGCAGAGGCAAATAGCCTCTGGTGGTCCGTTAGGGGATGATAGGGGTCCGGAGGTATCGACATGGAAAAGACGGCAGAGGCGAACTTTGTTCTGCAACAGGGGTTCTGGGACGCGTCCGCTGCGGACTGCGAGCTCAAGTACCCGGCCCTGATGTGGCAACCGCGGGTCACCGGCGTCATCGTGCTCGCCGGCTTGATCACGCAGGCGTGGCCTCTCTTCCTCGGGCTGTCGGTGCTCCTTTTGTGGAATGCGCTTCTCCCGATGCTCAACCCCTTCGACGCGATCTACAATCGGCTCATCGCGTCGCCAAAAGACCTCCCACGGCTGGGTCCGGCACCGGGACCTCGCCGTTTTGCCCAGGCTTTGGCGGCCACCTTCTCGCTCGGGATCGCGCTCTCGCTCTTCCTTGGTTGGTCGACGGCAGCCCTCGTGCTCGAAGCATTCCTCGTAGCAGCTCTGGCAGCCTTGATCTTCGGACGCTTCTGCCTGGGCTCCTACATCTTCCTCGTGCTCAACGGCGAGTCGCGGTTCGCGAACCGGACCCTGCCCTGGCGCCGCACCGAATAGAGAAAACGGCGTACGCTGCACTCCAAAGGATAATCCTCAACGCATGTAAAGGGTCGGTGTTCGGGGAGCGGGGCCGGTCGTGGGAGTCAGCGTGGGGGAACGACCTCGAAGCCTGCGGCCAGGAAGTGGCGGTCGAAGGTGAAGACGCGGCTCAAGCGATGCCGGCGCATGAGAGCAAAGGAAGTGCAGTCGGTGAAACTGACTTCCTGATCAGCAAATCGGGCGAACAGGTCGAGGGCCGTCAGCTCGTCTTCCGCGTCCGGCCGCAGGATTGTCAGCGCTTTAGAGCCGAGTAGTGCCCGGGCCCGCTCGGCCGCGAAGGAGTATGACGCCTGCCGGCCCAGGAGAGTGAAGGTCTCGTCGAGAACGAAGTTGCCGGTGAAGCATGGACTCCGGAGTTTTTCGATTTCGGCCCAGGTTCGCAGGGCTCGGGCATGGTGCCCATCGCGCCGTACGTAGCGGGCAACGAAGGCGCCCGTGTCGACGAAGATCACTTCTTCTCGTATAGGTACTTGTCGTGTCTCGCGGAGATGTCCCGCGGCGCGGGACCGTCGAAGATTATGTCTTCGAACAGCGGGTCCTGCTCGTACGAGACTCCCGGCAGCGCCGCATCGAGGGAATCCCGGATGAGCTCGCCTAGCGAGATTCCGCGCTGCCTGGCTCGGGACGCCGCCCGGCGGCGGAGCGCCTCGGGCAACATGATGGTCGTGCGCTTCATGGCTCCTGGCTTTCGCACTCAGCCATAATATGGCGCCATATTCAATCCGTCAAGGCGCCAGAATATCGGACTATCTGATATACTGGCGCCATGAGCGAGGCTGGCAAGGTCGGGAAGCGGGGAACGATCGTTCTGCCGGCGAAGATGAGGCGACGGTACGGCATCGAGGAGGGGTCGATGGTGGTGGCGGAGGAGTCGCCGTATGGCATCCTGATTCGTCCCGCCGTCGTCTTTCCGGTCGAGATCTACACGCCGGAGCTCAAGGCCGAGTTTCTTCTCACGAACGCTGTTGATGAGAAGGACTACCAAAACGCTCGTGCGGAGGTACGCCGGATGGGACTCGACCCTTCGAAGATCCGGCATCGCAAACCGCGCTCGCGGTAAATGCCGCGAGCCTTCCTCGACGCGAATGTCTTGTTTTCGGCGGCAGATCGAGAAGCGTCGGGCCTGATGAGGTTGTGGAAGCTCCCGGATGCGGAACTCGTCACCTCCGCCTACGCCGCCGAGGAGGCCCGCAGAAACCTGCCGCTCGCCGACCAGCGAGCACGGCTCGAGGACCTCCTGGCGCAGACGCGGATCGTCGCGGAATCCGACGCGCCTTTACCCTCCGGAGTGCGGCTCCCCGACAAGGACCTTCCCATCCTCAAGGCCGCCATCGCGGCGGAAGCGACGCACCTCGTCACGGGCGACGTCAAGGATTTCGGTCGATACCTGAGTCAAAGGATCGCCGGGGTTCTCGTCGTCACTCCCGCAGACTTCATCAGGAGCTCGTGAACGCAAGGCAAAGTACAGGAGGCTTTGGGGTCAACCGTACGTCGGTGTGTCATTGCCATGATTCCTTCGTCTCGACTCGCCTCGAGAAGTGGCGCACGGAGAATGTGGGCCGGTCCTCGTCGAGAGGCAGAGGGGGCTGGCGGGTTCCGTCCGGAGACTTCCTGGGTCGATCCGGAAAGTCTGTCGGGCAGGGATCAGGCCACCAGTCCAATGGCGATGCCGGGTTAGAAGACACGCGTGGTTGAGCAAGACGTACGAGATATGCGTACACAATTGTTGACACAAGTCAGATGTCGTGACAAAATCGGTTCGAGATGAAGACGACGACGATCCGGGAATTCCGAAAGGATGTCAGCGAGTTGCTGCGCGGCAAGGATGCCGTCCTGGTGACCCGGCATGG
>Ga0070708_100005157_pt1 | contig 10340 bp, 6 predicted proteins | sample KBSK5503metaG_FD_65469 | JGI IMG/M metagenome (GOLD analysis project Ga0070708, IMG submission 65469) | Corn, switchgrass and miscanthus rhizosphere microbial communities from Kellogg Biological Station, Michigan, USA - KBS K5-50-3 metaG | ecosystem: Host-associated > Plants > Roots >... | reverse complement strand
GTGTCTCCCGCGAGCTCCGCGGCGAGGGACAGGGCCGCGCGCGCGATCTCGGCCGACGCGGCCAGGTCCGTCATGTAGAGCGGGAGCGCACGGACCGCGATCCCGGCGAGCGCGGGATCGTCTCCCGCGGCCTTGTCCTGCTCGTCAACGAGCCAGCCGCCGAGCAGGTCGGCCCCGTAGTGCGCGGCGACCGCCGACGCCGTCGTCTCGACGCCGATGGCGGTCAGGCACGCGTCGGCCATCCCGCGCACCGGCGCTCCGCCGATGATCGGCGAGACTCCCACCACGGTCTTCGCGCGTATCGCCTGGGCGATGCCGGGTACCGCGAGGATGGCGCCGATGCTGACCACCGGGTTGGACGGCGGGAGCAGGACCCAGTCGGCGGCCGCGATCGCCGCCAGCACTCCTGGCGCCGGGGTGGCGGCCTCCGCCCCGGTGAACGTGATCTCGGTGGCCGGGACCTCGGCGTGCAGCCTGACCCACCACTCCTGGAAGTGAATGATGGCGCCCTCGGCCGTGGTCACGTGGGTCTCGACCCGGTCGTCGGTCATGGGCAGCAGGGTGACGCCCGGCTGCCAGCGCTCACACAGCGCCCTGGTGACCGCGGAGAGCGCGGCGCCGTCCCGGAGCATGCTGGTGCGCGCGATGTGCGTCGCGAAATCGCGATCGCCGAGGCCGAACCAGCCGGGGCCGGCGCCGTAGGCGGTGAGCTCGGGCAGCACGGTGAAGGTCTCATCGGCGCGGCCCCAGCCCTGCTCGGAGTTGATCCCGCCGCCCAGCGTGTACATGACGGTGTCCAGGTCGGGGCTGATGTGCAGGCCGAACAGGTCGATGTCGTCGCCGGTGTTACCGATGACCGTGACGTCAGCATCGGGCGCGGCGGCCTTCAGGCCGCGCAGGAAGCGGGCGCCGCCCACGCCGCCCGCGAGAACTGTGATGCGCATGTCGAAAGTCTCGCAACAGGCCCGGCGGGGGCGTCCGGCGAGCCCCCCGGAACGCGCACAAGCCGGGCTGGGCCTCGCGCTCGCCTGCAGGTGCGGCCGATGCGCTGGAACACCCGGCTATGTGAGGACTGTCCTGGTTGAGGCACCTGGAACTAGGATCTCGCCAGGGCTCCGTGACCGGAAGGGGACGGCATGGACAGCGACGAATTTCGCCTGGCCCGGGAGTATGCGGCCTGGATACTTCTTGTCGCGGTCGCGGTTCCCGTGTTCGTCGGCGCCTGGACGCTCGCCGGACTGTCCGGAGGGCCTGTCCTGTCCTCCGGCTCCATCTTCGGCGCTGCGCCGACGCCCCCGTTCTGGCTGCGTGCCGAGGCGGCCTTCTCCTACCTGGTTGAGTTCAAGGTCACCGCCCTACCCGTCGCCGCGGTGCTCCTCGCCGCCCTGCCCGGGCGACAGGCCGTTACAGTCCGGCGGATCACGCTGAGCGCCGTGATCATTCAGGCCATTGCCCTGGCCCTGGGCGTGGTCGCCTGGGTGGGCATCCTCGGCAAGACCGGCCGCTGGTTCAACGTCACCTCGGCGGCCGACGTCGCCGTGGCGGTGGCCGGGCTGATCCTGACCAGCGCCGTCCTCCGGTCGCTCGCCGCTGAGCCGCCGACCCGCCCCCGGGTCGGCGCCCGCAAGCAGTGATCGCCGCGCGCTGAGCCGCGCATAGCGTGCCTGCCGGCGCGGCCAGCGGGCCGCGGAATGGCCGCAGGCGCCTGCGGGGCTGCTCGCCAGCGCCCCGCCCGGGGGAAGTCGGCGCGGATTTTCCCGTCATCACGGTCAAGCCGGTGGCCATTATCACGTATTCCCCTTGACGCGGCGCAAGACACGCGGGTGTAATTTCAACTGTGTAATTCTCGTGCCCAGGGGCAGTGGCGCGAGCCGACGGGGTTATCGGGAGGGGGCTGGAGGTGCGCTGTGACTGACGTCATCGTCTCGCTGGTGCACGACGGTTTCGGCATTGACGCGGACGATGCTGGAGAGCTGGGCTGGCAGGATCGCGCGCTGTGCGCGCAGACGGATCCGGAGGCGTTCTTCCCGGAGAAGGGCGGCTCGACCCGGGAAGCGAAGAAGGTCTGCCGCAGCTGCGAGGTCCGGGCCGAGTGCCTGGAGTACGCGCTGGAGCACGACGAGCGCTTCGGCATCTGGGGCGGGCTGTCGGAGCGCGAGCGCAGGCGGCTCAAGCGCCAGGCCATCTAGGCCGTCCGGCCGGTAAGCCGACCGGACGCAAGCTCCCGGTACCGGCCCACGCAGGCCGCCCGTCCGGCCAGGCCAAGCATGGCATCTGGCCGTCTTGATACTCCCCCGTCGCGTATTGTTCACGGCGTACCACCGCTCTGCACGCCCGGACGCAAGGCCCTCCCGTCGGGTGCAGGTGGCCCTCTGAAGAGCAAGCGGACCCCACGTGTCACCGAACGTTAGTTACTCGCAGCACGTCGTCACGACGGTGATCGTCGCGCATGACGGCGCCGCGTGGCTGCCGCAGGTCATCCAGGCGCTGCTGGAGCAGACCAGGCCGGTGCAGCGCGTCGTCGCCGTTGACACGGGCAGCCGGGATCGCAGCGGCTCGGTGCTAGCGGGCCTGCTCGGCCAGTCTGTCGTTTTCGGCATGGACCGGGGCACGGGCTACAGCGCAGCGGTCGCCCGCGCGCTGCAGCACCGCGCGGCGAACGTGAGCGTTCCGGGCTCGGCGGGCCAGCCGGGCACGGAACGGGCGGAGTGGGTGTGGCTGCTGCACGACGACTCGGAGCCCGCGACCGACGCCCTGGAGCAGCTGCTCCGTGGCGCAGCCGAGACGCGGTCGGCCGCCGTGCTCGGCCCCAAGGTCAGGGACTGGTCGGACCGGCGGGTGATCCTCGAGGCCGGCATAACGATCGACACCGTCGGGCGCCGGATTACCGGTGTCGAGCCACGCGAGGTCGACCAGGGCCAGCACGACGGCGACCGCGACTGCCTCGCCGTCGGCAGCGCGGGCATGCTGGTCCGCCGCGACGTCTGGGACTCGGTCGGCGGTTTCGACACCGACATGCCGCTGTTCCGGGAGGACGTTGACTTCTGCTGGCGGGTGCACCAGGCCGGTCACCGGGTCCGGGTGATCACCGACGCCGTCGTGTACCACGTCGAGGCGTCCGCCCGGCGGCGGCGGCCGATATCGGTCGCCCGGCGTCCCAGGCAGCTCGACCGGCGCAACGCCATGCTGACCCTGGCCGGGAACCTCCCGGCCGCGCCGATGCTTTCCTCCGTCGCGGGCAACCTGGCCGTCTCCTTTCTGAGGGCGGCGTTCTTCCTGGTGGCCAAGCGGCTCGCCGCCGCGCTCGACGAGATGGCCGCCGTCGGGTCCGTCCTCGGGCATCCGCTGCGGTTGCTGGCGATGCGGCGAGCCAGGGCCCTGGGCAGGCGGGCGGCCTACGGGAGGCTGCGCAGGGACCTGCCCCCCGGCCAGTCGCTGCGGAAGATGGCGGAGTTCGCCGCCGCGGCGCTATCCAGGTCGGCTCAGGCCGACACGGCTGGGTCCCATCACGCGACCGACGACCCCGAGGAGGCCGACTACCTGCTGACCGACACGGGGCTGGCGCAGCGCATCCTGACCAGCCCCGGGGTCCTGCTGTTCCTCGCCCTGACCGTCCTGTCCCTGGTCGCCGGGCGCTCGCTGCTCGGCTCGGGCCCGCTCGGCGGCGGTGCCCTGGTCCCCGCCTGGGGCGGCGCAAGCGACCTGTGGCGGGAGTACGTGCAGGGCTTCCACCCGGTGGGGGTGGGCTCGGGCAGCAGCGCGCCGCCGTACCTGGCCCTGGTCGCCGCGCTCGCGACCCTGCTCGGCGGCAAGCCGTGGCTCGCCGTGGACGTGATCCTGCTCGGCTGCGTGCCCCTGGCGGGCGTGTCCGCGTTCCTGGCCGTGCGGCGGGTGACGCGCTCGGTGCCGGTCCGGGTCTGGGCCGCCGCCTCGTACGCGCTGCTGCCCGTGGCCATGGGCGCGATCGCCGGGGGCCGGATCGGCACGGCCGTGGTCTTCGTGCTGGTGCCGGCGATGGCCCTGCTGGCCGGGCGGATGCTGACCCAGCCGGCCAGGCGGGCGCGCCGGGCGGCCTGGGCCACCGGGCTCACCATCGCGCTGGCCGCCGCGTTCGTGCCGCTGGTGTGGGCCGTGGCCCTGGTCGCGGCCCTCGCCCTGGTCGCGGCCCGGCCCGGCGCGTGGCGCAATCTGGCCATCGTCGCGGCCTTGCCGCCGGTGCTGCTCATGCCGTGGACGCTGCGGGTGGCCGCGCATCCGTCCACGCTGCTGCTCGAGGCGGGCCTGCAGCGGCCGGGCCTGGCCGATCATGACCTGGCCGCCCGGTCGCTCATGCTGCTCAGCCCGGGTGGTCCCGGCCTGCCGCCGGTGTGGGTGACCGCCGGGATCGCCCTGGCCGCCCTGGCCGCGCTGCTGCTGAGCAGGCGCCGGGTGCTCATGATGGCCGGCTGGGGGATCGCCCTGTCGGGGCTGGTGATCGCGATCGCCGTGAGCCGCGCCGTGATCACGCCGGGCGACGGCGGCGCGGCCGTGTCGGCCTGGCCCGGGGTGGCGCTGCTCATCGCCGCGGTGGGCCTGATACTCGCGGGCGTGACCGCGGGCGAGGCCCTGCCCCGCCCGGCAACGGGCCGTGCCCGCCCGGCGAGGGCCGGGCAGGCCCGGGGCGGCAGGCCCGGCCCGGCTGGCCGGCGCGGCCCACGGCCGGTGCATGGCACCGGGGCTGTGATCCTGGCGGGCGCCGCGTTTTCGGCGCCGGTCCTGGCCGCCGCATCCTGGATGGCCAGCGGTGTTCCCGGCCCCGTCGCCCCGGTATCGGGCCCCGTCGTGCCCGCGGTGGTCACGGCCTCTTCTGGCAACGGCCTGGAGCTGAGGACGCTCGTCCTGCGCTCGGACGGCGGCCAGGTGAGATACTCGCTGCAGCGCGGGGCCAGCCCGTCGCTCGGTGAACCGGACCTGGCGCCGGTGCCGTCCGCGCAGCAGGCGCTGAACACGGCTGTGGCGGCACTGGTCGCCCCGAACGGCGGCGAGGCGTTCGATCAGGGTCAGCTGCTCGCGCAGTTCGACATCGGCTTCGTGCTCCTGCCCGCCCCGGTGGACCAGCGCCTGGTGCGAGCGCTTGACGGGGTGGGTGAACTGCGGCCGCTGAGCGCGACCTCGGCGTTTTACCTGTGGCGGGTCACCGCCCTGTCGGCCAGGGTCCGCGTGGTGGAGCCGGACGGGACCGTGGTCGCCGTGCCCTCCGGGCCGACCGGCGTCTCGGGCGCGCAGGTGCCCGCGGCGGGCGGGACCATCGAGCTCGCCGAGCCAGCCGGGGGATGGAACGCCACCCTCAACGGGAAGCCGCTGACGCCGGTGCCCTCGCCGGCGGGCCGCTGGGCAGCGGCCTACGCGCTGCCAGCGGGCGGCGGCGTGCTCGGCATCGGCCGCGATCAGACCGGGCGGGACCTGATCCTGATCCTGCAGTTGCTGGCGCTGGCCGCCGTGGCCGTGCTGGCCCTGCCCGGCTCCAGGGCCGCCGCCGACGAGGGCCCGGCCGTGTTCGGTGCCCGGGCGGCCGCCGGCCTGCGGACCCCGGCCGGCTCGCGCGCCGCGGGCGGCTCCCGCGTCCCGGTTGGCGCCCGGGTCCCGGCCGGCTCCGCCGACGCCGAGGGCTACCCCCCCGTCCCGGCCAGTACGCCGCTACCCCGCGAGGCGACCGACACGGGCGCTGACGCGCCGCCGGGCGGGCGCCGGGCTCGCGGCCGGCCGGGCCGGGCGGGCCAGGCCGACCGGGCATGGCGCGGGCAGCGCCGGGACCGGAGCTCCGGGCCGGGCCCGCGCCGCGGCCGCCCGGCAGCCGAGGAGGCTGGGCCAGGCGAGTTCGGGCCGCAGGAGTTCGAGCCGGAGGAGCTTGGCACCGGCGCGGCCGGCCGCCGCCCGCCCGCGGGAACGTTCCCGGCGGGCGGCCCGTCGGGCCCGCATGCCGCATGGCCGTCCGGCCAGTCCCGGGGCGGGCCGTCGGGCCCGCACGCGGCGTGGCCGTCGGGCCCGCACGCAGCGTGGCCGTCCGATGAGCAGGCCGCTCCCGTCGCTCCTGCGCGCAGCCCGTCGGGGAGCTGGCCGCCGCCCGACGAGAGTCAGCCGTGGTCGTCCGGCCAGCGAGCAGGCTGGCCTGCGCCGCAGCAGCCGTCCGGCTGGCCAGGCGGCCGCAGCGATGTGCTCGACCCGCTGCCGCCCGCCTCAGGCGGACGCCACGGCCGGCCCGCGCAAGGCGACGACGAGGCACACGACCCGCGCTGGCCGGTCCCGGAGCATGATTCCGGAGGCGACGCCTGGTGAGGCAGATCCTCGCGAACAGGTACCTCCTGGCGCTGCTGGTGGTCACGGCGGTGGCGGCGGAGTTCGGCCTGGCCAGCGTCACTCATCCGGCTGCCCTGGCGAGCCCGCGGACCCCTGCCGCAGCGCGGGCGGCCGTGACCGCCGCGGTCCGGGCCTGCCCGGCGCCTGGCTCGTCCGGTGCCACCGCGTCCGGGGTCGCGCTGGCCGCGGCCTCGACCGGGACCGGCGAGGCCAGGATCGCCCGGCTGTCCCCCGCCGGCTCCGCGGCGACACCGGCCCCGCTCCACGTCCTCACCCGGCCTGGCCAGCTGGCGCTGGTGAACGTCTCGACGGCTCCCGCTCTGGCCCGCGGCCTGACTCGCGGGCCCAGCCTGGCGCCCGGTTCCGGGATACCGACAGGCCCGGCCCGAGGCGGCGTGATGATCCAGGCCAGCGGGTCCATGGCGCAGGGCTTCGAGGCCGAGCAGACGGCGGCTGGCGGGATCGCGACCGCCTCGTGCCAGGGTCCTGGCACCGATTTCTGGTTCGTCGGCCCGGGGCAGAAATCGGTCGCGAACATCCAGCTCTACCTGATGAACACCGACAGCCAGGCCGCCGACGCGACGGTCCAGATCCTCACCGACAGCGGCCCGGTGCTGGGCAGCACGGACGCCGGCATCGGGATCCCGGCGCACGGCCTCATCGTGCAGTCCCTGGGCAAGCTGCTGCGCGGATCGCGGGTTGTCGCGCTGAACGTGACCACGAGCGTGGGCCAGGTGGCCGCCGCGGTCCTCGAGACCACCAGCGGCGCCCAGCCTGGTGTGTGGCTGCCCCCCGCCCAGGCGCCGGCGACCAGCCAGGTGCTGCCGGGCCTGCCCGGGGCGATCGGGCCGCGCCAGCTCTACATCGCGGTGCCCGGCGGGGACAATGCTCAGGTAAAGGTCACCGCGGTGACCGCCAGGGGCTCATACCAGCCGACTGGCGGCAGCGGGATCAACCTTCCCGGCGGGTCGGCGGTATCGGTCGCGCTGCCCTCGCTCGGCGGGATCGCGGCCGCGATCAAGCTCTCATCCAACGTGCCCGTGACCGCCTCCATAGCGGTTACCGGCGGGCCGGCCGGAGCTCCCGGGGCGTTCACCGCCGCCACCGCCGCGGTGCAGGAGCAGGGCGTGATCGCCGGCAACCCAGGTGGTCCCGGCAGCGGCTCCGCGCTGGTCCTGTCGGCCCCTCAGGGCGCGGCCCGGGTCCGCGTCACCGAGCTGCCTGCCGGCACCGGCCCGGCCCCGGTCGCGCCCCGCGTGGTGCAGCTGGCCGCCGGGCACACCGTGGTTGTCAAGCTTTCCCCGCCGCGCGCGCTCGGCCGGGTCTTCGCGTTCGCCGTCGTGATCACGCCGCTGGCGGGCTCGGGCCCCGTCTACGCCGGGCGCGTGACCAGCGTCGGCGGGGTGGTTCGCTCGATACTCCCCGTGTCGAGCGCGCTGACCTGGGTTCCGCTTCCACCGGTGCGCAGCGCGCTGACCACCGCACTGTCCTGACGGTGCTCAGTCCTCGTCCGGGTAGCTCGGGTCGACCGCCTGGGGGTCAACGCCGAGCAGCCGCGCGAACTCCTCGACGACCACGTCGAGGACCAGCTCGCCGAGGTCCTCCTCGTCGTCGGCGCGGGCCAGCAGCGGACGCCGGTAGAGCACGATACGGGCCGGCGTGGCCGGCTGCCGCGGGTCACCAGCGCCCGCCGAGCCCGGGTCGAGCCGGGCCAGAGGCACGGGCTCCGGGTCGTCGTCGGGCGGATCGCCGGCGGGGATCTCCTCGACGGCGAACTCGACGCCGGCCAGCTCCGCCTCCCACCGCGGCTCCAGTTGCGCAACGGCCTCGAGCACCAGGTCGTCAAACCGCTGCGCGCGGCTGCGGTAGAGCGGGACCTCCGGCGGGGTGAGCGAGCCGCGCAGACCCCGGCCGTGCGAGTCTCGCCGCCTGATCCGCGCCCGCGGGCCCCGAGGGGGCCGGCTACCGCCATCGTTCACAGTCACCGAGCGTATCTGGGCGGACGACTCCCGGGACAGACGGACCGAGACACGATCGCGCAGAGTGCCCCGGGTGATGGCGTTACTGCCCGCAGATCGATACCGTCAGCCGTTGTGAGCGATGTATGCGAGCCTGCCTCCCGCAGACGGCATCGCCCGCCCTGCGCGCGGTCGTGAGGAGGCGGCCCGTTGAGTTCTCGTCGCTGCAGCCGGCCCGCGTGCCAGCGGACCGCCGTGCACACGCTCACCTACGTTTACCGCGACTCCACGGCGGTCCTCGGCCCGCTGGCCGCCTACGTCGAGCCGCACTGCTACGACCTTTGCGCCGCCCACGCCGACCGGATGACCGTGCCGCGCGGCTGGGAGGTGGTCCGGCTCCCGGATGGCCCGGCCGAGGAGCAGGAGGACGACCTGGAGGCGCTGGCCAACGCGGTCATGCAGGCGTCGACGCCGCGCGTGGTCGGCGAGCCGGTCGGGCAGGGCGTCGAGGTAGGGCGGCGGGGCCACCTCAGGGTCTTGCGCTCCTCGCCGACGGATAACGGGCGGCTCGGCTAGGGAGCCGGGCCGACCACGCGAGGCGGCCCTACCGGTCACGGCACCGGTAGGCCGCGCCCGGTAGGCTCGTGTCCTTCTATGGCGCCCGGACGTCGCGGCCCCGGGGTGGAGCGCGGGGAGGGTGAGGGTTGGGAGGGTGGGGGTGAAAACCGTGGCCGAGTACGCGAAGATCTTCAAGGCCTATGACATCCGCGGAACGGTGCCCGACGAGCTCGATGAGAGCGTGGCCGAGTCCGTCGGAGCGGCGTTCGTGCGGCTGACCGGGGCCTCCGCCGTGGTGACCGTGCACGACATGCGCACGTCGTCTCCGCTGCTCGCCGACGCTTTCGCGCACGGGGCGGCGGGCCAGGGAGCTGACGTGGTGTCCGGCGGGCTGGGTTCGACCGACATGCTCTACTACGCCAGCGGCAGCCTCGGCATCCCGGGCGCGATGATCACCGCCAGCCACAACCCGGCCAAGTACAACGGGATCAAGCTCTGCCGGGAGGGCGCGCGGCCGGTCGGCGCGGCGACCGGGCTCGCCGAGCTGCGCGCGATGGCCGAGCGCGGGATCCCCGCGGCCAATGGCCTGCGGGGCACGCGAGATCTCGCCGCTGTGGGCAGCATCGCCCCGCGCGACCTGCTGAGCGGGTACGCCGCGCACCTCAAGACGCTGGTGGACCTGTCCGGCATCCGCCCGCTGAAGGTGGCGGTGGACGCGGGGAACGGCATGGCGGGGCATACCGTGCCGAAGGTGTTCGAGGGGCTGCCGATCGAGCTCGTGCCGCTCTACTTCGAGCTCGACGGCACGTTCCCGAATCACGAGGCGAACCCCATCGATCCGGAGAACCTCGCTGACCTCCAGCGAGCGGTGGTCAGCTCGCGGGCGGACGTCGGCCTGGCGTTCGACGGCGACGCCGACCGCTGCTTCGTCGTTGACGAGCGGGGCGAGATCGTCTCGCCCTCCGTGCTGACCGCGCTGATCGGGGTCCGCGAGCTAGCCAGGGAGCCGGGCGCGACGGTCATCCACAACCTGATCACGTCGCGCGCCGTGCCCGAGATCGTCTCCGCCCACGGCGGCACCCCGGTGCGGACCCGGGTCGGCCACTCGTTCATCAAGGCGGAGATGGCCGCCGCCGGGGCGATCTTCGGCGGCGAGCATTCCGGGCATTTCTACTTCAGGGACTTCTGGTTCGCCGACTCCGGCATGCTCGCCGCCCTGCACGTCCTCGCCGCGCTCGGCTCGCAGGCAGGCCCGCTGTCCCCGCTACTGTCGGAGTTCTCCCGGTACCGGTCGTCGGGAGAGATCAACAGCGAAGTTCGCGACCAGGCCGCGACCACGCAGCGGGTCCGCGCCGCCTTCTCGGGCCGCGGCGGGGTCACGACGGACGAGCTGGACGGGCTGACCGTCAGCGGCGGCGGCTGGTGGTTCAACCTGCGCCCGTCGAACACCGAGCCGCTGCTGCGGCTCAACGTCGAGGCGCCGGACGA
>Ga0070708_100005154_pt1 | contig 10345 bp, 12 predicted proteins | sample KBSK5503metaG_FD_65469 | JGI IMG/M metagenome (GOLD analysis project Ga0070708, IMG submission 65469) | Corn, switchgrass and miscanthus rhizosphere microbial communities from Kellogg Biological Station, Michigan, USA - KBS K5-50-3 metaG | ecosystem: Host-associated > Plants > Roots >... | reverse complement strand
GCTTCGGCTGAGTTGGGACCAACTTTAATTGCTCGTCTGTACTCCCGTCCGGCACCTGCCCAGTCATATTCGTATTGCATCAGCAGCCTGGCGAGCGCAAGGTGCGCCTGTACGTTCAATGCATCTACTTCTAAGGCTTTCTGAAGGGCGCTTTTGGCCCGGGGGAGGAGTGATACACCGGAAATACTGCCCGAATCAAGCACTTCAAAGTATGCCAGGTAAGCCGGTATGTAGTCGGAATCTTCCTGAACTGCGCGATCCAGATAAGTTATCGCTTGGGCGATCTCAGCATCGAATGCCGCCTTCTTCCCATATTGAAACAGATATAGTTTGCTCGCCTGATCGAGGTGGTATCGCGCCTCAAGATACGCGTCCAACGCCTTTGGACTCACCGAACGTACACCTTTCAATTGCGCGTGTTCCTCGGGTGTGACCTTGGCTTGGATCTGATCTGCAATCTTGCTGGCAATTGTGTTCTCCACAGCCAGTTCATCCTGGAGTTCAGCTTCGAAGGTCTCGGCCCAGATATGCTGGTCGGTGAGACCGTGAATCAGTTGCACCGTTATGCGCACCCGATTTCCGGATCGCTGCACCGTCCCTTCCACGATTCCATCCACGTGGAGTTCGCGCGCAATCTGTGGCGACGATTTTTCGGCCCGGGGATACCGTTCTGCCGTCGTGCGGGAAACGACACGCAGAGTTCCAATCCGGGCCAGGGCCGTAATCAGTGCATCGGTAAAGCCTTCGGCAAAGTAACCTGCCTGGGATCGTTCGACAGGCTGGGGAACGGCAGGACGACCAATGACTTGATCTGCGGGTTGAGCGACGGAGACCAGAGTCGGTCCCGCATGCCGCCAACATTCAACGCTGCCAGGATGATGCCCAAGATAAACACGGAAGCTACGAAGGCTAACGTAGCCTTGGGCCAGGTCTGGCTAACCTGAGCGGCGGGTGTGATCTGCCCATTCAATGGGCCGATGAACCGATAGCCTTTGCGCGGGACTGTTTCTATATAACGTGGATTATCTGCTTTGTCCCCGAGCGCTTCGCGTAGCCGTTTGACCGCGTTGTTGACCCCTCCCTCGAAATCCACAAACGTGTCGGCCGGCCAGATCCTCTGCCGCAACTCCTCGCGAGTTACAACTTCGCCGCGCCGCTCTAGAAGGATCCGAAGAAGTTGGAAGGGTTGGTCCTGCAGCTTGATCTTGACGCCCTGTTTGCGCAATTCTCCGGCGGGCAGATCGACTTCGAAGACTCCGAAGCGAATTGCCCCCAGTTGGGATGGACTGACAGTGTCCATGGAGGCGAGCACCCCACTCGAGGAAAGAGTCTACCACTGTTTTCAAAGCCTGGACGGCGAGACTACTTACCTCTTAACTCACGTCCTGTCAATTGATTAGCGAGACAGTGACAAGACGCAACGAGGACAGGTTCGGGCTATTGACGGAACCGCACGCATTTGAGAGAGAAGGCAGCCGTGACCTCCAATGGAGGTGCACGAGCAAATCGCGACAAACCAAGGAGGATCTATGAAAGCACCTAGAATCGCCGCCACCGTACTACTGCTCCTGACCTTGTCAGCCCACCTACATGCAGCCTGTTCCAATGCGTTATTGCATGGAACTTATGCTTTTTCCGGTCAGGGCTTCATTCCAATTACCTCCGACATCAGTCCAGCGCTCTTCCTGCCTCAAGCGGTGGCGGGTGTCATCACGCTGGACGGCAAGGGGACCGTCACATCGGGGAGCCTCACGCTCAATACGACGGACCCGAATGGTGGACCCGACCGTGGGACCTTTATCGGAACATACGCGGTGGATTCCAACTGCAAAGGGACTCTCGAAACGAGTCTGAGTACGGGTGGGGAGCTCCACTTCGACCTCATTGTCCTGAGGCCCGCCGAGTTCACAGTGATCTCCACCGACGTTGGCAGCAGTGCCATTTATTCAGCGAAGAAGATCGTCGTTCCCAAGGAACATTAGCCATCCATCAACGCGGTCGTTGGGCCCCAACAGTGGACGAGCTATATCAGCAAGGAACGGGCTTGCCGCCGGGTAAACCATTCCCCGCTGCTTGACCTTTAAGTAGTTCGAAAGCACACGAAAGGGAGGTTGGTCATGAGGAAATGCAGGCTAATTTCGCTTCTCGCTTGCACCCTGGGGTTCTTCGCAGCGTGCGGTGGTGGCGGGCACAACATTGGCCCGACGGTGTCGATTTCAGCGTCCTCCACGAAGATCACGCTAGGTCAATCAGTAATGCTCTCCTGGACAAGCAAGAATGTGACGTCGTGTACGGCCTCGGCAAATCCGACCGAGACCGATTGGTCGGGTTCGCTACCGACAACCGGCTCTCAATCGGTGACTCCGTCTTCGGCGGAGACCACTACCTACACACTTCAATGCAGCGGGGCAGGCACCGCCACCTCCGACGTTACGGTAGGGGTGTCACACGGGTTCACATCAACGGGCAGCATGACAACCGGGCGTGGAGCTCACACGGCAACCCTGCTGAGCGACGGAAGAGTACTAATAGCTGGCGGTGAAGATCCGCTGACCCCAAGCGCAGAATTATTCGATCCGGCAAACGGAACCTTCACTTCCGCGGGCAACATGGGTTTTGCAACCCGAGTGGAACACAGGGCAACTTTGCTAAATGATGGAAGAGTGCTCGTAACGGGAGGACACACCGACCGTTTCACGTGTGACCTCAGCGCAGAGCTGTTCGATCCGGCTAGCACAACCTTTTCTCCAACTGGCAACATGACTGAGTTCCGCTGTGGCCACACGGGGACTCTGCTACACGATGGCAAAGTGCTGGTAACGGGAGGAAGGCAGGCTCACAACGTTTTTTCCTCAAGCGCAGAGCTGTACGATCCTACGAACGGGACCTTCGCTTCGAGCGGCAGCATGGGATTCAAGCGGTCCGGGCACACGGCCACCCTGCTGAATGATGGCAGAGTGCTATTGATAGGCGGGCTCAGTGGGGGAGTCGAGCTGGCAACCGCCGAGCTGTTTGATCCCGCCAGTGGAACCTTCACGCCAACCGGCAGCATGGGACTCCCACGACCCGGACACACTGCGACGCTACTCAATGACGGACGAGTGCTGGTAACCGGAGGCGGAGTCCCTCCTGATACTTTTTTGGCCAGTGCGGAACTTTTCGATCCCGTCAGCGGAACCTTCATTCCAACCGGAAGCATGGGAGCCGTCCGAGAGGGACACACAGCCACGTTGCTGAACGACGGCAAAATACTAGTGGCTGGGGGACTGAGTGACCACGACGTTTCCGCATCAAGCGCAGAAGTCTTCGATCCGGCAAGCGGGACTTTCGCTCCAACCGGAAGCATGGGAGCCGCCCGAACGGGACACACAGCAACGCGGCTCAACGATGGGAGAGTACTTGTTACAGGCGGAGGCAACAACGAGAACCGTGTGCTTTCTTCAGCTGAGTTGTACGAGTGAGGACGGAAACAATCAGATTGGAGACGGCGAGCGGAAGGTTGTGACCGTCGCGGTCGCCACGGTGCTTCGGAGATGGCACAGGAATGGGCCTGAGAGCAGGAACATTCGAAAGCAGCTTAGATGACAACGGAAACCAGATGACCACGCTCGTCAACTGTGCCTTTGCCAAAGATGTAACGGTGAATGGCACAGTGGTGTGGGGAGCGGACCTCTCTTTGGTCGCCGACCTCACGGTCAGCGGCACCGGCACCGCTGGTGGAACCCTTCATGTGGAAGGGACTTGGCAGGCACCGGGTCCGGTTGGCAACGTCAAGATTTCTGGCACGCCAGGCGGGCGTCAGGTAGCAGTGCTGGTACCAGAGGCCTAGAACGCGCACTACAAGGCGAAACGGACTGTGCTGCGGAATGCAACCGCGTACGTACTTCAAGGACATATGCTATGGCTTCCGCTCTGGTTCCTGACACTTTATGGGAGATTATTGAGCCTCTCTTGCCGTTGCCGAAACCCAAGCCGCAAGGCGGACGTCCCCGTATACCCGATCGAGTGTGCCTGAAAGGTATTGTGTTTGTCCTTCGCAGTGGCATTCCTTGGGAGATGTTGCCGAAGGAGCTGGGCTGCGGCTCGGGCATGACCTGCTGGAGACGCCTGCGAGATTGGCAGGAGTCTGGTATCTGGCAATTGATTCACTTTGCGCTATTGGACTGGCTTAGCCGCTTCAATCAGATCGACTGGTCCCGAGCCGTCGTGGACAGCTGCTCTGTTCGAGCGGTTTTTGGGGGCAACAAACGGGCCCAAATCCCACCGATCGGGCTAAGCTCGGCAGCAAGCGTCATCTGATTTGCGACGGGAATGGAGTTCCACTGGCTATTCAGCTCACGGGTGCCAACAACGATTCCCAGCAGGCAATCGCACTTGTGGAAGCTATACCGTTCCTACAGGGTGAACGGGGACGGCCGCGCAATCGCCCTGATTGCGTGATCGGCGACCGCGGTTATGACGCGGAAGCGATCCGTCAGAGCTTACGATTTCGCGGGATTAGGCCGATGCTCGCCAAGCGAAACACCGAGCACGGCAGTGGACTAGGCCGATCGCGGTGGGTAATAGAACGAACCTTCGCCTGGCTTAGCCAGTTTCGCCGTCTGCGCGTTCGCTATCAAAACGGGCTGACATCCACGAGGCACTCTTGTCGCTCGGATGTGCTCTCATCTCCTGGAACTTCCTCCGAGCAGCTTGGATAAGTAGCTAGAGATCCACCTTATTACTTCCTGAAACGGGTTCTTGAAACGCGCGGGCCTCTGACACGGCGAGCCACGGTTCATCGTCTCCCTTCAGCCTCTAAACAATCTCGGTCCTGCGCGTATGGGTATCCGAGTTCCACAACACCGACCAAGTGAAGCAATCAACCCGCCGCCCAATGCGAGGGTTTTGTTAGAGGTTCTTAAGACACCAGAATCGGGTCCGCACGGGTTGGTGGCCGATCGCGAAGGAAACATCTGGTTCACCGCGAATTTCAAAGGCTACATCGGCAAATTGAATCCCAAGACCGGAGAAGTGACGGAGTATCACATGCCCGACCCACGCGCTCACGACCCGCACACGCCAGTCTTTGATCATGATGGCATTTTGTGGTTTACCGTGGAGTCAAATTTCATGGGACGGCTTGACCCGCGCACCGGGCAGATCAAGTTGAAGGAAGTGCCCACGCCTCACGCCGTGCCCTACGGCATTGTCGTCAGTGCCAAAGGCGTTCCTTATTTTTGCGAATTTGGCACGAACAAGCTGGCCAGCATCGATCCCAAGAGCATGGCGATTACCGAATATGCTCTGCCGGAGGGCGCGCGGCCCCGCCGCCTGGCACTCGCTCCCGATGGCACCATCTATTACTCCGACTACGCCCGCGGCCGTTTGGGACACTTTGATCCCGCAACCAAGCACGTAGAGGAATGGCCTTCGCCCGACGGGTCTGCGTCACACCCCTACGGGATCGCGGTTACGTCCGACGGAATCGTTTGGTATAGCGAGTCCGGAGTGCAGCCCAACACACTCGTAAGATTCGACCCTCGCACCAAACAATTTGGGACTACCCCGGTACCTTCCGGTGGCGGAGTGATCCGCAATATGGTGGCGACCCCGGATGGCAAGCTCTACCTGGCCTGCAGCGGAGTCAACAAGGTGGGCGTGGCAGAAGTTGCGGCGCGCTGAGTGGGTCGGCATCGCTTTCCCTTCCGCAGCCCCAGCAGACGACCTTCGGAGATGAGAGGCGAAGAGATTGGAGAAGAGATTGGAGAAGAGATTGGAAGTGTTCCATGTGGGAACATCCACCGGATTTTTCTAGTGTTCCACGTGGAACATTTTGTATCCGCGAATTTATAGTGGCAATTATATACTTATAATTATATACTTATAATTATGTACTTATAATCGGTCGGATATCTGGAAGGAGTCGGGACATCCTTCAGAGAATAAAGAGGCATCGGCTCCTATGAGGCCTGGAGCCCTTAGCTAATCCGTGGTCTCTTTACTCGCCAGCGGTTTCTTGGGAACAGATTGGTATGGCGAACTTACCGGGGTCACCAACCGGCCGGTCCGGCGCATCGTTGTGCAGTCGTATTCGTAGGCAGCTCCACAGATCAGACATACCTGGTAGTCCTGGCCATGAGCGCCGTTATGCGGCCACGAGAACCGATGCGGGCAGCACCTCTCCAAGATTCGCTTTAGTAATGGTTCTGTCATGCCAGTTTTGATCCTCGGCGCTGTAGCTGATGTGGTGCTCAAGTTACCACATAAAGTCCCGAACCAGGCTTACTCCCTGGTTCATCTGGCGCAGGCTGAATGGCCAGTGTCCAGTCTCCACTCTCATAACCCACCTCAAATCCTGGGGAAAGCGCCCTGGGCGAGCGAGTACTGTCCTATGCAGGCATTAGCACGCTTGGGCCGAAGCGCACACTGCTAAGTCCGTTCGGTCTGTCACCGAGGTGTGGAGCAAAGCTCGAACGATCCCGAGATGGCCCCTTTCTGGTGGTTTGAGCCTTAAGTAGGTGGGAGCGAACGGGCAATAGCTCTAGCAGGAGAGTCGTGTAAACGTAAGGACTTGGTAAACGTAGGGCCTTGTGGCGTGGTGGTTCCTGCAACTTGGAGGACCATTCCAAAGAGGGCGCGGGCCCGTGAGCCAGGCGGGTCGATTACCGAGGGCGGGTATCACCATTGCCCACTCGAACACCCGGAATGACACTACTGGGTCGGGCGTTATGAACGAACCTGCGTTAACTTACTGGTGTACGAGGCTTGAGCCCGTCCACGGTCCTAGGGCGCCTACTCGTCGCAACAAGGCATAAACTATGCACGCAAATATACCCGACACATTACGGCGCAGCTCGAGGGTGCCGATCACCGTCCCGATACTCGTCACCAGTTTGGAGCCGGGCGCCCACTTCTCCGAAATCTGTGAGACGTTGATCGTCAGTGCGCATGGTTGTTCGATGCGTTCTCCTATGCGGCTGGAAGCCGGCGTTCCGGTGCACTTACACAGCAAGGAAGGTCGCCAGACGATGGCCCAAGTTGTGGACTGCCAACCGATGGGGTCTGATCAGCAGGGCTGGAGGCTGGGCGCGAGGCTGGATGAACCGGAAAATTTCTGGGGATTGAAAGCTTGTCCTGAAGATTGGGTGCGATTGCCGAGGCTGCCTGAGAGTACCCCGCGACAGGTCCCACGAAAAGTGGCTGCGAACACCGAGGCAACACATCAGCCACAAAATCAGGTTGCGCCCTCATTGAAAATCGTACTCGACAAAATCCAAAAGCAACTCTCCGACGACCATTTGAGAGCCGTAGTTGCTGACCTCGTTCAGCCGTTACAGGCGGAGTTGGCGGATCTCCGGGAAAAGCTGGCACGAGGAGAGCCAAAGCGCAGCCGATTTGAGGTGTCGCTGTCGCAGATTCCTCCGGAGCTCGAAGAGCAGTTGTGGGTACGCCTGCGGCAAGACCTAGGGGCGCAAACCCTGCAGCAAACACGCGAGCAGGCGGAACAGGTGCTTGGGGCGGCCAAAGCGGCCATCGAGCAGAAGATAACCGAAGCCCAAGATGAGTTTCGGCCGTGGGTCGCACAAGAACTGCAAGCTGTTGAGCAACGGGCGGAGAGTATCTCGGCGGATATCGATGACAGGGTGCGGCGGCATCTCCGTGCTGGACTGGGAGAGTTTCAGCAGCAGGTGGTGGAGGCAGGAAACCGTCTCGATCGGCGGAGCGAGGAACTCTTACTAGCTCTGCAGCAGCGCCTCAGTGAGGAGCACGATGCACACCGCCAGGAGATGCAAGACGTTCAGGCAGCGGTTGCGTCAGAATCGTCGTACCTGCAGGGGCAAATCGCTGATCTTGGCGGCCGCGTAGCGAAGCTGGACGAATCTGCACGCCGCCTTGAGTCAGACCTGGACGCGCGCTTGACGCAAATGGCCAGCGATACAGTATCCAGTGCGCGCAGCGAAATTGAGAGCACTGCAGATGCGATTCTTAAGGAACTGGGAACGCGCAACGCTCAGGAGCTCGGGAATCAGCTCGATGACGCATGTGGAAGGTTGAAGATTATCCAGAAAGGAATCGAAGCCTCGGTTTCCGAGTTGCTGAGGACGCAGGTCGCGAAGACTCTGCAATCCTTCGAGCAAAACATGGAAAAACTGGCGCAACATTCCGTGGGACGGTGGCGGCTCGCACTCGCCAAGGATTTGAAATCACTGGCAGTGATTCTGGGCGAGCAATTCCGATTGGAAGGCGTGTCCGACAATAACGAAAGCCAACAACCACCGGCCGAGTGACGGTCTCTGAAAAGAGTCTGAGCCCACGAAGGAGTGCTGTGTGTCGAAGGCGTCTAGCGAATGATAATGGCAGAAAACTCAGACGGCAGGCACAACATTCGTATAACCGTTTGCCAGTTGCGCTTCAGCAACAACCACAAGCTTTCCCGCGTATTGCCTCACGCGCTTCCCGAACAATGAGCGGCGTAAGCGCCAAGGCGGCGACCGGGTCAGCCCATGCGACGTGCCAAATAGTATTGAGGGCGAGTCCTGCCAGAGCAATCAACGACAGATAAGCGCACAAGGCCGATTCAGCGGCATCCGCTCTCAGGGCGGCGCTGCCAGTGTCCGCCGAGAGTTTTCGCTTTTCCTTGGCAAGCAACGGCATGATCGCGGCGGCTGCGGCCAAAATTGCTATTCCCAAATAGGTAGGCTTAGGTTCGCTGTACCCGAGTAGCGTCATCACCGAAATAACAAGTACGTAAGCGGCTAGCGCAAAAAGAAATGCTCCTGCGATACGGGCAGCACGGCGCTCCACCCTTTCTTGAGTCGCATGCACACGAAAACGCCACAATACGACTACGGCCGAGAGTAGCTCGATGACACTGTCACCGCCGAATAAGAACAAAAGCCGTTTGCCTTGCTGCCCATTCCGAGCCTGAGTCGAGGCGGACGAACTCCACCGCCCTCTGTGGTTCACCTAATTGCATGAAGACCCAAGAGCACGACCGGAATTGGTAGTTGCCCCGATCCAATGCGAGCGCGGTGTCGCACTCGTGTGCCGATTCGTCCAACAACCCGGCATAGCGCAAAACGTACCCCTGAGCGAAATGTGCATGAGCACTATCCGGTCTGCGCTTGACCAAGGCTGACGCTTCAGCATAAGCGTTGCCAATCTTACCCCGCTCTGCCCGGTTAGTGATCAATTGGGCTACCGCAGTATTTGGCGAGACACCATCAATGTTGCAAACCTGACCTGTTGGGCTCTTTCCGGTGAGGCCCTCGCGTACCCACCACAGGGAAGATGATCGAACTTCCACATTCCAAACGTTTTCATGCCAATCGTCCTTGACAGTGCTGTTTTCGGGTTTTATGAATCCTCTCCAGCTTCGCGTCTCATCAATAACCGCCAGCGAATCATTCGAAGCTCTGGGCTTTCGCTGCTCAACGACCTCGTCGAGCCATTGCAGCACGAGCGAGGAAATATCTGTATGATGTGCTGTACCACAAACATTATCTGCGCCGTTGGCAATAATCAGTTGCGGGATTGAAAGCCCCTCGTCCGGCAATGAGACCGTGTCGATACCTATGGGCTCGCGGTGTCCGGGCGGATACTCGATTGCGGCAAAGATGCGATCCGGTGCGTCCCACGATTCGGGCGACTAAAGAGCCGCTGCCCGAAAAGCTGAACAGGATCAGCTTGGCCTTTGCCAGTTCGGGGTGATGTGATTGCTGGGTTGCCAATCCTACAAAGCCCTTCAGTTGATGATTTGCCTGAACTTCCAGAGTCTTATCACCCGAGCTACTGGAAGACATACTCGATGCGGCGGTTCAATAGAATCTCCTCTGCACTGTGCCGCACGTTTGAGAACAGATGAAGCTGTCAAATTGCGGTTTTGGCACGGGATATGTACAAGAACTTCATCGTCTGTCCCCATTGTGCTGCAAAGGGAAAGGAAAGGTCGGTGCAACCCGCGACCGCACACCGAAGCCCGCTGGTATCGCGGTCGGATGCCAAGGCGTTTCATATCTTTTTGGAAGAGAGCTACGTCCGCCCCAATTCCTGTCATACCGGATTAGAAGTTGTTGCACTGTTCCGATACGATCTTGACTCCGCAGGAGTGAGGGGTGAATCTACGCTAGTGTTGCTTCCGGTAGCTTCCGGAGAAGCGAGTGCGGGCGTGCCGGAACTCGAAAAAGCTGCCGACGGCCTAGCCGAGATTCTCGCTTCGGGCAAGAGCCTACCTCGACAGTACGTCTTCTGATTCGCAAGCCGTGTCCAGTCGAAGAGCCACAACCCACGGAAGCGCAAGTCGCCATTTCAGCCTCTCCCGAGCCCTTGCCATCTAGGTGGTTCAAAAGGGTATTTTCGGCAG
>Ga0070708_100005153_pt1 | contig 10345 bp, 10 predicted proteins | sample KBSK5503metaG_FD_65469 | JGI IMG/M metagenome (GOLD analysis project Ga0070708, IMG submission 65469) | Corn, switchgrass and miscanthus rhizosphere microbial communities from Kellogg Biological Station, Michigan, USA - KBS K5-50-3 metaG | ecosystem: Host-associated > Plants > Roots >... | reverse complement strand
ACGAAAAGCGTCTTGAATTTGCCGTTCGCCTGGCTGAACGCCGCTTGGCCGCGCCCCGAGGGCCGAATGCGCGGCCGTGGATTCCGCTCAGGGCCAGCCCTCGCACGGGCGTGGACGCGCTGAGGCATACATGCGGCGATCGTCTAAGGTCCGGGCTCCCGGGCAGCGCGGGCATGCAGTGCGCCCGACCTTCCATCCCGCTCGACGATCGGCGAGCCTCAATCAGCTTCTGTGAGAGGGCCCTACTAGGCCAACGACAGCTACCCCGCCGGGACTGGCCGTACGCTGACCAGGATCTGCTCTACCTCGGAGGTCACTCCCGCCGACGCATCCGCCGGCCAGGTGGCCACCACCATCAACACGTTGTCGCTCCCGCCCGGTCGAACGGCGATTCGGCCGAAGACTTTCTGCTCGATCGAAAAGCGGAAACCGACCGCGTCGTCGGAGAGCGGCAGAGGCTCCGGGTCGGTGGCATCGAACCCCTCATAGTTGCGAAGCCCGGAGACGAGCCGCTCGGCGAACTGCGTCGGGGTGGCGATCGCCGGAGCCACCTGGATCACCACCTGCGCGCCGCTGTCCTTGTGCCGCAGCACCACGGGGATGAGGATGCCTTCCGAGCTCGTGCCGGCGTCGGCGTCGAGCTGCCAGTCCGCGCCGGGCCGGGCCACTTCGAATCCCAGCTCCGAGTCGATGTACTTTTTATGGGACGCGGCGATCCGCTCTCTCTGCTGGACGGGACCTGAGCCGCCCGTCCCGGAATTGGAAGCGGCATCGCGGTGCGCCGCGCAGGCCCCCAGGAAAAACAACGTCACCAAAACCACCGCCCGTGCGCGCATCGAAGTCTCCCGCTGGTCAGATGAATTATCTGGCCATGCCCCCGGCTTTCCGCCAGCCAAAGAGCAGCGGAAGGCTCGTTAGATATCAGATATGGCGGCGGCGAGCCTTCGGGCGGCCTCGACCGGATCTTGGGCCGCGTGGATCGGTCGCCCGACGACGAGGAGATTCGCGCCCGATCGCAGCGCCTCCTGGGGCGTCGCCACCCGCTCCTGATCGCCGCGCGCGCCCTCGGGCATCCGGATCCCCGGCGTGCAAAGGATTGGTTTTGCGCCCAGAGCAGAACGGAGATCCCCGACTTCCTGGGCAGAGCAGACCAGTCCCGCGATTCCGCAGCCGACCGCCAGCCGCCCAAGGCGCAGCGCGAGCTCGCGCGGGGATACCTCGAACCCGATCGCTTCGAGATCGCCGACGGAGAGCGAGGTGAGCACCGTGACCGCGAGCACTTGCGGAACGGGGACGCCGTTTTTCGCCGCCCCCTTTTCCGCTCCCGCCTGCGCCGCGCGCAGCATCGCGGGACCGCCGGTGGCATGGACGGTGAAGTAGCGGGCCCCCATTTCGGCGCAGCGGCTCGCCGCCAGCTCCACCGTGTTGGGGATGTCGTGCAGCTTCAGGTCGAGAAAGACCCCCGCCCCGAGGCGTTGCAGGCGCTCCACCGCCGAAGGTCCGTGCTCGGTGAAAAGAGACAGCCCGACCTTGGCGATGGCGAAATACGGAGACACTCGCCGGTAGAGCTCTTCCGCCTGAACCAGGGGCAGGTCGAGGGCGATCGCCAGGCGATCGCGCGCGGCGGGAGGGCTCACGACACCTCGCTCTGGATTCGCCTCAGCTCGCTGGAGAGCGCGTCGGCCATCTGCGGCGTCATCGCATTCTTCGCCGAAAAAAGCGCGTACCAGACGAACCCATCCAACGCCTCGTAGGCGCGGGCGCGGGACACCGCGGAGATCGGCCCGCCGGTGTTGGCGAGAACCCGGTTGAAGTCGAGCTCCCCCTGGTCGCTCAAGGTGACGCCGGCGAATGACTCCTCCATCCCGGGCAGCGGATCGAAGAAGAACGACTGCAGGTCCATCAGATCTTTTCCCGAGGCCCGAAGCGCGTTGCAGATCGTCTTGATCAGCGCCGCGTACATCTCGATCGGCGAGCGCGCCTCGGCGACCGCGCCGGGGGGATCGGCCTTCTCGGGTATCGCGACCAGCGCGCCGGTCCGGAGCAGCTCGTCGACCGTGCAGAGGAACGCGTACTCGCCGCCGTCGAACGACGGCCGCAGCGCGGCGAGGTCCTTGCCGGTCCCGACCGCCAGCACCAGGTGCTCGGTCCCCGGCTGAGGACGGCCGGGGCCCTGCCCGACCTTGAGGTTGCTCGCCACCCTTCGCCGCAGCCGCTCGACCTCCTCGGCCCGCTTCATCCCCTCGAGGAGGATGGTGCGGGTGCGCTCGGGCAGCTTGAGCACGTCTTCGGACTGCAGCGGGCCGTCGAGAAAGAAGAAGGCGCCCTCGGTGAGCTCGAACAGGGAGATGGCGATCTCGCGGACCAGGAAGGTCATCGCGCTGTAGAGATCGCTCGGCTGGATGCGCCCGGAGCCGGTGAGGACCTGGCCGATCTTCTTTCCGGGCTTGACCAGCGCCAGCGCCGACTTGAGCTCGTCGGCGGAGATCATCTTCAGCCGCACCATCAGCTTTCCCAGCCGCTCGTGCGACTGGGTCGACGCGGCGAAGACGATCTGCCCGTCGCGGAAGTGCACCGACTTGCGGACCGGACCGGAGGTGACGGTGAGCTTGCCCGTCTTCATGCCCCCGACGAGGTGGCTTAGGGTCTCGGCGATCGACAGCGCCCCGATCGTCCCGGCGATGTAGCCCTGTCCATCGGACGCGCCCCGCACCAGCACCAGGGCGTCGTTCCCATGAAGAAAGCCGTTGAGCTCGGTGCCGGGCTTCAGCCCGCCCGACGTGGCGGGCACCTCCACCGAAAGGCTCTGACCCGTGCTGCGAACCGTTGATTTGAACGCGGGCTGCACGGCGGGCCCGAGCCGCTAGCTGCCCGCCAGCTCCTGATCGATGACCTTCTTGAACTCATCGAACGGCTGCGCGCCGTTGAGGAACACGCCGTTGATGAAGAACGCGGGCGTGCCCGAGACGCCGACCTTCTGCCCGGCCGCCATGTCCTCATCCACGAGCTTCTTGTACTTGCCGGAGTCGACGCAGCTGGCGAAGGTCGTCGTGTCGAGCCCGACCTCCTTGGCGTGATCCTTCAGCTGGGCGACCTCGAGCGTCTGCTGATTCTTGAAGAGCACGTCGTGGTACTCCCAAAACTTGCCCTGCTCGTTCGCGCACATCGCCGCTTCGGCGGCCTTGGCCGCGTTCTTGTGGAACTCGAGCGGGAAGTTGCGGAAGACCAGCCGGACCTTGCCGGGATAGGTCTGCATCACCTGCTCCACGGTGTCGTGCGCCTTGCTGCAGAACGGGCACTGGAAGTCGGAGAACTCCACCACCGTCACCCGCGCATTCTCCGGCCCGCGCGCGGGACCCTTCGCCTCCACCTTCTGGCGGGGCTCGCTCATCTTCATCACGACCTTGTTGTCCTTCCTCAGCTGGTCGTAGAAGGCCTGGGCGCGCTGCTGCTTCTGCGTCTGGGTAAGGTAGTTCACGATCTGCGTCTTGTAGGTCTCCAGCTTGCTCCCCGGAGGAAGTCGCGCCGCGTTCTGGTTGAAAAACTCCTCGACCTGCTGGTCGCTGGGCGGAGAGACTTTTTCGTCGACCTCCGACTTGATGAACTGCTCCGGGCTCACGCCCTTCTTCTGGGCCTCGGCCTTGACCAGCTTGTCGTTGATCATCTTCTCCAGGCCCTGCTTGCGGATCTGGAACTTCTGCTTCTCCATCTGCGCCAGCTGAGACTTGACGCTCTCGTCGACCTGGGCGGCGGTGATGTTGTCGCCGGCGACGGTGGCCACCACGGTATCGGGCGACAGCTCCTGCGACGAAGCGCTGCCGGCGGGCTTGGCTTTGTCGCACCCGGTGGAGAGAAGGACCGCGAATGCGAACGCTGCTGCTGCAATTCCGAACGTGGATTTCATAGGCAGGCATCTACCTTGCTTGGCTGAGGATGCGCAAGTAGAAGAACTCATCCGAACAGTACGCGACTCGCTGAAATTCCGCTACCCGCCCGGAGGGTTCAGGCGAGCGACGGCTCGAGGACGCCGGAGAGGTCGGGCAGGCGCAGATCGAGGCGCTCCACGTCGCGCTTGCGCGCCCGGACCACGACGAAACAGGCGGGATCGGCGAGGACTTTCTCCACCAGCCGGTGATTGAGGGCGTGTCCGCTCTTGTAGACCCTCAGATGGCCGATCACTGGGCGGCCGAAAAGTGCCACATCGCCCATCGCGTCCAAAACTTTATGCCGAACGAACTCGTCCGGAAACCGCAGTCCATCCGGGTTGAGGATGGAAAACTCGTCCACGACGATCGCGTTCTCCAGCGAGCCGCCCCGGGCCAGGCCCTCCTTCTTGAGCGTCTCCACATCGCGCAAGAAGCCGAACGTCCTCGCGCGCGCGATTTCGCGCGCAAAGGTGCGGTCGGAAAACTCCATCTCGAAAGTCTGATTGGAGATGAGCGGGTGGTGGAAATCGATCCGGCAGTTGATCTTGAACCGATCGCAGGGATCCAGCGTGGCGGTCTTCTCGCCGTCGCGGACCGAAACCCGCTTCTTGATCACCACGAAGCTCTTCGGCGCGTCGAGCATTCGTACGCCCGCCGTGCGGATGAGGTAGGCGAAAGGCGCGGCGCTGCCATCCATAATCGGAACTTCTGGACCGTCCAGCTCGATCCGGACGTTGTCGATCCCGAGGCCGGAGAGCGCGGCGAGCAGGTGTTCGACGGTGCCGATCCGCGTACCCTCGCGCCCCACCGTGGTGGCCAATTCGGTGTTGACCACGTACCGCGCGGTCGCCGGGATCTCGACGGGCCTGGCCAGATCGGTTCGGACGAAGACGATCCCGTGATCGGCCGGCGCCGGATTCAGCGTCATCTTCACGGGCTGGCCGGTGTGAAGGCCCACGCCATCGCAACCGATCGCCCCGCTCAGAGTTCGCTGATTAAAGGAGGATGAAGGCATTGTGAGTGACGGTCCCCTCGTCAAAATGCGTTCGCCGTGCCCGCGATTTGAGCAAGCGATGTGCCATCCGCACACCACTCAACGTCGCCGCGTCGCACGCTTCTCATGAACGTAACGATCTAGAATCCCTTCAGAAAATAAATGAGGCGGCCGGTGTAGTTTGGCCATTGCCCCCTCGAATCGCTCGAACGGGCTTGCCGACCGCGACATGCATGTCAGAAATCTCGACCAAGACGCCGTTCTCACCGACTTGCTTCGTCGTATCGTTTCGCGGCCTTGACGCGTGCTTCCCCATATAGCAAGCGAGGGCACGTGGGCAAACATTTTCCCGGAACTTGCTCGACGCCTCAATCGCTCGGACGGCGGCGCATGTAGCACCGGGAGTCAGCCCTCTACCAGAGCGTCCCCTGCGGCGTTTCCGGCGGCGGTTTCCCGAAGTATCGATAGGTGCGTGCCGTAGCGGTGCGCCCGCGGGGTGTGCGCTGGAGGAGTCCCTCCTGGAGCAGATACGGCTCGTAGACGTCCTCCAAGGTATCTCGCTGCTCGCCGACCGAAGCGGCGATCGTCTCCACGCCCACCGGCCCTCCGCCGAATTTCTCGACGATGGTGAGCAGGATTTTCCGGTCCATCGGATCCAGGCCGGCGGAGTCGATCTGCAGCCGCTCCAGGGCGCGATCGGCGACCTCCCGGGTGATCCTCGCGTTTCCCTCCACCTGGGCGAAGTCGCGGATCCGTCGCAGGAGGCGATTGGCGATTCTCGGCGTGCCCCGCGATCGGTTCGCGATCTCCCCGGAGCCGCTCTTGTCCAGCGAGACGCCGAGGATTCCGGCCGAGCGATCGAGGATCTGCTCGAGGTACCTGGCCTCGTAGTATTCCAACCGCTCCTGGATCTGGAAGCGGTCCCGCAGCGGCGAGGTGAGCAGGCCGGTGCGGGTGGTGGCGCCGATCAAGGTGAAGTTGGGCAGGTCGATCTTCATCGCCCGCGCCGCCGGCCCCGAATCGATGGTGATGTCGAGGCGGAACTCCTCCATCGCCGGATAGAGGTACTCCTCCACCGCGGCATTGAGGCGATGGATCTCGTCGATGAAAAGAACGTCGCGCGGCTGGAGGTTGGTCAAGATCCCGGCCAGGTCTCCCTTGCGCTCGATCGCCGGGCCCGAGGTGACGTGAAGCCCGACCCCCAGCTCCGCGGCGATGATGTACGCGAGCGACGTCTTCCCCAGCCCGGGCGGGCCGGAGAAGAGGCAATGGTCGAGCGCGTCCCTCCGATCGCGGGCGGCCTTCACGTAGATCTTGAGCTTGTCCACCACCGCGGTCTGCCCCACGTACTCGGCGAAGTTGCGCGGGCGAAGGGACGCCTCGACGCGGACCTCGTCGCCGCTGGCCTGGGTGGCGAACGAGTCCGTGGCCCGCGCGAACGGTACCACGCCTTCCGGGCCTACCGGGACCGGTCCGCCCGCCTTGTTCCGCGTCGATCGCGAAGCCGGACTCACGTCTTAAGTCCCCGATCTCAGTCCCTTGAGGGCTTCGCGGAAGAGAAGCTCGAAGGAGGCATCCACCCCTCCGCGCTCCGCCGCCACCTCGGCGGCCTTTTCCGCCTGCAGCGCCTTGTAGCCCAGGTTCACCAAGGCCGACACCAGATCTCCTCGCACGTCGGCCGCCGCGGGCGGGCCGCCTTCCGACTCGGCTTCCAGTTGCACGCCCTTTACCTTTTCTTTGAGCTCGACCACCAGCCGCTCCGCGTTCTTCTTGCCCACGCCGTGGATCTTGGTCAGTCGGGCAACATCGCCGCGGCCGATCGCATTCGCCAGCTCGCTCACCTCCATCCCCGAAAGGACGGTCATCGCCAGCCTCGGTCCGACCCGCGACACGGAAGTCAGGAGGAGAAACATGTCCTCCTCCGCGCGGCCGAGGAATCCGAAGAGATCGAGCGCGTCCTCGCGGACCACGGTGCGGACGCGGATGCGGACGGGCTGTCCCTCCTCGGGAAGGCGGGTGAGCGTGAGCAGGGAGAAGTGGACCCGGTACCCCACCCCGTTGACGTCGACCACCGCGTCGGCGAGGTTTTTCTCGACGACCACTCCGCGCAGCTGGGCGATCATTCGCCTCTCGCCTCGAAGCGGCGGTAGGACGGCTTGAGCCGCTGGGCGAGCGCCTCTTTGCCTTGCGCGGCGCGCCCTTCGCGCGGCCAACCCCGGCCCGTTCGCGCGTGGTTCAAGTGGCAGATCGCCACCGCCAGGGCGTCGGCCGCATCGCCCGGGTGCAGCCGGGGAAGCCCCAGGAACACGTTGACCATCCGCGCCACCGCTTCCTTGCCGTTGCCGCCCCCGGCGCCGACCGAGCGCTTCACCCGCGCCGGAGGGTACTCGTGCACCGCGAGGTCGCTCTGCGCCGCGACGAGCAGCGCCACCCCGCGCGCGTGCCCTAGAACCAGCGCGCTGCGCGGATTGCGGAAGGCGAACACGCCCTCGACGGCGGCGGAGTCGGGTCGATAGAGCGCCACCGCGGCGAGGAGCTGGGAAAAGATCTCGCGCAGGCGATGCTCGAGGCGCGCGGTGGGCGACGCGCGGATGACGCCGTGAGCCACGTAGACGAGCTGACCTCTGCGATCCTCCACCACGCCGTACCCCAGCGAGCGACTCCCAGGATCGATCCCAATGACGCGCACGCTCCTCGCCCCTCCGAAGGCGGAACGGAACAGGTGTTTAGATGTTGTACCCCGGGGAATGCGAGCTGTCGACTTCGGCTTTTCCCGTCCCGCGCGCTCGCTACCAGATCGAAAGCAAAAGCTTTGCCTCTTGGGCGTGGGGGCCCTCGGGCATCGCCTCGAGATATCTCCGCAGCTCCTCGGCCGCCTTTTCGGTTTGGTGGGTGGCGAGATACACGTGGGCCCGAAGCATCAACGCCCCGCCGTGGTTGGGGTTCATCTCCAGGGCCTTGTTGGCCGCCTCGGCGGCGCCTTGGTGATCGCCCGCATCGAAGCACGCGTGGCCGAGCGCCAGCCAGCTTGTGGCGCTGGGATGGGACACGGTCATCTGGGTGAGCATCTGGACCAGCTCGGCGCTCTTGTCTTCGGCGATGGGCGCGGCGGCGATGGCGATCTGTCCGGGCGCCATCCGGCGGGTCGCCGCTTTTCGCGTCACCCACGCCGCTCCGATGGCGACGAGCACCACGCCAGCCGCGGCGAGGAGGCGGCCGCGGTGGCGGACCCGCGTCCCTTTGATCGGGACCTCCGGCTTGGCCGCGTCGCCCCCGCCGGCGAAGAAGGCGCGCTCGACCTCCTCGACGTTGAGCGGGGCCGGCTTGGCGGTCCGGTTCGCCGAGGGACCCGTGGGCTCCGGGGGCAGCTGAGGGGGATCCTCGACCGCGCGGGGAAAGCCGAAGAACGGGTGCGGGCCGCCGAGCAGCTTCTCGTCGGGGCTTAAGGCCACCTCCGACAGCGGCGATAGGACCCCCAATTGCCTCAGCCGCGCGACCGCCGCGAGCCCCTGCTCTTCGGAGAGCGAGCTTTCGAGAAGACACCGGCGGACCGTGCGCAGCCCGTCGCAGAGCCGAAGGAGCTCCTTCACTCCTCCCGGCAGATCGCCGAGCACCGCGCCGAGCTTGCCGAAATTGACCACCAATCTGAGATCCGGGGGCGCCACTTGGGCCGCTTCCTCTTCCCAGCGGGAGACTTGCGGGAGGATCGAGGTGACCAGCTCCTCGAGGCTCACCGAAAACGAGGGCCGCACCGGCCCGGCGCTGAAGGTCACCAGATACTCGCCGTCCGCGAACAGCAGCAGCCGCGTCAGCGCCGACATCCCTTGCAGCTCGCCGAGCGACGCGTCGACGACCAGCCCTTGCCGAAAGGTGATCTGCCCTCCATTTTCGGTCTTCACCCGACCGGAGCGGATTCCCGCGAGGAGCGCGCGCAACAGCTTGGGAAGCGGGACGACGTCGGTCGAAGACCGAAGCGAGGTGTCGAATGAATTGGCGCCGGCGCGCAGCTGAACGAGCGCGGCCACGTCCCGGGCGAAGGCGGGCCGGGCGACGTAGTCGTCGGCGCCCACCGCTCCGGCGAGCCGGGGGAAGTCCGCCTCCGGCTGGCGGCAGAGCAGAATGAACGGCAGCATCGCCGTCCGCGGCTGCTCCCGGACCTGCTTGCAGAGGGCAAAACCATCGATGCCGTGGAGAGTCGCCTCGCAGACGACGACCGAGGGCAGCGGCCGGCCCGGCGCGAGCTGCAGCTCGGCGCCCTCGGCGGAGGTGACCGCGGTGATCTCGAAGCGCTCGCGCGCCAGGGTGGCCTCGATCAGCGATCGACTTCGCTCGTCCGGATCGACGAGCAACACGCGCGCCGGCTCCCACCCGGCCACCGAGCTGTCCCGTACCGGCCGCCGTCGGACGGCAGCGGAGCTGCTGGTTTCATGGGCGGCGGAAGCTCGAGCGGGCGCAGCGACCAGAACCCCTCCGGAAAGTGGACCGAAGCACAACTTACTCGTCCGTGAAGGGCAGCATGCTACCTTGTGCCTCATGGGCAAGTCGAGGCGGTCAGGACGTCGGACGACGGGGGGCCGGCTCTGGGGGTCGCTGCCCCGCCTGGACCCTGTAGCACATCCCTCCCGCCCGGCAGCGCGCGGGGCGGTCGCCGCGATGGTCCTGGTCGGCGCCTTCGCCGGGATCAGGATGCCGGCCGCGGCGGCGACTCCGGGCGATCACGGCTTCGGCGCGGTGGTCGCTCCCGCGACGATGCCGGAGGGGGCGGCTTCGGCCTACGTCTATGGCGGCGCGCCCCAGGTCGGGGTCGGGTATCGCCAAGGCGTCAGCAGCACGGTGGAAGTGGAGGGCCGTTTCAAGCTGAACTACTATCTGGTGTCGGTCGCAGTCGAGGTGCTTCTCAAGCACACCATCGCGTCCGACGACACCTTCGCGCTGGCGCCGTTCATCGGCATCGGCTTCGTCCACGACACCGGCTCGCGGTGGGTCACCCAGGAGAATTTCAAGTACACCGGCATCCGCGCCCTGGCCGGGCTGATCGGGACGATCCGCCTCGGGGAAGTCACCACCGCGGTGGGGGAGCTCGACCTTCCGCTCGACCTATCGCTGAACCCATCGCACGGCGTGCGGTTTGCGCCCCTTACTGGCGGAGGCTTGGAGTTCAAGCTGACCCCCGAGATAACGATGCTCGTTCTGGGGCAGATCGGCTTCAACTACAGCCGGGAGCCGCTCGGGCTCGCCCAGTGGGATTTCGGCTATCAGGTGACGCTGGGGCTGGGATTTCGACTGTTCTGAGTCGCGGCCATTCCCGCTGCTCGACAAGCGCGCGTCCGGGGCAGTAGCTTGCCGCGTCCTGCTCCTGGGTTGAGGGCAAGACCGAGGAGGCGGAGCTCGTGAGAAAACTGATCATCAATGGCCTTGTGCTTGC
>Ga0070708_100005150_pt1 | contig 10347 bp, 6 predicted proteins | sample KBSK5503metaG_FD_65469 | JGI IMG/M metagenome (GOLD analysis project Ga0070708, IMG submission 65469) | Corn, switchgrass and miscanthus rhizosphere microbial communities from Kellogg Biological Station, Michigan, USA - KBS K5-50-3 metaG | ecosystem: Host-associated > Plants > Roots >... | reverse complement strand
CGTGAAGACCACCGCCAGAGCCAATAACCGCAACAGGGACTTCTTCATCGTTTTCTCCTTTCAGCGCGGAGCACAACGCACCGCCTGACTCACAGCCCGAAAGTCTAGGAGTCCCCGAATGAACCGAGTGTGAACGGATCGAAGGCGCCTGAAGACACGAATGCCGGCGACCAGCGCCGGCATTCGCAACGCCAGGAAGGGTGTCTTACTTCGAGGGGGCCTTCGTCGGTTCCATCTTGGTTTCCGACTTCGTCTCGGTCTTGGTCGAGGACTTCTTCTTGCCATGCTTCTTGGTGGTCTTCTTCTTGGTGGTCGTCGCCTTGCCGGGCTCCTTGGACGTGCTCGTCGTTTCCGTGCTCGTGGTCTGGGTGCCGGTGACCGGGTTCTTCGAGGACTTGCTCTTCGTTTCCGTCGAGGACTTCGTCTCGGTCGTCTGAGCGAAGACGCCGGTCGGGAGCGCGACGGCCACCGCCAGAGCCACCAACCGCAACAGGGACTTCTTCATCGTTTTCTCCTTTCAGCGCGGGGCACAACGCACCGCGTGACTCACAACACGAGACTCTAGAGGCGCGCGAGTGAACCCAGCATGAACGGTCGTCGGCCTTTCCGCCCGGGCCCGCCGAGGCTTCGAACTCTTTGACTGTGCTGAGCTTGTGGCCTTCGCACCGACCGCCCGGATCGCGGGAGAACCTTCGTCCGGTCCGGGTCAGTTCCGCGCGGCTCCGGCCAGCCGCCCCTTCGGATCCGACCACCGGTAGAGCGCGGGAAGAACGAGGAGCACGAGAGGCCCCGACAGGAGAAACCCTCCGATGACGGCGATCGCGAGAGGCTGCTGAAGCTGGGAGCCCTCGCCGAGAGCCACCGCCAGAGGAGCGAGCGCGAAGACGCTCGCGAGGATCGTCATCGCGACCGGGCGCAGTCTTCTGCGCGCGGCGGCCTTCCAGGAGTCCTCCGGTGAGAGGCCCCCTCGCAAAGATTGGCGCGCCTCGTGGATGACGAAGATGGCGTTCTCCCCGACGATGCCCACCATCATGATCGCCCCGACGAAGCTCGAGATGTTGAGCGTCATGCCGGTCAAGAGGAGCGCTCCGAAGACGCCGGCGAGGACCGAGAGGGCGATGACGCTCGTCAGCAGTGGCGCCCTCCAGTCGCCGAACTCGAAGAGCAGCACGACGGCGACCAGGACGAGCCCCGCGATCAACACGAGCAGAAGTCCCTTGAAGGAGGCCTGCTGCTGCTCGTAGAGCCCGCCGAAGCGGATCTCCATGCCGGCGGGCAGGTCGAGGCGCGACTGGAGCAGCCTCTGGATCTCCGCCACGGCGCCCCCGAGGTCGCGGCCGGAGAGACGGGCGGTCACACCGACGAAGCTCTTCAGGTTCTCGCGGTCGATCTCCGCTTCGGGCGGTCCGGTCGAGACCGTGGCGATGGTCGAGAGCGGCACGAGCGCTCCCGACGGAGTCCGGATCTTCAAGCCCTGCAGTCCGGAGGGCGCGTTCTCGAAGACTCGGATGTCGTAGACGCGCTCTCCCACGCGCAGCGCCCCCGCGACCGTTCCGGTGACGGCCGGCTCGACGACCGCATGGAGGTCTTCGCTCGTAAGCCCGAAGCGCGCGGGCTCCTCTCCCAGGGCGAGAGTGGTGACCGCTTCGCGGAAGCGCGGCCGGACGTTCAAGGCCGGGCCGGCGATGACGACTCCGTCGAAGACGTCCTCGACTCCCCGCACGGAGGAAATAAGCTTCGCCGCCTCCCTCGCCTTCCTCTGGAGGAGGGCCTGGTCCTCGCCGAAGATCTTGACGTCGATCGGCTGCGGGGCTCCGCCGGTCAAGTCGCCGATGTTGTCTTCGATCAACTGGCCGAAGTCGGTGTGGATGGCCGGCTCGACCGCGGCCAGCCGCGTCCGAAGGTCGTCGGTGATGTCGTCCACCGGGCGCCGGGTCTTACGGGGCTTCAACTTGATGACGTAGTCGCCGCGATTGGGCTCCGTGATGAAGAAGCCAAGCTGCGTGCCCGTTCGGCGCGAGTACGTCTCGACGTCGGGCAGGGACTGAATGACCTTCTCGGCCTCTGCCAGGATCGCGTCGGTGTCGGTGAGCGAAGTCCCGGGGGGCGTCCAGTAGTCGAGGATGATCGAGCCTTCGTCCATCGCTGGGAGAAAGTCGCTGCCGAGCGTCCGCGAAAGGACGTATCCGCCGGCCACCAGGAGAAGAACGGCCGCGATCGCGAGGATCGGCCGCCGAAGGAAGAGTCCCGCGACGCGGTCGAGGCGCCGGCCGCGGGATCGTGCCTCGCGCCCCGGGGAGGGCCTGGCGGCGCCGGCGGCGAGCGGAACGGCGAAGGCCGCCAGGAAGAACGAGACGACGAGCGCCAGCGCCATCGTGAGCGCCAGAGGCTTGAAGAACGCGCCGACCACGCCGGTCAGGAGCGCGAAGGGGAGAAAGATCACGATGGTCGAGAGGCTCGAGCCGGTCAGGGCCGGCAGGAGGTCGGCCACGCCGCTTCCGGCGGGATCCTCGGCTCCTTCCTCGCGCTTGCGATGGATACTCTCGACGACGACGATCGCATCGTCGGCGATCAGGCCCAGGGCCGCGGCGATCCCTCCGAGCGTCATGAGGTTGATCGTCTGTCCCACGGCTCCGAGCAGCAGGAGCACGACCGCGACACTGACGGGGATCGCGGCGACCGCGACGAGCGTCAGTCGCAGGCTTCGAAGGAAGAACAGGAGAACGATCGCGGCGAGCGCCACCCCGATGAGGATCGCATCCCGCACGCCGCGGACCGATCTCGAGACGAAGGCGGCCTGGTCGTAGAAGGTCGTCCAGGAGACGTCCTTGGGAATGAGACCCGGCTTCTCCTTGAAGATCCTCGCGACCCCTTCCGCGATCTCCACTGTGTTGGCCGAGGGCTGGCGAATCAGGTTGACGAGCACAGCCGGGCGGCCGTTGGCCGTCGTCCGGATGTAGGAGAGGGCGTCGCCGGCGGCCACCGTTCCCAGGTCGCCGACCCGCGCCGGGACGCCGCCCCCGGGTATCGGGACCGGGATCCGCGTCAGGGCGTCGATTCCGGGGACGCGCCCATCCACGAGAGAGAGATAGAGCTCATGGTTCGCCTCGGTCAGTCCGTTGGAGAGGACCTGGTTGTTCTTCTGAATCGCGGTCACGACGTCGGCGGGGGAAAGACGCCGCCCGGCGAGCGCCTGCGGGTCCAGCCGTACCTGGAACTCTCGCTTGCGACCTCCCTGGATCTGAACCTCGGAGACGCCGGGGATGCGGATCAGCTCGGGCTTCAAGGTGAACTCGGCGAGGACGCGCAGCTCTGCCTGGCTGCGCTTCGGCGAGGAGAGCGCGTAGCCCAGGATCGGAAAGATCGCCGTATTCATCCATTCGACATCCACCTTGGAGTCGGGAGGCAGATCCGGCCGGATCCGCGCCACCTCGGCCTGGACGCGCTGGAGAGCCGCCTGCATGTCGGTCCCCCAGGCGAAGTCCGCTGAAATCTCGGTCGAGCCGCGCGACGTCGTCGAGAGGACGCGGCGGATTCCGGGCACCCGGAGGATCGCTTCCTCGAGCGGGCGCGTCACCGTGGGCATCATCCACGCGGCCGGCTCCTCGCCGACATCCGCAATGACCTTCACGAGAGGAAAAGTGACCGAGGGGAAGATCGAGGACGGAAGCCGCAGGGCCATGAAGACGCCCCCGGCGACCAGGATCGCGATCAGCAGAAAGATCGCCGCGGGGCGCTCGCGAGAGAAGCGCAGGAGGCTCACGGCGTCGCTTTCGGCCGTAGGCGTTCGGTGCGCGAACGGCGGCCGAGAGTTTCAGAGACCATGAACGATCCGGGTCACCGCTGGGCGGCGACGAGCTTGCCTTCGGGCAGTCCGACGAGGCCCGAGACGATCACGGCCTGGCCGGCGGGCAGGTCCGGCGACAGGATCTCGGTCTTGCCTGCTTCGGTCAGGCCCGTCTTGACCTCGATCCAGTGCGCACGGTTCTCCACGACGGACGCGACCCTGGCCGTACCTGTCACGTCGTCGCGCAGGACGGCCGCATCCGGCACGACCGTTGCGCCGGGGTGTTCTCCGATGAGGATGCGCGCCGTGCCGACGATTCCGGGGGGAAGGCGGCGATCCGGCTCCGGCAGGTCGATCCGCACGGGCGCCGTGGAGTCGGCGGGATTGGCGCCGGGGAGCGTCGCGTGGACGACCCCCGCGGAAGGCCGCGGCGCGCCCGCGATCTGCACAGAGGCCTTCTGTCCGGATTGGACTCGGGGAAGGTCGGACTGGGCGACGTCGGCGAGGAACACGGTCGCAGCGGAGTCGCTGATCGTCAGGATCTCCTGATCCTCGGAGACGCGGTCGCCCGCGCTCGCGGCGTGGGACAGGACCCTGCCGTCGGCCGAGGCTGCGAGAGACTTGCGCACCAGGCTCTTTTCGGCGAGAGCCACGGCGCGTTGGGCGTCCCGTTTCTCCGTCTCGGTCGAGGCCTGCCGCAGCATCTCGCGCGCCCCCGAGAGGGCCGCCTCGCTGTCCCTCGCGACGATCGCTCCGATCGTCTGCCCGCGGCGCACGCGATCTCCGTCGAGGACCGAAACCTCCACGAGAGTGCCCGCGAAAGGAGCCTTCACTTTCTGCTGGGCGAGCGCGGCCGTCTTACCCGGCCCCGACACGAAGAGCGGCAAGGTCGCCTTCTCCACCATGGCGACCCGGACCGGCGTTGGAAGCGAAGGCGTGGCCTCCGGCCGCGGCGCGTCTCCCGGCTCGCCGCTCTTGCGGCATCCGAGGATCGCGAGAAGCAGGAACGCGGCGGCTTCGCGTCTCACGGCGAGCCCCAGCGGTCGGCGAGGGCGCGCGCGATGCGGTAGCGCGCGGCTGCGTCGGAAAGGCGGACGGAGGCGTCCACCGCGCTCGAATAGGCCTCGAGGACTTCGAGAGAGGTCGCGGCGCCTCCGCGGTAGCGGCTCTCCGCTTCCAGGAACGCGTCCCGCGCGGCGGGAGCGGCGCGCGAAAGCAGCTCGACCTCCCGTCCGAGCGTCTCGATCGCCGAACGGGCCTGAGCCCACTTCAATCGGGCGTCGCGCCGAGCCACCTCGACCTTCTGGCGGGCCTGCCGCAGGGCCAGATCCGCCTGCGCCACGCGCGCCCGGATCGCGCCGAAGTCGAAGACCGGCCAGGAGAGCGTAAGCGTGAATGAGTAGCCGGCGTCGCGGCGGATGCGGTCCAGGAACGTCGCGTCGGGATCGCGCTGCTTCAAGTCGAGCGGGACCAGGCGGGACGTGTCCGAGCCCCAGAAACCGAAGTCGGCCGAAAGGTCGAGATGGGGGCGGCGCTCGGCTCGGGCGCTGGAGAGGACCGCGTCCGCAGCGCTGGCTTCCGACTGCGCCGCCGCGATCTCGGGAACATCTTCCCAGCCCCTCGAGGGTCCCGAAACGGAGCGGTCCGGAACCGGCAGGGGAGAGATTTCCAGGAGGGCCTGCGGATCCCGACCCATGAGGTCGTTCAATTCCAGGCGGGCGTCGTCGGCCCGCTTCTGGGCCTCCAGGAGGCTGGCCTCTTCCGACGCGGCGCGAACGTCCGTCTTCATGAGGTCCGCGGCCACGGCCTGCCCGGAGGCCTGCCGGCTCTTGAGCGACGTCCGGTAACTGTCCAGCCGCGACAGACCTTCGCGGCGGGCGGCGATCTCTTCCCGTGCGGAGAAGAGCTCGTTGTAGCGGCTGATGACCTCGATCTCCAGGTCCTTCTCCTCGACTCGGTAGTGTTTCTGGGCCGCCTGGAGCTCCGCCTCGGCCTTCGCGACCGCGGCGCGGCGAGCCCCTCCGTCATAGAGCGGCTGGCGCCCGACGGCCTGCAGGCGAAACTCTCCCAGGTTGGTCAGGGCCGGGTCATATCCGGAAGGGGGCGCATAGACAAAATCTCCCTCGACGGCGACCCTGAGCCATCGCTCCGCGCGAGCCTCGGTCCGCTTCTCCCGGGCGATCGCGACGTCGAAAGCGGGCAGGGGAAGACGCGCGTTGGCGGCGCGCGCCTCGCGGACGGCATCCTCGAGCGCCACCGGCGTCTGAGCCCCGGCCATCGCCGCGAGCGCCAGGGAAAGAAGCGCGCCGAGGAAGGGCCGACGGTGCTCGGCCTGTTCCTCGATGCCGCCCGGGATGAAACCGAGATGCCGTCCCGCGATCACGCCGGGCATTCTAAGTGTCGTTTCCTCCCCGGGGGGACGCCGTAGCGAGAATCGAGGGTGCCCGAGGCCTCTTCCGGGAGACCTCACGTCAGCAGGGTGCGCGCAAGGCCGACCCCTCCACCGGCGAGAACGACCCAGACGGCCTCGAGCTGGAAGACGAAGAGCGCAACGAACGCGGCCACCGTCAGAACGAGGGCGAACAAGTCGGGTCCGCGGCCCCATCCCCCGGGGAAGAGCACGGCCAGGGCGAAGACGACCGCGAGGTTCAGGATGACCCCCACCACGGCGGCCGTGATTCCGGAAAGTGCCGAGGTCAGGCCCCGGTTTCCGCGGAGGCCCTCGATGTAAGGCGCTCCGAGGAAGATGTAAAAGAAGCAGGGCAGAAAGGTCACATAGGTCGTCACGATCGCGCCCAAGGAGGCGCTTGCGAGGCGGCTCATCCCTTCCGGCCGATTCCAACCCGTCATGAAGCCGACGAACTGGAGCACCATGATCAGCGGGCCCGGCGTGGTCTCGGCCAAGCCGAGACCGTCGATCGCCTGGGCCTGCGTGATCCAGTGGTACGACTGCACTGCCGCCTGCGTGACGTAGGCGAGGACGGCGTACGCGCCACCGAAGGTCATGAACGCCGCCTGTGTAAAGAAGCGGTACTGGAGGACGTGGAGGCTCGACCAGCCGCGCCAGAGAGCCAGCGCAATCAACGGCGCGCCCCAAAGGGAAAGACCGGCCACAAGGATTCTGACCGCGCGTGCCCACGACCGGCGAGCGTTCTCCGTTCGGGCCCTGCTCTGTTCCGACGCCGGGTCAGGCTCTTCCAGTCCAGCCAGCGGGCGCGCACCGGAGAATCCCCGCGGCCAGATCCGGCCCGCGAGAAATCCGATCAGTCCGGCGCCGATGACGATCCACGGGAACGGCACGTGCAAGATGAAAATCCCGACGAAGGCCCCGGCTGCGATCGCGATCAAACCGCGAGGACGGAGGGCCCGAGCTCCGATCCTGACGAGCGCGACGACGACGAGGGCAACGACGGCGGGTTTCAAGCCCGCGAAGATACCCGCGACTCCGGGGACATGGCCATAAGCCGCATAGACTGCCGAAAGTCCCCACAGGATGAAGATGGATGGAATCACGAAGAACGTGCCGGCCACGATGCCGCCCAACGTTCCGTGCAGGAGCCAGCCGATGTAGATCGCGAGCTGCTGCGCCTCCGGACCGGGCAGGAGCATGCAGTAGCTCAAGGCGTGGAGGAATCGCTCCTGGGAGATCCAGCGCTTCCGATCCACCAGGTCCCGCTGCATGATCGCGATCTGTCCGGCCGGCCCGCCAAAGCTCACAAACCCCAGCCGGACCCAGTACCGGAAAGCTTCTCCGAACCGAACCGCGGCGGGTTTCTCCTCGGGGCGAGGCACACCCCCTTATCTCAACTGCTAGGTCTCTAGGTCAACTGTGAGGCTCAGGTTCAGCCGCGGCTACCGAGTGACGCAGCCGGGTCGCCGACTCACAGGTCGAAGGTCTTTCGAAGCTTGAGGGAGACGCGCGTTCCAGGCCGCTCGAAGCCGCGCCCGATCTGACGGTTGTAGACGGCGAAGAGATCCGTCGCCGGATTGATCAGCCAGCGCACGATCGCCTGAACGTTGGTCAGGTGATCCACGTTGTCGCTCTGCAGGATGAGCGAGGAGAGGAGGCGCACGCTCGGGTTCCAGTCCACGCGTCCCGAGAAGAGAGACAGGTTGAAATCGCCCTGCGGCAGCCGGACGATGTTGTAGGTCTCGATGACGGAGACCGCAACGTGCTCGCCGGGCTTGACGAAGAGCCGCCCGGTGTAGGCGTCCCTCTTCCCGCGGTAGTACTGCCCGAAATTGATCCGGGTCTGAAACGCGAAGGCTCGGGAGGGGTCGGTGCCGAAGGAGACCTGGTGGCGCACAAAGTGATAGGAGCCAGGAGGGATCGTCACCGTCTCGGTCAGCTCGAGCGGCTCGGTCAGGTTCTCGTCGAAGACGTCCACGACGTCGTCGTCGGTGTAGGCACCGCTCAACCAATTCGCCCGGAACGTGTACTGGTACTCGCGCTCGTTGAGCGTTCCGTTCTCGTTGTACTTGATCAGGTAGAAGGTCTCGAGAGACAGATTCTTCAGCGCCAAGGCATGAGGCCGCGGCGTCAGCTCCAGGTCCACGAAGTTCTGGTGGATGCCGTTCTGAGGAACGAAGCCCATCTGGGGATCGTAGGCACTGCCGATGTTGGAGCGATGAAGCTGGACGTTGGCGTACTCGCCGTGGAAGTTCAGCTCCGCCTTCCACGCCATCGTCTGGCCGGAGACGTCCGGGTTGTCCGTCCCCACGTAGAAGCCGTTCGCGCTCCACTCGGGTGTGAAGTTCAAGAGGGTGTCGGCTCCGTAGGTGCGGGAGAACTTCCGCGAAGGATCGTCCGTGAGTCGCTCCATGTCGGTGAAGAGACCGCCGAGGTAGGAGGCGTGGCCCAGATCGAGCTTCGTTCGACCGACGAAGAAGTTGGTGCGCGGCTCGCCCTCTGCGGCCCGAGTCTGGACCGCGAGTGCCCCGAAGTCGGTCCGGCCGAGACGCCCCGTCAGCTTCAATCCGGCGTTGATCGGGATGGGGACGCTCGTGTCGTCCAGACTCTTCAACCCGATTGTGCGGGAGAAGAAGGGGAACGTCGTGAACTGCGACCCGAAGTCGAACGTCTGGGACCGCTGCAGGAAGAAGAGCCTCTTCTCCGGAAAGAACAGCGAGGTCCGTCCGAAGTTGAACTGCTGCGTGTCGGCCTCCGTCTCCGCGAAGTCCGTGTTAACGGTCAGGTCCGCTTCGGTCGAGGAGCTGACGCCGTAGCGAAAGTCGAATCCAGCACGGCCCAGCAGATTCGTGTCGGAGGGGCTCTCCAGCTTCTCGACTGTTCCCAGCGCGTAGGGCGTAAGGCTGCGGAGCCGCCGTGCCGGGAGGGCCGGCAAGTCTGTCAGGTCGCCCGCGAGTGAGACCTTCGAGAGCGCGAACGGTCGCTTCCAGCCGGTCCAGCGTACGGTCTCGGTGCGCCGCCGCATGATGCGCGAGAAGTTGAAGCCCCAGGTTTCGGTTGGGCCGCCCGGGAAATTGAGTGCCGTGAAGGGGATGCGAAAGAGCGCATCCCACCCGTCGGGGGTGCGGCGGACGCGAACGTCCCAGACCGTGTCCCAATCGAGAGAGGGATCCCCTTCTTCCGTGACCAGACCGTCCTCGCGCGCGCCATTGGGGTTGGTCGCGAAGAAATATGCGTTGCGGCGGTCGCGGTACGTGTCAAGCACGAAGGCGATGCGGTCGTCGTTGGAGAGGTCGGCGTCCCGGCGAAGCTCGCGCGCCACGAACTCGGCCGCCGGCTCGACCATGACGAAACGCAGGAGAAGCGCCCGCGGCGTCGCGATGACTCGGCCCTCGGTGGCGAGAGTCGCGGGCGCTCCCTCGTTCGGCTCCTGCTGAAAGAGCTCGCGCGCGGCCGGCGCATCGGCCCAGATCGGGTCGTCGAAGTCGGTCACGGCCAAGTCCCGGCTGGCAACGAGCACGCTGAGAGCGGGGCGTGGCGGTTCGGGGAGGCCAAGGAGCGGGCCAGCGAGAAACAGGGGTCCGGCAAGGAGCGGGCGGCGGAGAACCGCGAGCGGCCGCACGATCAGGGCAATCCCGAAGGCGCCCCCGCCACGATTAGCGTCCTTGAATTGTGAAGTCGTCGAACTGGATGACCGAGTCCGCTTTCGTCCAGAGTCCGACACGTCCCGCGTCCTTGAAGGTGTCGTCGGTCGCGTCGAGGACCTTTGTCCCGTCGAACCAGACCACGAAGTGGTTCCCGGTGGCCTCGAGCTTCAAGGTGTGCCAGGTGTTCTTGGCCACCTTGACCGGCTTGTTCTGGAAGGGCCGCCGGCGGCCGGCGACGGTGTGGTAGATCGTGCAGTTGTCTTCGTCGGCATTACAGCGGGTGATGTAGTAGTTGTTGGCGTCCTGATAGCGCCAGACCATGCCGAAGCCCTGGTCCACCTCTCCCGAGACGGGTCTCGCCCGGACCGAGAGCGTAACGTCCTTGTAGGAGCCCTCCTTGACGACGGCGAGAGGGAAACGGTAGTCCGTCGAGTCGGCGCTCTCCTGCACGAGCACGTGGTTGCTCGGCTTCTCCTTGTCCGCGCGGACGACCCACTTTCCCT
>Ga0070708_100005149_pt1 | contig 10348 bp, 8 predicted proteins | sample KBSK5503metaG_FD_65469 | JGI IMG/M metagenome (GOLD analysis project Ga0070708, IMG submission 65469) | Corn, switchgrass and miscanthus rhizosphere microbial communities from Kellogg Biological Station, Michigan, USA - KBS K5-50-3 metaG | ecosystem: Host-associated > Plants > Roots >... | reverse complement strand
CCGGCTTGCTCCAGCTCGCCATCGGAGGCACTGCCGTCGGGACGGGCCTCAACGCGCCGCCCGATTTCGACGAGCGGTGCACGGCCAAGATCGCCGAGCTGACCGGCCTGCCTTTCGTGCCGGCGCCGAACAAGTTCGCCGCCCTCGCCGCCCACGACGAGCTCGTATTCGCGAGCGGCGCGCTCAAGACCCTCGCGGTCTCGCTGATCAAGATCGCCAACGACATCCGTTGGCTCGCCTCGGGGCCGCGCTCGGGGCTGGGCGAGCTCATCCTCCCGGAGAACGAGCCCGGCTCGTCGATCATGCCGGGCAAGGTGAACCCCACCCAGAGCGAAGCGATGACGATGGTCGGCGCCCAGGTGATCGGCAACGACACCACGATCGGGTTCGCCGGCTCGCAGGGCAACCTCGAGCTCAACGTGTTCAAGCCCGTCATGATCTTCAATTTCCTGCATTCCGTCGATCTTCTCGCCGACGTGTGCCGCACGTTCCGTGAGTTCGCGGTCGAGGGCGTGCAGGCGAACCGCGAACGCATCGCCGAGAACCTCAACAACTCGCTGATGCTCGTCACCGCCCTGACCCCGCACATCGGCTACGACAAGTCCGCGGAGATCGCCAAGCACGCGCACAAGCACCACAAGACCCTGCGCGAGTCTGCAGTCGAGCTCGGTCATCTGACCCGCGAGGAGTTCGAGCACATCGTCCGCCCCGAGAAGATGGCGAGGCCCGACGACGGCTGACGGCCCTTCCCGACGGTCGGCAATACTGGGCGTCCACTCGACGAGGAGGAGCAATGGCTATCTACGACGCGGACGTCGCGGCGCTCGACGGCGGCCCCGCCGAGCTCGGCGACTACCAGGGCAAGGCGCTCTTGATCGTGAACGTGGCGTCGCAGTGCGGGCTCACGCCGCAGTACTCCGGCCTCCAGGAGCTGCACGAGCAGTACGCCGACCAGGGCTTCGCCGTCCTCGGCTTTCCCTGCAATCAGTTCGGCGCCCAAGAGCCGGGCTCCCCGGACGAGATCGCCGCGTTCTGCGAGACGAGCTACGGAGTGAGCTTCCCGCTGTTCGCGAAGATCGAGGTCAACGGCGACGGCCGCCACGCTCTGTACGAAGAGCTCACCGCGCACGCGGACGACGAAGGCGAGGCGGGCGACATCCAGTGGAACTTCGAGAAGTTCCTCGTGTCGCGTGACGGCGAGGTCGTCCGGCGGTTCCGTCCGCTCACGACTCCCGAGGACCCCGCGCTCGTGAGCGCGATCGAGGAGCAGCTCGAAGGGAAGTGACGCCCGACGCCGGCTAGGACGCGGCCGGCGCCGCCGCGCCCTCGGAGGCGTGAGCCGTGAAGTCCAGCTGCTCGCCCTCGGCGAGGGGGAAGTGGCAGGCGGCGAAGTGGCCGGGCCGTACCTCTTCGATCACGGGCTCTTCCTCGGCGCACTTCTGCTGCGCTTTCGGGCAGCGGCTCCGGAACCGGCAGCCGCTCGGCGGCGAGACCGGCGACGGGATCTCCCCAGTGAGCGCATCCCGCTCGTTGGGCCGGGCCGCGGGGTCGGGCTCGGGGATGGCCGCGAGCAGCGCCGCCGTGTACGGGTGCACCGGGTGCTCGTAGAGCTCGTCCGGCTGCGCGATCTCGCACAGCTTCCCGAGATACATCACGGCGACGCGGTCGCTCACGTTCTTCACCACGGCGAGGTCGTGGGCGATGAACACGAGCGTGAGCCCGAAGCGCGCCTTCATGTCCTGCAGCAGGTTGAGGATCTGCGCCTGCACGGACACGTCGAGGGCGGAGACCGGCTCGTCGCAGAGGATCAGCTTCGGCTCCGTGACGACGGCACGAGCGATCGAGATGCGCTGGCACTGCCCGCCGGAGAACTCGTGCGGCCGGCGACCCCGGGCCTGCTCGGGATCGAGACCCACTGCGTCGAGCACCTCGTCGGCGCGCTTCTGTCGTGACGCCTTGTCACCGATGCTCCAGATCTCGAGACCTTCGGCGACGAGGTCGCCGATCTTGCGCCGCGGGTTCAGCGACGAGATCGGGTCCTGGAAGATCATCTGCATCCGGGGCCGGACCTTGCGCAGCGCCTCACCCTTGAGCTTGGTGAGGTCCTGGCCCTCGAACACGACGGTGCCAGAGGTCGGCCGCGGCAGCTGGATCATGGCGCGTGCCGTCGTCGACTTGCCGCATCCGGACTCGCCGACGAGGCCGAGCGTCTCGCCCTCGAGGATGTCGAGGCTCACGTCGGAGACGGCGTTGACCTTCAGTCCCGAGCGTCCGACGGGGAACTCGACCACGATGTGCTCGGCGTGGAGCAGCGTGTCCTCGGCGGGACGGAGATGTGCGGTGCCGCTCCCTGCCATGTCAACCGACCTCCGCCGTGCTCGAGTTCGGCGACGCGGTCGCCGCGCCGTCGCTGCCGACCGCCGCCGGAACGCCGGCAGCGCGGTTGCGCTCGAGGGCGTCTCGACCTTCGGGCGTCCCGACCGGGAACCAGCATGCGAACTTGTGCCCCGGCACGTCGCTCTCGCGCAACGGCGGTTCCTCCTTCACGCACTTGTCCTGCGCGTACGGGCACCGGGGCGCGAAGCGACACCCGACGGGCGGGTTGATGAGCGGCGGCGGGCGCCCCGGGATGACGTTCAGGCGCGTGTGGCTCTTGTCGGACAGCTTCGGGATCGATCGCACGAGCGCCTCGGTGTACGGCATCTTCATATTGCGGAACAGCACTGACGTCGGCGCCTTCTCGACGATCTTTCCCGCGTACATCACTGCGATCTCGTCGGTACGGCCGGCGACGACACCGAGGTCGTGGGTCACGAGGATCATGGCCATGAACCGCTCGCGCTGTTGCTCTTGCAGCAGATCGAGGATCTGGGCCTGGACCGTGACGTCGAGCGCGGTGGTCGGCTCGTCGGCGAACAGCAGCTTGGGCCCGCACGCGAGGGCGATCGCGATCATCACCCGCTGGCGCAAGCCGCCCGACAGCTGGTGCGGGTACTCGCCGAGCCGGCGCTTGGGCTCGGGGATCCCGACCGACGTCAGCAGCGCCTCGGCCAGCTCGGCCGCGTAGGTGCGCGAGATGTCGAGGTGGTAGAGGAGGGATTCGGTGATCTGCTTCCCGACCTTCATGACCGGGTTGAGCGAAGTCATCGGGTCCTGGAAGATCATCGCCATCTGCGAGCCCCAGATGTGGCGCATCTCCTCGGCGGAGGCGCTCCCGATCTCGCGGCCCTCGAACTTGATCGACCCCTCGCGGATCACGTGCTTCTTCGGCAGCAGCCCCATCACCGAGCGGGACAGCACCGTCTTGCCCGACCCCGACTCGCCGACGACACCCAAGGTGCGGCCGCGATCGAGCGAGAAAGAGACATCGTCGACAGCGTGCACGACGCCCCGAGGCGTCTCGAAGTGTGTCTCGACGTTCGTGACCTCGAGCAACGGCCCTTCGAGCGACTCGGTGGGAAAGCGCTCGGTGATGTCGGCCCGCTCGTGTCGCCGCCACCTGATCAAATCGCTGCCTCCCGAACATCGAAGCGGGCCCGGACGACATCGGCGAGGTAGTTCAGTGACAGGATCGTGAAGAAGATGAACGCCGAGCCCACGAACACGACGTGCGCCGTGATGCCCTGGGTCAGGAAGTCGCGGCCGTCGTTGATGATGCCGCCCCAGCTCGGGTCGGTGATCGACAATCCGATGCCGAGGAGCCGCAACGCAGCCTCGGCCGCGATCACGACTGCCACGCCGAGCAGCGCGATCGAGAACATCGCAGGCAGCACGTTGGGCAGAACTTCACGGGTCATGATGCGCCAGTTCTTGGCGCCTTGAGCCCGTGCGGCGGTGACGAACTCACGCTCCGACCACACCAGCGTGTTGGCGCGCGTGATGCGCCCGAGGACCGGGACGGAGATGATGGCGAGCGCGATCACCAGGATCCACAGGTCGGGGACGCGTCCGCGGAACACGGCGGTCAACGACAGGGCGAGTACGAGCGCGGGTATCGCCAGCATGATGTCGAGGAACGCGACGATGACGGCGTCGACTCTGCCGCGGTAATAGCCGCCGATCAGCCCGAGCAGCCCACCGACCAGGATGCCGAACGCGATCGCGCCGAAGCCCACGATCAGCGAGTTGCGGGCGCCGTAGATGGCGCGGGAGAGCAGGTCGTGGCCGTTGCGGTCACCACCGAGCAGGTGACCCTCTGCGAACGGCGTCGTCGTGCCGCCGCCCGGCGTACTGATGGTCGCGAACGGTGCCTGGGCCCGCTGGATCGACGTGAACGTTTCGTTCGGTCCCGCGATCGGAAGGATCGGCGCCGCGATCGCGGCGACGATCAGCCCGACCAGCCACACAATGGCCAGCCACGCGCCGAACCCGAGGCGCTTCTTCCTCGTCGGTTGTACGCCCGCGGTGACGCCGGCGATCTCGACGGTGAACGCATCCGCGACGAGGCCGGTCGTCCCCATCTCGTCGGCGAGGGCGGTCCCCGCGGACTCAGGCGGCTGCGACTCGGGCATGACGGATCCTGGGATCGAGGACCGAATAGACGCCGTCGACCATTGCGTTGAACAACACGAATGCCACGGCGATGAGCGCGACGTATGCCTGGACGGCGGAGTACTGGCGCGTGGCGACCGCAGTGACGAGCCCGAGCCCCATGCCGGGGAGCTGGAAAACGACCTCGATGACCACTGCGCCGCCGATCAGGGCACCGAAGTTCAGGGCCGCGGCGGTGAGCAGCGTGAAGCTCGACGGGCGCAGCGCGTGCCGCCAGAGGATGCGCCGGTTCGTGAGGCCCTTCGCCTTCGCCATCGTGATGAAGTCCTCCTGCAGCGTCTGGATCATGTCGCTTCGCAGGAGGCGCATGTAGATGGCGATCTGCGCGATGGCCAGGCTCACCGCCGGCAGGAACATGTGTTTGAAATGCTCGGCCGGATCAGTTCCGAACGCGACGTATTGCTGGGTAGGGAACCACCCGCCTTGCACCGCCAAGTAGAAGATCAGCACGAACGCGATCACGAACGGCGGGATCGCGATCGCGCCGAACGCGGCGGCGTTCCCGATCTTGTCGAACCATGTCCCGGCCTTGTAGGCGGCCAGGATCCCGAGCGGGATCGCCAGTGCAAGTGCGAGGAACTGGGCGTAGAAGATGAGCTGCAGCGAGATGCCGAGCTGCTGGCCGATGGAATCCTTGACGGGCAGGTTCGTCGAGTAGTCCTTGCCGAAGTCGCCTCGCACGAAGTCGAAGAGCCAGTCCTTGTATTGCACGAGGAACGGCTTGTCGAGACCGATCTCCTTGCGGATGGGCCGCAGCTGCGCCTCGGTCGCGAACGGCTTCTGAGTCCTTGCCGGGTCACCCGGCGTCAGATGGAGCAGGGAGAACGAGAAAAACGTGACGACCAACAGGACGATGATGAGCTGGAGCAGCTTCTTGCGCCCGGCGCGGGTCCCCAACGCGAGTGCAAGCACCCCGAGGACACCGACCACGACGACGAGAATCAGAAGGATGCCCAGAATCGTTCCCAGCGCGTCCAGCATCGTCAGGCCGGTTCCTCGGTCGCAGTCGGCTCGAGCTCGCTACGTCTCGTTCTCTCGTCCCCCTCGCGCCCCTACTTGCTGACCCAGAGGCCCATCACCGGCTCGACACTCGCGATCGGCACCCCGCGAGCTCCGCCGTCGCCGGCTGCGTTCGGGCCGGGCAGGTCGGGCCCGACGAAGCCGTTGACGTTCGACTTGCCCGCGAAGGCCCACAGCGTCAGCCAGCCCCAGATGTTGTAGGCGTTCTTGGCGAACTGCTTGCCGATGTCCTCGTACAGGGCCTTGCGCTTCGCCGGGTCGGTCTCGGACCGCCCCTGCACGAGGTCCTGGTCGATCTGTGGGTCGTTGATACGCCCGAAGTTCACGAGGTTCCGGACCGGCGAGCCGTCCGCGGCGGGCTGGGTGCTCTTCCACCAGACGTACAACGTGTCGGGGTCGCCGCCCGGGAAGTTGCGCCAGAGGATCGCGTCGAACTGACCGGCGTCACCGCCGCCCAGGGCGAAGTTGATGTACTGGCTCTGCTCGATGGGCGGGCGAATCTCGACCGAGATGCCTTGCACCTTCTCCACCTGGGCCTTCACGGCGGCTGCTAGCTGCTGCGTGGCCGGATCCGGCGTGGAGTCGAGCGTGAAATGCAGCCCGCTTTGGCCCGTCTCCTGGTCGTACTTCTTGACGTAGTCCTCGGCCTTCTTCGGGTCGTAGGTCGGGAACCCGGGATTCTTCTGGTAACCCATTGTCTCCGGGGCGTACGGCTGGTCCCAAGTCTGGCTGACCCCATTGTTCGACAGCTGGTTCAGCGCGTTGCGATCACTGGCGTACGCGACCGCGAGCCGCGCGTTGACGTTGTTGAACGGGGGCTTCCCTGAGTTGAGCATCGTGTGAGCGAGCTCCGCGTCCCGTTCCGTCTCCAGCATCTTCACCGTGCCGGCCTTGGCGTCGTTGCGCAGGCCCGTGATCTGCTGACCGTCGGTCAGGTGAATGAGGTCGAGGTCTCCGCCCTTCAGCCCGTTCACGCGCTGGGAGACGTCGATGACAGGACGGAACGTGAGCTGGTCGAGGTACGGCAGCTTGTTGCCGTCCTTGTCCTTCTGCCAGTAGTTCTGGTTCTTCGTCACCGTGAGGTGGTCGTTCGGCACCCAGTCCTGGAACTTGAACGGTCCGGTACCGATCGGGTTCCGGGGACAGGTGTTGTCGTCGTTCAGCTGCGCCGGCGCCGCCATTCCGAGCCGGCCGGTCGACCACAGCGCCGCCGGGAACGCGACCCACGGCACCTTCGTCGTGACTCGGACGGTCATGGGGTCGACCACCGAGATGTCCTGGACGTCCGGGAACACGAACTGGAACAGCACACCGCTCTTGAACCGGTCGAGGTTGAGCTTGACCGCATCGGCGTTGAGCGGCTCGCCGTTGTGGAACTGGATGCCGTCGCGGAGCCCGATCGTCCACTGCGTGTAGTCGGCGTTGTGGTCGATCGATTTCGCGAGGTACGGGACGTAGTCACCCTTGTCGTTGGGGACGGTGAGCGTGTCGTAGATGGCCTGGAACACCTGGATCCCGCCCGCCGCGAGCTGCGCCGTCGGCGGACAGAAGCCACCGAGGGTTTCGGCCTCGAGGCCATAGGTGAGCGATCCACCCTCGACCGGCTTCCCGTTGTTCTTGGGGATGTTGGTCTGTGCGCCTTGGCCGCCGCCGCCTCCGCCGCCGCCTCCGCACGCCGCCGCGATCAGGGCCAAGCCCGCCCCCACCGCCACGACCCGGAGCCACCGCTTGCGCGTCAGGTGTCGGTACGAATCGCGCACGTCTCGCCCCCCAAATCCATCGGGACTTCCGCCCCGCCCCGTCCACAAAAGCCCCGGCCGGCTTGACCGACCAGTCGAGTGTGACGGCGGCCACTCTAGGTGCGTTCGGCTCGATGTCAACCGCGGGCGGAGCACGGGTCGCGAGGCTGGCAGGGCGCTGACGTGGGGATTCGGGGGGTGCGGCCGGGTGCGGCGGGTACCGTGCCGGGCGGCGACGGCGGCTTTGCCGACCGTCGCCGCAAAGCCGGAGCTTGCGACGGCGAGGAGGAGAGATATGCGGTGGCTCCGGGTGACGGGGACGTGCGCGATCCCGCTCGACGAGCTCGAGTGGCGCTTCTCGGGTCCGGGCGGGCCCGGGGGGCAGCACGCGAACACGTCCAACACGCGTGTCGAGGTGCGCTTCGACGTGGAGGGGTCGCCGTCGCTCACGCCGTCCCAGCGCGCCCGGCTGCTCGACCGCTTCGGGCCCGTGGTGCGGGTGGTCGCGGCCGACACGCGGTCCCAGGCCCGCAACCGCGAGCTGGCGTTGTCGCGGCTCCGCGAGCGGCTCGCAGACGCGCTCCGCACCCCGCGGTCCCGCCGTGCCACGGCGCCGACCAAGGCGGCGCGCCGCCGCCGTATCGACGCCAAGCGGCGGCGAGGCGACCTCAAGCGCCAGCGGCGAATGCGGCCCGGGGCGGAGGACTGACCGAGGTGGAGACAGTCATCAAGGTCGCGTGGTTCGTCGCCGGGCTCGCGTTGGTCGTCGCCGTGATCGACGCCGCCGTCCGCTCGCTCGTGCTCCCGCGAGGCTCGGTGGTCTCGCTCACGCGGATTATCTGGGTGAGTAGCCGGAAGGTCTTCAACCTGATCGCGAGCATCAGCAAGACCTACGAGGGTCGCGACCGGATCATGGCGCTGTACGCGCCGCTCACACTGCTGGTGCAGCCGGCGGTCTGGCTGGCGATGGTGATCGCCGGCTGCACGTTGATGTTTCACGCCCTCGGTGTCTCGAGCTGGCGCTCCGCGTTCAGTGAGAGCGGCTCGTCGTTGTTCACGCTCGGCTTCGTCCACCCGCGAGACCTGCCCACGACCTCGTTGGCGTTCGCGGAGGCGGCGATCGGTCTTGGCGTCCTCGCGCTCTTCATCGCGTACCTGCCGAACATCTACAACGTGTTCTCGCGACGCGAGGTGCTCGTCGCGAAGCTCTCGGCCCGAGCGGGGACACCCCCGTCGTCGATCGACTTCCTCATCCGAGTGAGTCGCATCGACGAGCTCGGCCAGCTCCACGACGTGTGGGAGCAGTGGCAGGACTGGTTCGCCGAGGTCGAGGAGACCCACACGTCGCAGGCGTCGCTGGTCTTCTTTCGCTCGCCGCGTAGTGACCGTTCGTGGGTGACGGCTGCGGGAGTGGTGCTCGACGCGGCGTCGTTCGCGAACTCCACGATCGACATCCCACGATCGCCGTACGCGGCGTTGTGCGTGCGCGCCGGGTACTCGGCGCTGCGCGCCATCTCCGACTTCTTCGGGATCCCGTACGACCCGGACCCGCAGCAGACCGACCCGACGAGCATTGCCCAGGAGGAGTTCGACGACGCCTGCCGGCAGCTCGCGGATGCCGGAGTCCCGCTGAAGTCCGACCTCGCTCAGGCGTGGATCGACTTCAACGGGTGGCGCGTGAACTACGACTCGGTGCTCGTGGGCCTGGCGGGCCTGACGATGGCGCCGTACGCGATGTGGTCGTCCGACCGGTCGCTCCGGCGCGTGCCGCTACCGCCGATCACGCGCCGCGGCCGCCGCCGCCGACTCGGCCGCTGACTCTGGGTCGACGGGGTCAGCCGGCACGTCGGGACGGCGCGCGCGGTGCGCGCTGTGGAGCCAGGCGAGAAAGCGGTCGACGCCGTTCACGACGTTCTCGGTCCGGACCGAATGGAACACCTCGAACGCGTGGGACGCCCCCGGGATCTCGGCGTACAGCGCCGGCTTGCGTGACACCGCGCGGACGGCGGCGGCGAATCGGCGCGCTTGTTCCACCGGGACGAGGTTGTCGCTCTTGCCGTGGATCACGAAGAGGGGAGGAGCGTGTGGGCCGACGTGCGCCATCGGCGAGTACTTCATGAATCGGTCCCGGTCTTCCTCGACGGTCGCACCCGCGACCCGGCGCGCGAACCAGTGGCCGATGCGCTCTCCGCGCGCGCCAGCGCGGTCCCGGGGATCGAACACCTCAGCGAGGTCGTACACCCCGTAGAACGGCACGCACGCCGTGACCGAGGTGTCGGCGTCCTCGAAGCCGGGTTGAAACTCGGGGTCGTTGGGCGTGAGGGCGAGGAGCGCGGCGAGGTGGCCGCCGGCGGAGCCGCCTGTGACGGCGACGAAGTCGGGATCGCCCCCGTATTCGGCGACGTGCTCACGGATCCAGCGCAGCGCCAGCTTGCAGTCCACGAGCTGATCGGGAATCGACACGCGCGGGCTCAACCGGTAGTTGGCGGCCACGCAGACCCATCCCTCGGCGGCGAGGTGCAGCATGAGCGGAAGCGCCTGCTGACCCTTGTCGCCGACCATCCAGGCGCCGCCGTGCAACTGGAGGAGGACCGGAGCGCGGTGCACGCCGCCCTTCGGCCGCCAGACGTCGAGAAGGTGACGGCGGCCGCCGCCCGGCGCGTACTGGATGTTCTTGACGCGCTCGACGCGACGGTCGCGCAGATAGAAGGGGAGCAGCAGTTGTCGTCGTGACCCCCGCCGCGCCAGGCGCTCGGCGAGGCCGGGCGCGATCTCGGAGCGGTAGTTCGGCCCCAGCCCGTCGCGCAGCGCGTCCTCCATCACCAGCGCCGACCGACCCGACACCACCTGGAGTCCCAACAGACCGGCCCACGACGCGAGCGTGACGACGAGCCCGACGATCCCCGCCCACGAACCGAGCGCGCCGAGCCAGACGAACAGCACGGTCGCGGCCACCTGCCAGGCGATGTGGAAGACGGCCAGCTCGGACGTGAACCAACCCGCGAAGAAGCTCAGCGTGAGGAGCTGCCAGCGGCGCG
>Ga0070708_100005147_pt1 | contig 10351 bp, 9 predicted proteins | sample KBSK5503metaG_FD_65469 | JGI IMG/M metagenome (GOLD analysis project Ga0070708, IMG submission 65469) | Corn, switchgrass and miscanthus rhizosphere microbial communities from Kellogg Biological Station, Michigan, USA - KBS K5-50-3 metaG | ecosystem: Host-associated > Plants > Roots >... | reverse complement strand
CAGAAAATAGATCGCGGTCGAGTGCGCGCGCGGCCCGCCGAAGCGCGGCGGCAGATGCCCGGCGTCGATCGTCTCGGCTGACCGGTAGGTCTCGCGGTAAAAGCCGCCCTCGGGATGGGGCACGAGCGCGAGCGCGGAGATCCAGTCGGCGGCGGTCACGCCGAGAGTGTAGCAACGGCTACCACATGAATCCGGTCCGCGAGCGCGGCCCGTAGAGATCGGTTGAGGGCATGTGCGCGTCGGCCGTGGCTTGTCAATCCGCGGAGCCTTTGTTAGTGAGAGAGACCACATGGCGTGGGCGGGCGCAGAGCTGATCCGGCGCATGGCCGATGGCGACGCCGACGCCTGCGGGGCGTTCTACGACCGGTACGCGCGGCTGGCCTACCCGCTGATCATGCGCATCGTGCGCGACGCGGCCGACGCCGCGGATGTCCTCCAGGAAGTGTTCTGGGAAGCCTGGCAAGCCGCGGCCACGTACGATCCGGCACGCGGCAGCCCCGAGGCGTGGATCGTCACGCGCGCGCGCACGCGAGCCATCGACCGGCTCCGCGCCGTCCGTAGAAGAGGTGAGACGTTCGTTGCGCCGCTCGACGAGGCGGTGGCCTCGGCGCCGGCCGAGCGCGGCGGAGACGCGGCCGAGCGCGCCGCGGATCGCACCGCCATCGAGGGTGTGCTCGGCCGGCTGCCCGAGGCACAGCGCGAGGTGATCGAGCTGGCATACTTCGGGGGACTGACGCAGACGGAGATCGCCGAGCGCCTCAAGGAGCCCCTGGGCACGGTGAAGACCCGCATGCGGCTCGGCCTGGAGCGGCTGCGCGACGCGATGAAGGCGACGTCATGAGCCACGAACCATTCGAGACCCAGGCGCCCGCGTACGCGCTGGACGCGCTCGACGACGATGAGCGCGCGCAGTTCGAGGAGCACCTCGCCCGCGGCTGCGACGCGTGCGCGGCGGCGCTCCGCGAGTTCCACGAGACGCTGGCCGACGCGGCGGGCGACCTGACGCCCACGGTTCCGCCCGCCCACGTCAAGGCGGCGCTGATGCGGCGGGTGGCGGCGAGCGGCGGGCGGCGCGCGTCGAGCCGGCGGTGGCGGACGATGCGCTGGGCGGTCGGCACGGCGGCGGCCGTCGTCGGCGTGTCGGCGTTCGTCGCCGGGCTGGTGGCATCGCGGTACGAGGCGCGCATCGGGGTGATGGCGCGCGAGACGGCGACGGTTCGCGCCGACCTGCGCGCGCAGGAGGCGGCGCTACGCGAGCGGCTCGGCGTCGCCCAGACGGTGGTCGGACTGCTGCGCGATCCCGCCACCCGGATCGTCGCCTTACGCGGCCTCGACCCGACGCCGACGGCGACCGGCCGCGTCGTGTGGCACGAGCGGACCGGCGGCCACATGTTCGTCGCGAATCTGCCCCAGCCGCCGGCGGGAAAGGCCTACGAGCTGTGGACGATCACCGGAGGCCGGCCTCGTCCCGCCGGCGTCTTCACCGTCGACATGTCGGGCCGCGGAAGCCATCCCGTGGCGCCGTCGGCGGGCCCGGTCGACGTCTTCGCGGTGACGCTCGAGCCGGAGGCCGGCGTGCCCGCGCCGACGGGGCCCATGGTCCTCGCGTCGGCCAGGCAATAGCGCGTCTCGCTGGCACGCCGTTCGCTGCCCTTCACGACCATGGCAAACGAGGATCCGCGCGAATCCGAGCCGAGCGAGGAAGAGCTCCAGGGGCCGCCGCCGCGGGAAGCGACGATCCTGCACACGGATCGGCAGCGACAGATCGAGGAGGAGCTCGCGGAGCACACGGCCACGAGCCCCGAGCTCACCGGCGGTGACGTCGACGCCGACTGGCAGCGCGCCGACAGCGTCGGTGAGGAAGCCGTGGGCGGGAGCGTCGCCACCCCCGACCAGAACAACGTCGACGCGCTCGGCGACGCCCTCGGCGTGCCGCGCGCTCCCGACGAGGAGTTCCGGACGTCCGAGGAGATCCTGGAGGGCCGCGACCGTCACCGCTGGGACGAGGAGGACACTCCCGCGGCGTGACGCTCAGCCGCCGCGCCGCCGCGCGGCGTGAAGGATCGCGACGATGGTCATCGCATCCTTGATCTCGCCGGTCTCGACCATCTCGAGCGCGCGGGCGAAGGGAAACGTCCGGACCTCGATGAACTCCGTCGGGTCCGGTCGATGGTCGACCGGCCGCAGACCCTCCGCGAGGTAGAGCGCCGCGGTCTCGTCCACGACGCTCTTGGACGTGAAGAGGGTGCAGAGCCTGGTGAGCCGGTCGGCCGCGAAGCCCGCCTCCTCGGCCAGCTCGCGCTGCACGGCCGTCTCCTCGCTCTCGCCGGCGTGCATGGCGCCAGTCGGCATCTCCCAGTAGAAGTCGCGCGCGACGTAGCGGTACTGGCCCACCAGGACGACCGTGTCGGCGTCGACGAAGGGCAGGACCCCGATGCAGGGCTTGCACTCGACGACGCCATAGATCGTCGTCCGGCCGTCGGGCAGCTCCGCGCGATCCTCGCGCACGCGGATCCAGGGATTCGCGTACACCGAGCGGCTCGAGAGCGTGCGCCAAGCCGTCCGCGCGAGGCGGGCGCGATCGTTCATGGTGCTACTATCCTGGGCATGAAGGTCGTGCTCCGCAACCCGCGCCGCGAGGTCGAGGTCGCGGGCGGGCGCCGCGTGAAGGACGTGCTGCGGGATCTCGACGTGATCCCGGAGACCGTGATCGTCATCCGCGGCGACACGCTGATCACCGCCGATCAGATGGTCGACGAGACCGACACGATCGAGCTGCGCCCCGTGATGTCGGGAGGCCGGCCGTGAAGTGCCGCAAGTGCGGGGGCCAGGCGGCGATCGAGCTGCGACGGCACAACGCCGCGTTTTGCCCCGACGACTTCGTCGAGTTCTTCCGCAACCAGGTGCGGGAAGCGATCCGCAAGCATCGGATGTTCGGCCGCGACGAGTCGGTGCTGGTGGCCGTCTCCGGCGGCAAGGACTCGCTCGCGCTGTGGGACGTGCTGATCGAGGACGGCTACCGCACGACCGGGCTCCATCTCGACCTCGGCATCTTCGAATACTCCCTCGACTCGCGCGCGAAGTGCGAGGCGTTCGCGGCCGCGCGCGGCGTGCCGTTGCTCGTCTCCAGCGTCGCCGAGGAGGTGGGCGCGCCCGTCCCCGTCATCAAGCACGTGACACGGCGGCCTCCGTGCTCGGGCTGCGGCCTGTCCAAGCGCTACCTCATGAACCGCGCGGCCCTCGAGCACGGATTTCCGGTGGTGGCCACCGGCCACAACCTCGACGACGAGGCCGCGACGCTCTTCGGATCCGTCATGCACTGGCAGACCGAGGCGCTGCCACGGCAGTCGCCGGCGCTACCGTCGACGCACGCCAAGCTCGTGCGCCGCGTGAAGCCGCTCTACCGGCTGTCGGAGCGGGAGGCCGCGGCCTACGCATTCCTGCGCCGCATCGACTACATCGTCGAGGAGTGCCCGTTCGCCGCCGGCGCGACCTCCATCGCCCACAAGGAGATCCTCAATCGCCTCGAGGACACCTCGCCGGGCGCCAAGCACAACTTTCTCTTCGGGTTCCTGGATCGGGCACGCCCGGCCTTCGAGCGGGCCGAGGCGGTGGCGCTGAACGAGTGCGTGCGGTGCGGGCAGGTGACGACGGGCACGCTCTGCGCGTTCTGCAAGCTGGCCGATCAGGTCAAGCGCGCCCGATAGCGCGGGGAGGTTCGAGCATGGCCGGATTCCGCTGTGCGAAGTGCGGCAAGGTCGCCATGGTGCAGCGGGTGTGCTGCGGGCGGCCGATGAAGCGCTCGTGACGCGCGGCTTGGTCGCGCTCGCCGCGCGGCTCAGTCTCCGTTCAGCACGGACTGGATGGCGTCGTCGAGCTCGTCCGGCTGTACCGGCTTGAAGAGACAGCGCTTGACGCCGAGGTCCTCGAGCCGCGCGTAGTCCTCGGCGCGGAGTCCCCAGCCGGTCACGAACATCAGCGGAACGTCGCGGTCCACCGAGCGCAGCCGCTCGGTGAACTCCCAGCCGTTCATTCCCGCCATCCCGAGGTTCGTCAGGACCACGTCGAAGCGATCGCGCGCGTAGGCGGCGAGGGCGGCCTCGCCGCCGGACACCGCGGTGATGACGTACCCGAAGCTGTGGAGCACCTCGGTGAACGTTCTCAGCACCTGCCGGTCGTCGTCGACGAGCAGCACGCGCCCCTGCCGACGCTCCCGCGCCGGCCGGGGCGGGACCTCAGGGCGCCCGGCCGGCGTGCCGGCGGGGAACGTCAGCGTGAACGTCGCGCCGTGACCGGGCTCGCTGTCGACCCGGATGTCGCCGCCGTGGCGCGTGATGATCGAGTACACCATGGCCAGGCCGAGACCGGAACCGGCGTCGCCTTTCGTCGAGAAGAACGGCTCGAAGATGCGACGGCGCACGGCCTCGGGAATGCCGATCCCGGTGTCCGCGATGACGAGCACGGCCCCCCCCTCGGGCCGTCTCCGGGTCGTGATCATGAGCGTGCCGCCGTCGGGCATCGCGTCGATGGCGTTGAGGACGAGGTTCGTCATCAGCTCGGTGAGCGCCGAGGGCCGGCCACTGATGGGCGAGACGGGGCCGAGATCGAGCTGCAGATCGAGCGGCCGATTGTCGTGGGCGATCTTCTCCGCCCATCGGGGCCGGGTGATGGCGAGCGCGTCCTTGACGACCTGGTTCAGGTCGACGGGGACGGGCTCCTCGTCGGGCCGCAGCCGGGAGAACTGCTGGATCCGTCGTACCGTCTCCGCGCCGTCGAGCGCCGCGGTCTCCAGGACCTGGAGCGAGCGGCTCACCAGGCGCGCGTCGTCGCGGTTCTGCTTCATGAGCTGGGCATAGCCGAGGATCGCCTGGAGCAGGTTGTTGAAATCGTGGGCGATGCCGCCGGCCAGCTGGCCGAGCGCTCGCAACTTCTCGGACTGGTGCAGCTGGCGCTCGACCTCGCGCTGCGCGGTGGTATCGCGGACGATGGCGATCAAGACCTCGGGCGCGCCCTGGCGGTCGCGCAGCGCGGACAGCGTGACCGCGACGTCGACGGACCCGCTGGCTGCGGAGCGCGCGGAGGCCTCGAAGACGTACGTCGCCGCGTCGCCTCCGAGCCGGCGTTTGCCCTCGTGGTAGTCGCGCTCGGGAAGGATCTGCGTGATGCGGGTCCCGATCGCATCGGTCATGGCGACGCCGAAGATGCGCTCGGCGGCCGGGTTCCAGCCCACGATGAGGTCGGCCGCGTTGACGGTGACGATTCCGTCGCCGGCGCAGGCGATGAGTTGCTCGAGCCGGCGGGTGGTGTCGGCGAGCTCGCCGTAGAGCCGCGAGTTGCGCATCGCGATGGCGAGGTACTCGGACAGCATCTCGAGCAGCTCGCGCTCGCGCGGATCGATGGGTCGGCCGGAGGCGCGATTGTCGACGATGAGGTAGCCGAGCGGCCCCTGCGCGTCCCGGATCGGGCAGTGCAGGAACCGTGCGTCCGCCACCGCCACCGTCGGGCCCGCCTCGAGGCTGATGGCGACGCTGTCGTAGCCGAGCCCGCGGCGGAGCTGCTCGACGACCGCGGCGGTGATCTCGGAGAGATCGAGCTGCCCGACGATCGTGCGTCCGATCTCACGCAGTAAGGACAGCTGGGTGACGCGCAGCGATTGCTCGACCGCCTCCTTGCGCGCGGCCTCCTCGAGCTCGCGCGTCTTGGCGGCCAGGGTCCGCATCTGCGTCACCAGCGTCGCCACCGCGGTGCGCGCGCCGAGCGCCGTCTGCCGGCGCCGGAGCGCGCGCGCCACGACGTCCTCCAGGTCCTGGCGGGTGAAGGGCTTGATGAGGTACTCGAAGGCCCCGTAGCTGAGTGCCTGCTTGACCGTCTCCAGCGACGCGTAGGCGGTGATCATCACCACCTCGAGCGACGGGTCGCTCCGCTTGATGCGCCGGAGCACCTCCAGCCCGTCGATCTGCGGCATCTTCACGTCGAGGATGACGAGGTCGGGCTCGAAGCGCTTGATCTCCTTGAGGGCGGCGTCCGCGCCGTCGGCGGTGCGGATCTCGTGGGCGGGTTTGAGCAGCATGCGTAGCGACTCGCGCGGGCCGAGCTCGTCGTCGACGACCAGGATGCGCGACCGATCCGGCAGCGGGGCGGCCGTGCTCATACGGGAGCGGGCGGCAGGACGAGGAAGTCCACGTCGTGGCGGCCCTGACGAAGATGGGGCTGTCCGCCCTGCGGCTCGCTGAGCCGCTGGCTCACAGCCGGGCCGACCTCGATCAGCCTCTTCTGCACCATTGGTGTCTGGGCGACGTCCACGCGCACGAGCTGGGGCGCGCAGTGGCGGCCGACTTCGAGAACCTCTAGGTGCTTGCCGCTCGGTTCGTCCGAGCTCGATGACGGCGATGACGTTGGCAACCATGCATACGCACCCATCGTGCTGAAGTTTAGCTCACCCCCCTCACGAGCCCCGCAAGTTTTGTCGACCACGAAGCCCGCGGCCGGCGGTTCCTCAGCCTCGACCGTGCCGATGAACACGACGCACGTCGTCCGCGTCGCGTCACCGCGCTGGGCGCTGTCGCGGACGACCGTGTCGACGTCCGTGAGACGCAGCGTTTCGAGGGCGGCGATGTCCGTCCCTACGGTGAAGACGGATACGCCGCCGAAGGCCCGGGTGAGACGGGCGCCCGGCGCCTCGTCGGCCTTCACGAGCGGGGCGGCGTTTACTTGGGCACGCGAACTTCGATGGCGGCGCCGGCGGGAAACTCGACGGTAAAGATCGCGCCGCCGCCGTGACGATTGGCGGCGCGGAGCGTCGCACGATGCGAGGCGGCGATCGCGGCACAGATCGTGAGGCCGAGACCAGAACCGCGCTGCCGAGTGCTGAAGAACGGGTCGAACACCCGGTCGAGCAGCTCGGCGGGAATACCCGGGCCGGTGTCCGCGACGGTGACGGTGACGTCGGTTCCGGTCGCGACAAGCCGGACGGCGACCACTCCGTCGGGTGGTGTCGCTTCGAGGCCGTTGATGAGCAGATTTATGAAGAGCTGCTCGATCTCCCCGTGGTCGCCGGTCACGAACCGTGGCTCGTCGCCCACGTCGAGGACCAGACGGATGCGCTTCTCATCGAATCCGGCCTGGAGGAACTCAGCGGCCTCGGCGATAGGCGCTCGGATGTCGAGCCGCTGCGGAGCGCGGTCGGCGGATCGAGACATCGTTCGCAACCGATCGAGCAGCCGCTCGATCCGTGCGATCTCGCGGGTGACCACGCGACTGAAGTCCTCCACGAACTTCGCCTCGTGGTGACGCCGCGGCACCAGCTGCGCGAACGTCTTGATCGCGACCAGCGGGTTCTTGATCTCGTGCGCGATGCTCGGGGCGAACAGCTCAAAATATGCCAGTCGCTCCGCGCGCCGACGCTCGTTCTCGAGCTGCTTCAAGGGCGTCAAATCGCTGAACACTGCCACGGCGCCCACGACCGCGCCCGCGGCATCGTGGAGCGGCGACGTCGTGCAGATCACCGGGCGCCCCGCCGTCGGTCCGGGCAGCGTGATCTCTGGCTCGGTGCGCGCTTCGCCATCGGCCAGCGTGCGAAGAAGCGCGCCGGCGAGAGCGTCCGGCAGGTTTCCGACCACCGCCGCCGCCAGCGGCTCGGCCGTAAGCCCGATGAGCCGCTCCGCCGCCGGGTTGGTCATCGTGACCCGGCCGCGGGCGTCCACGGCAACCACGCCGCTCTGGATCGTCGCAACGATGTTGCGGACGTACTGATTGGCCACGACGACCTGGGTATAGAGCTGTGCGTTTTTGATGGCGATGCCGGCCTGGTTCGCCAGCGTGGTCAGCAGGTCGAGATCCTGCGGAAAGAACGGGTCGCCGGAAAGCTTGGGCCCGACGACCACGACACCGAGCGGCGCGTCCTCCGACAGGAGCGGAAGCAGCAGCGCCCAGTTGTGCTCTGTCAGCGCAGCATGCAGGCGGCGGTCATCGTCGGTGAGCATCTCGCGGGCCAGCTCATCGGTCACCAGCGGCTCCTTGAGGGTGTGGAGCGCGGTGCCGATGACGTCGGGCAGCTGTGCCGGCAGAATGAACGCCGTCTTCTCGTGACGCGATTCACCGATGGCCAGGGTGAATGCGCCGTCGGTCTGCAGGTACACGCCGGTGCCCTCGGCCTGCATGGACTCGGCAACCGGACGGGCGACGAACGACAGCACGGTCTTCAGATCCAGCACTCGCGTGAGGGCCCGGCTCGCTTCGCGCACCGTCTGCTGATAATTCGTCCGCGTCCGATAGACGTACCGGTCGAGCAGGCGTCCGGTGACGTCCCGAATCGGCGGAATCAGCAAGCTGACCGCAATCATCCCGAGCAGGAGGCCTACAAGTTCGTCCGACGTCAGGTGATCTGACAATCGCGGCCAGAACAGGGCGATGATCACAAGAACAGGTGCGAGCGAAATCAAAATCGCGATCGTGAGGGTCAACCCCCGATGAATGACCAACCGCAAATCCATCAACCGATGCCGAATAATGGCGTGAGCGACAACGGCTAACCAGACGAGATTGAAGTGCGGGCCGAGGTACGCGTAAGTTGATCTGCCGGTAAAGAGCGGGAGCAACAGGTTCGTTGTAATTCCGCCGCCAATTGCGACCACCGTCCCTAAGGTCAAATATTTCAGGTGTAAATGTTCAACGCCCCGCGCGCGCCGCCACTTGACGAAGATTAGGACTGCACCCTGCGCCCAAACCGCGAGGAAATAGACAGCGAAGAGTCCATAAAGTGGACCGACGCGGCGCCACAGCTCGCCGTCGCGCCATTCAAATTCGGTAACGACCCATCGGGTTCCCACGGACACCAGAGCGAATAGCATTCCAGCACCAACAGCCGCTCGTATGACGGTCCGCGATGGCCAACGACTTTCCGGTGGGTAGTAGTGAACGAACGCGAGAAATGCCCCGGGGATCAGGCTTGCGCCGGCAAAACAAAGACCGCCCCAAACGTCGTAGTGAGCGCCACTGTTGTAAAGGCCAGCAATGCCAAGTGTCCAGATTGAAAACGTTAAGATTTGTAGCGCGAACAGTCGATTCAGTCTATTCGCGGGACGTGCCCGCCATACGAAAAGAGCCAATGCGGCCAACATCGCGAGGACGACGATGAGCGATGGATACCTCATTTCCACGGCGGTATGCCCTAGGGCTGCAGTCGTGATCTGTTCGGAACCGGAAGTGGCTCTCGATGAGTATCAGACGGAGCAGGCACAGTAAGTAGCGCTGGAAATTCCACCGTAATCGTCGCGCCTGGCCCGGGCGAGTTGTTTCGAGCGCGAATTGTCGCGCGATGCGCATCGGTAATGCCGCGACATATTGAAAGCCCAAGTCCGGACCCATGTTGCTTTGTCGTAACAAACGGCTCAAAAATTCTAGCGAGGACATCGTTGGAGATTCCAGAGCCATTGTCCGTTATGTCGACGACTACGAAAGTCCCCGCTCGCGTCGAATGACTTCGCGTGCGTATCGCGAAGTTGCCTCCGGATTCCGTGGCCTCCAAAGCGTTCACCAGTAAATTCAAAAAAAGCTGCTTAAGCTGCACGAAATTGCCTGCGACGTCTGGCAGGTTGTCTTCGACCTCGAGATCGACCGAGGTCCGAGACTGTTCAAGCTGCGCTTGCAGAAGCGCGAGTGTCTCTTTCAATGGATTTAGAATGTTGAGCGAGGTATGCGACTGGCGGGCATTGGCAAGCCCGCGGAGGCGTCCGACGAGATCGTCGATTCGCTCGATCTCTTTCAGCGCGATCTGCGAAAAGTTGTTTCGGAAATCTTCGTCGCTAAACCGGTCCGGCAGTAGTTCCGCAAATGTTCGGATTGCGACGAGAGGGTTTTTGATTTCATGAGCGATGCCTGAGGCTAATGCGCCTATCGAGGCGAGACGTTCGACCTGTCGCTTCTCCTCTTCCAGTCTCTTTAGCCCCGTAAGGTCGCTGATGACGGCGACTGCTCCGAGAATGGAGCCGCTTGTGTCGCGCAAAGGTGAGGTCGAGCAAATTACGGGAATTGATCGACGCCCGCCGGCATCCGGGACAACCGTCTCCGTTTGAGTCTGGGCGCCGGCATCAGCGGAGGCAATATGAAGCAACCCTCGGATGACGGCCGGCAAGAGTTGAACGGAGCCGCCTTTGATGTAGGCAGCTGGAGTTCCAGTCAGGCGTTCGGCAGCTGAATTGAACCTCGTGACGGTTCCGGTGCAATCAACGGCGATGACAGCATTGTCGATTGTGTCGAGGATGTTCTCGACATAGTTGTTTGCCAAGACGACCTGTGAGTATAGCCGTGCGTTTTGCATGGCGATGGCCGCCTGGCTGGTTACAGTCGTCAG
>Ga0070708_100005145_pt1 | contig 10354 bp, 5 predicted proteins | sample KBSK5503metaG_FD_65469 | JGI IMG/M metagenome (GOLD analysis project Ga0070708, IMG submission 65469) | Corn, switchgrass and miscanthus rhizosphere microbial communities from Kellogg Biological Station, Michigan, USA - KBS K5-50-3 metaG | ecosystem: Host-associated > Plants > Roots >... | reverse complement strand
GGCCTCTAGCAGGACTTTGGCCTCCTGGAGGTCGGCGGTGTCAAAGCCCTCGGTGAAGTGCTCCTGCGCAGGCGCGTCAGCCCCCCTCCACCTGCGCCAGCGTCGCCTCGGTCTGGGGTAGCCAGAACGTCATGGCCATCTCTCGGTACAGCGCGATAGCCCTGGATAACTCGGTGCGGGTCTGCTCCCGCTGGCCGGTCGTGGCATACAGCGTGCCGAGGCCCCGGTGGCAGTGGGCCTGGAGCGGGCGCATCTCCAGTTCTTCGGCCAGAGCGAGCGCCTGACGGTAGGCAGTGCCGGCCGGCTTGAACGCTAGGCAATCCTGCTGTGCGTGGATCTCGCCAAGCAGCCGGAGAACCCAGGCCTGATATCCTCGCTCCTGACGGTCCTGGGCGTGCTGCAGCGCCTGCTCGGCGAGCCGCATCGCCTCATCCAGGCGCCCACTGAGGAGATAGGCCTCGCTCAGCCAGCTTTCCCGCAGCGCCTGCCAGAAACTGTGTCGGATGGCATCGGCGCGTTCCACCGCTCGTTCCAGCAGCCGCCGCGCCTCGGCGAGGCACCCGGCGTGCATGTACACGACGCCCAGCACCGGGGCAATATCGACGAACCACCCCCAAATCTCTAAGTCCTGGCACAACCGGAGGCCCCGTTGGAGGCCCCGTTCGAGCACCGGCATCGCTTGGTGCACATCCCCTGTGCGCAGGGAGAGCAGCCCCACGCCGAAAGAGGCCGTGACCACGCTGAGAGGATGATCAGCGGCCTCGGCGATATGCAGCGCCTCTTCGACACAGGCTCGCCCCTGGGCAAAGGCGCCCTGCTCGGCCAAACACCACGCCAGCCAGGTCCCAGCGGCCACGGCGGCAATGCTGCCGCTGCCGACCCGCTCAAAGCGCGGCAGACCTTGGAGCAGCCGCAAGCTTCCCCGTAAGACCTCGAGGGCCCGCCCATAGTCGCCAAGCGCATGGTAGGCCTCGCCCAGGAAGAAGCTCGCGGTGGCTTGGAGACCGCTATCATCGAGGTCGGCGCCGCTCGCTAGGGCACGCTGGCTGGCTACGAGGGCTCGCGGCGCATCGCCCACCATCACAAAGGCGTTGGCCATGGAGGCGAAGACCCGACCCAGCCGACGCTGATCGCGCAGTCTCTCCGCGAAGGACTCAGCCTCGTGCAGGTACACCAGGACGCGCTCGCGCTCGCCGAGGAAGTGCAGCGCCGCACGCAGGTCGAGTCGTACATCGACAGCCTGCTCCAGCGTGTCACGGCTCTCAGGCAGATGCTGCAGGGCCACCAACGCCTGCTCAAACCACACCACCGCCTCCTGATAGGCACTGCGCCGCAGGGCATTCTCCCCCGCGGCGTGGAGATAGTGGACGGCGCGCCAGGCATCACGCCCCCGCGCAAAATGCACCGCCAGCTCCGCGGCAATCTGCCCTACCTGTGCCCCATAGCCCACCTCCTTGCGGGCCCCGATCTGCTGATGCAGGCGCATCCGGTACCCGGCGGATACACGCGCATACACCACCTCGTGATACAAGGCATGGAGGAACTGATAGCATGCGGTGACCGTCCCGTCGGGCCAGGTCTCGGTGCCACTGGCCCGGATGAACCGCCCCTGGCGGGCCAAGGCCGTATAGTGCGCTTCGAGTGTCTCAGGGGCCTGCGCGACGCCCGCCGCCACGGCGGCCACGGCAAACGTGCTCCCCGCCACACTGGCGGCTTCTAGGAGCGCCTGGTCCTCGTCAGAGAGCTGCTCGAGATGCTGCTCGATATACTGCCGCAGGCCCGTAGGGATGACCTCGCGGAGGACTGCCAGAGCCCCCGGGCTCCGGCCGGCGTCCCCGGCGGTCTCCAGGAGCCCCTGGCGCACCAGTTCATCTCCCATCGCCACGAGGAACAGCGGATGGCCGCCCGTTCGCTGGTGCACGAGCTGGGGTAAGCCTGTGGGGACGGGCTGCGCCCCGCAGCGCTGCCACAGATACGCCGCCGTCGCGGCTTCTGACAGCGCGTCGAGCGCCAGCTCGACATACTGCGGGTGGTAGCGGAGCTCCGCGACGAGGGCGCGCAGCGCAGGCGCCTGCCCCATCACCTCGACGGGCCGGTACGTGCCCAGGAGCAGGAGGCGCGCCGGGTCGCGTCGGCGCACGACGTACGCCAACCACTCCAGCGTGGCGCGATCACTCCAGTGCAGATCTTCCAAGACGAGCACCAGCGGGCGGGCGGCGGTAAGCACTTCGAGCGCCTCCGCAAGCTCCCGCAGCATGCGGGCGGGCGTGATACCGCTGGTCATGCGCTCGAGGCGCTCCTGGTCCTCGGAGGCGAGCAGGGCTGGGAGGTGCACCAGCCAGCTCGGGGCATACTGGCGCAGCACCGCGACGAGCCGCTCCCCCGCGGGTTCCCGGCCGAGACGTCCCAGCGCCTCCAGGAGAGGCAGATAGGCTTCCCCCACCCCGTAGCGGTCCAGGCATTGGCCGTGCCCGACCCAGACGTCCTCTCGAGCGCTTACCTGGGTGACAAAGGCCTCGACCAGGGCCGTCTTGCCTATGCCAGGTTCCCCCACAATCACCCCGATCTGGCGCCTGCCCTGCTGCACCATGGTCCACCACTGGGCCAGCGGCGCGAGTTCGGCCTCCCGCCCGACGAAGTGCGGGGGGCGGCGTAAGAGCGGGGGCGGCACACGGCGCGGTCTGGCCCCCGTGCCTGGCTCATCAGGACACGGCAGGACCTGGACGGAGGCAGGCCACGGTGCACCGTCGGGGACCACCACCCCAGCAGGGGGCGCCTCGCCGTGGCGGGCGGGCTCCCCTGGAGCCGCCGTCGCTGGGAGGCCACCGTGACGGGGTGCAAGGGCGTGGACCGCCACCGGGGCGATGAAGCGATAGCCCCGCCCGTGGATGGTCTTGATACAGTGCTGGCGCCGCCCACTGTCGCCAATGGCTTTGCGGATCATCATCAATCGCTGCGTCAGAATGCCCTCACTGACACAGCGCTGGGGCCACAGGTGCTCCAGGAGCTCCTGTTTGGTGACCACGCGGTCGCGATGCGCGAGGAGATAGGCCAGGATATCCAGGGCGTGCGGCTCCAGCGGGCACAGGGCACCCGCGTGGCGGAGTTCATAGCGGTCCGTATCGAGCGTATAGGTCTCAAAGGCGTATATCATCGCAACGCGCCTCCCTGTGCGCACGGCTGCGCGGGGCGCTCGAGCGCTGCGTGCCAGCTTCACCGCCCGCGCACATGCCACCCACGGGTACCTGCGCACCCCCATGGACCGCGCCGATCGTGCCAGGCACTATCATACCGGAAATCTTGAGGAGATCGTGAGGAAATCTTGAGGCGTTCTTCATGTCGTGGCACCTGCGTTGTGGCATACTCCCCTGGCAGGGGTACCCGCAGCACGCGGGGCACACCATGGTGCCGCAGGCAGGAGAGCCACAGCGTGGCCCCGGCTGAGGGCGGCTGCATGCCCTCGCATTGTTCAACGAGAGGAGGATGTGGAATGTATGATGAGCATCGTCGTCATCTGTTAAAGACCAGTGGGGTAGTCTTGGCCGCTGGGGTACTCGGTAGCCTTGACTTGAAGGCGAGAGCAGCGGAGCCAGAGAGTCGCACGCAAGGCACTCATGTACCCCCTGCGCCCCAACAGCACGCTGAGAAGACGCCGATTGTCGCGGTCGGGCCCGATGCCGGGGTGGTACGCTGGCTCCAGCCGGAGAGCGCGACCGTGTTGGGCACCGGGGCGCTGCTCACTATCAAGATTGATCGGCTCTCCGTCCCGTATACCACCATGATGGTCGCCACGCAGAAACTCGCCGCCTCGGGTATTCCGGTGCACAGTCATACGTGGGAAGATGAAGTGTTGTATATCATCAAGGGCCGTGGGTTCGCGGTCATTAACGAAGACCAGACGCGCATGCCGATTGAAACTGGCAGTGTGCTCTACATCCCGATCGGGGCCTGGCACGGCTTGCAGAATGCGGCCCCGCACGAGCCGATGGAGGTCCTGCTGGTCACGACGCCAGTGAAGCCTAATGGGCTCGGGGACTTCTTCCGGTTCGCGACGGTCCAGCCGGGGCATCCCCCGCTCAACCTGCCCGAAGAGGAGTTCCTCAAGCTGGTCCGGCAATATGGTATGGAGGTCCCCCCAAAGAAAGAACCGCCTCTCTGAGGCATACCGCAGATCGGGCCCCCTCCTTGGGGCCCCACGCAAGACAGCGTGGGGTGTGCAATTCTGCCCACCCTTCCCATCACGTGAGACACTTTGCCGCATTTCGTCTCTGCACACGCGGTCTTTCGCTCCCTGTCGCCGTGTAGCACGGGTTGAAAACACAGGCCTTCGCAGCATGCTATTGTTGGGAAATTGGCTGACGTGATACCGTTCTCATCGGCAATCTGCCCACGAGCCTCATGCCTCTGTTCCGTCGTACTTGCCGTCAAGCACCCCTGTGCCCCGCCAGGCCTCACCCATGCCTGGGAGCAGGTTCCACAGGCTCGGGTCTTGGCAAGGCATGCCCATTGTGCTTGCATGCGTGCTGCACCAGACGGCCGACGGCTTCTACGGACGGGGGACTGCCCCGCGCGGCATGATCGCAGGAAGAGGCAGAGAGGAACTTTGCAAGCAGAATCAAGCGCTTAACGTATCTTGAACTAAACCGCTCCGCGGTAGAAACCCCTCCTGCCGAGCCCTCCCCCATCACTGAGTGGCTCTGGTCATCGACTGCGCTTTCCTCAACAATACCTCCTCCGCGAGGTGTGTGGTCCAGACACCATACACAGACAGGAATGCTTGTCCACGGAAGGAGTCCGCCCATGATACCCGCACGTCCACCCATGACGCCTCTGCGCCAACGGATGCACGACGACCTGCAACTGCGCAACTATTCACCGCAGACTATCGAGTGCTATCTCCGCTGTGTCGCCCAGTTTGCCCAGTACTTTCGGACCTCCCCAGAGCGGCTTGGTCCCGAGCAGGTCCGCCAGTATCAACTCTATCTCGTCCAGGAGAAGCACGTCTCCTGGTCGCTCGTCATGCAGACCGTCTGTGCCCTGCGCTTTTTCTATAACGTCACACTCCGCCAGCCCCGGATGCTCGACTACATTCCCCAACCCAAGCGGCCGAAAACGCTCCCGACGATCCTGAGTCAAGCCGAAGTCGCGGCGCTGCTCCGCGCCCCAAGCCATCTCAAAAGCCGAGCCATGCTCACGACCCTCTATGCCGCAGGCCTGCGGGTCTCCGAACTCTGTCACCTCCAAGTCACCGATGTCGACAGTGCCCGCATGGTGCTCCGTATCCAGCAGGGGAAAGGCCAGCAGGACCGGTATGTCATGCTCTCCCCGCGGTTACTCCCCCTCCTCCGGCAGTATTGGCAGCGGTATAAACCGCGCACCTGGCTCTTCCCGGGACCCGATCCGACCAAGCCGATCACGCGGGAAACGGTCCGCCGTATCTGCCACGACGCAGGGGTGAAGGCCGGCGTGGGCAAGTCCGTCCATCCGCATACCTTGCGCCATTGCTTCGCCAGTCACTTACTGGAGGCCGGGGTCGATTTGCGCCGCCTCCAACTCCTGTTAGGCCATCAGAACCTGCGCACCACCAGTCGCTATCTCCATGTGAGTCCGCAGGCGCTCCATGCGACACGAGCCCACCTAGCGTCCAGACCTCGGCGGTGAAAAAGTCCGTCGCGACCAGCACGTCCAGATGCGTCCGGATAAACTCCTTCCACGTGGTGGTGGTCTTGCGTTCTGGGGCCGGCGCGATGCCATGGCGTTTCAGGATGTTGCCCACCGTCTGGTCACTGATCGTATAGTCCAGGTTGGCCAGGGCTCCGACGATCCGGTCGTAGCCCCAGGAGCGATTCTCCCGCGCCATGCGCACGACCAGCGCCTCCAGCGTCGGGTCGATCGTGGGGCGCCCTGGGGCCTTGCGCTGCTGAGAGCCATCAAATTTCTGCGCCACAAGTTTGCGGTGCCAGCCGAGAATCGTGTCGGGTTTGACGATGTGGGCGACTTCCTCCAATACCTTCTTGCCCAGCTTATGACCGATTTCCGCCAGAGCGTTGCGCTCACCATCACTGAGTTGCACACGCCCCTTGATCTGGTTGCGGAGTATCCGGTTCTCTGTCGCCAAATACTCGTTGCGCAACAGCAATGTCTGATCGACAGTCCCCGCGATGTATGCCAGCAATGTCTTCCAATCCATACGCCTTTCACCCTCCGCTTGTCCCTCTCTCACTTGGCGTTGAGTAGGCGTGATAGGGTAGGCAATATGCAAGTCGAAGCTTCAGCGATGGCGGGGTTGTAAACTCTACTGTCAAGCCGGTTGCGAGTTTTTTGACCATACGCGTCCGTACGCTGGTGGAAACGGGCCTCCTCGTCGGAGGACCGGGAGGCTGGCACACCCAGCACAGACGTGCGGATCCAGTCCCAGGCGTGGCTGGCGCGGATCTTGAGCGCGCTTGGGGCCTTCGCTGCGGGTCGGCGCCACGGGGAGGAGGCGCTCCGCCTCGCCACGCTGGCAGGCCACGGGAACACACCCATCATTGCCCACGCCGGCCTCGGCCACCTGTACCTCGCCCAAGGGGACCTGGAGCACGCCATCCGGGTGTTGGAGCAGGGCCTGGCCCTCTGTCGTGCCTCCGGCAACCGGGCCTCGTTCCTACCGATTGCAGCGGACCTGAGCTATGCTGCTGCGCTCCAGGGACGCCTCGTTGAGGGGCGCGCGCTGTACCAGCTTGGCGTTGTCAAGGCCCACGCCGCTCCCCCCGATACTGAGCAGGCCGCAGCCCACTACCGCCAGGCCCTCGCCCTGGCCGACGCACTCGGCATGCGCCCGCTCCAGGCCCATTGCCACCGCGGCCTGGGCACGCTGTATGCGCAGAGAGGCCGGTGGGAGCAGGGCCACACCGAGTTGTCTACCGCCCTCACGATGTACCGGACCATGGACATGACGTTCTGGCTCCCAGAGACCGAGGCGGCGCTGGCACAGGTGAAAGAGGGATGATCAGAGGGGAGCGTAACGAGGCCTCACTGTGAGACACATCGCCCAACTGCGTCACAGTAGACATTACACACGCCTCTCCATCCCTGCACTTCCTTCCGCACGCGGTCAGTCACCTATGCTATGATGGAGTCGTGCATGAGCACGAAGACCAAGCACCAGGCAGGGAGGAGACGGGGTGGACTTTGTCGCAGTGGTGGATCAGGTGATCGCGCTCCTGCGCCAGCGGGGGGCGTGTGGCCTATCGGACCCTCAAGCGGCAGTTCCAGCTCGATGACGAGGCGATCGAGGACCTCAAGATTGAACTCATCGACAGTCAGCGTCTGGCGACCGATGAGCAGGGGACGGTGCTGGTCTGGAGCGGTACGGCGGTGGCCCCTCTCGTGACGCCTGTTGGCGCCTCAGGCACGTCTGGAGCGCAGCCCCCACTGGCCTATACCCCACCCTATCTCGCGGAGAAAATCCTCACCTCCCGCAGCGTGCTGGAAGGCGAGCGCAAACAGGTCACCGTCCTGTTTGCCGACCTCAAGGGCTCCATGGAACTGCTGGCTGATCGCGACCCCGAGGAGGCCCGGCAGCTCCTCGATCCGGTGCTGGAGCGCATGATGGCGGCGGTGCACCGCTACGAGGGCACGGTCAACCAGGTCATGGGCGATGGCATCATGGCCCTCTTTGGCGCGCCCCTGGCGCATGAGGACCATACGGTGCGCGCCTGCTATGCGGCCCTGGCCATGCAGACCGCCGTGAAACAGTACGCGGCCGAGGTGCAGCGCAGCCATGGTGTGCCCGTGCCGATCCGCGTCGGCTTGCATGCCGGGGAAGTCGTGGTCCGTGCCATCGGGAGCGACCTCCATATGGATTACACGGCGGTGGGCCAGACGACGCACCTCACCGCCCGGATGGAGCAGATGGCCCTGCCGGGCTCCATTCTGCTGACCCAGGCCGTGCTGCGTCTGGCGGAAGGGTACGTGCAGGTCACGCCGCTGGGACCCATACCCGTCAAGGGCGTCGCCGCACCTGTCGACGTCTTTGAGCTGGTCGATACGAGTGGCATTCGGCGGCGCTTGCAGGCGACAGCGGCCCGGGGGCTCACCCGCTTTGTCGGCCGCGACACGGAGTTTGCAGCCTTGGTCCAGGCCTTGGAGCGGGCTGGGGCCGGACACGGGCAGGTGGTCGCGGTGGTCGGGGAGGCCGGGGTGGGCAAGTCCCGCCTCGTCTATGAGGGTGTCCACTCCCACCACATGCAGGGCTGGCGGGTGCTGGAGAGCACGTCCGTGTCGTACGGGAAGGCCACCCCCTATTTCCCCGTGCTCGACCTGCTCCGGCGTTATGCCCATCTCGACGAGCGCGACGACCCTCGCACCATCCGGGCCAAAGTGACCGGACAGCTCCTAACCCTGGACGAGACCCTCCAGGATGCCATCCCACCGCTGCTGGCGTTGCTCGACGCCCTCCCAGACGACAGTCCCTTCCTGGCACTTGACCCACTGCAACGCCGACAACGCACGCTCGCGGCGCTCAAACGCGTGCTCCTGCGGGAGAGTCAGGTGCAACCCGTGCTCGTGGTCTTCGAAGACCTGCACTGGATCGATACCGAGACGCAGGCCCTGCTTGACAACCTGGTGGAGAGCCTGCCGACAGCGCACTTCCTGTTGCTGGTCAACTACCGCCCCGAGTACCAGCACGGCTGGGGCAGCAAAACCTTCTACACGCAAGTGCGGCTCGACCCACTGCCACCCGCCAGCGCCGAGGCCTTCCTGGCGGGGCTGCTAGGAGACGCCCCCAGTCTGGCACCGCTCCTCCCGTTGTTACTGGCGCGCACGGCAGGCAATCCCTTCCTTCTGGAAGAGAGTGTGCGCACTCTGGTCGAGACCGCGGCCCTGGTAGGCACCCCAGGGGCCTATCGGCTGGCCGCGCCGCGCCAGAATATGCCGGTTCCAGCCACGGTCCAGGCCGTGCTGGCGGCGCGCATCGATCGCTTAGCGCCGGAGGAGAAGGGGCTGCTGCAGACCGCCGCGGTGCTGGGCACGGACGTGCCCTTCGCCCTGCTGCGGGCCATTGCGGACGTGCCCGAGGCGGCGCTGCACCGCGGCCTGGCGCACCTGCAAGCGGCGGAGTTTCTGTATGAGACGCGCCTGTTTCCCGAGCCGGAATATACCTTCAAGCATGCCCTGACGCACGAGGTGGCCTACGGCAGCCTCCTGCTGGAGCGACGGCGCGTGCTGCACGCGCGCCTGGTCGAGGCCATCGAGGCGCTGGCCCCCAACCGGGGCATCGAGGTGACTGCTGGGGCGAAGGGGCCTTGGCCGGCGTTCCGCAGGAACGACCCTGCCGGAAGGCAGGGCCCAGACCAGGTCGAACGCCTGGCGCATCATGCCCTGCGGGGCGAGGTATGGGACAAGGCGGTGACCTACTGCCAGCAGGCCGGCGCCAGGGCCTACGACCGCGCCGCGTTCCGCGAGGCGATGGCCGCCTTCGGGCAGGCGCTCCAGGCCCTCGAGCACCTGCCCGAGACCGGCGACACCCGCGTGCTGGCCATCGACATCCGCCTCGCTTTGGGAGACGCGTTGACCCAATTGGGAGAGCATGGGCAGCGCCTCGCCCTGTTGGGCAAGGCCGAGGCCCTGGCCAGGGCGCTCGACGACCGGGCCCGGCTGGGCTGGGTGCTCGCCAGTATGGCCCTGGCGCTCAGGATAACGGGAGACCCCGACGGCGCTATGGCGGCGAGCCGGCAGGCCCTCGATCTCGCGGTTGCGCTCGGCGATCGTGCCTTGCAGGAGCAAGCATCCGAGTACCTGGGGCATGCCTACTATGCCATCGGCGACTTCGGTCGGGCGGCCGAGATACTGCGGTGCCACGTGGAAGCTGCAGACAGGCAGTCTAGCGCGCCCAGTATAGACGTGCGGAGCCGGTCCCAGGCGATGCTGGCGCGGACCTTGGGCGCGCTGGGGGCCTTCGCCGAGGGTCGGCGCCACGCGGAGGAGGCGCTCCGCCTCGCCACGCTGGAAGGCCGCGGAGCCACCCCGATTATTGTCCACGCCTTCTCCAGCCGACTGTACCTTGACCAGGGGGACCTGGAGCACACCATCCAGGTGTGCGACCAGGGCCTGGCCCTCTCGCGTGCCTCCGGTAACCGGAACATGTTGCCACTAATCGTCGCGGACCTGGGCTATGCCTCTGCGCTCCAGGGGCGCCTCGCGGAAGGGTGCGCGCTGCTGGAGGAGGCGGTCAGCGAAAGTATCAGCACGGGTGCGCGTCGTGCGGTCTACTGGGCGTGGCTCAGCGAGGGCTGTCGTCTGGTGGGACGCGGCGAAGAGGCCTGGCAGCACGCACGCCAGGCGCTCGACCTGGCTCGGCAGCAGAAGG
>Ga0070708_100005144_pt1 | contig 10354 bp, 7 predicted proteins | sample KBSK5503metaG_FD_65469 | JGI IMG/M metagenome (GOLD analysis project Ga0070708, IMG submission 65469) | Corn, switchgrass and miscanthus rhizosphere microbial communities from Kellogg Biological Station, Michigan, USA - KBS K5-50-3 metaG | ecosystem: Host-associated > Plants > Roots >... | reverse complement strand
CGTCGCGCTGGGGAGTGCCCACCGCGATGAAGACCACGTCGCTGGCGCGGGCCGTCCCCTCGAGGTCGGTGGTGAAACGGATCCGCTCCGCCGCGATGTTCTTCTCCAGGAGCTCTTCCAGACCCGGCTCGTAGATCGGGCTGCGCCCTGCCTGGAGCTCCCGGATCTTGCGCTCGTCGATGTCGACGCAGACCACCGTGTGCCCCGAATCGGCGAAGCACACTCCGGCCACCAGGCCGACATACCCGCTCCCAACGACTGCGATCCGCATCCGCCGTTTCTACCGCGGGGCGCGAGTGAAGGTCGAGTGAGCTATTCCACCGTCACTGATTTGGCCAGGTTCCGCGGCTGGTCGACGTCCGTGCCGCGGTGGTCCGCCACGTGGTAGCTGAAGAGCTGGGTGGGGATCACCGAGATCATCGGCATCAAGAGCGGATTGACCTGCGGCAGCGGGATCGACGCCTCCGCCAGCGCCGGCACCTGGGTGTCGCCTTCCGAGTGGATGGCGATGACCCGCCCGCCGCGGGCGCGCACTTCCTGGATGTTCCCCAGGATTTTCTCGTAGTTCACGCCCGCCTCGTCCGCCGAGTCGCGCGGGGCCAGGACCATCACCGGCATGTTCTCGTCGATGAGGGCGATGGGGCCGTGCTTCATCTCCCCCGCCGCGTATCCCTCGGCGTGGATGTACGAGATCTCCTTGAGCTTGAGCGCGCCCTCCAGCGCCACCGGGTACTGCGGCCCCCGTCCCAGGAAGAGCAGATCGCGCGCCTGGCTGAACTTGTACGCCGCCTGCTTGATCACGTCCTCGTACTTGAGGACGCGCTCGACCTGCATGGGGACTTCGCTGAGCGCCTGCAGATGCTGCTGCGCCTCCCGCGCCGTGAGCGTTCCCCGCAGCCGGCCCAAGCGGATGGCCAGGAGGAACAGCGCCGCCAGCTGGGTGGTGAAGGCCTTGGTGGAGGCCACGCCGATCTCGGGACCCGCGTGCGTGTAGAGCACGTCGTCGGCCTCGCGCGCGATGGCGCTCCCGACCACGTTGCAGATGGCCAGGCCGCGGGCCCCGCGGGACTTCGCTTCGCGGAAGCTCCCCAGCGTGTCCGCCGTCTCGCCCGACTGCGAGACCGCCACGCAGAGGGTGTTCTCGTCGACCAGCGGCTCGCGGTAGCGGAACTCGCTGGCCAGGTCGACCTCCACCGGGATCCTCGCCAGCGTCTCGATCATCAGCTTTCCGGTGAGCGAGGCATGCCAGGAGGTGCCGCAAGCGACGATCTGCACCTTGGCCAGCTTCTGCACGAGCTTCGCGTCGAGGCGGCAGCCGTCGAGGTAGACGTCGCCTTCCTCCACGCTGGCGCGGCCGCGGATGGTGTCGGTCAGGGCGCGCGCCTGCTCGTGGATCTCCTTGTGCATGAAGTGCTTGTGGCCGTTCTTCTCGGCCATGGTGGGCGTCCAGTCGATGCGCTTGACGCCGCGCGAGAGCCTCTTCCCCGCCTTGTCGGTCAGCTCCACGCCGGACTTGGTGATGACGGCGAAGTCACCCTCCTCGAGATAGATGACGTCGCGGGTGTGCGCCAGGATGGCGGGGACGTCGGAGGCGACGTAGTTGCAGTCCTGTCCCAGCCCGACCACCAAGGGGCTGGCGTTCTTGGAGACGACCAGCATGTCGGGAAACTTCTCCGAGACCACGGCCAGCGCGTAGGTGCCCTTCACGTTCCCGAGGGCCGCCCGCACCGCCTCGGGAAGCCTGAGCCCCTTCTCGATCTCGACCTGGATGAGGTGGGCGAAGATCTCGGTGTCGGTCTCCGAGCTGAACTTGTGCCCGGCCTTGGACAGGGTTTCCTTCAGCTGCAGGTGGTTCTCGATGATCCCGTTGTGGACCACCGCCACCCCGCCGTACTTGTGCGGATGCGCGTTCTCGTCGGAGGGCTTGCCGTGGGTGGCCCAGCGGGTGTGGCCGATGCCGGTGGCGCCCTTGGGCATCGACTCGCCCAGCCTCTTCTCGAGGTTGGCGAGCTTCCCCTTCGCCCGCACCACCGCGAGGCCCTTGTCGCCGAGCACGGCGACGCCGGCCGAGTCGTACCCGCGGTATTCCAGCTTGCGCAGCCCGTCGACCAGAAGGCCCGCGCACTCCTCGTCGCCCACGTATCCAACGATGCCGCACATGCTTATCGCTCTCCCGAGTCCTTCTTCCGCCGGGCCGGGGACCTCTGCTCCACCCATCCCTCGATGTTCCGCTGCTTGCCCGCGCTGACCGCCAGGGCGCCTTTGGGAACGTCCTCGCGCACCGTCGTCCCGCTGCCCACGTAGGCGCCCTTCCCGATCTTCACCGGCGCGACCAGCTGCGTGTCGCTGCCGATGAACGCGCCGTCCTCGACGGTGGTGACGTACTTGTTGGTCCCGTCGTAGTTGCAGGTGATGGTGCCCGCTCCGATGTTGCACCCTTCGCCGATCACCGCGTCCCCGAGGTACGTCAAGTGGTTCGCCTTGCTCCCCTTCCCCAGCACGGTCTTCTTCAACTCCACGAAATTTCCCACCTTCGCCTGCTCGGCAACCTGTGCACCCGGCCGCAGCCGCGCAAAGGGACCGACCTGCGCGGCCGGCCCGATCTTCGCGCCCTCCAGATGGGTGTAGGGCAGGATCTTCGCTCCGTCGGCGAGCTCGCTGTCCACGATCACACAACCCTGGCCGACCTGGACGCCGCGGCCCACCCGCGTCTTTCCCCGCAGCGAGACCATCGGCTCCAGCACCGTGTCGGCGCCGACCTCGACGCCCTCCTCGACGTACGTGACCGAAGGATCGACCAGCGTCACGCCGTCCTTCATCAATTGGGCATTGCGGCGCTCGCGGAGCTGGGCGGCGCTCCGGGCGAGCTGCGCGCGATCGTTGACGCCGGCCACTTCGCTCTCCTCCGCCTCGACCGCGACCGCGCGGCCCCTGGCGACGATGTCGGTCAGATAGTACTCGCCTTGGGCGTTCCCGCGCGTCAGGCCGCGCAGCGCCGAGAAGAGGAACCTCGCATCCGCCAGGTAGATGCTGGCGTTCACCTCGGTGATCTGCCGCTCGGCGGGCGAAGCGTCCTTCTCCTCCACGATGCGGGTGACCGCGCCGCCGGACCCGCGCACGATGCGCCCGTAGCCGGTGGGGTCCGCGAGGCGGCAGCTGATCAACGCCACGTCCGCCCCTTGCCGGGCGGTCACCAGCTTCTGCAGCGTCTCCGGCCGGATCAAGGGCACGTCGGCGGCGAGGATGAGCACGCTGCCCTCGAATCCGCGCAGCGCCGCCTCGGCGGAGAGCACCGCGTGTCCCGTTCCCAGCTGCTCGGCCTGCAGCGCGAATCGGAGAGGGGCGCCGGCGAACAGCCGCGACATCTCCTCCTCCACGGCCTGCGCCTGATGCCCGACGACCACGACGACGGGCGAGGCGTCGAGGGCGAGCGCGCAGCGGATGGGAAAGAAGCCGATGGGCCGTCCATTGGCCTCGTGCAGCACCTTGGCCTTCTCGGACTTCATCCGGGTGCCCTTGCCCGCTGCAAGCACCACGGCCGCGATCTTCTGTCCTGCCGTCGACAAGACTTTCCCCCGTAGCCGATGTCCCGGTTTGGTAGGCAGTCGAACGCCTCCTGCCAAGTGCATGCCACATGTTACCGTCGATGCGATGTTCGTGGACCTGCATCTGCACGCCGACGGCATCCGCGATGCGGATCTGGCCACCTTGGCGTACTTCGGCGTGAAAGCAGCGGTCACCTGCGCCCGCGACGCCGGGCCGGGGGGAGCTCCGGAGCTGCGCCGCTACTGGGACGAGCTCGTCCAGGTGCAGGTCCAACGGCTTCTGAACGCCGGCATCCGCCCCATGGTCGCGCTCGCGCTCCATCCCGCGCGCATTCCCTGGCACGGGGTGGACGAGCTGCTGCAGCGGCTGCCCCACTACTTCGACGATCCCCGGGTGGTCGCCCTGGGCGAGCTGGGCCTGCACGCAGGGGGCGAGCGGGAGGAGGAGATCTTCTCCCGGCAGCTCGAGCTGGCCGTGCGCCTGCGGCGGCCGGTGATCGTGCACACGCCCGACAGGGAGAAGGCGGCGCGGACGCGGCGCATGCTCGCGCTGCTCCACACCTCGCCCCTCGATCCCTCGCGCGTCCTGATCGACCACGTCAGCCCCGAGACCCTCGTGCTGGCCCGCGAGATGGGCTGCTGGTGCGGGCTGACGTTGCAGCCCGGGCTCTTCGAAGCCGAGGACGCCGCGGCGGTGATCTCGAAGCACGGCGCCGAGCGGATCGTGCTGACCAGCGACATCGGCGAAGGTGCGACGGACCTGCTCGCGCTGCCCAAGGCGCACGAAGCGCTGAAGACCGCGGGCCTGAGCGCCGAGCTGTGCCGGCGGGTGCTCTGGGAAGGGCCGCTCCTGTTCCTCAAGTCGTAGCGATCGCGGCCGGTCTGGTGTGCATTTTCCTACCTCGACGCAAGCCGGCGACCCCACGTAGGGTGCCCTCTCAACCGGCGCGGCGCTCCCCTGCAGGGGGAGGGCACGCCTGTCCGGGAAGGGGCAGCGCTTCCGCCCTCGGCGGGACGCTGGGTGAACATCACCGGAGGCCAGGAACCGCGCCAGAGGAGGCGCATTGCTGGCTCTCGCATCGGCCCTGGTGGCGGCGGCGCACCCGTCGCTGTTCTTCGGGGCATCCGACGTCCCCGCCCTGCGGCGGGCGGCGCAGACGACGCACGCGGCCATCGCGTCGCACATCACGCAGGTGCTCGACCAGCACCTGAACGATCCGGCTCCCACGCAGTCGGACTACGACGACGTCCGCTTCCTGGGAGATCAGGTGGCGGTCTGGGCATTCGGCTATCAGAGCACGGGCAACGCGGCTTACGCGGACAAGGCCCGCCAGCAGCTGCTCACGTATTCCGGATGGGCCAGCTGGGACTTTGGCGAGACCGCCAGCCAGGGCGGACCCGACCTCTTCACCGCGCACATGCTCCTCGGAGCCTCGGTCGCGTACGACTGGATCCACGAGACGCTGAGCGACGCGGACCGCGCCACCATCGCCGCGAAGATCGCGACCGAGGCGGAGAAGGTCGCGGTCTACCTGCCGAACGCGTGGTGGATCGACCAGCTGATGATGAACCACAACTGGATCGACACCGCGGGCCTGGGAATGGCGGCGCTGGCCCTGTCCGGAGAGGATCCGCGCGCCGCGAGCTGGCTGGCCCTGGCGGAGACGAACCTCGCCCATCTGCGCGCCTCCATCGGCTTGATCCCCGACGGCAGCTGGCACGAGGGAATCCCCTACCAGGCCTATGGCCTGGGCATGGCGCTTCCCTTCTGGCAGGCGATGCGGCACGCCGGCGCCGATTACACCGACATGGGGCTGCTGCGCGGGTACGGGCGCTGGTTGCTGTATGCGAGCATTCCCGATTCGCCCCAGCAGATGATCCTGCCCTTCGGCGATTTCACCCACTGGCCCGGACCGGAGGTCCTGGAGATCAGCCGTTTCGTCGCCTCACGATTCGGCGACGGCGCCGCCACCGCCGCCGCCAACCGCTACGCGAACAAGGTCCCGCGGGACAGCTTCCTTCCCACGCTCTGGTACGCGGTCTTCGAGTTCATCTTCACCGACCCCTCGGTGCCGGCGGTGGATCCGAACGCCCTTCCCCTCGACGGATCCTTCCCCGATCTCGGCGCGGCCACGCTGCACAGCAGCTGGGACGCGGGCGATCTCGCGTTGGGATTCAAAGCTGGTGTCTTCGGTGGGCGGGTGAACTTCGATCGGGTGGCGACCGGCGGCTTCCCGGGGGGCTCGCTCGGATGGGGGCACTCGCACGCCGACGACATGAGCTTCTGGCTGTTCGGGAAGGGCGTCTGGCTGGCCCCGGAGGCGATGGGGTACGCCGCCGGCAAGAGCACCAACTACGCCAATCCGGCCAACCAGACCGCCTACCACAACGTGATCCTGGTCGACGGCACCGGACAACTCGGCGACGTCCGGACCTCCGACTCGGAGTGGAACAATCCTTGGTTCTTCCAGCGCCAGTCCTCCCCGCTCTTCACGCCGACCGGAACGGCGGACTACGCCATCGCTGGAGGCACGGGCGCTCAGCTCTTCGCCTCGACGCTCGGCATCACGCGCTGGGATCGCATCGTCGTCCTGTCACGCGGGCGGTATGCGCTGGTGCGCGACGACATCGAAGCTTCCGCCCCGCACGCCTACGACTGGATCTGCCATTTCAGCGACGGCGTCTCCGTCGACGGATCCGGCTGGGTGCAAGGCATCGGCAAGGGCGGGCAGTCCCTGGGCGTCCGCATGCTCGCGCCGCAGTCCTGGACCGCCACCACCGGGGCCCAGACCGCGCAGCTGATGAAGAACTTCGATCCCGACGCTTCCACCTCCTGGGTCCGGGTACGGCCCTCGAGCAACGCGGCCGCCACGCAGTTCCTCGCGGCCCTCATTCCGGTCGCGAGCGCGGGATGGTCCTCGCGGCCGGCGGTGGACCGCCTCGACGGCAGCGACGCCAGCGCGGGCGCGGTCATCGCGCCGCGGTCTTCCCTGGAGGAGCGCTGGATCTTCGCCCGGGCAGGTGCGTCCGGAAAAAGCGCCGGCGACCTCGTCCTGACCGGATCCCAGGCCGGAATGGCGGGCCGGGATGCATCGGGCGCGCCGGTGCTCGCGGTCTTGTTCGGGCCGGGAAGGATCGCGGATCAGCAGGGTGCCCGCCTGCTGCTCGCGACGCAGAGCGCCTCGGCCATCGAGGCGCGCCTCATCGGCACCACGCTCGCCGTCAGCGGCAATCCCATCCGCGACTTCCAGGCGTACTCGCCGGCGGCGACGGCGGCGACCGTGAACGGCGTCGCGGCGAACGCGACGTTCGAGTCGGGCATGGTGACGTACCCCTCCGCCGCTCTCCCCGCGGATCCGGACGCCGGCTCGCCGAGGCCGGACGCCGGGTCGCCGGGGCCGGATGCCGGCCCCGGCGACCTCTGCGGCAACTGTCAGCAGCCCGGCGACGGCGGCGCGATGCCGCCGCTGGAGGGATCGGACGACAACCCGGTTCGCGTACTCCCGAGCGGCTGCTCCCACTCTCGGGAGGCGGTCGGCTGGATGGCCGTTTTCGGAGGCCTTTTGGCCATCTGGCGGCGGAGACGAAAGGGAACTTGAGCGCGGCTGGATTGCCGGACACACTGCGATCGAGGGCCTGCCCGGAAGGCCGCTGTGTGGTACCGTGTGAGTGCCACCCGGGCTGCCCATCGGGAAGCCGGAGGCCAAGCTCGCGTGTTGGACAAGTCAGCGATGACACACAAGCTCTGCCGTTGCCGGTTGCTGGTGGTCGCCGCGACCGCGGTCGCGCTGACCGCGTGCAAGAAGGAGGCGGGCACCGCTGTCGCGACGGCCCTCCCGCTATTGAAGTCGGGCACTGGAGGCGGACCCTCCGCCTCGGTAGCCAAGCCGTTGGACGCTGCCTCCGATGCGCGGCCGCAGCCGCGTCCGCCGGCGGCCCCCTGCCTCTCGTCGACGGGCGGTCACGATCCCGCGCTCCCCGAGCTGCTCGACCAGGCGTCGCGGGACTTCGAGGGAGGCCGCTACGAGGACGCCCTCGAATGCGCGCGCGAGGCGACGCGGACCGACCCGACCAGCGTGGCCGCGCACCATTTCCGCGGCGCGGCGCTCGCCGAGCTGGGCCACATCGAGGAAGCGCGCACGGCGTACGCGCGGGCGCTCGCCATCGACCCGGACGATCCCGAGGTGCTGCGCTCCAGCGCCGACCTGCACGTGCGCCGCCTGGGCGCGCGCGACGACCTCGAGCTGGCGCTGCAGTACGTGAAGCGGGCGCTGCCCCGGGCGCACAAGATCCGCGATCGCTCCCTGCTCAAGGAGCTGCACCTGTTGGAAGCGATGGCCCTGGACGACCTCGGCCGGCCCGGCGATGCGCTGGCCGCGTCGACCAAGGCGCTCGAGTACGAGCCGAAGGACCGGGAGGCGCGCCGGGAGAAGGGCGTGGCCCTCTTCGAGCTCTGCAAGTTCGATCAGGCGAGGCACGAGCTCTCGCGGCTCGCCAACGAAGTCCCGGACGCCTGGGCCGAGCACTACCTCGGTCTGATCGCCGAGCGGGCCCAGGATGACGTCGCCGCCGCCGCGCACTTCGCTCGCGCCCACAAGCTCGATCCGGACGCCTTCAAGGCGACCACGCAGGCGCCGCGCAGCGTGTTCCAGAAGATCGTCCAGGAAGAGGTCGACAAGCTGCCGCCGTCGGTCAAGGCCGGGCTGGCGCGCGCCGATTTCGAAGTGACCGACCTCCCCGAGGTGAAGGACCTGGTGGCGACCGATCCGCCGCTCTCCCCCGGCATCCTCGGCTTGTTCCGCCCGCCGCCGGAGAGCGCTTCCTCGGACGCCAAGCCCACCATCCTCCTCTACCGGCGCAACCTTGCCCGCGCGGCGCACAACGACGACGAGCTGCGGCGGGAGGTGCGCGACACGCTGATGCACGAGGTCGGTCACCTGAACGGCGAGGACGACGAGCAGCTCCGCGACCGCGGACTGTAAGATCCGCCCATGAAGATGATCGACGTGGGGGAGAAGGATCGGACGTCGCGGGTGGCGATCGCGCGCGCCGAGCTCCGCTGCTCGCGCGAGACGTTGAAGCTCCTCAACGAAGGGCGGCTGGAGAAGGGGGACGCGCTGGCCGCCGCCCGCCTCGCGGGGATCATGGCGGCGAAGCGCACGCCGGACATCCTTCCGCTCTGCCATCCCATCGTGCTCGCCGGGGCGGACGTGGACGTGGCCTGCGACGAGAGCGCGGGGGTGGTGCGCATCGAGGCCCGGGTCCATGCGGTGGAGCGGACGGGAGTGGAGATGGAGGCGCTCACCGGCGCCATGGCGGCGGCGCTGACCATCTACGACATGGCGAAGCGGCACGACCGCGGCATGGAGGTCGTCTCGGTGCGCCTGGTGCACAAGAGCGGCGGGCGCACGGGCGATTGGAACCGGGCGAACGAGGCGCCGCAGCCGCGCGCCAACCAGCCGCTGACGCCGCCGCGGGCCACGCGCAAGCTGCCGCGGTAACCCGCCCTCAGGCGTGTCCGGCTTCCGTCAGGAAGCGCTCGGCGTCGATCGCCGCCATGCAGCCCGTTCCTGCCGCGGTCACCGCTTGCCGGTAGACCGGGTCGGCCGCGTCACCCGAGGCGAACACGCCCGGCACCGACGTCCTGGTGGTCCCGGGCTGCACCTTGATGTAGCCCACCGGGTCCATCTCCAGCTGGCCCTTGAAGAGACCGGTATTCGGCTGGTGGCCGATGGCGACGAAGAGGCCGCCCATCGGGTGCTCGCGGATCTCGCCCGTCTTCGTGTCCCGGGTGCGGACGCCGCGGACCCCGCTCTGCTTGTCGCCCAGCACTTCCACCACTTCCTGGTTCCAAGCCCAGCCGATCTTCGGATTCGCTTTCGCGCGCTCCTGCATCACCTTGCTCGCGCGCAGGTCCTCGCGCCGATGGATGACCGTCACCTTGTTCACCATCTTGGCGAGGAAGTTCGCTTCCTCCATGGCGGTGTCCCCGCCGCCCACCACGCCCACTTCCTTCCCACGGAAGAAGAAGCCGTCGCAGGTCGCGCAAGCGGAGACGCCATGGCCCGAGAGCAGCTTCTCCGAAGGGATGTCGAGCCACTTCGCCGAGGCGCCGGTCGAGATGATCACCGTCTCCGCCAGCATCTCCTGCCCGCCGTCGCCCACCACGTGGAACGGGCGTTTCTTTAGATTTACCTTGGTGACGATGCCGTCGATGATCCGGGTCCCGAATCGCTCTGCCTGGGCCCGGAACAGCTCCATCAACTCCGGTCCCAGGATGCCCTTGGGGAATCCCGGGTAGTTCTCCACGTCGGTGGTGATGGTGAGCTGGCCGCCGGGCTGCAGGCCGGTGAAGAGGACCGGCTTGAGATTCGCGCGGGCAGCGTAGATCGCGGCGGTGTATCCCGCCGGCCCCGAACCGATGATGACGACCTGGTGCCTCTCCACGATGTCTCCTGACAGGGGCGCGGAGTCTACCTCGGAAGAGCGGCGTCTGCCCGGTGCTTCTGGTAGACTGGATGCGCCGAGGAGCCTTGGATCCCGCCCAGCTCAAGAAGATTCCCTTGTTCGCGAACCTGACGGCGGACCACCTCCAGAAGGTGGCGAACATCGCCGCCCAGAAACAGGCCCGCGCCAACGAGAAGATCTTCCATGAAGGGGAAGTGGGCACGGAGATGTACCTGATCGGCTCCGGCAAGGTGCGCATCTCCAAGAGGGTGCCGGGGGTGGGCGAGGAGGCGCTGGCCATCCTCGAGGCGGGCAGCTACTTCGGCGAGATGGCGCTGATCGACGATACGCCCCGCAGCGCC
>Ga0070708_100005143_pt1 | contig 10355 bp, 7 predicted proteins | sample KBSK5503metaG_FD_65469 | JGI IMG/M metagenome (GOLD analysis project Ga0070708, IMG submission 65469) | Corn, switchgrass and miscanthus rhizosphere microbial communities from Kellogg Biological Station, Michigan, USA - KBS K5-50-3 metaG | ecosystem: Host-associated > Plants > Roots >... | reverse complement strand
GAGGCTCAGGAGGACCCAGTCGCCCCGGGCTTCCGGCGCGAAGCCTCCCTCCACCCGGCCGGTGAGCCCGTTGTTGAAGAGAAAGCTCTCGCGCCAGGCGGGAAAGAGCACGTCGGGCGCAATCCACAGCGCAAAGACCGCGATGCCCAGCGCGGCGCTGGTGAGCGCGTGAGTGGTGCGGAAGGAGATGACCGAGCGGGAGCAGAACCAGAGTACCAGGCCGAGCACCGAGACCCGGAGGACCGCCTCTGCGCGAGGACCGATCGGCAAGCGCGGTCCCAGGGCCAGAAGCGCCATGAACACCAGGAACGGCGCAACGTAGGGGATCGACGGGTAGCGCTCGGCGAGGGGCATGAGGGACGGGGTGGCCGGAGGCCGGACGGCGGAGCCGCCGGAGGAATCCCCCGGCGGCTCAGTCGTCAGGCCATCCGCCGGCTAGAAGGTATAGGTCAGCTTCGTCAGGAGCAGGCGCCCCAGGTTCGGCACGCCGACGAAGGTGGCGTAGTGCTTGTTCGCGACGTTCTGCAGGTTCGCCGTGATGAGCAGGTTCCGCGCGCCGACGGGGGGGCGCCAGGTCCCCTGCAGGTCGAGCACCCCGTAGGAATCGGTGGGAAGCAACTTGCCCGGATTCGCCGGGTCCGGTGCGCTCACATACACCCCGGAGTTCACCGGGAAGCCCTTCAGGGCCCGGACCCGGGCCTCGGCGCTCCACCGGTGTACGTCGTCCCGCCAGCCGACCGTGACCGACCCCTTGCTCTTCGAGGCGTTGAGCGCAATGTCGGTTGGGCCGTTCACCTCCGATCGCGGGAAGAAGTCCTTGTTGACGTACGAATAGCTCCCCGACAGGGAGAGATGACTGCCCGCCACATAATCGAGGGCGAGGTCACTGCCCCAGAGATTTACCTTCCCGAAATTCCGGTAGGTAAGGAAAATGTCCGGCCGCGCCGTCAGGGGCGTGTTGGTCGGCACGACGGTGCCGAGCGGGACGCCGGTCGTGGCGACGCTGGTCGCTGCGGACACACCCGCCATGATGGTGGCGAGAGATCCCGCCGTGGTATCGGCAAGCGCCCCCAGTCCCGCAAGAAACGGCTTGAGATACGCTTTGGTCGTCGCTCGATCGAGGAACACGGTCGGTGATTCCACGATGAGCGGACCGGTGAAGTTCCTTTTGTGCTCATACCAGCCGTCCACGGAGATCTGCAGCTTGCCCCCGATCAGGGCCTTGTACCCCACCTCGATGGCGTGGGAGATGGTCGGCTTGAGCCCCGCGATGTCCGTTACTTGTGAACCGGCAACGTCCACAAACTGCTGGGTGGTCGGATTGAGCGTCCGGAGCTGGGTGCCCACGGCAGTAGTCGGGACCGGAATGGACTGGAGCGCCGTCGCCAGCTGGGGATTCTGTGCCTGGACAAAGGGCAATACCGCCGCAACGGCGGCGGACCAGAGCAGCCTCGCGTTGGCCGGCAGCACGCCAGCCGCGGGATTGAACGGAGTCCGCATGCAGAGGTTGTCCACCCCGCCGACGCATCCGCCGTTCACTCGGAACTGGAACCCGTCTTTGGGCACGCCGAGTGCCCGAACGTTGTACCCAATGGTGGGACTCAGCGGAATCCGGCCCGCAACGATGTCGAGGAACAGATTGTTATTGCTCGGCGTGGAGTAGGCCCGATTGAAGGTGACCCGGAACGCCTGGTTCTCATCCGGCTTGAAGAGCAGTGCCGCCCGCGGTGACCAGACCACGTCCTCGAGGCGGCTGTTCTTGTCGAGCCGGAGCGCCGCCACGAAATCGAGCTTGGGAGTCAGCTTGGTTATGCTGTGGACGTAGCCGCCGATTTCCTTGATGTTGTCGTCGTTCTCGTTGGCCCCGTTGATGGTCCCGCCGGTCCGAGCATCGGTGTAGATGTAGTCACCGCCGTACAGCACGGTTTCCTTCGTTCCGAGGTCGAACCCGTGCTGGAACTGGGCGGACCACACCCGTGACTGATCCACGATCGCGCTGCCGTCCCGGAGGAGGAACGCCCGCGCCATGGGGGCGGAGCCGCTGCTGTCGATCCCGGCGCCGCTGAAGTTGCCGAAGCCCTGGACGAAGAAACGCTTGTAGCGGAAGCGAAGCTGCGCCGAGGAGTACCGCCAGCCGCGCGACTGCGCCGCGCCGATTCCAGTGTACTCGATGAGGCTCTTCGAGTCGGTGAGGCCGTAGGTCCCCACCAGCTCGCTGTTCTGATCGGGGCGTACGTCAACCCGGGCCTCCCCACCCCACTGCTCGACGTTGAAGTCCCGGCAGCCGGTCTGGGTGTTGCACCGGCCCGCGGGCAACTGGAGCTCGGGGTGCAGGGTGTTGAGGTTGGTCGGCTCGGCCGGATCACGCTCCCGCCATTCGGTCCCCTTGAGGTAGTTGCCCGACACCTTGAAGGCCACCTTGGAACCGAGGCGCATCGCGTGCCGTCCGGTCACCCGCCAGATACCCCCGCCGTTGTCCGTCAACGATGTCCCGGCCGAGGAGTATTTCGACCCGGCGCGCGCGCCGCCCTCGAGGGAGAGCGTGGTGCCGACCGACGTGAAGGGCGACTTGGTGATGATGTTGAGGACGCCGTTGTCCGCATTGGGACCGTAGAGCGCCGCGCCCGGTCCCAGCACGAACTCGATTTTTTCGATGTCTTCCATGCTGGTCGGGAAGAACGTCGGGACGTTGACCCGGAGCGACGGCACCGCGGCGTAGCGATAGTCGATCAGGGTGAGCAGCGCGCCCGAGAAGATGTTGTTGAACCCCCGGGCGACGATGTTGGATTGCACCAGCCCGCCCTGGGAGACGTCCGCGCCAGGAATACTCTTGAGGTGATCGGCGATGGTGAGCGCGGGCCGTTCCTGTACCTCTTCGGTGGACACCACGAAGGCCGCTGCGGGCGCGTCCGTCTGTTTCTGCGGGACCCGCGATGGCACTGTAACGAGGATCTGCTCGATCTCCATCGGCTTCTGGGCCAGCACCGCATCGACGGTGGCCGTGCCGCTCGACGAAATGACCGTGTTCGGGGCCTCTTTGGGCGTGTAGCCGATCAGGCTGATCCGCACCAGATAGGTCCCCGGGGAAATTCCCGAGATGCGGTAGCTCCCGTCGCTCCGGGTCACCGCGTTGGCCGCCACCACCGCATTCGACTGGACGACGCTGACCAGCACCCCCGACATCGCTTTGCCCCCATCGGCATTCGTCACCTTTCCAGCCAGCGAGCCGGCCTGTGCCATTGACGAGACCAGAGGAGCCAGCGCCAGAATGAGCGCCAAGACGGAGCTGCGGAGCGCGCGCGCCATGCGGATGCCCTCGGGTAATCGGAAATGAAGAGGCCGGAAGCGGCCGAGACAGGCCTTCCGGGCCCGGACGATCGGATGGAATGGTGAATATACGGCTGAAATCGGCAGAAGTGTCAAGGTTTCGCACTCCGGAATGGGGCAGAATGGTCCCCCGCAAGGGGATGTGTGTCATTAACCCGGCTTAATCGTCCCCTGGGCATTGCAAGGCCAGTACTAGATTCTTGCGGTCATCGGGGAGCCGGCGCCAGGGAGCTGGTCGACCGCCGCGGCCGCCTTACCGCTACTCAACCAGAGGGGGAGAGTCCATGAGGAGACTGACCGCATTGGCGCCGCTGCTGTTGATCGCCGCAGCGTGCACGAAGGAGGGACAGGTCGCGCAGCGGATTCCCGCCGACTCGTCACAGTATTTCCGCACCCAGGTGGAGCAGCTGACTACCGTCGCCGCCGCCAAGGACAGCCTGGTCCGGGATCTGGCGGAAACCACCAAGCTGGTAGCGGACATCAACACCGAGATCCTCAAGGTCTCCCGCACCAAGAAGGGCAACGAGCCCGTCGTCGGTGGCGAGGGCATCACCACCAACGATCGCGCCGCCGTGCTGAAGCGGGTCCAGGACCTGACCGCACGACTGCAGTCCAATGAATCCCGTCTCGCGGCCAGCCAGAAGCGGCTGCGCCAGCTGACCGGTGAGTCGGACAGCCTGAAGCGCACCCTCGCCGACTTCCAGGCGACGATCGACGGCCTCCAGGCGACCCTGGAGAGCCAGAAGAACACCATCGCCACCATGGAAGCCGACCTCACCGGCGCCAAGCAGCAGGTCGCGTCGCTGACCGAGGAGAAGACGGTCCTGACCGACACGGTTTCTTCCATGACCACCCGGGAGAACACGGTCTATTACGTGATCGGCACCCGGAAGGAACTGAAGGACAAGGGGATCATCGTCGAAGAGGGCGGGACCCGCTTCCTGATCTTCACCCGGACCGGTGAAGTGCTGAAGCCGGCGCCGAATCTCGATCCGACCAATTTCACCGCGGTGGATCGCCGGACGGTGACGGAGATCAAGCTCCCCGATCCGGCCAAGGAGTACCAGCTCGTCACCATGCAGAACATCGCGTACAGCAACATTCCGCTGGACGCCAAGGGCCGCATCAAGGGTTCGCTCCAGATCACTTCCCCCGAGCGGTTCTGGGGGGCCTCGAAGTTCCTGGTTCTCGTGGAGCGGTAAGACGGGCGTCGGCAGACCAGCCGACCCTGAACGGCAACGGGGGAGCTCCGCGAGGAGCTCCCCCGTTGTTCGTTGCGGCGCTGCTCGGATCGGCTACCGCACCACCCGCTTCGCTCGCAGAAAATCCAGCAGAAGCGCGTTGAACACCTCCGGGCGCTCCAGCATCAGAAAATGCCCGACTCCCGTCAGCGCTTCATACCGAATATCCGGCGCCAGCCGTTTGACATAGCTCACGTACTCCGGCGTCCATCCCGGTCTCGGGGCCATCACCGCCAGCACCGGGACCTGGATGGGATCGTCGCGCCAGATGGCCGGGCTCACCAGTTCCCGCAGCGCGCTCACGGCGACCCGCTGCGGCACGCCAAGCGCCGCGTGCCAGATGGCCGTTCGAACCGTCGTGTCGGCGGTCGGACCGATGAGGCCGTTGAACATCTCCCCGATATTCGCCGCAAAATCGACTCCCTCGAATCTCGCCAGAAATTGTCGCGTCTCGGCGGTGTCGCCGAACACGGAGCGAAGCGGGCCGTCCACCGCAACCAGCGCGATGACCTTGGCCGGAAACCTCCGGTAGTATTGCCGGATGACCGGAGTTCCCATGCTGTGGCCAACCAGCACCACGCGCTGGACCCCGGCCGCCTGAACCACCGCATCCACGGCGCCGGCAAAGTATTCCATCGAGTAGGTGACGTCCGGCTTGTCGCTCCGGCCAAACCCGGGGAGGTCGAGAAAGATCGCGCGCACCCGGCCGTCCACCGCCGGTACCTGGCCCCGCCAGAGGGTCATGTCGCCATTCAAGCCGTGGACGAAGACCACTGCCGTGGTGCCCAGCCCCAGGCTCTTGTAGTGCAGCCGGATTCCCTGATAGGGCGCGAAGCGGGAGGGAGTGCGGTCCAAGGCCGGCCCCTGGGCCTGCAGGGACGCCGCGAGAGCGAGAAACGCTGCCGGGAGCACACGGCGATTTGGGGCGCTCATGACGGACTCCTTGGTTCCTGAACAATAGCCTACGGCCGGCCATGTGCCTCCTTCCGCCAGCCACCCGCCTCCGCCAGATTCCCGGCTCCCGTCGCACCGGTTCTTCCCGCATCCAGGTCACCATGACACCGCACCGATTCGCCGCGCTCACCTCCGCAATCATGTTGTTCGCCGCCGCACCCGCCGCGGCCCAGGCCGGCAAGGATCCCGACGCCAGGCGGCTGGAGCGGGAGATCCTGAAGCAGCTCATCGAGATCAACACCAGTGACTCGGCCGGTCACACCGCGGAGGCGGCCAACGCGATGGCGGACCGGCTGCGCGCCGCCGGCTTGCCGGCCACCGACGTCCAGGTGCTCGGATACTCCCCCCGCTATCAGAGCCTGGTCGCCCGGTACCGCGGACAGGCGGGCGGGAAGAAACCGATCCTCCTGATGGCCCACCTCGACGTGGTGGACGCCCGCAAGGAGGACTGGTCGACCGATCCCTACCAGTTCGTCGAGAAAGACGGCTGGTACTACGGCCGCGGAACCAGCGACGTGAAGGATGGCGCGGCGATGCTGGTCGCAAACTTCATCCGCTACAAGAAGGAAGGGTTCGTTCCGGACCGCGACCTGATCATCGTCCTGACCGCCGACGAGGAGACGACTGGTGGGAGCATTCGCTGGCTGACCGCCGAGCACAAGGACCTGATCGACGCGGAGTACGCGCTCAACACCGACGGCGGAGGTGGCGACTACCGAGACGGCAAGCCGATTCGCTTCAACGTCCAGGCCGCCGAGAAGGTGTACCAGAGCCTTACCCTCGAGGTCCGCAACAAGGGCGGGCACAGCTCCCGCCCGATTCCCGACAATGCGATCTACCACCTGGCGCGCGGGCTCGCGCGGCTGGCCGATTACCAGTTTCCGGTGCGGCTCAACGAAGTGACGCGCGCGTTCTTCGAGCGCGGAGCGGCGGCCGAAACACCGGCCCTGGCCGCCGACATGCGTCTGGTCGCGAAGACCGGGAATCCGGCCGCCGCGCGCCGGCTGTCGGCGGCGTCCCCCTACTACAACTCGGTGCTCCATACCACCTGCGTCGCGACCCGCTTGTTCGCGGGCCACGCCGACAACGCCCTGCCCCAGCTGGCCCGGGCCACGGTCAATTGCCGGATCGAGCCCGATCAGCCGGTGGACAGCGTGGAGGCGACCCTTCGCCGGGTCGTGGCGGATACCGCCATCCATTTCTCCCGTGTGGCCGAGGCGCATCCCAGCCCGCCGTCGCCGCTCGGCCGGGACGTGATGGCGCCAGTCGAGGCGCTGGTCGCGAAGTACTGGCCCGGCACCCCGGTAGTCCCCGAGATGTCGACCGGCGCCACCGACGGCCTCTACACCCGCAACGTCGGCATTCCCACCTACGGTGTCAGCGCGGTGTTCGACGACATCAACGATTCGCGGGCCCACGGCCGCGACGAGCGGGTCGGCGTGAAGGAGTACCACCAGGCCGCGGAGTACTGGTACGAGCTGGTCAGGCGGCTGGCCGGCGTCCGGCCGGCCAGCTGAAGGTAAGGAGTCATTCCCATGGACCGATCCCGCAGAGACTTCGTCAAGGCGTCGGCAGCGCTGGTCGGCGCCGGCGCCGCGCTTCCGGCCGCGACGGGGCTCGATGGCCTGCGTGGCCCCGAGGAGGCGCAGGAGCCCCTGCTCTTCCGCGCGCCCCCGATTCCGGTGGTGCGGATCGGCTTCGTCGGCGTGGGGGGGCAAGGCAGCAGCCATGTAGAGAACCTGCTCACCCTCGAGGGGGTGGAGATCAAGGCCATCTGCGACATCGTGCCGGAAAAAGTCTCCACCTGGCAGCGCAAGATCCGCGAGATGGGCCGGGCCGAACCGACGGCGTACACCCACGGCCCCCGCGACTTCGAGCGGCTCTGCGCCGAGGAGGAGCTGGACCTGGTCTTCAACGCCACGCCCTGGGAGTGGCACGTCCCGATTTGTCTGGCCGCGATGCGACACGGCAAGCACGCGGCCACGGAGGTGCCGGCGGCGTATACGGTGGACGACTGCTGGGCGCTGGTGGAAAACGCGGAGACGCTGCGCAAGCACTGCGTGATGATGGAGAACTGCTGCTATGACCGGCTGGAGATGCTCGCGCTCAACCTGGCCCGCCAGGGGCTGCTCGGGGAGCTCCTGCATGGCGAATGCGGCTACGACCACGACCTCCGCTCCGTCAAGTTCTCCACCGAGGGCGAAGGGCTCTGGCGCCGCGCCCACGCGACCCGCCGCAACGGCAATCTGTACCCGACCCACGGCCTGGGCCCGGTGGCGCAGGCGATGAGCATCAACCGGGGCAACACGTTCGACTACCTGGTGTCGCTGAGCGGCCCGTCACGGGGGCTCCAGCTCTGGCAGCAGGAGCACCTGGCCGCCGACGACCCCCGCAGGAAGGAGACCTACAAGCTGGGAGACGTCAACGTCTCGCTCATCAAGACGATGCTGGGTCAGACGATCTATCTCAGCCACGACACCAATCTCCCGCGCCCGTACAGCCGGAAGTACGTGCTCCATGGAACCCGGGGAATCGTGGAAGGATGGCCCCGCCGGGTGTACGTGGAAGGAAAAAGCGACCAAGAGGACCGCTGGGATCCGGTCGAACGCTGGTTTACCAGCCACGATCACCCGCTCTGGAAGAGCGAGAAGGTGCAGCAGGCCAGCGTCGGCCATGGGGGCATGGACTGGCTGGAGGACTGGCGGCTGATCAACTGCCTTCGGGAAGGCCAGCCCACCGACCAGAACGTCTACGACGCCGCGGCCTGGAGCGTCATTGGACCGCTGACGGAATGGTCGGTTGCCAACGGCAGCCGGCCGATCAAAGTGCCGGACTTCACCCGGGGGCGCTGGAAACGCACCGCGCCGCTGGGCATCATCCAGGCCTGACGGCCCCGTCGCACAAAACGAAAGGGGTGAGGAGCCATCTCCCCACCCCTTCGCCCTTCACCCGTCCTGCGCCTGCTTAGATCGTTCGCCAGCGCCGCCGCATCATCAGGGGACGCTCCAACCGGAACCGGTCCACCCGGTCCCACCGGCCCAGGTCGTTCAGCCGATCCAGCCGCCCGCGCATCCGCTCCATGGCGCGCTCGCGCAGCTCCAGGTGCCGCCCTAGGTCCCGATCCCGCATGACGAATTCGCGGCCGAAGTCGCGGTTCAGGCGTTCCATCGAGCGCTCCAGTCCGCGCATCCGGAACCGGCCGTCGTTCATCCGGAGCCGACCAAAGTTCATTCGATTCATGCGGTCGAACCGCATCGGCCGCATCTCCCGGAAGGACATCCGGGGGATCCGGTAATGGAACCTGCCACAGCAGACCTGGTCACTCATTGGCTCCCGCGGAGTCTCGGGATCCTGGGCCCGGGCCATGGGTGCCGCGGCCAGAGACAGGAAAAAGCCTACCGCAAAACGGCTGGCAAACGACATGGGGAGTCTCCTTCGAGATAGAAGCGCCTTCACATTGGATGCGCCGACTCGCCGGTTGGTTGCGGGCCCGGCATCTCTTCCGCGAGGCACCGTTCGCACGCTGATTAAGGAAGCGCAACGCTGGAGCGGTGTTGCAGACGCACCACTCTAGCGGGATGCCGCCCGCCCATTCATCTTTTCCGCCCGACACTCGCCACTCCTTCGAGTCCGACTTACCCGACACCGCGGCCTCACGTGATGATCGTCCTGCGCCGGGCGCTGCTCGCCGGCGGGCTCCTCCCGCTGATGGCCTGCGCAGCCGGCGAATCGCCGACCGCGCCGAATGTGGCGTTCGAGGAGCTCGGAGTGACGTCCCCGGTCGCAGCGCCATCCTCCCCGCTGGTCCGGCTCACGGTGCCGACGTACGAGGGCTCCGGTCAGGCGGTCCACCCCGACGTGCTCTGGTTTCCCCAGCCGTGGCACGGCTGGGAATACTGGATGGCCTTCACCCCCTATCCGGGCGGCCAGGAGCGGTTCGAGAATCCCTCCATCGTGGTGAGCCACGACGGGGTGCGGTGGCAAGTCCCGCCGGGGTTATTCAATCCTCTGGCCGGCAGTCTCCGAAGACCCGCGTACAACTCCGATCCCGACCTCTCCTACGACGCCGCGCACGACCGCCTGGTCCTGATCTATCGCGAGGTTCGCGCCGGATTCAACAGCGTGTATTCGATTTCCTCGCAGGACGGCCTGAGCTGGAGCCACCGGCGGATGATGTTCCGGCGCCGGAACCACGGCATGATCTCACCAACGATCGTCATTCCCGCCACCGGGCCGGCGACCGTCTGGTACGTGGACGGCGGCCGCAACACCTGTCCCAAGCGGATCACCCGGGTGATGCGACAGACGGCGACCGCGGCGGACGCCCTCGCCCCTTATGCGGTCGAGCGCGGCTGGAGCCCGCCCCGGACCGCGGGACTGAATCAGAAGGGCTTCATGATCTGGCACCTCGACGTGGTCGCGGTGCCGGCCAAAGGCGAATACTGGGCGGTGTATCCCGCCTACGTCCGAAAGGGCTGCGGCTCCCGAGATCTCTTCTTTGCGCGGAGCCGGGATGGCATCAACTGGACCACCTACCCGCTGCCGCTCCTGCGTCACGAGGACGAGCGCTGGACCAGCGTGATGCTGTACCGCGCTTCGGCGCTCTACGACGCACCGCGCGACGTCGTGCGGCTCTTCCTCTCCGCCCAGGGACCGGGGGCGGACTGGCGGCTGGGCTACGTGGAATTCAAATACGCCGAGATGATCGCGGCGCTCGAAGGACGGACCACGGCCGCGGCTGCCCTGCAACGGATGTCCCACGGTACCGGGCCCGCCGGCACACCCGTCGATGAGGACGCATTGCCCTGAGCGGCGCGGTGGCCCGGGCCCTTG
>Ga0070708_100005142_pt1 | contig 10356 bp, 9 predicted proteins | sample KBSK5503metaG_FD_65469 | JGI IMG/M metagenome (GOLD analysis project Ga0070708, IMG submission 65469) | Corn, switchgrass and miscanthus rhizosphere microbial communities from Kellogg Biological Station, Michigan, USA - KBS K5-50-3 metaG | ecosystem: Host-associated > Plants > Roots >... | reverse complement strand
CGGCACGACCCCGCTCATCAAGTTGCTCTCGGTGAGCGAGTCGGATGACTCGACGGCGAGCCAGGCGGCGTACTCGGCCACCGCGACGGCGGTCGACGTCGACCTGAACGTGCCCGGCGTCCTGCACTTGCAGGCGTCTTCCGTGGTGGCGAAGTCCTCGAGCATAGCGTCGGGCTCGGGGGCCGGATCGTCCCGCGGCGGGTCGCTGATCCAGAACCTCCGGATCAACGGTCACACGTACGGCAACGTCACCGAGCCGACGACGATCAACGTCCTCGACCCGCTCTCGGGCGACAAGCTCGCGGAGGTTCACCTCCTCGAGACGACCCGTAGCGGCGCCGCGGCCGGCGCGACGCAGCCGAACGGCGACAAGCTGTTCGCAAGTGGCATCGCCGTCAACGGCATCCACGTCAAGGTTCACATCCTCGACCTGGCCGATCTGATCGTGAGCCGGGCCGAGACGCAGGCGGCGTTCCCGTCCGGGCTCGGTTGCTTCGGAGCCGCTCTTCCGTCGGTCTCCGGGTCGGGCTATGCGCTCGGCGTCAACCTTCACCCAGACTCCGAGGGCGGCATCGATCTCGGCAACGTGAAGGTCGCCGAGGTCAACCTGCCGATCACGGGTGGCAAGGACGACGCGGTGCTCGCCGACGTCGATGTGCCGGACGTGGTGAAGGCAACCGTGGCCGAGGCCCACACGAACGGGGAGATCACCGACATCGACGACGACGGCACAGCGGTCGAAGCGCACTCGCTCGCCCGCACGACCGGCCTCAACCTCCTCGACGGCGCGATCGTCGCAAGGGTGGTCGAAGCGACGTCCGATAGCGAGATCAACTCCTCCAAGGGGACGACGACGATCGCGCACCTCGAGATCGGCGGTACGGACGTCTGCGCTGCGCTTGGCTTGGAGTCGGTCTGCACCCCGGATCCGAACACGGAGCTACTCATCCCCGGCGGTCCCGTGATCGTCGAGCTGAATGAGCAGATCGGCGGGGCCGGCGACTTGACCGTCAACGCCGTTCATATCTGGGTGCTGGGCAAGGGCAATCCGTTCGGGCTGCCGGCCGGTGCCGACATCGTGATCTCCAACGCGCACTCCGACGCGCACCGTGCGCCGGGGCTGCCAACGACGGGGGCAGGGTTCACCGACCACATCACCACGATCAACGTGAAGGCACTCTCGTCGCCGACGGCGCTGCGCTTGAAGCAGCTCCGGACGCCGGTGCGCATCCGCATCCCGGCCGTCAAGGTGCCGAAGCCGTCCGCGCCGGTCGTCACGCTGAGGGACATCCTCCGCGACCCGGTGTCGATCGTGGACGAGCTGAACACGCTTCCGATCCCGACCGAGGTCATCGACGATGCCGAAAAGCTCGTTGAGACCCTCACGAATCCGGAGGCCTTGCTCGAAGCTCTCGGAGACCCGGCGACGCTCCTCGAAGGACTGAGTGATCCGGCGGCTGCTCTCGACGCGCTCGCGCAAGCAGTGGGCATCCCCACGGAGCAACCGGCGGATACGGGAGGAACGCAGGCTCAGCCGACCACGGACGATCTGGTTAACGTGCTGAAGAAGCTCGCCGGCATGTAGCTCGAAGCCCCACAAGCGATCGGGGATCCCTTCGGGGGTCCCCGATCCGGTTTCCGGAGCAGCGGCGATATGCTCAACGGGGATGGCGAAGAGAAAAGACCGCTTGAGGGTTGGGGTTCAAGACCCGACGCGGCCACCGTTCACGGTGACGCGGATCACGGCGCGGATCGCGGAACGCGTACGGTTCGATTCCTACTGGGTCATCGACCACTTCATGGGGGTCGTACCGCCCGGCGTGTGGGGCAAGGACCTCACGCCGGCGGCGAGGGTCGTCAAGAACCCCGACGAATTCTTCGACCCGTTCGTGGTCCTGGGCGGGCTGGCGACGAAGACGAAACGGATCCGGCTCGGTACCGCGGTGACCGATACCGTGCGACTTCATCCGGCGTCCCTCGCTCGCGCCGCGCTCACGCTCCAGCACACGTCGAAGGGACGTTTCATCCTCGGCATCGGCGCGGGCGAACGCGAGAACACCGAGCCGTACGGCATCCCCCTCACCAAAGCCGCGTCGCGCTTCGCCGAGTCGCTCGAGGTCATCCGTCTTCTGTGGTCCTCGCGCGGGCCCGTCGACTTCGACGGCGAGTTCTTCCATCTGAAGGACGCAGCGCTGTCGCTCCGTCCGTACCTGAAGCGCCCGCCGCCGATCTGGGTCGCCGCGATGGGGCCGAAGATGCTCGAGACCACCGGCCGGCTCGCCGACGGCTGGATCCCACACACGATGTCGGTCGATCGATACGAGCAGTCGCTCTCACGCGTGCGCAACGCCGCCGCGGCGGCGGGGAGGGACCCGACGACGATCACGCCGGGCCTCGTCGTGACGGGCATGTTCGACTCGAGCCACGACGTGTGTCACAGCGCGCTCGAGTCTCCCTCGATGAAGCTCGGAGCGCTCGTGCTCGAGGCCGCCGCTTGGCGCGAGGTCGGCGGCATCCACCCGTTCGGCGAGTCGTTCCCCGGCATCCTCGACTTCACCCCGACGCGGCTTGCGCCCGACGAGGTTCACGCCGCGATGGAGAAGGTTCCGTGGGAGGTCGTGCACGCGCTCTTCCCGCACGGCACGCCGGAAGAGATGGCTGCCTACGTCCAGGCGTACGAACGCGTCGGCTTGCGTCACGTGGTGTTCAGCAACATCACCGCGCTGGCGAAACCGCAGAAAGCCTTATCGTCGTTCACAGCGCTCGTCCGGTGCGCCCGTCAACTGCGAAAGGGCGAGACGTCCGAGTGATCGAGACGCGCGACGATCATCCGCACGACGTCGGGCACGAACCGACGTGGAGCGAAAGCACGTACTTCAACTTCCACGACCCGAAGAGCGGCCTGGCCGGCTTCTCTCGGATCGGTCAGCGTCCGAACGAAGGAACCGCCGACGCGACGCTGTTCCTGTTCTTGCCCGGCGGCGGTGCGGTCGCCGTCCTCGAGCGAGAGCCACGCAAGGACGTCTCGCTCGCGCCGGTGGGCGGCATCAACCACGAGCGGCGCGTCGTGCTCGAGCGCTGGCGCCTGCGCTGTTCGGCGAAGGGCCTCGGCGTCGCGCACGCGGTCGACATGGCCATGCAAGGATCGAGCGCCGGGTCGGTCGTCGCGGTTCACACCGACCTCGGTTTCGTCGCGTGCATGCCGCCGTTCGGCACCAGCGGCAGACGCCAGAGAACCGCCGAAGCCAGCGCGAGCGCTGCAGCGGTCGCGGCCGGCCACTTCGAGCAGGCGTGCCGCGTTCGGGGAACGGTGAGGATCGGCGACCAACGCATCGACGTCGACGGGCTCGGCTTGCGCGACCGGTCGTGGGGACCGCGTGACTGGAGCGCCCCCTGGGGATGGCGGTGGTTCTCAATGCCGTTCTCCGAAGACTTCGCGATCGGCGTTCACACCGTGTTGTTCCCCGGCCACGAGGTGCAGGCCGGCTGGGTCTGGCGCGACGGCCGGACGATCAAGATGAAGGGGTTCACGCTCAACACGACGTTCGACGGGAAGCTCCACCGGTCGCTCACGATCGAAGCGACCGACGTCGAAGGAAGCGTCTACAAGATCGCCGGCGAGGTCGGGCCGATCATCCCGCTGCAGATCGGATCGACGCGCGTGCACGAAGGGCTGACGCGGTTCACGCTCGACGACGGCCGCGAAGCCACCGGCCTCGCCGAATACCTCGACAACACCTAGCGCAAACGGAGCGCGACCATCACGCCGTCGCGCGTGGGAACGATCGTCGACAAGTAGTCCTCATCGGTCGCGATCAGCGCGTTGTGCTCCTTGATCGCTTCCGTCCAGCCCGGGCGTACGTCGTCGGCAGGTTTGTCCTCGGTCACGCGGCCGGACCAGAGCACGTTGTCGCAGATGTAGAAGCCGCCGTTCCGCACGCGGCTGCGCGCCGCCTTCCACGCGTCCGGGTAGCCGTGCTTGTCGATGTCGTTGTAGACGATGTCGAAGTCGCCGTCGACGGTCGACAGCGCGGCGACCGCGTCGCCCACGTGATATCGGACGCGATCCCACAGCCCGGCCCGCGTCAGGTAGTCGGATGCCTTCTTCTCGTTCTCCGGGTCGCCGTCGGTGCAGTGAACCTCGCCGCCTTCGCCCGCGGCACTCGCGAACCAGTACGCGGAGTACCCGTAGCCCGAGCCGAGCTCGAAGATGCGCCGGGCCCCGATCGCGCGCGCCAGCACCTCGATGGTCGCGCCGACGAGCCGCCCGATGATCGGGAACCCGCGTTCCTCACCCTCTTTCTCCATCTCGAGCAGCACCGGTTCGTCGTGCCGGGACTGGAGCGTGCGCATGTACCGCTCGACGTCTTCGTGAACGATCTGCAGCGTCATGGGGGCCCTCCTCGGCCGCATCGTAGCGGAGCTTCTCCGATAGACTCCCCGCCATGCCCGGTAGCGAATCCGCGGAGCTCGACGCCGCCATCTTCGACCTCGGCGGCGTCCTCACGACGCCGATCCTCGAGTCGTTCGCCGGCTTCGAGGCAGAGCTCGGCCTCGAGCCGGGCGCGCTGATCAAAGCTTTCCGCGAGCACTACTCGCGACAGGACGGCGAAGCGGACTTCCACCAGCTCGAGACCGGAAAGATCACCGAGGCCGAGTACTACGAGCGACTCGGCGCCCGCGTCGGCGAGATGGGGGGAACGATGCCGATGCCGGTGGATCCGATCGAGGTGCGCAAGAAGCTGTGGGGGAGCATCAAGCCGAACCAAGAGATGATCGACGCCGTGAAGCGGATCGGCGCGCACTACAAGGTCGGGCTCCTGACGAACAACGTGAAGGAGTGGGGCGGCTGGCGTGATCTCTACCCGACGGACCTGTTCGAGGTCGTGATCGACTCGAGCGAGGTCGGGATCCGCAAACCCGATCCTGCGATCTACCGGCTCGCGTGCGAAAAGCTCGGCGTCGCGCCGCATCGCACCGCGTTCGTGGACGACATCCAAACGAACGTTGACGGCGCGCGCGCTTTCGGGCTAACGGCGATCCGCTTCACAACGAACGGCGAGGTCTTCGACCACCTGCGCCCGCTCTTCCCGAGGGCTTTCGCCTAGTAGAGCGGCGATTTATCCTTGAGATGCACGAGCCCGCCCTCTAGTAGTGTTGCTTTTGGTTCTTCTCTCCTGACAACGAGCGGGGGGGGGTGGCCCTGTCGATGAGTCGCCGCAAAGAGGTTACGTCCACTTGGACAGGAACAACTTACGGGTTGTCCATCGCTCCTGTGGATGGGCATGCACCCCCGAACTGGATGGAAGATGTGTCAGCGTTGCTGCCAGATGGCACGAAGCAGCGTGGGATTGTGAGAAAGACCTCTCGTGGCTACTTCATTGAATTCCCAACGCCTCTGCCATCTGGAACGGTTGTCACCGGGGGAGGTCAGACCATTTATACGGTCAAGAAGTAGGCCTCAGGTCTCGCACGAGGTGGGCTGACTCGAGCGAGGCGGGGATCCGCAAACCCGATCCTGCGATCTAGCGACTCGCGTGCGAAAAGTTCCGGCGTCCCGCCGTTACCTGCTCTGACCCTCGTTACACTGGGGTCCATGAGCCGCCTTCAGCTACTTGTTTTGGCAGCAGCTATCTTCGCGGCCCTAGTGATGTGGGCCCTCCTGCAAGGAGATGTTCCACCTGTACCCAAGTCGCCTACTGGGATAATAGGAACGCCCCGAATACTGATCGGGGTTTGGGGGTGACGTTGGCAGCGGCCGGAAAAGGCGTAGCGATCTCGCAGAAGGCGGCTTCGTTCACGGAGTCCGTGATCCGTGACATGACCCGCCTCGCGATCGCTCACGGAGCCATCAATCTCGCTCAGGGCTTCCCCGACTTCGCCTGCCCCCAAGAGCTCAAGGACGCGGCGAAAGCTGCGATCGACGCCGATCTCAACCAGTACGCGATCACCTGGGGCGCGCAAGACTTCCGGGAAGAGATCGCAGCCAAGTTCGAGCGCACCTACGGGATGCCCGTCGATCCGGCGACGCAGCTCTGTGTCACCTGCGGTTCCACCGAGGCGATGATCGCGGCGATCATGGCGATCGTCGACCCCGGCGACGAGGTCGTCGTGTTCGAGCCCTTCTACGAGAACTACGGGCCCGACGCGATCCTGTCCGGCGCCACGCCGCGCTACGTGACGTTGCACGAGCCCGACTGGACCTTCGATGAAGCCGAGCTGGCAGCCGCGTTCAACGAGCGTACGCGCGGAATCATCCTGAACACGCCCAACAACCCGACGGGCAAGGTGTTCACCAAGAGCGAGCTCGAATCGATCGGCAAGCTCTGTCAGAAGTGGGACGTTGTCGCCTTCACCGACGAGATCTACGAGTTCATGACCTACGACGGCCACAAGCACATCCCGCTGATCACGCTCCCGGGGATGGAGGACCGAACCGTCACGATCAACGCGCTGTCGAAGACCTACTCGGTCACGGGCTGGCGCGTCGGCTGGACCACCAGCTCGCCGGAGCTCACGAACGGAATACGCAAGGTGCACGACTTCCTCACCGTCGGCGCGGCGGCCCCATTGCAAGCCGCCGGCGCCGTTGCGATGGGGATGCCGGACTCTTACTACGCGAAGCTCGAATCGGAGTACCTCGGTCGGCGCGATCTGATGCTCGGCATCCTCGAGGGCGCGGGCTTCAAGACCTACAAGCCCTACGGCGCGTACTACATCATGACCGACATCTCCGCGCTGGGGTTCGACGACGACGTCGAAGCGGCGCGTTACATGACTGCGGAGATCGGCGTCGCGTGCGTGCCCGGCTCGTCGTTCTATTCGCGACCCGAGCTCGGCCGAACCAAGCTCCGGTTCTCTTTCTGCAAGAAGCTCGAGACACTCCACGCGGCGGGGGAACGCCTCGCCTCACTCAAACGCTGAGAGCTATTTGACTCGACGCCACTCTCGGTGAGACATTTGTCCCGTTCGGTGGGGAAGCTTCCGACCGAGGGGGGACGATGCGCGGACGTAAGGCTGCCGCTTCGCTGCTAGCTATCTCGGCGTTTTTTTGGACCATCGCGATCGCGGGGACCGCCTCCGCGGCCCCGAAGGGAAGCACCGAGCCGGTTCCCATCCCGGGCGGGTTCGACCTCGGCGGCGGCAACGTCATCCACGTGTACGCGCCGGGCCCGGCAGAGGCCGGGTTGACGGGCGAGGATTCCGAACCGAGCACAATCACCAACTTCAACGGTCTCTCCGCGTACGCCGTGTTCGCGGGAAGCGCGGTGGATGCCGACGGCAACCCATACGACGCGGTGCTCGACATGCGCGTGATGCAAGGCGAGTACGTGTCGTCGGACGGCACCCATCATTACGGCACGTTCGGCTTCATATGAATAGACCTCTTCGAGCCCGGTACGGGCTCCCAGGTCCACGATTTCGAGCCGGGCATCGCGTCGTCGGGTCTGTTCTGGACCATACCAATCCCAGCGACTGCGGTGACGCGTCACGGCCAGAGCGTGACGTTCACGATGCAGGACGCGCCGACGCCGGACTTCTTCGTGTTCCTCGGCGAGAACTCCGTGGCCGGCAGCGTGTCGTTCGAGGTGACGTGGACGGCGACCGGTCCGGTCCGTCAGATCCGGCCCGGATCGTCGGACCCAACCGACCCGACGAACCTCGCCGCACAGTTCCGCAACGCCGCGCCGACGGCGACCTTCTCGGGGACCAACGCCGACGGCTTCTCGTTCACCGGCACCGCGACCGCGGACGGCAACATCTTCTCGGAGTTCGGACACGAGCGGAACGGTTCGTTCCTGAACGAGTAGCGCCCGGAGCTTCGGAGGCGCTCGCGTGAGCGCCTCCGAACTCTTTTCCAGCGAGGTCACCCCGGTCGCCGTCGTCGACGGCAGGTCGCTGGGCGGCGCGACCGGGCTCCTCATGCTGGTGCGCAACGCCGCCGAGCGCGCTCGCGAGGGCGACGTGATCGAGGTACGCTCCGCCGACCCGGCTGTCGCCGAAGACATCGCCGACTGGTGCCGCCTTTCCCGCAGCGAGCTGGTGGCAAGCCTCGACGCCGGCGACCACACCCGCCACCTCATCCGCGTCGTCGCGGCGACTGCAGAGCAGCCAGACTGGGGCATCCGCCTCCCGCGACGCGACGGTGGACGCATCGACGTGCGCGATTGGTTCGCCGGTCGCGTGGGCGACGTCCCGGCCGAAGCGCCTACGTACCTCGGGTTCACGCCTCGAGGCGCGGTCGCGGAGCCAGGAATGCCTTCGTATCCGTTCGCGCTCAATCGCAAGGAAGACGTGTGGGCGGAATCGCTGCCCGACCTCTACGAGCAAGCGAAAGCGCAGCAGTGGAACGCGACCACCGACATCCCGTGGGCCGATCTCCCGGAACTTCCCGACGACGTCGAGCGAGCCGTCTGCCAGCTCATGACCTTCCTCGCGGAGAACGAATACGCGGCCCTCTACATCCCGGCGAAGTTCCTGCCGCGCATCAACGCGCAGTTCGTCGAAGCGGTGCTCTTCCTCGGCACGATGATCGCCGACGAGGCCCGGCACATCGAGGCGTTCACGAAACGCGCGCTCGCGAACGGCGGCGGGTTGCAGTACTCGGCGGCGCTGACCGAATGGTCGCTTCACGGCCTGCTCGTGCAGGAGGATTACTTCCGGTCGAGCTTCTTGCTGCACGTGCTCGGCGAGGGCACGTTCCTGGATCTGCTCGAGTTCATCGAGCAGCACGCGCCCGACCCGGTCACCGCGGAGGTCGTCCGCCGGGCCCGGCTCGACGAAGGCCGTCACGTCGCCTACGGGATCGCCCACGCCCGCGAGCGCCTCGCCGCCGAGCCCACGAAAGCGCACGAACTCGTGAGCGCAGCCGAGGAACGCGCCTCCGCGCTGCAAGCCACGAGCGGTGCGAACCCGATGGTGAAGGAATCTCTCGCGATCCTCGCCGCGCGCGGCACCGGTCGCATCGCGGACGGACTCGAGGCCACCGAAGGCCTCTACCGATCGATGCACGCGCACCGCGTGCGACGCATGTTGCAGATCGGTCTCGACCGCCCCACGGCCGATGCGATCTCGGAGTTGCACACGCCCAACTTCATGTAGCCAAACCAGACCCGAGGGGGAGAGATGACGATGGACATCGCAGTCGCCGCGCGAGAGATCGCCGCAGGCATGCTTCAACCAAAGGCCGCCGAGGTCGACCGCAAGCGGAAGTACCCGAAGGAAGGGCTCAACGCTCTGGGGAAGGCCGGGCTGATGGGGATCCTCGTCCCGGAAGCCAGCGGCGGGCTCGGCGGCACGCTCGCGGATCTCGCACTGGCGTGCGAAGCGCTCGGTTGGGGCTGCGCGTCGACGGCGATGTGCTTCCTGATGCACGCGTGCGGCACCGCAGTCATCGCGGCAAAGGCCACCCCCGAGCAGGCGAAGTCCTGGCTCTCGCCGGCGGCGAAGGGGAAGTCGATCGCGACGCTCGCGTTCAGCGAGCGCGGCACCGGCGCGCACTTCTACGCGCCCGAGTTATCCGCCGCCACGAAGAACGGCGCGTTCGTGCTGTCGGGACGCAAGAGCTTCGTTACCAGCGGCGGCCATGCGACCTTGTACCCGGTGCTCGTGAACGCGTCGGGCGAGCCGGGCCTCGACGTGATCGTCGTCACGCCCGACCTCGGTGGCGTCGGCTTCGAGGGTACGTGGGACGGGATCGGCATGGCCGGCAACTCCTCGATCGTGATGACGCTCGAAGACGTCATGGTTCCCCGTGGAAACATCGTCGGGGCGGAAGGCGACGGGCAGAGTCTCGTGTTCGACGTAGTGGCGCCGACGTTCCTGATCGGGCTTGCCGGCGTCAACATCGGCATCGCGCAAGCCGCGTTCGACACGGTCGTTGATCACGCGAAGAACAGGCGGTATCCGTCGGGTCAGGCTCTCGCGGAGATCCAGGCGATCCAGATGTCGCTCGCCGACGGGTCCATCGCGATCGAAGGCGCCCGGCGCCTGCTTCAGGAGGCCGCTCGCGCGGCCGCCGCGGGCGAGGAGGCGGCGCTGCCGCTCGTGATGCAGGCGAAGATCGCCGCAACCGAATGCGCGGCCCAGGTGACCGAGCGGGCGATGCGGATCGGCGGCGGGCAGGCCTACGGTCGGGGGTTGCCCCTGGAACGGCACTGGCGCGACTCGCGCGCCGGCGCGGTGATGGCGCCGACGAACGACGTGCTCCGCGAGTGGCTCGGCAAGATCTACACCGGACTCCCGCTTTTCTGATGACGACGACGAGCGAAGGTCCTGTCCTCGTCGGAGCGGTCGCGTACGACCCCAAGGTCGTCCCGATCTGGGAGGCGATGCGCGACTACTTCCGCGAAGCGA
>Ga0070708_100005141_pt1 | contig 10361 bp, 8 predicted proteins | sample KBSK5503metaG_FD_65469 | JGI IMG/M metagenome (GOLD analysis project Ga0070708, IMG submission 65469) | Corn, switchgrass and miscanthus rhizosphere microbial communities from Kellogg Biological Station, Michigan, USA - KBS K5-50-3 metaG | ecosystem: Host-associated > Plants > Roots >... | reverse complement strand
ACCGCCATCGATACCCCGGAGATCAGCCCGCCGCCGCCGATCGGCACCACCACCGCGTCCACCTCCGGCCAATCCTGGACGATCTCCAGGCCGAGGGTGCCCTGGCCCGCGATCAGCTGCTCGTCGTCGAATGGATGGACGTAGGTGAGCCCCTGCGTCCGCACCAGCTCCTTCGCCTTCTCGTTCGCTTCGTCCCAAATCATCCCGTGCAGGACGACTTCGGCGCCGTATTCCTTGGTGGCGGCAATCTTTGCCGGCGTCGCGTTCTTCGCCATGCACACCACCGCGCGAATGCCGTGGATCTTCGCCGCGAGCGCCACGCCCTGGGCGTGGTTTCCGGCCGACGAGCAAACCACCCCTCGCCGTTTTTGCTCCTCCGGCATCAGCGCGAACTTGTTCAACGGGCCGCGGATCTTGTACGACCCGACGCGCTGGAAGAGCTCGGCCTTGAGGCGAACATCGAAACCCGCCCGTTCGCTCAACTGCCGCGAGGTCAAGAGCGGGGTGCGCTGGATGTGCGGCGCGATCCGCGCCCGTGCTTCCTCGAAGTCCTTGATCGACAGGGTGAACATTTCGCAGGTGGTGCGATTACCATGAGAAGCGCGAGGGCACCAGTCGCGAACGCGCTCGTCGCGCCGCGGCAGCCGCAGTTGGGCCAGCAACGCATCCGATGAAGCCCCCTCATCTAAGGCGCTGAGCCTCGCACCGCCCGGCGCAGCGCCGCCTGCGCGAGCAAGCGCGTGGAGTCGAGCGTCGGCAGCGCCGAATTCGAGTCGTTCATCAGCAACGGGGTCTCGGTGCAGCCGAGCACCACCGCGTCGCAGCCCTGATCTTTCATCCGTCCGATGACCTTCTGATGGTAAGCAACTGCCTCGGGCTTGAAGATGCCATAAACCAGCTCATCCATGATGATTCGATTGATTTCTTCGCGCTCGGTCGCGCTGGGACGCACAAACTCAAGACCGCGGGCGCCGAGCCTTTCTGGATAGACTTCGCTCTCGACCAGCCAACGGGTCCCGGTCAGTCCGAGCCGCTTGAATCCGCGCTCGACGGCCCGGGCGGCGACGACCTCGGCGATGTGCAGCCAGGGCAGCGGCGATTGCGGTTCAACGAAGGGGAGCGCCCGATGGATTGTATTATCGGGGCAGATCAGAAAATCGACGCCGATTTTCGCGAGCTTGTTTGCGGAAGAGAGCATCAGCTCAGCGACCCCCTGCCAGTCTCCGCGGTTGAGACATCTCACGTACTCGGCGAACGAGTGGGTGTGCATCGAGACCTCGGGATGAGCGTGCGGGCCGAGAAGCTGCGCACCTTCCACGCAGACGGTTCGATAACAGAGAGCGGCGCCCTCGGCGGAGCAGGCGACGATGCCGATGTGCTGGGACGTGACGGTCTTTTCCATCGAGGACCCCCGTGCGACCGCTCTTATCACGCCGGCGCGTCCTGTTGCGGGACGCGCTCAGGAAGAGACGGGCGCTGGGGCGACTCGCCCGCGGCGGGCCGCTCGCTCGGCGTCCGCCGGAGGCGCCAATGCATCGGCAGCGCCGAGCTTTTGCGCGACGTACTGGCCCCACCGGGCGGAAGCGATGGCGACGCAAAACCCGGCCAACACGTCGAGGATGTAATGATGGGCCAGGTACACCGCGGCGAAGCTCACCAATCCGAAGAATGCGACCGAGCCGATGCGCCAGGACCAGCCCCGAGGCCAGGTGTACCAGACGACGAGCAGCGGATACGCCACGTGCAATGAGGGCATCGCTCCGAACACGTGCGGGTTGCGCGCGTAGAAGGACGCAAAGAAGCTCACTCCGAGCAGCGCGTCAAATCGGCTTGCCCCGGCGGCGCTGGGAAGAGCGCTCAGATCGACCGGACCCAGCCCGTGGTCGATCACGTACCAGGGTGGAGCGGCGGGAAACAGGACATAGATCACCGCGCCGAGCAGATTGGCGGCGAAGAATGCCCACATCATCGCCGAGTAGAGCCGCCGCTGGCGATTCAGATAGAAGAAGAATGCCGGCAGCAGAAACTCCATCAGATACACCGCATAGGCGAATCCACAGACCAGGTCCGCGAAGTTGTTCGGGTGCGCGTTGAACCATTCGGGCCAGGTGATCCCGCGGGCCGCGGGAAAGAGGAACGCCTCGAGCGAGTGGACGTCCGCGGTGTGCACGGCTCCGAGCAGTGGAAGCCAGCGCTGGGCGTCGACGACCATTCCGGTGATCCACAGCGGCAGCGTCACCCGGGTGAACTCCAGCGCCCGGTTGCCGGTCCAGGGAAGGCCGATCAGCAGCCCATGTGCCACCACGTGCTCCCACCTCAGCCCCTGGAGGGTCGCGACGACCAACCCAGACAATCCCAAGACCGAGGTGACCAGCCGAAAACGCTGGGGACATTCGAGAGAATTGAAAGGGTTCGACGAAACAATTCGGTTCATAGGGAACGAGCAGGATCATTCCCGGCTGAAACCCGGCCACAGTCAAGGTTGCGACCTCAACCTTTACATTGAATTCGCAGTCGACGCGGAAAAGTTTCACAGCATTCGTATTGTTGAGACATTTGCGATTCGCGTAGACGAGCAACTCCTTGCGCTCCGTCGTCTGCCGTCGCGCGACGGGTCATTGACCGCCGCTTTCCCTCAGGCGTATAGGTGCGCCGTTCTTCTAACGGGAGGTGTTCGCCAATGATCAGACAGATGTCCATTCTTCGTACTGCCGCGCTTGTCGCTCTCTGCATCAGCACGACCGCCGCCGCGCGGAATGAGGACCGCGACAGCGACCAAGGCCAGCGCGCCACCGTCGCTGCCCGGCAGAAGATCTTCGGCAAGGAAAATGTCAATGCGAGAACCGGCCGCGTCCGGCAGGACAAGGTCATCTTCTCCTGGATCACGAACGCCTCGTTCGCGGCCTCGATCAAGGGCCGGATCGTGCTGCTCGATACCTTCGTCACCCGGCTCGAAGTGACGCCGGGCCGCACGCCCTTCGCGATCGAGGATCTCGTGAATTTACAGCCCGAGGCGCTGTTCATCGGGCACGGGCATTTCGATCACGCCGACAACGCGGCGTACATCTCGAAATTGACCGGTGCGACGATCTACGCCTCACCCGAGACCTGCGACAACATGCAGCTCGACGCGGCCCGCATCTTCGGCGAGGGGACCACGGTGAGCTGCGTCCCCATGACTACGAGCGGGTCTCTTCCCGGCTCCGAGATCGTCACCATTCGGCAGCTCGAGCCGGTGGCGACGATCAAGGCGTTCAAGCACCTGCACTCCACCAACACCGTCCCCCAGGATCCGAGCTTTCCTCCCGTCGTGATCAACACCCCGGTCGAAGGGCAGTGCGAGACGCCGTGCAACATCGCCGACGCGCGCGATGCGAGCATGTTCCCCGCGGGCACCCCCCTCTCCGACGTGCTGGACATCTCCACCGCGCGCGTTGGCCAGGGTGGCCCGATCAGCATCTTCTACCAGTTCAAGCTGCACGGCGATAACCACTTCACCTTTGCATGGCACAACACGACCGGCGCACTGAGGGAGGGCTGCGCGCTGCCCAACAATCTGCCTTCTCCGCCTTTTCCTCCCAACACCCCGAGCCAGCCTGGGCAAGACGCGATGGGTTGCTTCGGTCCTGCCGTCGGCCAGCGGCTGGCGGACGTCATGGGGTCGCTGGGGCCGACCGACGTCGAGATTGGCTCGGTGGTCAGCCTCGGGTTCGGAATCAACGGCGAGCGCGACATCATCACCTACAACCTGGCCGTTGCGCCGAAGGTCTTCATTCCGAACCACATCACCGCCGTCGCGGTGGAGAGCTCATCGCTCGAGTGGAAGATCGGCTATCTGCGAGTGCAGGACGCGATGGGCATACCGCAAGACCAACGGCCCGAGCTGATGTGGCTGGTGGACCCAAACGACTACCTGCGGCCGCTGGTCTTCGATCCCAGGGACGACCGCTGGCGGAAGCGGGGCGGCCATCGCGAAGGCGACGATTGACAATCCGCGCGGACATCTGATCGCCAGAAGCATCAAGGGCCCTGCCGGGTGACAGCGCGGAGCTCCCTCGCGAGCAGCAGGGCGAAGACCAGAAGCAGCGGCGCGGTGGCCACCCCGGGCGTGTATCCGCGGCGGTAGATCGACCAGAGAAGGTGGACGCTCCCGTTTACCAGCTCGAGGCCCACCCAAAGCCATCCCACCGCTACCGCCGAGGACCACTGCCGCCGGACCGGCCCGAGGAAGCAGAGGACTCCGAAGGCGATCAGGGCGAGGTTGAGGGCGATGAAGGCGAGTCGGCGATCCTCTGAGACCAGGCCGCTTAGGAAAACGGCGGGCGGGAAGACATCGTAGAGTCGCCCGACTGACTCCTCGATCGAATGGGCCGTCTGCGCTGCGACGAGCGCGAGGAAGCTGGCCTGTCGCCGTTCCATGGTCCCCCGAATTTTCAACGGGCTTCATCTTGAGCTGCCCTTCGCTCCTCCGCGTTTCTTTTGTTTTCCAGCGGGACGTTGGGATAGCCGGCCGCGCCGATGGTCACCCACAGTCCGCCTTCGTGGGCGAGCGTTCCCATCCAGCCGAGCTGGGACAATCCCCGCTCCACGAACCAATCATCTTCGGCGGGCATGAACAGCTGATCGCCCTCCAGGGGCCCGGCGCCGATCAGGCTGCTCGGGTAGGTGCGCAGGAAGCGGATTCCGTTCTCCGAGAACCAGCGCTTCACCTCGCCGAGCGTATGGAGGTGCTCTTCCGGATGCTGATACTGGTCGCGCAGCCACGCCTGTCGGCGTTCCGGCTCGCTCATCCGGGCGCGAAGGACGGGGTCCCAGGGAATCACCTTGTAGCCGGTGAGGCGGGCGATCGCCCGCCGGAGCCGGTGCGGTATCCGCGCGATCGCGTGGTAGAGCCCGAGCACGATCACGCCGCCGGGCTTGAGCAGCTTGGCGATCGAGGCGAACGAGGCCCGGGGATCGGGCGTGTGGTGCAGCACTCCGCTGGAGAACACCACGTCGAACGCACCGCGCCGCAGTCCCGGCCGGCGAAGATCCGTCTCGACGAAGAGGATCCGCTCGATGCCGAAGCGATCGGCCGCGTCGGCGGCCAGCTTCAAGGAGGGCCGGGTCAGGTCCGCGCCGATCACCACCCGATTGGCCTGGGCCAGGCACAGGCTCATCTGCCCGGTGCCGCAACCGATCTCGACGATTCGGGCGTCGGGGGAAATGGCCTGATCGAGGAGGCGGACGAATTCGTTGCTGAAGAGTCGCGAACGGATGTTGGAGATCGTCTCACCCGCCGGGTACCCCGGGAACGGCGCGACGGTGTAGAAGTCCCGGACCCTGGCGGTACGCTCGTCGCTCGGGCCCCGCAGATCGGGAATCCCGTCCAGCTGCTCGTAGCGCCTTCCGCAGCCGGCGCAGCGCAGATCGCTCAGCGGGCCCGAGCACTCGGGGCAGGCGAGCAGCTCGAGGCACTCCGTCACCCCAGCCATGGTCATGCGACCTCATCGAGCCCCGCTGGCTGGGCGGCTTTCTTCGCGACTAGGTAGCGCCCGGACGCCAGTAGATCGATCCCCGAGCGCCGGAAGGTCGAGTAGCCTTCGACTGCGCGATTGACAATCGGCTCACCTGCCAGGTTGAAGGAGGTGTTGAGCAGCACCGGGATTCCCGTTCGCGCGCCGTAGGCATGGAGCAGGGCATGGAAGCGCGGCGCCATCTCTTTAGGCACCGCCTGCAGGCGCGCGGTTCCGTCCACATGGGTGATCGCGGCCAACTTCTCTCTCCACTCCGGCCGGACCGGAAATACGCCGGACATGAAGCGCGCCACCCGATCGCCTCCCGGGGGCAGATCGAAATAGCGCTGCGCGACCTCGATCGGAACGGCGGGTGCGAACGGGCGAAATTCCTCCCGGTACTTGATGCTTCGATTGAGCAGGTCCCTCATCTTCGCCGGGAAAGGGGCGGCGAGGATGCTTCGGTGGCCCAGGGCGCGCGGTCCGAGCTCGGACGCTCCGTCCATCCAGCCGACGATCTTGCCGCGAGCGAGCTCGGTTGCGACGCGCTCGAGGAAAGCGCCTTCGTCGGGCAGCTGCTCGAGCGGGATCCCGTCTTCGCGCGCGACGCGGGCGAGCTCCTCGGGGTCCACCTCCGGCCCCCAGAAGGGATGATCAGGAAACTCGCGGTCCGGCTGTCCGAAGAAGATTCGATCGGCGTAGAGCGCCGCTCCGAGCGCGCCCCCGGCATCCCCCGGCGCGGGCGGTAGGAACACCCGCTCGAACCCCGATTCGCGCAGGATTCGGGCGTTGGCGCAGCCATTGAGGGCGACGCCGCCGCTGAGACACAGATCGGGCAGCTCGGTCTGCCTCCGCAATGTCTTGGCGATGTCCACCAGAATCTCCTCGAGCACCCGCTGAGCGCTGGCGGCGATGTCCGCGTAGCGCCGCCCCTCGGGGTTGGAGAGATCGATGGCCTGATGGGGACTTCTCGCGGGTCCGAGCTCGTCGACCAATCGGCGAGAAAAAGATCGCGACGCCGATCGCTGAAACTCGAAATAATCCAGATTGAGCCTGAACGCTCCATCGCGCGTCCTCTGGATCACCTTCTCCATCGTCCGCTGGAAGGAAGGCTTTCCATACGAGGCGAGCCCCATCACCTTGTACTCTCCCTCGTTCACCGGAAAGCCGAGGTAGGCGGTGATCGTTGAATAAAACATCCCCAGCGAGTGCGGGAAGTGGATCTCGCGGAGCAGCTCGATCTTCGTCGCCCCGTTTTCACGACTTCCCCGTCCGACGGTCATCGTCGCCCACTCGCCGACGCCGTCGCTGGTGAGCAGCGCGGCGCTTCGGGTCGGAGCGGTGAGAAAGACGGCCGCGGCGTGCGACTGGTGGTGCTCGGTGAAGAAGATTTTCTTGAGAGGAACGCCGAGCGATGAATGGATGATTCCCTTCACCCAGAGCTTGCCTCCGAGGGAATTCTTCATCGCCCGCGGAAAGGAGCGCCAGGTATGCGGGAAATTGCGCAGCGCCAACGTCAAGATGCGCTCGAACTTGAGGAGCGGCTTCTCGTAGAAGATGACCGCGTCGAGCTGCTCCGGCTCGAGGCCGCCCTTCTCGAGGCACCACTCGATCGCCGACATCGGAAACTCCGCGTCGCCTTTGCGACGGGTGAGCCGCTCCTCCTGGACCGAACAGATCGGCATCCCGTCGACCAGGAGGGCGGCTGCGGAATCGTGATAGTGGGCGGAAATGCCGAGGATCTTCATCAGTATTGGCCTCGCGAGGTTGCGGGGCGGTTTCGCTCGAACCAGCCGGGCGGATCGCGGCAGGCCGCCCTCTTCGCCAGAACGGCGAAAATGGGCAGGATGACAAAATATTGGGCGAGGAGCACGGCGCTTCCCAGCAAGGCCGCCACCGCCACCGCCAACCGCAGATAGCCCTTCCAGAGTCGATGCAGCCGCGCCCGCCACAGAGGCCACCCGTGGCCACGAGGAGCGACGCGGACGAGTTGCTGATAAGTGTAATTCATGTGAAATGTCTCGTCTTTTAGAACGTTATCAAACACCGCGCGCGTCTGGGGATCCCGCTGCAGGACGTCCCGGTAGATCACGAATCGAGCGGCGGCGGCTTTTTCGGAGATGTGGAGGAAGGCGAGTAAGGACGCTTCCCCTTCCGAATCCACCCGCAAGTCGTCGAGGCCCCGCTCTCCCGGTGAAAGCCAGTTGAGCTCGAATTTCTTTCTCGACTTGGGGTCGAGGCGCATTTCCTCGAGGATGCTCCGGCCCCGCTGCTTGAACAACTCGCAGTGGCGCTGCTCATCCTGCGCGTGGCGGAGGTAGAGGCGGCGCAGCAAGGGATCGCCGGTGAGCTCCGCCGCTCGGGAAATGTCGCGTCCCCCGTCGGCCTCGGTTTCGGCGAAGCGGAACAGCTTCGAAGCGCGGCGCTCCGCGCTGAGCCATACCCATCGGTGCACGGGTCGCAGCAATCGGTCCATCCATGATGCTCGGACCGTCCTCATGAGAAGATCTCCTTCCCAAGTGATTAGCGAAGGCGAAGCGCCCAGTCCACCTGCCAATGCCTACCCCTCGCCGCAGCTCGCAAACGCCGACCAACTCCAAAATCGACATGCGGCCTAGGAAGCTTCACTTGCGGGGCCAGCCCGCGTCTGGATCGTCGCTGGGTGCGAATGACCCACCCCTTGGAGCGCTCGAGGCTGCGTCCGGACACGCAAGGCTCGAAGAGATCCCAGGTCCATGCGCGGAATTGACACCGCCCGGCGGCGCTCGTTGCAGCGGCCTGCCGATGGGAAATGGACGCGGACGCCATTCTCCGGATCAGCGCCGATGGTGGATCTCGGACAGACCCTGCGAGGACGCTTCGATGCACTGAATGCCTTTGCGACGGCCGTTACCCGCAGTGGGCGAATGGATTCTCAGGTGGTCATCGTGGGAGCGGGCCCGGCCGGGGCGTCGGCGGCGGTGGCGTTGGCGCAGACAGGGATGAAGGACATCCTGCTGCTCGACCGGGATCGCTTTCCGCGCGACAAGACGTGCGGCTCGGGCTTGTCGCCGGCGGCGATCGAGCTTGCCGCGCAGCTGGGCATCGGCGCCGAGCTTCGGGCTCGGGCAAACCCCGTCCAGTCGGTGCGGTTCGTGACCCCGGGCAACCAGGAGATCGTCATGCCCGCTCACGGGGCGGCGGTGATCCTCCTTCGAAGGGAGTTCGACAGTCTGCTGGTGGATCGGGCCCGGGCGCTGGGGGTGAGGGTCGAGGAAGGCTTTCGCGCGATCGAGCTGATCCGCGACGGGCGCCGCACGGTTGGAGTGAAGAGCTTCGATGGGCGAGAGCGGGCGGGCCGTTTCGTGCTTTGCGCCGACGGCGCGCACTCGATCTTCTCACCCGACCGCCGGCCGCGGCGGCACATCTCGACGCTGATGGGCTGGTGGGAGAACGCCGTGCTGCCCCCGGGCCGGCTGGACATGATCTTCGACCGCCGCGTCGCCCCGCTCTACGGCTGGATGTTTTCGGAGACGCCCAGCCGGGTGAATATCGGCATCTGCCTCGACGCCCAGGACGCGCAGGGCCGGAAGGTGGAACGGGATCTGAGGTCGGTGTTTCATCAATTCCTCGACGCGCACTATCGCCAGGCGCTGCAGTCCGCCCGGCAGGTGGGGACGCTGAAGGGCCATCCGATCGCGTTCACCACCTGGGTGGCGAACTGCACGGCGCCCGGCGCCCTTTGGGTCGGCGAGGCCGCTCGGGTGACTCACAACGCGACCGGCGAAGGCATCTCGCAGGCGATGCAGAGCGGAATCTACGCCGCCCACGCAGTGGCTTCGGTCCTTCGCGGCGAGCGATCCGAACGCTCCGCCTGGCGTCATTACCTCTGGCAGCATCGCCGGCGCTTCACCGCCGGATTCGTGGTCGGTCACCTGGTCCGGGCGGTGGTCAATTCCTCGCTCCTCGATCGGATCGCTCAGGCGTACAACAGCGCCTTCGGCCAGCGGATGATCGAGCGACTCTTGGGATCGGCGCTCACCGGCACCATCACCCCAGGGGCCCCGGCACCCCAACTGAGCGATGGCAGCACGCAGCGCGAGCACTGAATCGGCGCAAGGATTTTGTTTCCGCCCTTTTCGGCGCAAAGACTGCGTGTGCCAGGCCCGCTAAGCGTCTTTAAAGTCGCCTCAGCGCCCCTGATGCAGTCGGCTGGGATGCGCGTCTCGAAGCGAGCGCGAGGCCGCCCGAGAGCGGCCACCTTCTTGCACCCCGCACATCAACTTCTTAGCGGATGAACCCTCCGTGTGGACCCCTCGCCGTGTCGCCTCCGAAACTCAAACCCGCGCTGGAGCACGTACAAAAGGTCAAGCTTCATCTGGTCAAAAGCCCGGCGACGCTTCGCGCTGAGTTGCTGAGGGAGAGAAAAATCCTGAAAAAGTTGCTCAGGATTCTTCGGAGACGGCTCAAAGCCGTCGACGCGGTCCTGGGGCAGTGAAACCCGAGCCGGCGGCGTGAGCCCCGGCGCACAACGCGGTCCAACGAATACGCGCCAGGCGTGCTCTCACCGTTTACTCGCGGCGTCCGCGAACCGATCGCGCGCTCGGACATTCCCGTTCGGATTGCCTGGTCCCGCGAGATGAGACCGGGCTACTTCTCGGCGATTTCTGCACAGGCCGTATCCCCCGTCCCCATCCCATTATCCCTTCCGACGGCGTCGTCTTAACGCGTCGATCTGATACTGAGCGGCAGTTTGAGGACGAAAACCCTCAGGATCCTACACATCTCTTCCCCACCCTGGGGTTGATTTCTTCCCCACCCTGAGGGTTGGTGATCTAACGCTTTGCATGAACCAACCGGCTGGAATTGAGGCGGAATACGAGGGTC
>Ga0070708_100005139_pt1 | contig 10362 bp, 7 predicted proteins | sample KBSK5503metaG_FD_65469 | JGI IMG/M metagenome (GOLD analysis project Ga0070708, IMG submission 65469) | Corn, switchgrass and miscanthus rhizosphere microbial communities from Kellogg Biological Station, Michigan, USA - KBS K5-50-3 metaG | ecosystem: Host-associated > Plants > Roots >... | reverse complement strand
CGGCCGCAGCGGGAAGTCCCCGGCCAGCGAAAGCCTGCGCCCGACTGTAATCAGCGTCACGGGCGCCCATATGCGGATAATCTGTGTGCAGTCAAGCAAGTGATCGGCTCAGCGCCCAGTCGCGCCGAGTCGGCGTTATGCCTGGTATGCCTGGTTGTCACCTTGCAGAATGCTGACTCTCCGTAACAGGCCACCTCTTGATTCCGCGGGTTTCTCAGGCGGGGCTCTGGCCGACCGGTGTGTTGAAGAAGTCGGCGAGGTGCGACAAGGCGGTGCGCGTGCTGGCCGGCAGGTCGCCGAGCACGGCGGCGACCGGGACGCGGCCGGCGAGGGCGTCGGTGACCTCTGCTGCGCGCGGTCCGGTTGTGTGCTCCCGGGCGACGGTCAGGGTGACGGCGCCGCGGCTATCCAGATCGAAGACGCCGCCGCCGTCGCCGCCTAGCCTCAGCTCGCCCTGCACCGGGTCGCCGAACAGGGACGCCACCGCAGCGGAGATGAACAACCCGTAGGCGGCCGCGTAGCCGGTCGCGTCGCCGTCAGTGGGGTGCTCGGTGCCCCGGGCGAGGAGCACGTCGCGCTCGTGCAGCCACGAATCCCAGAAGCCGTGCAGCATCAGGACCGTCCAGTCCATCGGCCCGTACGGCAGGTGGACGTCGAACCTGCGGCCCTGGGCCAACCGCTCGCGTGCCAGGACGAGCAGTTCTTCGGTGGCGGCCACGAAACGGCGGAGGGTGGCGCCGGGTGACTCACCGGCCGATGCGGTCATCCATTCGCGGGGCGTGGTTCTCGGGTCGAAGCCGGCGGTGATGTCGAGCGTGCGGTCGTCCGGGTCGGCGGCGATCTCGATCGCGGTGCAGTCGCACAGGTGGCGGACGACGTCGTGGGCGGACCAGTCGGGGCACCGGGTCGGGGCGGCCCAGTCCTCTGGGCCGAATCCTCGCAGGACTGTGATGAACCGCCGCCGCTGCTGGCCGAACACCTCCAGCAAATGCTCCGGGTCGAGGTCGCACGCGCCCGCGGTGTGCAGCAGCAGCGTGCCGGGCAGGATCTTCGTTGGCGATGGGCCGCGATCCATCATCGGTGCCTCCTTGGTTTGGTTCTGCGTGCTGTCGTTCTGGGCCAGGATCGCTGCGGGCGGATCGGTTTCGCGCCGTGGGAGACCACGTGCTTTTGCGGAGGTGGACCGAGGTATTTGGCGGCGGTACGATCGGCGCCGGTGGTCGCGGTGGATCGTGGGCAAGTGCTTCTGGAGCGGGACGCTGCTCTGGCCGGGATCGATCAGCGGCTGCGCGACGCGATCGCAGGTGGTGGCTCGCTGCTCTTGGTCGAGGGCCCGGCCGGCATCGGCAAGACGCGCCTGGTTGTGGCGGCTGGACGGCATGGCCGCGAGCTTGGCCTGGCCACGCTGAGCGCGCGTGGCTCAGAACTGGAACGAGACTTCGCCTATGGCCTGGTCCGCCAGCTGTTCGAGGCCCCCCTCGTGGCGGCGTCGCCGCCGGACCGGGCCGAGCTCCTGGCCGGCGCGGCCGGGCACGCGGCGGCGCTGTTCGGCGTCGCGGCGGCGCAGGAGGATGTCGCCGGCGCGCTGCTCGACCCGTCGTTCGCGATCCTGCACGGGCTGTACTGGCTGTGCGCGAACCTGGGGCGGCGCCGCCCGCTGCTGCTGTGCATCGACGATGTCCACTGGGCTGACCAGGCCTCGCTGCGCTTCCTGCACTACCTGGGGCGACGGCTGGCGGAATTGCCGGTCGCGGTCGTCGCCGCGGCGCGGCCCGCCGGCCCGGCCGACGGTTCGCCGCTGCTTGCGGCGCTCGCCGCCAGCCCGTCGGCTGATGTCTTGGTTCTTGCGCCGTTGAGTGAGCGGGCGGTGGCCGAGCTGGTGCGTCGGGGGCTCGGGGCTGACGTGGAGCCGGTTTTCGCGGCGGCCTGCCACGAGGTGACTGGCGGCGTTCCGTTCCTCGTCAACGAACTCATCCGGGCGATTGCCGAGGCGGGCATCAGACCGGCAGCGGCAGCCTGTTCCCGCGTCGCGGCCCTCGCGCCGCGCGCGGTCGCGCACTCGGTCGTGCAGCGGCTGAGCCGCCTGTCCGCGGCCGCTCGCGCGCTGGCACCAGCGGCGGCCGTGCTGGGCGAGGCGGATCTCCGGCTCGCGGCCGGCCTGGCCGGCGTGGAACCCGGCGCCGCGGCCGCGGCCGACGAGCTGGCCGCCGCCGGGATCCTTGAGGAGGGCCGGCCGCTGAGTTTCGTGCACCCTATTGTCCGGGCGGCGGTCGAGGCCGATCTGCCGCCAGGCCAGCGGGCCGGCCTGCACGCGGCGGCGGCGCGCCGACTCGCGGACGAGGGCGCGTCTGCGCACCGCGTCGCGGCCCATCTGCTGGCCACCGACCCGGCCGGGGACGACTGGGTCGTCGAATCGCTTTGGCCGGCGGCCCGGGCCGCGATCGCGAACGGCGCTCCGGATTCGGCTGTCGCGTATTTGCGGCGCGCGCTGGCGGAACCGCCGTCCGGGCGGCTCCGTCCTGGCCTGCTGCTCGAGCTGGGCTTCGCCGAGTCATACACGGGCGACCCGCAGGCGGCGGCTCATCTGGAGCAGGCACTCGACACCGCGACGGATGTGACCGCTCAGGTGTCGATCACCCTCGCGCTGGGCCGCATGCTGCAGATCGAGGGCCGCATGCGGGAATCGCTGGAGGTGTTCGACCGGACGCGCGCCCGCCTCGCCAGCACCGATCGGCGCGCGGCGCTCACGCTCGAAGGCGCCGCCCTCGGCGCGGCGCAGATCGACGCCGAGACCGCGGACGATGCCGCCGAGCCGATCGCCCGGCTCCGCCGGCTGGCCGAAGAAGACCCCGGCATTCCGCCGAGCGTCTTCGGCATGCTGGCGACCGCCGCGACGATGGCGAACGAGCCGGCGGAGACGGCCGCGCGCCTGGCGCTGCGCGCGCTTGACGGAGCGCCGAAGCTGCTGCCCGAGGCCCTCGACCGGCCCCCCTTCTTCTACCACGCCTGCATCGCGCTCACGCTCGCCGAACGCCACGGCGAGGCGCTGGCGCGGTTCGACGAAGCCCTGGCCGATGCGCGGCGGCTCGGCTCGCTCTCGCACGTGCTCGGGCTGTCGTGCTACCGCGCCCTTGCCCATCTCCGCACCGGCAACCTCGCCGACGCCGAGGCGGACGCACGCGTCGCGCTGGAGACCGGCCCCCGACCTCCCGGCGTCCACGCCGCCGCAGCTCTGGCCGTGCTGCTGGAGACGCTCGCCGAGCGCGGGGAGCCCGAAGCTGCCGAGACCGCCGACGCGCGGTACCGTCTCGCCGAGCAGTTCCCGACGATGGTGCAGGGCGGTTGGCTGCTCGCGGCCCGCGGCCGGCTCCGGCTGGCCGAACTCCGGCCGGCCGAAGCCCTCGGCGACCTCCTCGCCGCCGGCGACCTTTTCGCCCGGCTGCGCAGCCTGAGCTCCACGACTACGCCGTGGCGCTCCGACGCCGCCCTCGCCCACCTCGCGCTCGGCGCACCAGCCGAAGCCAGAGCGCTCGCGGCCGAAGAGGTCACGCTCGCCCAGGCCTACCACGGCCCGCGCGCGCTCGGGATCGCGCTGCGCGCAGCCGGCCTCGCCGAAGGCGGACGGCGCGGCATCGAACTGCTGCGCCAGGCCGGAGACGTGCTCGAAGGCTCCACCGCGCGACTTGAACACGCCCGCGCCACGACTGACCTGGGGGCGGCCCTCCGGCGGGCCGGACACCGGGCAGAGAGCCGCGAGATCCTCCGGCCCGCGCTCGACCTCGCCCACCGCTGCGGGGCGCTGGCGCTGGCCGAACGGGCCCGCACCGAACTCATCGCCGCCGGAGGCCGGCCCCGGCGGCTCGTCCTGAGCGGGCTCGACTCGCTCACGCCCGGTGAGCGCCGCGTCGCCCAGCTCGCCGCCGCCGGCCTGGCCAACCGCGAGATCGCCCAGAACCTGTTCATCACCGCCCGGACCGTCGAAGGACACCTCACCCACGCCTACCACAAGCTCGCCATCACCTCCCGCGAGCAACTCCCCGCCGCCCTCACACCCCCCGGCAGCGAGGCCACCACCCCATCCCCGGCATCCCGCTGAGCCGGCGTCGCGTCCGGTCCAAACGCGGCCGTCGCCGCACAGGCAGGTCACAGAACGCGCCAGCAGCGGGCACGCTACGCGAATGACCACAGCCACGGCCCGGCCTCCCCGCAGCCAACTCCAGCAAGCACGTTAGCTCCAGCACGTGCCGCTGAGCGCTCAGACACAGACCTGGTTAATCTGAGCGGCACCAGTGCGGAGGCGAGCCGACGAGCAGCGCGCACCTAGTCGGCGATCAGGCGCGGCGTCTTCCCACGAGTCCATCACAGGCAGTAACCCTGCGTCGATGTCCGCGACGGGCGCATCGCCGCCGTTCGGAGCGGTTACGAACCCGCTGGCATCCGCTACCTGCGCCGTGTAGATCCGGTCCGGCCGGGCACCACGATCGCGTGCCGCGCCGTGGGAGCGGCACGCGGACGCGGAGAAGAATGCCGTCGCGTCACGGGAGGCTCATCCCGGCTTGCTCCCGTACCCAGTGGGCTGCTGCGGATTCGCTGTGAGATACCCACAGGGCAACATCAAGGATGCGCAGCAGGGTGGCCCCGGCGGCGACAGCGGGGCGGAGCGCCTCGATCTGGGCCCGGGCGGCAGGGTCTTGCATCAGGCAGCGCAGGACGTCCAGGGTCCTGCCGGGGACCCCGACGGCCTTGATGACCACGCTGTCGCTGATCGGGCACAGCCGCGGACGCTTGCGGGCCAGCAGCTTGGTGGCGCTGGCCGTGCCGATGCCCTCGATCGCCGTCAGCGCATCCCACAGGACATCGACGCGCCCTAGAGTGTCATCCCCGGCGTCCCACAAGTCAGTGTCCTGCGGGATGGCCGCCAGCATCGCCGACAGCCGCTGCCCGTCGCTGCCGAGCAGGATGCGGACTACCTGCGGGCGCCAGGTGATGTCCAGCAGCGCCACTGCCAGCAGGTCGTCGGCGACGATCTGACCGGGCGGATTGCGGCCCAGGTCGCTGAACGTCATCCCGGCAAAGCCCGGCTCGCGGAAATAAACGGCGACGGCCCGGCCCAGGCCAGCCGCGGCCAGCTCGGCGGCCAGCCGCCGGGCGGCGGAGCGGACCGCCTCGTCGGTGCGTAATAAGCGCATACAACAAGTATGTCCGCCACTGCACCGGCTCAGCGCCGATTCTGGCCGGTAAGATTCCCGTACCAGCCGCCCCCCGGCATCACGCTCCGTGATCGGCCCCGTCCGCCACTTGACGAACCGTATCCGCCGATCTGGTCGCCACTTGTGGTCGGCGCGACGGCAGCGCTTCGTACGCCGAATTGGCTTTCTGCGCGCCGGGCCAGCGCGCAGTGCGCCGGGTCTTGCGCCAGGAGACTTGGAGCCGTGCGTGCCAGCGCTGTCCCCCGATCACCAGAACCTTCCCCCGGTGCGGGGAGTGGCTACTTCACATCGCCATCCGCGTCACCGTCGGCCCTCTTGGTCCAGTGGGCGAGGTCATCGCGGGTGGCCAGGGTATCGGGGTGCTCGCGGCCGAGGACCTGCCCTTGGATGGGCAACAGCACAGCGAGCTGGTCTCGGGCCCCGGCCGCATCCCCCGCCTCCCCGGTACACCTGGCGAGGTCGTAGCGGGCGGCCAGGGTGAGGGGGTATTCGGGGCCCAGCACGCGCACCTCGTCGCGCAGGAGCGCCGCGAGGTGTTCCCGGGCCGCGGCCCAATCCCCCGCCTCTCCGGTCGACCAGGCGACGTCGTGCCGGGTCATCAAGGTACGCGGGTGCTCGGGGCCCAGCACCCGCCCTACGATGGGCAGCAGGGCGGCGAACTGGTCCTGGGCGTCGGCCGCCTGGCCCGTCTCCTGGTCCGACCAGGCGAGGTGGATGCGCGTGATCAGGGTGTCCGGGTGGTCCTCGCCCAGCACCTGCACCTCGTCGGGCAGCAGCGCGGCGAACTGGTCCCGGGCCGCGGGCATATCCCCCGCCTTCCCGGTCCAGTAGGCAAGGTCGTGGCGGCCGGACAGGGTGTCTTGGTGCTCGAGGCCCAGCACACGCACCTCGTCGAGCAGCAGCGCGGCGAACTGGTCCCGGGCCCCAGCGGCATCCCCCGCCTGGCCGGTGAAACTGGCGAGGTTGGCGCGGGCAGCCAGAGTATCCGGGTGCTCGGGGCCCAGCACCCGCCGTGTGACGGGCAGCAACTCGGCGGACTGGTCCCGGGCGGCGGCCGCATCCCCCGCCTCCCCGGTCGACCGAGCGAGGTGGATGCGGGCCGCCACGGTGCGCGGGTCCGCGGCGCCCAGCACGCGGACGCGTTTTTCCAGCAATCCGCGGGAGAATTCGCGGGCAGCCAGGTAACTGCCGCTGAGCCCCAGGTAAGAGGCGACCCGCGTCAGGCCGTCACTGTCCGCGGCCAGAGCCGCCTGCGCGTGCGGCAGCAACGCCGCGAACACCGGCCAGGTATCCGGCTGCCGCGGATCGTCAGGGATCGCGGCCTCGATCACCGCCGCGGCGGCCTGCCGCCACGCATCACCCAGCTCATCGGGCATCCGATCGGCGGTGACCGCCTGGACCAGCCGGTGCACCGATACCGACCCGCCGTCGGCCGGGGTGACCAGCGAATACAGGCGCAGCGCCCTGATCGCGTCATTGGCCGCCAGCCGGTCCTCCAGCAGCGGCACCAGCACGTTCGCTAACTCCTCGCTGAGCCGCCCGGCTAGCCCCGGGCGGGGCTGGAGCAGCAGGCGCAGCGGTACCGCCTCGGGCGCGAGAAACGCTAGCAGCCGCAGCAGCCCGACCGCTCCCGCCGCGGTCTGCACGCGGTCGAAAGCCAACGCCCAGGTGCTGGCCACCGTCTTGTCGTATCCGGCGGGCTGTCCCTGGTCCAGCAACTCGGCCCTCCTGTGCTGGAACAGGGCCAGGTACCCAGCGAGAGTGTCCCCGGCGGCCTGTGTATACGCGGCGGCCTGCTCCAGCGCCAGCGGCAACCCGCCGAGCTCTGCGGCGAGCTCTGCGGCTGCCTGCCGGTCCGGGTCGCTGGTGCGCCTGACCAGGAAGTCCGCAGCGATCTCGGTGCCGAGCAGCGGCACACGCAGGGCCTGGCCTTGCGGCCAGCTCGGGTTCTGGCTGGTGACCAGCACCTGCCCAGACCCGGCGGGAGGCAGGAAGTCTGTCACCGCGTCCATGCCCGCCGCGTTGTCGAAGATCAGCAGCCACGGCGCCGCGAACCCGGCCAGCACCGCGTGCACCGACGCCACCGATTCCCGGTTGTCGGCCGGGCCCCGAATGCCCAGTTGGGCGGCCAGCTCACCGAACCCCGCCGCCAGCACCGTGGCGTCCTCAGCGGGAAACTGCCACGCCACCCCGACCTCAGCCAGCTGACGATGCGCGTACTCCACCGCCACGCTGGTCTTCCCCGCGCCCCCCAGCCCGCACAGGGCCACCAGCCGCGGCCCCGCATCATCCCCGGCCCTCAGCCGCGTGCCCACCTCGGCAAGCAGCTCCTCCCGGCCCGCCAGCGACACCGGCCGCGGCGGCAGCCGGACCGGCTTCCTGCGCCCCTGAGCGCCGCCGCTCGCCTGGGCCAACGCCGTCACCTGGGCGGCCAACTGGGCGAGCATCCCTTCCAGCCGCTCGCCCTGGAGGTGGGTCACGTCATGGTTCAGCTGATCCGCCAGCGGCGCCAGCGGCCCGCCCCCGGACCCGCTGATCATGATCTCCCGGACCAGGTGACCGGTCAGCTTCGCCGCCACCTCTCTGACCGGTACCCCCGGCAAGCTCACCACCGGCTGCCCCGCATCATCCAGAACCGACAGCTGCCCGACGATCCCGACCTGCAGCGCCTCCAGCACTGTGGGCTGTCCCGGCGGCAGCGGGACCGGATCCCGGCGGCGGAACGCTTTGTTGATCTGCTCTGCGACCCGGTCGGCCTCCTCCCCGCCGAAGGGGCCGATCTGGGCCACAGTGGCTTGGACGGCGGCCCTGACCGCCGGCTTCAGCGCGCGTGCCTGGTCGCTGCCGCGCAGCAGCGTGGTCAGCTTCTGATAACCGGCGTCGGCTAGCCGCCCGATCAGCCACCCTGCCAGGTCATCAACGACAAACACACCAGCAGTCTCCCAGCCACCAGGCGCCCAGGGCACCACCCCGCCGCATGCACATGAGTACCGCACCCCCGATCACCCGGCAGCCGCCCTGGGCTGCGGCTACACCCCATATAACGCTGCGCTGCAGCACCTGGCCGCCTTCGGCGCGGCAGTTGCCGGCTCGAAACCGGCATTGACCGGATCGATCCGCGCGCAGGAACCTTCCCGTTCGGCATCGCCATCTGGGTGTTCGCATTGGCGTGGGGGATTGCCGTCTCCCGCAGCCGTCTGGTGCCGGCGTCTGTCGGAACGCCGCTGTCCGGCGCAGGAGCCCTGGCGGGCGCCATCATAGCCATGGACCATTCAGCGGGCGTCCTGCTGGCAATTACGACGGTGGCCGGCCTGTTCGCCTGTGGGGTCTGGATGTACCAAGTGCCACTTATCGGCATAGGGGCAGTTGGCACCCTCTATGTCGTTCCCGATGCCGCCGCCAGGTACCTACCAGGCTCAGTGGCCGCGGCCCTGGCAGTCGCCGTCGTCGGCCTGATGCTGCTGGGCGCTGCACTGTGGCTGGCGAGGCAGCCTACGAAAGAGCCGGCCGGGCATGCCGCTAATGGTCATCGCGGCCCTGACGGTCGACAGCCCGGCTGAGCACCCAGGCACGATCCTCACGATCACCTTGCCCAAACGGCCCGAACGAAACCCGCTCAAATGCAATGGCACGCTCAGCGTGTCGGCCGTCGAATTGGTCAGCGGCTCGCAGTTTCCCCTCATGCCACGAAGAGGTACGTCTGCGGCCGACACCTGACCAGTGAGCCTCCGGAGTAGGTCCCTGGCTCCGAGCCACTCGCGTCCAGGTCGGCGCCTCTGGCGCTGATCACCGAGGGCAATCGAGTCACCGTCACCGACCCACGCCCCGGAGCCGCCGATCTGCATGTCAGGGCAGCTGGTCCGGTGGCCTGGCGAAGCCGGGCAGATTTGGTCTTTCTGCGCTACCGCGTTCCGGGCTACCTTTTGCCCACCCACGCGTACGGCAAGCTCGTGGCCGCCGGGCATTCACTGAAGCCCGGGACCGCGCGCGGCGGCCTGGTCCGCGCGAATGTGGATGACTATGACGTCCGGGTCGGTCGCGACTGTGGCTCCTGGGCTGCCTCATGCCGATCGTGCCGGCAATGCCGCCCGAGTGACCTATTCTGGTCACCCCCGCTACAGGGACGGCCGGAACAGTTGCTGCACGCGACGCGCGGATGTGGTCGTTCGCACTCAACGACACCCGAATCTTGACTCCCTGACAGGGATGCCGAACAGGCATCGCCGCGCGTCTGGTGGTTAAGCCGGCTCGCCGCTGCGACATGGATGTCGACAGCCGCGGGCCGGTGCTGGCAGCGTTACGTGCATTCGCGGCTCGGGCGTGCACAGCGGCTGGTCCTGGGCGTCGCATTTACGCGCTGTAACCAGCCGGTAATGCGCGTTAGCGCCCAGGATCCCCTATTGCCGGCCGATAGGAAGATCGGTATCGTCCGTTCTAGCGCCCCGAGCAGTCTTAGCGACCGACGTGGAGCCAGCACGGCATCTGGTGCGGCACGATCGAGCCCGCACCCGGGCCGGGTGCGGGGGTGGCGCGCACCGTTCTCTGATTCTCCCGGGGGCGGAAGCCTGCCACGGCGGGCATCAACTCGGACCCGGTGAGGGGAGATGGGATGCAAAGGAGCATCATTCGCAGACGGGTCGCGCTGCTATCGTTGTTGTCGCTTCTGGTAGCGCTGCTCAGCGCCTTCGGGGGAACAGCGGGGGCGGCTACCGCGAGGGCGGCCGGCGCCCGGGCCAGCGCGGTGACGACATCGAGCCTGGGACAGTTCTCGCCGACGTTCGCCGGCTCGGCCGCGACTGGCTGCCCGTCGGGTTGCTCGCTGCTGAGCGGCCCGTTCAACACGCCGTCCACGGGGTCTCCGGCGTCACGCGGCAACGCGGCCGCCAGCCCGCCAACCGGGACCACAGTGCCCCGCCCGCATGCCATGCCGCGGCCGAATGGCCGACGCCACCGTGCGACTTCCGGCGGCCTGGCGGTGGCCGCGGACCCGACGTCGACGCTGCCGTCGGTGAGCTGCCCGGGCCCGGGCTGTGACAGCATCAGCACGTCGGCAGGCGGCGCCACCGGGGTGAAGGGGCTGAACGCGGTCGACAGCGCCTCGCTGCCCACCAACTTCATCGGCGACATCGAGCCACCGGATCAGGGGCTGTGC